>ENA-ORUG01000254-ORUG01000254.1-human-gut-metagenome-genome-assembly--contig:-NODE-254-length-66578-cov-3.209281_pt1 | contig 66578 bp, 58 predicted proteins | sample MGYA00242079_ERZ509207 | MGnify/ENA primary metagenome ERZ509207 (study PRJEB26280, sample SAMEA2338780) | human gut metagenome | biome: human gut; feature: human-associated habitat; material: faeces...
CTTTTTTGCGGCGTGCGCTGATGCCGCCCCTCCCGCTTTACTTCTGTTTGCAGCTCGAAATTGGTCTTTAATCCAAAAACAACGGGTTTTAACCCAATACTTTGGCACTTATGCCATTTCATGGGATAATGAATAAAGCATTGTTTCGCCTATCGGGCTAGACCATCGCATAAAAACCTTGTCTGCTAGGCCGTACGAAAGATTGGAATGCGGAAAATGAAGCGGATGCAGTTGATACTGGCAATGGCTTTTGCTCTTTTGTGCGTGTGTTTTAGCGGAAGCTTTGCATTTGCGGATAGCGAAAATGCTTCTGCTGCCAATGCAAACGAAGCATCGTGTGAAACCGATGCAATTGTGGGTACCGTGAAAATCGACGGGCGTCCACTCCATGCTGGCGAGTTCGACTTTGGCGTGAAGTACGCAAATGGCCGCGATGATTTGCTTTCGGCGAAAAATGAAGCCGATGGAACAATTGATTTCGGCAAGTTGAGGTTCACCGTTGCTTCGCTCGATGAATTGGCTCAAAACGGTATTGCCGAGAAAACAACAATAGATGGCGTTCCAGCCTGGATTGTGTACTACCTGGTGCATGAGAAGACCAGCGGATTGGGCGAAGTGGGCGTAACGCCGCATACCGCCCCTGTTTCTTTGGTTGTAACGGTTAAAGATGAGGGGAACGGGGGCGCTTTCGGCAAGCTTCCAGACGGCGAACGAACTGCGCTTCGATAATACGTATTCCACAGGAGAGCCCGTCACTGTGTTTTTGGCGGGAACGAAGGATTTGCAGGTGGAAGAAGGAGCCTCGCTTGTTGATATCGAGGGAAAGTTTCGATTCGCTATATCGACAAAGGATATAGCAGCACCTATGCCCGAATCGACGGATGCCGGAAACGGGCAATGGGGCCGAATCGAGTTTGGGTTCATAACGTTTTCCCTCCAAGATTTGAATAAAGCCCTGGATGTTGATTCTGATTCTGCGGAAAAAACAGGATGGTCTCGCTCCCATGTGTTCAAATACAAAGTCACCGAAAGAGGATCGGTGCCGGGTGTGGTGAATGATCCCGAAACGAAAACGGTGAGGTTCAAGGTCACCGATGATGGGAAAGGGAATCTCACCGTTGTATGCTTGGAATCCCCCTTCACTGCATCTACCGCCTTCACGTTCACCAATAGGTGCGTAGTTGTGCCCGATAATTCAGCTAACGATGAGATAGGTCCGGGTGCGGGCGATAAGCCGTTGAACTCTAATGACGATGCCGATCCTAATGCCGGGGACGTTGTTTCGCCGAGTGCGGGGAATGCTCCAAGTGGTACTTCGGGTGGCGTATCGGTTTCCACGACAGCGAAGACGGGCGATGCTACGTTGACGTTGGCGGTGGTGCTTGCCGCCATTGCCGGCTTGGCAATGGCCATTGCGGGGCCTGCTTGCGGGAGGGGACTCAACCACAAGAAGTAGCACGCGCAAAAGGAACAATGCAGGCAAATGAAGCTGCAAGCAGTGGGCCGCCGGAGTAATCCAGCGGCCTGTTTTGCGCTGTTGGCGCATGTGTGAAAACCGCGCTGTGCCATTCGCCTGGAGAGGCTGCCGACCTACCGAAACGTAAAATGTGACGAAAATTTGAAGGCAGAACATTTCAATTGCGTTAAGCGGGGCGCCTCCCTATAATTGATCAAGTCGCATAGAGCGATTGATCGTGCGGGGTGGAGCAGTCTGGTAGCTCGCCGGGCTCATAACCCGGAGGTCGTTGGTTCAAATCCAGCCCCCGCGACCAAGTGTTTTCGCAGACCAGAAGCTTAAAAGCTTCTGGTCTGCTTTTTTGTTCCCGAAATGCATGAGCAGAATTTGAGCAGATTATCCTGCTAGGTGCTGCGAATAAATGCAACAGAATTATGGCAAAGGGCCCAACTTTTGATGTATGTCGACGGCATGTAACTCATCTTCAAAGACTAATCTTTTCTCTATGCAAAGCAATCTCTTTACCAAAGATGCGTTAACGGTTCAAACAGGCCGTTCGCTCACAACTGAGACTAGATATGCCCAAAAAACCAGCTGAACGTGAAATACTAGTTTGATCATGGATAAATGGAAGGTAGGAGTTCTCTAATGAAAATCTGCGAATCGAAAGCTATTGCTTGTGCTCTGTCGCTCGCGATGGCAATATCGATGACGCTTCCCATTGGCGCCTTCGCTGCTGTTGATGATTCCGATCAGACGCAGCACGAGCAAAAAGCCGTTGACATCGACAACGGCGTCGACGCCAACGCCGACAGAGCCGAAGGCGCAGACAAGGACGCCAGTCAAGATATCGACTCTGGTTTCGTTGGCGATGCTAACGAAGGGGGGCAGCCGGAGGGTCCTTCCGAGGAGGGCAGCGAGCCTGGCGAGCAGCAGCCTGGAGAGAATCTCGGTGGCGAAGAATCCGGCGAGGGCAAAGCAGATGGCATCTATAAGGTATCCACAAGCGAGGAACTTGTGTCTGCCCAGGAGGCTATTGCCGCTGCTGAGGGTACGGAAGCCACTATTGTCCTGAAGGCTGACGTAACCGTGTCGGCGGGGGGGGGTCCTCTCTAAGCAGCTTTGGCGCTAACGGAAAGCGCATCACAATCAAGAGCGACGAGGGCAAACTTCATAAGCTGTCCTTCGATGGCCGTGCCGTCTTGAATGGCGATTGCACGTTTGACGACGTTGATGTCCGAGGCTCCTGGATGTACTGCAACGGCCACGACACTGAGTTCACAGAAAACGGCCAGATTCATCTAAGCTATACACTTTATGGCGGCGGATACATGACCACGGTCAGCAGCACTCACGTGGTAATTGCCGCATCCGGCTACATCAATCCAAGCAGTAGCAGCGGCCTGCACGATGTGATTGGCGGCTCCTACAAGGGCTCCGTCGAGGGCGACACATACCTCGAGATCACTGGTGACATAAAGATGCAGGGCGGCAACCACCTCAACCCTGGATGCATGAAGGGCGACGGCAGCAGCGGCGACGGATCAGGCGTTCCTAATGTTTACGTTGGCGGCAACGCCACGCTTGTCTACGACAACAAGAACGCAGATGCCTATCCCGCTATCGAAGGCACTTACGGCTGCGAGATGAGAGGCAACGTTACACTCGATGTCCGCGCTGGTGGGGTATCGGGTATCGTCGGTGCCGAAGAACCGTTAGAGGATTCAATCATCCGTGGCGACCTGCACATCATCGCAGGCTCGCAGGCTTACGAGAACACGGACCGCATCCTGCGCCTTGGCGGGAACTGGCCCATTGTTGGCGCAGGCAACAGCTTTGCAACTATGCCCGGTGTCTCAGGTAACTACGTCATCGGCGGCAATATCACCATCGATTCTTACGAGAACGTTTGGGGTTGGGATAAGGGAACCACCCCCGACTCATATGACCTCCCCGAGATTTACGGCGCGATTCGAGGCACGGTCGGCGGTAGCATCGCCATCAACGCCCATGGCTCTCATGTACAAAACATCTTTGGCGCGAGCGATTCTAATGTGAGCGGCGCAGTCACCGTCACCGCAACTAACGTCGAGCTCAGGAACAGCGAATACGGGACCGACTATGACGAGGGTTACGTTTTCGGCTTGTGGGAAAAAGGCACCCCCGCAACCGCAAACGGCCCTGTAACCATCAACATCAACGGCGGCGACGTTGGCCTCGTTATGGCAACGGACCAGACCACGGTTCCTGCAGGCTCCTCCATCAATGTAACGGGAAAACCCAATATCCGCACAGGCATACGCGGAACGCAGGCAAGCAGCTATTCCACGGCATTCCCCGTGGCCAACATCTCTGCATGCGAGGCGACAATCCCCTTTATCAAGATGATGTCGCAGGTCAACGTTGCCGGCGATTCCAAGGTTATTGCGCATATTATGAGCAGCGATGCAGGCTTGAACATTGAAGAGAACAGTGTTCTCACCACCGACGAAGGTCAGGTCTGGATTTGGGGCGATGCGGTCGTCGATGGCACGTGGGAGCAGCAGTATCGTCAGGTTGCGAACTACAACGATATCTTCGTTTCCGGCAAGACGACGGTCGGCCCCAAGGGCCGTCTGATTAACCAGGGGCTGAGCAATCTGAAGGGCAATATATCGAACGATGGCATGATGGCCCTGATGGGTCCGGCTCTGCTGCAAGGTGACTACGTTTCCGGCAACGCCGAGCTCCGACTCCCAGCTGTTGCTGATAACTACGATGGCACAGACGATGGCGGCCTTATTCCCGTTACCATCAAGGGCATTTCCAGCGGAACCACTATCATCAACACCGTCAATCCAAGCAACTGGGAAGAGCTCCAGTGCCCCAAGCTTGGCGACAACTACATCTTGTCCAAAAAATTCGATGCAGCCGAAACCGCCTCTGAGGCCGCCGAGGGTCCTGATCAAGGGGTATTCGTCCTTGGCAACTCGGATGCCACGTCAAAAGGTTGGTACCTCAAGCGTCTGGATGATGCAGCTGGCGATACTGGGAAGTTCATGTGGCAGGTCGCTAAGGGTACGCCCCCGACTCCTGAGCCGCCAGTCACACCTGAGCCACCGGCAACAGATGAGTCCAAGCCCAACACTCCGGGCCCCGACGACTCCAACCCTGACGATGCAAAGCCCGACGCGCCTGATGACGAGAAGCTGGCGAAGCTGTCGAGGGGCGAAAACGAGTCAACCGCGACAGTCACCAGCTCCGATACTCCGCAAACAGGCGACGCAACCAACATCCTCCTATGGTCGGCAGCCGCACTGATCAGCGCTCTTGTTGGTACAGTTTTGCTGATTATCAGCAGGAAGAAGAACTACAGCGAGTAGGGTTAGGAAATTCATAAGGCAGTAGTCTGGGCGGTGTCGTTCTTGCGCGACACCGCCCTTCCTTATCAGCGGTGGTGTTGCGTCCATCCTCGCAAGGTGGCAGCAAGGCGATAACAAGCTGCTGGGCGCAGAGTGCAAGCCCTCTGCCCAGCGCGTACCAACCCATCTGCGTTACCATGGCAACCCGCCAACTGGCCTTTCGCCCCTGAAGAGGACGCCTGTGAAAGCAGCGTAAGTCGGCCCTTTTAAAAGGGTCGACTCTGCTTTATCGGTTTGCGTCCTGGTCTTTCTTCCTTTTCATGGCCTCGCAGAAAGCCCCATGGCTTTTATCGGCGCGCGCCCAAGAGACCTTGTGCAGCTCGTCAAGCGTCCCCTCCGCCTCGATAAGGTCGGCCTTGATCGCAAAGAGCGCGTCTTTGATGATGCCCCAGGAGTTGGCCTCGTCGCTGCCTGAATCGATCATGCCCCGGCACAGCTCGGCTAAGCCGTCCGCCCTCTTCCACGACATGGAGACGGCGTCCTCTACGGACACCAACATCGTGTGCTCAGCCATTCCCTGATGGCTTCATCATGCAGGATGCATGCGCAGCAAGCTTGATTGGTCGTAGCGGGAATGCCCAAAACGCCAATTTTGCCTATAGTTGCACCATACATTGCAATTAAAACCGACCCTGCAGGATTAAGCCGGACCGAGCATTCCCCCAATGGCTGCTCCGTGATGCTATTGGGGATTTCATCAATAACGCCATCGTTTAAATCGCCAGTTAGCAACCAGGGAATAGTTCCATTGGCGTAGTATTCAGATTTCGATTTTGCGGGCGTAGCTCCTGCCTTCCAGTCGCCAATTCCTTCCAGCCTCGACCAAGCCCATCCCTCAGGCAGCTTCTCAAACGGTACCTCGTCTGCGATGCACTTCTCGCTCAGCACGCGGCCCTCGGCGTCCACGCGCTTCTCATAGGGGGAGCCATCGGAACTCACCTCGGTGAAAAATGCATATTGGAAGTAAAATGGCTTCGTTCGTTTAGCTCAAGTTTCTAGGATCGCGTATGAAAGATTGCTACAGCGTCACCACTTACTCAGTGCAAAGCATCCTCGGGCTTATAGAATCCGGCGACATCGCGATTCCTGAAATCCAGCGGCCCTTCGTATGGGACAGTACCAAAGTTCGCGACTTGATCGACTCTCTTTACCACGGATACCCGACCGGCTATCTGATCACCTGGAAGAACCCCGACGTGAAGATCAAGGGCGGTGGCGTTGCGGAGGGCAAGACGGTGCTTATCGACGGTCAGCAGCGCGTGACTGCGCTCACCGCCGCGCTCGCGGGCAAAGCCGTGCTTAATGAAGATTACGAGTCGAAGCGCGTAAAGATAGCCTTCAACCCTCTTTACGAAGGAGAGGATACTCCCTTTGCCGTGCTTACGCCGGTAATCGATAAAGATTCGCGCTGGATATCGGACATTGCCGAGTTCTTCGCCCCTGATTTCGACTCCTGGACTTTCGTCAACGGATACATGGAGGCGAATCCCGGCTGCAATCCCAAGGTCGTGAACTCGAGGATCACCGATCTTAAAGCGATAGCAACGCGCCAACTCGGTTGCATCGTCGTGGCTGCTGAATGCAGTATCGACGAGGTTACGGACATCTTCATCCGCATCAACTCTAAGGGTGCTGTTTTATCTCAAGCCGACTTCGCGATGTCTAAAATTGCTGCCGATGAGGCCCACGGCGGCAACATGCTGCGCAAGGCCATCGACTATTACTGTCATTTGGCCGTCAAGCCCGAATTCTGGACCACCATCAGTCAAAACGACGCCGAGTTCATGGAATCCGAGTATGCAGATAAATGCGAATGGCTCAAAGACGACAAGGATGACATTTACGACCCCGACTACAATGACGTCCTGCGCGTAGCGTTCATGCACATGTTCGGCCGTGGCAAACTCGCCGACCTGGTGTCGCTTCTTTCTGGCCGCGATTTTGAAGCCCGTGATTTCAAAGGCGAGATAGCGGACGCATCCTTCGCCAAGCTGCATGACGGCGTGATTAAGTTCATGCGCAAAAGCAATTTCCAGGACTTTACCGCCGCTCTTCGCTCGGCAGGGTTCGTGTCTTCGTCGATCATCGGATCCAAGGGCGCGGTTAATTTTGCCTACAATCTGTATCTCACCCTGCGAGAAGATGTCTCCGTGCCTTCGACCGATGTTAAGCGCTGGGTGCAGCGCTGGTATGTGATGTCCACCCTCACCGGACGCTATTCCGGCTCGTCGGAATCCATTATGGATCGCGACATGCGTCGAATATCCGAACAGGGATTCATCCCGTTCTACAACGAAATCGCCGCATCGCGGCTTTCCGACAATTTCTGGGAAGTCACCTTGCCGCAGAGTCTCGTTACGACCTCAGTGCGAACTGGCGCATGGATGGTCTACGTAGCGTCACAGGTTCGTTCGGCTGACAACACCCTGTTCACAAACGGGTTCAAGGTGGCCGACGTCGTCGGCAACGTTGGCGACATCCACCATATCTTCCCGAAGGCGTATTTAAGGAAAGCAATTGATGCGCCGCAGCGCCTCTATAACCAGATCGCGAACTATACCTACCTTGAAAAGCGTATCAACATAGCGATTGGCGAAATGCGTCCCGGCGAGTACTTCACTAAGGCGCGCGAAGCCATTGTGGCAGAAGACAACTATTTCGGCGATATCGCCACTGAGGCGGATCTTATTGCCAATCTCAAAGCGAATTGCATCCCGAAAGGAATCTTCGATATGGACGCGGCCGATTACGAGGGCTTCCTTGCTCAACGTCGCATCCTTATGGCCAGGAAAATACGTGACTACTACGAGAGCCTGTAGCTTCGATTGAGTGGCAGGGGCCGTAGCCGCATCCCGATACTTTGATCCGGCGAAGCCAGGTTCCCGAGCGGAGCTGAATTACCCCTTGGAACCGAACGGAAGCCGAAATACTCGATAGACGCTGGTTGTAAAAGTGCACATAACAGGTGCGTGTGAAGGAATCGGCAACGCTTGGATGGTGCCAGAAAGGTCCTCATAACCCGGAGGTTGTTGGTTCGAATCCAGCCCCCGCGACCAAATGTTCAAGCCGCCCATCGGGCGTTTTTTTGCTGCGCGGAATCTTGTCCATAACTGCAGTTTTGAATCGGGAAATAGCTCTAGCTGTTCATCAAGGGCATAGTCAGCATAATAGCTTGCTACACAAGCTCATTGCGCTGGAGAAACGGGGCTTTAAGCTCGGAGTTCATTCCGAATGCAGGGCACCATTGGTTTACACTGCAAGGAAGTGCTTTGTGAGGAGACGACCATGCAGCAACCCATAGCAACAAACGACGTGAACCTGTTCTCTGTTCTTAAGGAGAACCAATATTTCGATCGCAAAAGCGCCCGAAAGGACGACAGAGAGATCGCAAAGCACATCAGCGCGTTTGCCAATGCCGCCGGCGGCAAGCTGGTAATCGGAATCGAGGATAACGGTGAGGTTACAGGCTTCAAACGCGACGGCGCGCGCGATATCGAAAATTTTGAACGCGCCGCGCTTACAACATGCACACCAAGCCCAATCGTCCGTAAAGAACGCATCCCTGCAGTTAATTCATCTGGCGAGGACGATTTGATCCTCGTTTTGGATATCGAAGCCTCGACCAGCCATTCTGTTGCCCGCGTCAGCGACGGCGAGGTGTTTTTACGCCAGAACGACAAAAGTGTGAGGCTCAGCCGTGAGCAAATTCTTGCTCTGGAGTACGATAAGGGGCAGAGAGTCTTCGAAGACGAGCTTGCCGAAGACTCTTCCATAGAGGATATCGACCACGACGTACTAGATCGATACAAGGAAATCCTTGGAACCAATGCCTCAGACGAGCAGGTTCTAAGGAGCCGTCGCTTCATGCGCAACGGAAAGCTAACCGTGGCAGGCGCCCTACTTTTCGCACAGGACCCGTCCGTTATGCTGCCACAAGCACGAGTTCGCGTCCTTCGCTATGACGGCGTGAAGATGAAAACAGGCGAGCACCTCAACATAACTAAGGAGCGCAGCTTCCACGGCCCACTACCCAAAGTTATTCAGGATGCGTACACACTCATTTCGAGCATGCTCAGGGAGTTCCAGTTTTTAGGCCCCGATGGTAAGTTCCAGACAGTCCCTGAGTATCCAGAGTTTGCCTGGTTCGAAGGGCTCGTCAACGCAGTGACCCATCGTGACTACGCATTTAGGGGTGACTATGTTCGGGTGTCGATTTTTGATGACCGATTGGAGATAGTCAGTCCGGGTGCCTTGCCCAACATTGTGACAATCGACAACATGAGAACTACCCGTTACTCACGCAATCCTCGAATCGCCCGCACATTGTCCGAGTTCGGTTGGGTTCGGGAATTAAATGAGGGAGTGCAGCGCATTTATACCGAGATGCAGAATTCGCTTCTCAACGATCCAGTCTATTCTGAGCCAGGCAAGGTAAAAGTGCAGTTGACCCTTGAGAACAATATCGTGGCAAGAACAATCAGGAGGAGCGAGGCCCTTGAAGACCGGGCGTCGCCAGAGGTTATTTCCTCTCTCAGCGAGTATGAACTTGCAGCGGTAAGGCTTGCATTCGCGAATGGAAAAGTGACCGCGAGGGAGCTTGCCGCCCACATCGAAAGAGACCGGCGAACCGCCAGCCGCGTTCTTAGTAAACTGACGAAGGACGATGAACTGCTCGAATGGCATGGATCTTCGCCCAACGACCCTAAGCAGTTCTACACGATGAAGTAAGCCCTACTCACGAATCAACGCCTTTGTCGCACCTTTGTCGCAGTAATGTCGCACCTTTGTCGCAGTAATTCGCACCTTTGTCGCAGTAATGTCGCGCCTTTGTCCGCATCCTCGTACCGCCACATAAATGCGAAGCAAGGTGGCAACAACGTGCTTGTACGCATAATGTACAAGCGGAGCCGAACGGGAGCTGAACTACTTGACAAATGCTGGCTGCAAAAAATGCACATAACAGGTGCTTTGAGGGAATCGGCAACGCTTGAATAGCGTCCAAATAATCCTCATAACCCGGAGGTCGTTGGTTCAAATCCAGCCCCCGCGACCAAGTATTTTCGCAGGCCAGAGGTTAATTCCTCTGGCCTTTTTTTGTTTTCTTAGACCCTGGTAGTCCCGAAGCGGTCATGGGCCCCAGTAAGTTCTAAGTTTTCACGCTGCCATTGCTAGAAGTGTGGTGACTGTTGCGTGTTTCGGAGATGCGCAGGACTTCCGAATCTGTGAAGGTCTCGCATTGCTCCGCCGTTTGTTCAGTATATTGAACAAACGGCGCGATTAGCCGCTCTACCCCAAAAGCTCTTTGCGGCACGCGACGATCCATTCTGCAAGTTCTGGGATTCCCTCCCCAGTGCGTGCGCACGTTTCGAATATCTCAAGGTGGGGGTTGAGCACGCGTGCTTGTTTGTGCAGTGCTGCCATGTCGAAATCGGGGTTAAGCGGAAGATAGTCGGTTTTGGTTACGATGAGTGCATCCACTACCGCGAACATGGGCGGATACTTGTACACCTTGTCATACCCTTCGGGAACCGAAAGCAGCATGACGCGTTTGTGTGCACCGGTGTCGAACTCTGCCGGGCAAACCAGGTTGCCGATGTTCTCTAGAAATAGGTAGTCGAAATGCTGTCCGCCAAACGCCTGGAAAGCGCGTTCGACCATGCTCATCTCAACATGGCATATTCCCCGCGTTTCAAGCTGCACTGCCTGTATGCCCGCATCCTTGATCTTCCTCGAATCCACGAACGACTCCAGGTCTGCTTCGATGATGCCGATGCTTGACGATTTCCGCAGTTCTTCAATGAGCGCCAGCAGCAAGGTGGTCTTGCCTGCGCCGGGAGATGCCATAACATCCACAAAGAAGGTGCTCTGGTTTTCAAGCATCTTCCGAAAAACGTTTGCGGCATTGGTGTTGTCGGCAAGGATGTCTTCTTTTATCTCTACGATGCGTGATTCTTCCATCGGTAACCCCTCTTCAACGGGAAGGCGGCTCCCCTAAAGTCGGGGGAGCCGCTAAAGCAAATGCTAATCAACCGTTTTGCCCATGATCTTGTTTGCGGCGTAAATACCGCTGATACATGCGGGCTCCAGGCCCAAGCCGTTCACGTCACCTGCCATGATGAGTCCTGGTGCCAGGTTTTGCGGCAAAGCCTCATGGGCGGCGGTGTACAGAGCATGGCTCCAGTACTTCTTTCCTATAACCGTCCACTCGTCGAAGTACTCGTCGAATTTGCGGGTTTCCTCGAAATCGACCTCGGTGAACACCTCGTAATCGCCGTCGAAGCGCTTGGCGATATAGATAATCGGAATAGTGTCATCGAACAGGTGAGCAAGGTGCCCACGGAACTTCCGCTTGACTTTCCCTCGCACCAAATAGCCCGTAAGCTCGGAAGCCTTGCGAATATCCAGTGCGGGAATTCCCTCGACAGGCTCCAGGAGGCGCTGCGTGTCTACGGCGGGAGATGCCATAACCAGATTGCTCGCCGTAAAGCGTCCTGCGCCGCATTCGACAGCCCAGCCCTCGTCGCACTTTTCAACCTGTGTTATCTCGTCGATAAGAACCTCTCCCGAACCCTGCGCCAAGCGCTGCTTGGTCCCTTCGGAATCGAAGTCGAAACGCTTCAAATCGAAAAGCAGCCGCAGGGGAGGGATCTTCATGGTAAGTGGCTGCACGGTGTTCAGATAATCAAGGGCGGTAAGGTCCTTGATCTTCGTTCCCGTGCACGCGTGGGCGAACATGCTGATCAGATCGTGGGCGATGGGGCCAAAACCCATTCGCTCGATCATATCCATTGCTGATTCTTGGTACAGCTGCTTGATCAGGGGGTCTTTCTCAAGGGCTGCCGTGACCTCCATTACCGTGCAGTTGTCCTTGAACTTGGTGTAGCGGGGGATGAATTCCTCGCGCATCCACTTCATGTACTTCAGAAGCGAAGGCGCGTCGGCAATTGTTGTAGGGGAAACCGGTTCGTACTGTTTCCCGTTGTCGTGATGGCAACAGCCGGCGCTCAAAGCGGGCAGGACATCAGGCCCTTCAATCAGCAGCTCTGAGCGGAGCATATATTTGTAAGTTCCGAAATAGAACACCGCGCCGTAGTTCATGTGGCGTTCTTCGTCGTTGCAGATTCGCCCGCCAATATTGGGGCTGATCAGCAGGTATTCACGATCGTTTTTCTGGAGCTCCAAGCAGCAGTTCATGCCAGCTGCACCGGCTCCAACCACGATGGTTTCGTAATGCGTTTTCATGGCGCCTTCTTTCCCTTAGTCGAAGTAACGCTTGCGGAAATCTCTGCGACCCTCCGCCAAGCCGGTGATTGTTTCCATGCAGCAACGCCCCATGACAAGGGATGCGGTTCCCAGGATGAAAACAACGAAGTACTTGTGGATGGGAGTGCGCAGGAAAGGATCGAAATGGCAATCGCAACGATAGATGAAGCGCGATTGGGTTTCATTGATCTGGTACACTTCCCAGTTCCATGTCCACGCAAAGCGGTGGAACCACAGGCGAAGCGCGCCTTCCTGATTTGGGCCGCGGTTTTTCCACGTTGGATCGGTAGCCGTATCGGAGTGGGCTGCCCAATAATAGAGGCCGTTTTCTCCGTTGGAACAATCGGTTACCCATTCGCCGATAGAAAGCGGTGCCTGGTGAAACCACTGAAACTCACCAACATGGAGGTTCTGCCACTGAGGGTATTTCTTCCAGTCGTAATGATTGCGGATGTCGAAGGTGAACAGGCGTTCCAAGCGCTCAAAGCTATACCAGCCACCCTTTGATTGGCCTGCCTGTTGCATGTAGGGCCATATCTCTTCGGGCAGAGCGTTGACTGTAATGCCTCCGTCGTAGCGAAGCGTCTTTTCTCCGTTATGGAAGTGGTCGTCACCCTTGAGATTGTAGGCGCGCTCGGCATCGGTCATCTTTGTGCGCAAACCGTAGATCCACAACATCGAAAGCACAATGAAGCACGCGCCGCAGATGCACCAAAGAATATTCCATACCGTGACGCCAGGGCCGAACAGTTGGAGCAGGTAATCGGTTTTGTTGATCCCCAAAGCCAAGAGGGCGAATCGGGTGATCATGCTTGCGCCCCAACCGATAAGGCCGTACCAAATTGCCTCGGCGCTACATTCCATCATCTTTTTCTTGTGGCCGATAGCCCAGTCGATCAAAACGCCTATGATGCCCAGGAAGTACCCCAACAGCACAAAACCTACTTTGGTGGCTTTAGAGAAACGGTCCATGAAGCGAGGCTGTTTCTCGGGCATTGAAGGCAAAGTCCCATTTGCTGCTTTTGCCATGAGTGTCACGCCCCTTCTTTCTGATTAACTATTTCTTGTGTTTAAGAAGCAGCCACGCCAACGCTCCTACGCCAATGGCGCCTGCCACGTATTTCTTGTTGTACTTGAAGAAGGCTTTCGCGCTTGTGCATCCAAGATTTCGCGCCGCCTCGTCGGCAAGTGCTACGGTTTTTTGACCCGCTGCCTGCATAATTGCCATCGGATCCATTTGGGTATCCTTCCACTCGTAATCTGCCGGAGGAATCTCCATCGTGCATTTATCCATGACCATGTCGATCCTTCCTTCTTCCAGGAAGTACTCATGGATGCTTTCACGTAGGGGCATGGTTTGCTGAAGGGTGATGGCGTCGTTCGGGCAGACGCTCTTGCAGTACCCGCAGCCGATGCAATGGTCTTGGTCGATTGTCACCTTGCCATCGGAGTTCACCGTGATGATTTCCTGCGGGCACTTCTTGGCGCAGTTGCCGCAACCCGTGCATTTCTCGTGGTCGATTACCGCCGTGAAACCAGCGCCGCTGAATCGGTTCTTTATGGTACGGTTCGCGTTCTTGCAAACATCGAGCGCCACGCAGCAGCAAGGGCAGCAGAAGCAGATTTCCATGAACTCATCCATCTTCTGATTTTCGAAGCCCCAAACCATCTGTTCGAGCTCAACATATAATGCCTGTCCGATCAAACCCGCATCGCGGGCATCGTAGACATGCTGCTTAGCCTCTTCCTTCGTTACCGGCTTTGCCAGCCCGTTTTTCACCGCCGTTACTCCCGCCATGTTGAAGAACAGGCAGCCCAGCGTTTTTTCGTATTCGGAGCAGTCGTGGGCGGAACGGCAAATGCACCGATTCATTTGAGCGATGTATTCAGCGCCATCGATGGCGTCCATGATCAGATCTATGGGCAAAACCGCGGTTTTGCCTTCCTCGACCATGTCCACATTAAGGGGCAGCACAGTGCCGTGCGTGTACATTTTCTCATCGGGCGAAAACTGGGTAGCCCTTTTATAGAGCTCTGGAATGATACCCTCTTTTCCCGTAAGCTTTGCTCCTGATACGATCATCATGAACACCTTAAGGGTGCGGTCCCACGTTTTTGGCGTTGTGGCCAGCACCTTTGTCATGATGAAGTCTTTGATCCCCAGCCCGCGCGGGTGGTTTTCGTGCAGGGGCTTGTCTGGCAGCTCCCTGCGGTGCAGGCGGCCTTCGTCCAAGAAAAGCACTTCCCCCTGCGGGGTGATGTTGCCGCCGTCGCGCGGGTCGAGCGAGGCAATTACCTCATCAGGAACCCCGATACTCTTCAGCTTCTCGTAATCGATACCTGGCTTTACCCGAACGGAAGCTGCTTGCGTTTCCGTAGCGTTCCCTTGAGCTTGGTTGAGCATTTCTTCCCCTTTATGCATTTCCCGCTCCTTCCTTTTCCGAACGATTTATGTCCCCTTGTTCGTAATACGTGAAGTAGGCCTATCTGATTTCGATTTCCTTGATAAGGAGTTCTCCGCCGGTGACCATGTCGTAGTTTTCGCTTCCGCAATCGGGGCAGCACATATGCCTGTCGCTGCCCATGGCAAGTTGGAAGGTTGACCCGCAGTCATTGCAGTAAAAAGCCATAGGTACCTTCTGGATCTTGATTTTTGCGCCTTCGGCAAGGGTGTCTTCTGCGCAGCGGTCGAAATAGCGCTGCACCCATTCTTCTTCCAAGTTGCGCATTTCGCCTATAACTAGGCTTACTGAAAGGACTTGTTTGGCCTGCTGGGCCTGTGCGTTACGCAGCACAACATCAACGATGCTTCTGGTTACCCCAAGTTCGTGCATTTTGCCCGCCTTTCCCCTCAAGGCAGCAGAACGAAGCTCCTGATTTCCCCATTTTCCAGGACGTATCACGTGACGATGCAGCTTCGTACTCTGATAAGTAGTATTCTAATTGCAGCATGAACGTGTTCATGAAGAACGAGACATTTTGCCTGGGATTGTATTAGCTGTATTAACCCAGCTGAGCGCACTTTGCAGAACACCATTTCGGGAACAAAGGACGAGGTAACGATGATCCCTATTCAGCAGCTGCCAAAATCGCCAACGCGAAAGTGCTTTGAAGAGGCGTTTCTTGAGCTCTATGCCCAAAAGCCGCTCGATCAAATCAGCGTTATGGCTCTTACGGAAAAGGCGGGCTATTCACGGGCGACGTTTTACCGCAACTATTACAGCATCAGCAATGTTCTTGAGTCTGTCGAAGAAGAAAATACCTGCACTTCAACCTGTCAAGCCATTATTTCGTGCTTAGACGATATTACGCTTGAGCAGGCTACCGATGCGATGGCCGACTTTTATCAAAAACGCTTCAGGGAAGTTTCCATTTTGGCGAACGGGGAATATGGGTCTATTTACCTTGATAAGCAGTGTGAGCCGATGAAACAGCTGTTCGCCGCATTGTTGGATAGGGGCTTTGAGCTTTCTTCTTTCCAGCTTGATGTTATTTCGGAGTACATCGCTTCGGCGAAAGTGGGCATGCTTCGGCTTTGGGTGAATGATCCAAGCAAGATTACCCTTAACCATTTGAACAAGATGACGGAAAACATCTTCGAATCGAGGCTTTGGACCTACCTTGCAAAGTGTCTTTCAGGCGATGGCGCCAAACAGGACAAGATCGTGCTTCCCGAGGAGTTTCCGGATTATCCCTGGATGATGAAGTAGTGGCATGCTGGCGGGGCGGCATCTAACTGCGCCTTTTTGACTTCCAGCGCGGCAGCGCCGAATTCGCCACTACGAAGATGTTGCCGTAGTTTGCGCAAGGACGCCTGTTGCGGGATCCAGCGCAGCCGTCGTTGTCGGCACGATGGACATGAGGTCCAGCGCTATCGAAAAGGCGAGGTTTGCCCTGATTTTGATGCGGATATGCTGTGGCTATCGGTCTGCCGCTATCTGCAATCCTGAAGCTGCAAGGGAGAATGTCGTCGCTCGACTAAATGGCTATTTAGATGAGTACATTGATGCGACTTTGAGAAATATGCTCAATCAGCAAGAAGGCGCTGAGGTGTCTCTGGGCGACTACCTGTACATCAAGGGTCGTATTGGCTGGAAAGGGTTAAAGAAAAGCGAATATCTTTCCGATTCTGATTATCGAATCATCAACGGGGAAAGCCTGACTATGTCAGGCATCGACTGGAATAAAGCTGGCTACATTTCCAAAGAGCGCTATGACGAATCGCCTGAAATCATGCTTGAGGTCGGCGACATCCTTCTCTCCAAAGACGGCACTATCGGCAAAATTGGATATGTGGACGAGCTAGAAAGGCCTACTACGGTTGCTTCGGGTATTTTCGTGATCAGAAACCTACGCAAAGACGTTCTGTCTACCCATTTTGTCTACTACTTGCTGAAATCGCGGCTATTCAAGGCATTTATTGCCAGCCGTACCGAAGGAAGCGTCATTCCTCATTTGTATCAAAAAGATTTTGTTGAATTCCTTTTTCCGCTTCCGCCAATTGACGTCATGAAGAAGTTCGACAAGCTTACTGGCCCAATGTTTCAACAAACGATAGTTAATGCACATGGGAACAAGCGCCTTGCCGAGCTTCGCGACGCACTTCTGCCGAAACTCATGTCAGGCGAAATCGACGTGTCGAAGATCGACCTTACGCAGCTAAATAGCCATTTGCTAGAGTTCGATGCCATTCTTGAAGTCTTGGATTGGTGCGTAGAGATAGCTGTCCGAACCGCTGTCTGCGTTCATACCCGGATGGTCTTTCAGGAAATGCGTAACGCCTTGACCGAGGCAGTGTATGAACTTTCGTAGGTCGAGGTCTACTTGCCTAAACACCCTATCCGTTGATCCGTCCAATATGGAGCCAATGTGGTCGCAGCTGCCCGTTTCGTCTTTAAATACCCTAAATTGAATAACGTTATAAACTGTTTTCTCTTTGGTGCGGTCGGGCGCGTTGACGCCTTGATGCAGGTATGCGCAACGCAACTGATAGCAGTCTTCACCATCAAAGTAATACCTCGGATCGATCAGCTTGCCGTCCACTATCAGAGTCGTTTCATCGAGATATGCTTGGGCAATGTATTCATCAAACCAAGCCACATATCTTTCGTGCACATACATGTTGGGATGTAGGCGACTGCCGCAAACATCCGGGATGGTCAAAGCCAAAGAAATTGCTGACAGGAAAGCATCGGCATTGAAAGCCTTCTGGATGTCCACGATTCTCCCCGTAATAGATGTGTCTATCCGTTTTGGGAAAATCATCTGTGCTCCTTTGTTGAGTTGCGTATCTAATAACGGAAATGCTATACGACGTGAAAGGCTAAATCGTGGAGACCGCAATCAACTCAGTACTTGCAGAGATGCAGCCAATTTTGAAAGCGAATCAGCTGAAACGGCTCAAGGATGCATTGAGGCATGCGTTTGAACCTATGCGGCAAGAGACAAACGAATCGCTGCTTAAGACGTTCTTGACGGCAAAGGAGGTTGAAGGCTGTTCGCCTAAGACCCTTCATTACTATGAAGATACGCTCGCGCGTGCATTAACGGCAGTTGGTAAGCCTATCGGCGCGATTGCCAGTGATGATTTGCGCAAATATCTTAACGACTACGAGTCCATGCGCCGCACGTCCAAGGTCACCATCGACAACGTCAGACGCATCATGTCCAGCTTCTTTTCCTGGCTGGAAGACGAAGATTATATCGTCAAGAGTCCGGTTCGGCGGATACACCGCGTTAAGACGGCGCAGCTTGCCAAGGAAATATTGAGCGATGAAGAGCTGGAAACTTTACGTGATGCTTGCGAAAGTAAGCGCGACATAGCGGTTGTTGATCTGCTCGCCTCGACAGGCATGCGTATAGGCGAGCTGATACGGCTTGATGTCGCCGACGTAAACCTGCAGGAGCGTGAGTGCATCGTTACCGGCAAGGGAAACAAACAGCGGCCGGTTTACTTCGATGCGAGAGCGAAACTACACCTGATTGAATATCTGAAAACTCGCGTTGACAACAACTCCGCATTGTTCGTCTCGCTTGATTCCAGAGCAAAACGAATCACCGTCGGTGGCATGGAACTGCGATTGCGAAACCTCGGCAAGAAAGCCGGTGTTCCGCGTGTGCATCCGCATAAGTTCCGTCGTACGCTGGCGACTCATGCCATTGATAAAGGGATGCCGATCGAGCAAGTGCAAAAGCTTCTTGGACATGCGAAAATAGATACAACCATGCATTACGCCATGGTGAATCAGAGCAATGTGAAGGCTTCGCATAGAAGGTATTTGGAATGACGCGCGTACAACTCGGAGAGATTTGCGAACGCCTAAGTAGCGGGAAGAGCATTAAAGCCGTTGAAGTCCAGGATTTGGGGCCGTATCCGGTAATCGGCGGCAATGGCCTTCGTGGGTACGCAGAGCGCTACAACTTCGATGGAGAATGCGCCGTTATTGGTCGCCAAGGCGCCGCCTGCGGCAACGTTCGCTTTCATTCTGGCAAGGCTTATATGACCGAGCACGCAGTCGTTGCTGTCGCAAACGAATCTAGCGATTCGCATTACCTCGCCTATCTTCTATCGACCATGAACTTAGGACGGCTATCTGCCCAATCGGCCCAGCCGGGACTTTCCGTTAAAACGCTCTCGAAACAAGAAATCTACCTGCCTCCACTCGAGAAGCAAAAGCAGGTCGTTGAAGTTCTTGGGCGTATTGACGCCAAAATCGAAGCAAACGCTAAGCTAAATGGCTATTTAGCAGAATTACTTGAAGTCCTTTATGGAGAATACTATTTAAGACCTCAAGGCTATGATGTCCATTGGTGCGAGTTGGGCAGCCTCTGCGAGCCGATCTCAAAGAAGCATAGTTTTAAAGATGCGGAGTTGGTGTTTCTCAATACTGGAGATGTTGAACGAGGATTATTTCTTCATTCAAATTATTCTCCTGTGGCTGATATGCCAGGACAAGCCAAGAAAAGCATCGAAAAGGGAGATATCCTCTATAGTGAAATCAGGCCCATCAATAGACATTATGCTTATGTAAACTTTCCAGCTGATGATTATGTCGTATCTACAAAACTTATGGTTCTTCGCGCCAACAACTTCGATGGCCGCCGCCTTTATCAGTTTCTGACGCTTCGAAAAACAGTGGAGTCTCTCCAGCAAGAGGCTGAGGGTAGGTCGGGTACGTTTCCGCAAATCCGTTTTGATATTTTGGCGAAACTACAGGTGCCGATTGCTCCAGCTGAAGTGGAAGAGGAATACAAATCATTGATTCACGTGATTTATGATCTCATCGATTCTAATGCTGAAGAAAATGGAGCCTTGTCTTTACTAAGGGACTCTTTGCTGCCGAGGCTAATGTCTGGTGAGATTGACGTTTCGAAAGTTGAACTGCCTATGCAGCTAAATAGCCATTTAGCTTAGTGTTGGCTGTAATCTTGGCATCGAAGCAATGCAGAAATGCAGCTATAGCGTCTTGTTTATCAATTTCAGGTAGCTCTACTTCCATGTTGAGCAGGCTAGTCTGGCTTAGCTTTGGTTGCGTTGAACCTGTAACATATGCGGCAATATCCATGCTGTTGAGCAGATGTCTCAGATAGATTAGGTTGCAGCACTTAGTAGCAGCAATCACGTGGGCATGGTTATTAACTCTGAAACGGCCATGGGCTGCATTTGCAATAGGCTGTTTTCGCGACCTAAGGTTTTCTCCATCTTCTGCAACGAGAAGGTAATCGCCTTCGTACGTGTAGTCATCGAGATAATCGACAATACCTTGAGCACCATAGTAGGGATAGATGCCCCTTCGACTGTCTCTTTCTCTAGAAGATAGTGGTTGGCGTTTGGAATCCTCTAATTTGATAACATCCCCGAGGCTGACGACTCTATAGCCCATACCCGATCGCCTCCAGATTCTTCTTGATCTGCTCTTGCAGTCGGTTTGATTCTTCGAAGCATTTGGAGATCTCGCCTGTTAGGCGGGCCATTTTTTCCTCAAAGGGCTCGTCGTCTTCCTCGACGTCTGCGATGCCGACATAGCGGCCGGGTGTGATGATGTAGTCCTGTTTGGCTATGTCCTCGATGCTCGCTATAGCGCTGAAGCCCTTTTCTTCTTCAAGCTTGCCTTCACGAAACGCATCGAATGCATCGGCAACTTTGGCAATATCCTCATCGGTAAACTCGCGTAGCTTGCGGCTCACCATGGTTCCCATGTTGCGCGCGTCAATGAACAGGGTCTTGCCCGGCTGTGTCTTCTTTTTGGTGATGATCCACAGGCACACGGGGATCTGCGTGCTGTAGAACAGCTGTCCCGGCATAGCCACGACGCCTTCTACCAGGTCGGCCTCAATCAGCTTGGCGCGGATGGTGCCCTCGTTGTTGGTTTGGCTGGAAAGCGAGCCGTTGGCTAGCACCATGCCCATGCGGCCGCTGCGGTTCAGATGGTGCACCATATGCTGAACCCAAGCGAAGTTGGCGTTACCCTCGGGTGGCACGCCGTACTCCCAGCGCGGGTCATCCTTCAGTTTGTCGCCGCCCCAGTCTTTCATGTTGAAAGGCGGATTTGCTAGGACGAAGTCGAACTTCTCGGTGCGATGCAAGTCGTTGAAGAACGTATCGGCGTTTTGCTTCCCTAGGTTTGCATCAATGCCGCGGATGGCAAGGTTCATGGTGGCCATTTTCCATGTGGTGGGGTTGCTCTCTTGGCCGTAAACGGACAGGTCGTCAATCTTGCCTTGATGGCGCTTTACGAACTCTGCTGACTGCACGAACATGCCGCCACTACCGCAGCAAGGGTCGTATACGCGTCCGTGGTAAGGTTCGATGATTTCGACCAGTGTCTTTACGATACAAGCTGGCGTATAGAATTCGCCGGCGTTTTTGCCTTCTGCCTCGGCAAACTTTGCCAGACAGTACTCGTAGGTGCGGCCAAGGATGTCGCGCGTATCGCCCTTTTCGGCCATTTGGACGTTGGTGAACAGGTCTACGACTTCTCCCAGACGGCGTTTGTCCAGCTCCTGGCGGGCAAAGTTCTTGGGCAGGATGTTTTTCAGCTTATCGTTCTCGGCCTCGATCTGGCGCATTGCTTCATCGATAACCTTGCCGATCTCTGGCGTATGAGCTGCGGCGGCAACGGTGGCCCAGCGGGCGCTCTCCGGCACGAAGAAGATGTTCTCTGCCAAGTACTCGTCGCGGTCCTCTTCGAAGCCTTCGCCCTCCTCGACCAGCTCTTGGTAGCGCTGGTCAAACTTGTCGGAGATATATTTCAGGAAGATGAGTCCCAGTACTACGTTCTTGTACTCGGATGCGTCTATGTTGCCGCGCAGCTTGTCTGCTGCGCTCCAGATTTGCTGCTCAAAGCCTATTTCGGCGGTGTTGTCGGCTTTCTTTTTAGCCACGATTCGCTCCTATTCGAACGTCTTGCCGTCGGCCCAGAGCTCGCATTGTCTCATGACCGTATCCATTGCATCGTCCACGCCTTCGGGCGGGTATTTGTATTTGCGTAGAAGGCGCTTGATGGCGCGTCGCATGCCAGCGCGGGCGCTCTCTTTTTTCTGCCAGTCGATGGTAGCGCTTTTCTGCAGTGTTTCGGTGAGTTCGCGTGTAATGGCCACCAACTGGTCGTTGTTGTAGAAGTCGTGCACTGCCTGCGGCTTGGTTATGGCATCGTAGAAGGCCATTTCTTCATCGCTCAGGCCCAGCTTTTCGGCGTCGGTGCGGTCCTTCATCATCTCGTGGGCCATGTTCACTAGCTCTTCGATGACTTGAGCGTTGGTGAGCATGCCGTTCAGGTAGCTGTTGAGTGTACCCTGCAGCATATCGGAGAACTTCTGGGCTTTTACCACGCTGGTTCTTTGGTAAGCGCGCACTCTCTCTTTGATGAGGCGCTTCAAGCTTTCGACGGCAACGTTCTTTTCCTTCATGTTGGCAACTTCGGTGAGGAACGCCTCATCGAACAGCGATATCTCGACGTCTTTGCCGTCGAACAGGTTGAGCACGCCGTCGGCATGAACCGTTTGCTTCATGATCTCGGTCACGTGCTTGTTGAACTCCGCGTAGGTCATGCCTTTGCCGCCGCCCGTCTTGCGGCCCGTGAGGCGCAACACCTGCACGCGCAGCACGGAAAGATAGGCTGCTTCGTGCTGGTCTTCCTGCGAAACTAGGCTCTTACATAGGCTGAGCGCCTGGTTCATGAGTTGGCATTGCTTCAGGAACTCTTCACAGTCCTCGCGGCGCATGGGGTCGAGCAGCCAGTCGGTACCCTCGGCGATGGCGGCGGCAAGCTGGGTTTTCTTGTCGGTGAAGATGAGTTTGCCGTAGTTGAAGCCGTACAGCAGGTCGCGGCACACGTCTAGCTTCTCCAGGAACTTGGGATATGCGGTGGCGGCAACGTCCATGTTGCCGTAGTTGCCCTGGTCGCGCTTGGTGTAGTCCTTCATGGCCTGCTTGAGCGCGCGGGCAATGCCGATGTAGTCCACCACCAGGCCGCCCTCTTTGCCCCGGCAGACGCGGTTCACGCGAGCGATTGCTTGCATCAGGTTGTAGCCCTTCATAGGCTTGAACACATACATAGTGGCTAGGCTCGGCACGTCGAAGCCGGTGAGCCACATGTCCACAACGATGGCGATCTTCAGTGGGTCGTCGTCGTTCTTGAAGCGCTGCTCCATGTCCTTCTTGTGCTTGGTGCCGCCGCACACCTTGAACCATTCCTCTGGGTCCTGGTTGGACATGGTCATGACCACGCCTACCTTTTCCTTCCAAGAAGGGCGAAGCTCCATGATGCGTCGGTAGATCTTCATGGCGATGGGGCGGCTATAGGCCACGATGAGGGCCTTGCCCGCCAGAACGTCAGCGCGGTTGTTCTCGTAGTGCTCCACGATGTCGCGGCACAGCGAGTCGATGGTCTCGGGCGTGTCGAAGATGGCGTTGAGGCCTCCCAGGTCGCGCTTCGATTTCTCGATGCTCGCTTCGTCTGCCTGGTCGGCGAATTCGCGGTAGGCGGCATCAATCTTGCCCAGCGCATCGCTATCTAGATGCAGCGCCACCACGCGACTCTCGTAGTAGACGGGCTTGGTCGATTCGTCTTCAACCGACTGAGTCATGTCGTAGACGTCGATGTAGTCACCGAAGATTTCTCGCGTATTGCGGTCTTCCAGTGCGATGGGAGTGCCGGTGAATCCGATGTATGACGCGTTGGGTAGCGCTTTGCGCACCACGCGCGCTGCTCCGACGGATATCTTGCCTGAGGCGTCGATCTTCTCGGTGAGGCCGTACTGGCCGCGGTGCGCCTCGTCCACTATAACTACAACGTTGCTGCGACTGCACAGAGGCTCGTCGCCATCGGTGAACTTCTGCATGGTGGTGAATATGATGCCGTTTGCCTCGCGTCCCTCCAACAAGCTTTTCAGGTCCTCGCGGCTTGTTGCCTGAACGGGGCTTTGTCGCAGAAACGCTGAGCAACGCCCAAATTGGCCAAACAACTGGTCATCAAGATCGTTGCGGTCAGTGATGACCACGATAGTGGGACTGTCAAGGTGGCGTTGCAACAGGTGCGCGAAGAACACCATGGAAAGCGACTTGCCGGAACCCTGTGTGTGCCAGAATACGCCGATCTTTCCGTCGCCCGCCACTGCTTCTTCGGCGCGTTCGATTGCCTTGCGTACGCCAAAGTACTGGTGGTAGGCGGCGAGGATCTTGATGACTTTGTCGTCGCTGTCGTTGAAGCAGACGAAATTACGGATGAGGTCGAGCAGGCGCGCCTTGGGCATCATGCCGTCGAGCATGGTTTGCCAGGTGGCTGCCTTGGTTTCGGAGTAATCGCCGTCGGTAGACTTCCATGCAACGTATCGGTCTTCGTCGGCGGTGATGGTCCCCACGCGAGTCTCGGACATGTCGCTCATCACGCAGAAGACGTTCGGCACGAACATGCTGGGGATGTGGTGCATGTAGTTGCGTAGCTGCAGGTAGGCGTCTGACGCATCGGTTTCCTCGCGTGAGGGCGACTTCAACTCGAACATAACGAGTGGCATGCCGTTCACGAACGCGATCACGTCGGGACGCTTCTCGGAGTATTCCACAAAGGTCCATTGGTTAACGACGTGGAAGTCGTTGTTTTCGGGGTCGTCGAAGTCGAGCAGCCGAACGATATCGTCGCGCTCTCGTTTGCCATCGAAGAAGCGCACCTCGACGCCAGACTGCAAGTAATCGTTGAAGGTCTCGTTGCGTTGCTCAAGCGTACCGCCCTCGATGTTTTGGATCTTGAGGATTGCCTCGTCGATTGCTGCGGTGGGAAGCCCCCTGTTGATGCGCGCTAGGGAATCTTCAAGAATTCCGGGCAGGAACACATCACGGTATTCCTCGGAGGTGCGGGGGACGTCGGGCCCGTACAGGTGCGTGTAGCCGAGCTCTTCGACCATGTGCTCGATGACGCACTGTTCGTAGAAGTCTTCGTTGAAGGCGCTCGATACGACTTCGTAGGAATAAGAGCTTGAGCCCATTGCCCTCAGCTGCCTTTCTTCGCGACGAGGTCGCATTGGAACTTCGTTCACTTAGATTACTATGCATTCGCTATCTGGCATTATACCCTTGGGCTTTCATCTTCCATCGCGACCGAGTTTGTTGATGATACTGATGATGGGGCGAGATTGGTTGAATGGCGGCGCCGTTAGGTATGGGGGAGATTTGCGGGCGAGGGATGCCTGCGCTGCATCGCCATGCGTCCTCATCGCTCCCCACGCGAGCGTTTGTGCCGCCGTGCTCCGTACCATTCCTTACCGCATCATTCCAAAGACAAGGAAGCACTTCATGATTATCGAGTTCAAGGGCATGCGCCCTGACGTGGAAAAAGCAACGTTCACCGAAGAAGAGCTGCAGCGCCAGAAGAAGAACGCCGCAGTTTACACCGACGACGCAAATGAATACGCCAACAACATCAAGATCATCGGTCAGCTTGTAGCAAGAAAAAGCCCTTCGCCGCACTTTGCGACGAAGGGCTTTTGGTCGAAATGAAAAGCGCCGGCTCCGTAGGTGAGCTGAACCGCTAGTCTTGCGTGGGGCCGAACGAAAGGTCGTCGAGTTTTGCCGGTGCTTCTTCGTCGTAGCAGCGCACGTTGCCTGCTTCCACCAGAGCATCCACTTCGGCTTCGCTGTAGCCCAGGTCTTCCATAACCGCGCGTGTGTCGTAGCCGACGGGCTTCGCACGGCTGATAACTGGGTCGCCCTGGCTCTTCATGCGGATGGGAATCGTGGTAATGGAATGGTCGCCGATGCTGTCGTAGTGAATCGGACGGAGCATATCGTTGACGTAAGCTTCTTCGTCTTCAAGAACATCATCCATGGTGTTGCATACTGCGTAAGGAACGTCGTTGGCGTCGAAAACTTCCTTCCAGTATGCCCAGTCGTGCTTGGCGAAGGCTTCGGCCATCATGTTTACCACGGTTGCGTTGTCGCCGTTGGCATTGATAGTTGCGCAATTCGTGAAGCGCGGGTCGTCGGCGTATTCTTCCAGGCCAATCAGGCGTGCAACAAACGGATACCAGGAATCGTAGGTGCCGTAGCAGATAAGGAACCATACGCCATCGGCGGTCATGTACGAATTGTTGGTGGGGCAGGGCACGGCCTTGCGGCTCTTCGGGAAGGGCACGCCGAACGGGGCGGAAACAACAGGCACCTGCATACCCCATAGCGCCATGTGGTGAAGGTTCACGGTAACGTGATCGCCCATGCCGGTGCGCTGAGCGCGCCAAACGGCGCTCATGATGCCCAAGCCAAGGGCAATGCAAGAATTGAAATCGCCGAATGCGGCGGGCATGTTGCCTGGCTGGAAGTGCTCGCCAGCCTGCGGAATGGACATAAGCAGGCCGCCACGGGCGGAATAGCAGGTGGCGTCAAAGCCCTTGGCATCCTTCATGGCGCCGCGTTCTCCATAGCCGCGCATCTGGCCGTATACCAGACGCGGGTAACGGGCATGCAATGTTTCGTAGTCGTAGCCCAGGCGCTTCAAGGAAGGATTGCGCAGGCTTGTAACGAACACGTCGGCCTGCTCCAGCAGCTTTTCTACCAGTTCGCGTCCTCCATCAGACTTCATGTCGATGGAAAGGAATTTCTTGTTGGCGTTGCTCATGTCGAACGCCGGGTTGTCGGGGCCCAGCTCCGGCATGCCGAAGCCAACGCCGTCGCCGCGGTGCAGGTTGCCCTTGATGGTTTCGATCTTGTACACCGTGGCGCCCATTTCGCCGAGCGCACGAGTGCAGGCAGGCATCGCGACGTAATCTCCCAGCTCGACTACTACGAGCCCTTCAAGGCCCTTCGGCAGTTCCTCGGGCGACAGGCCCTGGAATTCTTCAGCGGGGGGCATGACGATTCGGTGATCCAGACTCACGATAACCTCCTTGGTTAGATGAACATGTTCGTCACTCTACCTCCGGGGATGCTGTATTGCAATGAGCCGCCTTAGGGCATGCGTCACAACCGCTTTAGTGATGTGAGCAAGTGTGGGCGATGATCAGCATAAATGCAGGCCGCGCAAGGCTGACCTGCATTTATAGTTTCTCGAGTGCGATTGATTTTTAATAAAGTGTTGGAGCAAGAAGCACTTTGCCAGTGCCGCGGTAGACGTTCACCAAACCTTCTCCGGAAGCGGCAGAGCCCACGAGCGATTTGCCTGAGCGCTCAACCGTGAAGTTGAGGGATCCGCTCCAAGCCAGCGCCATGTTACCGTCGATCTTGAGTTCGTCGTTGTCCAGGGTGACCTCGATCAGCTCTTCTTCGGGGCAGGGGGATTCCAAGCATAGCGCGCCGTAGCCCTGGATGCCCAGGTTGAACAGCCCTTCGTTGCCAGCAACGGCGGAAGAAACGTTGCTGCGCATAACCGTTTTGTGCTGAAGGCTGGAATAGCACGCCAGGAATAGGCCGTCGTCGAGCACGATGGAATTGCCCCAATCGGCTACGTCGAGCGTGATGATGTAGCGGTAGGTGGGCTCGAGCACCAGAAGACCCGTGCCCTGGTATTCGGGCTTGATGGCCGATTCGCTGGTAACCGCACCGCGCAGGGCCTTGCCGAACAGGTCGCCCACACCCTTAACGCCGGTGGTGCAGGTCACGTTGCCTACCATCCACTGCATGGAGCCTGCCTGAACGGTGACGGGTGCCTGGCTCAGATCGCAGATAACCTGGCGGCGACGCACGTTCATTTCGCTGGCGAAGTAAGCGTTCATGGCGGAAGCCTCGTTGACGGAAAGGTCGCGCTTCCATTCGATGGTTTTGAAGGCGCCGAATTCCTTGAGTACGGTTACGTCGTCGTTGTCGGTGAAATTGGAAATCTTGAACATAACTCTTCTCCTGTTGACGTTGGTGTGGGTTAATCCTCTTGATTGCCAAATTTGCAGAAAAGCATAGCATGCGGTGGTTCTTGCGCGGGGTGGTACGTCAGGCGCCTGGGGTGGTTGGCGGGTCGCGGTGGCGGAGCTTGCAGGGCCGACCGCGTGCGCCCCGCGTGCCTGGAGCAGTCGACGGGCGGGAGGGCGCTTCTCGCGAAGGTTTAACCAGTACGCCCCGCGCCCCTAGGGCGTCGCGCTGCACGGCGACCCTCTTTACGCATCCCGGGTGCACAGGATTTGCGGTTTCTTTGCCGCCGATACGAGAAAACCCCCGATACGCATCCCGCGTGCTCGGGGGGTTGCGGGAGTCCTGCGCCCTAAGGTGGTCACGCTCCCTCCCCCCGCGCCCCTAGGGAGTGTCGAACACCTGCGCCCCGGCAAAATCGTCGAATTTGGCGGCGTCCGCTTCCTTTTCGGCCATTAATTCCTCAAAGCCAGTCAGCGCTGCGAAGGGCATGAACTGGGTTGCTCGTTTAGGGTTGTTGGCGGCGAAGTGGGCGCCGTTTTCCTTAATTCGCATTGCAATGTCGCGCAGTATGCAGCGGCGTCTTTCTGCCTCGTCGAAGGCAACGTCTTCCAGGAAATCGTCTTCGCTAAGCACGGTGGCCTCCTATTTGGTTGTTGCGTTCGCGCATGGTTGCGCCCTGCTTCAAACTGGTTCCGCGCAACAATGCGTTCTTGCCAAAGCGGTCGCGCACGGCAATGGATGCTTTGGCCAGGTTGGCTTCTTTGCCATCGTCTTCCGAGCTGAAAAGACTGGGTTGGTCGTACTTGGTGGGTTGGAGGGCGCCCAGTGCCACTGTTAGCCTGCGGATAGGTTCGCTATTCAGCGTGTGCTTGTCGAACAATTCCAGCGCAACCTTCACTATGCGATGCGACGAATCGGTTCGTTCGGAAAGCTTGGTTGAACCGCCGCTTCCCATGCCCCATCTGCCGCTTTCGGTAAGATGGGGCTGCGCGTAGCCAACGTGCACGGATACGTTCCCGCACGAAAGCCCCTTCGCGCACAAGTCCAAGCAGCTGGCGTCTGCCATTTCCCGCAGTACGGTGCGTGCTTCGCTGAAAGAATAGTCGCGCATCAGCACCTGCCCGTTCGATATCGAATGCGCTGCGGGGCGGTACTCTTTTATCTGCTTGATGGTGCAGGGCTCCTGTCCCCAGGCGTGGTCTAGCAGGTATTCGCCGTTTTTGCCGAATTCCTTCTTCAGCCATGTGGGGTTTGCCGCGCATACGCCCGCCATATCGTGGATGCCGTGTTTTGCCAGACGATGCGCGATGCCTGGGCCCACTTGCCAGATGTCGGTTATGGGCCGATGGAACCAGATTTCGCGTTTGTAGCTTTCTTCGTCCAGTATGCCTATGCCGTCGGCTGCCTTTTTTGCTTCGATGTCCAAAGCCACCTTCGCCAAAAACAGGTTGGGGCCGATACCTGCCGTGGCGGTGATGCCTGTTTCTTCAGTCACCTTGTTGCGCAGCATTTCGGCGAAGGCCTTTGCGCTCATGCGGTACAGCTTCAGGTAGGGAGTTGCATCGATGAAGCATTCGTCGATACTGTACACGTGGATGTCCTCGGTGCTTACGTAACGCAGGTATAAGGCGTTTATCTGCGCCGATACCTCCATGTAGCGGGCCATGCGCGGCGTTGCCATGGTGTATTCGATCCCGTTGGGAATTTGGAAAATGCGGCAGCGGTTTTTTACGCCCAGCGCTTTCATGGCGGGGGTTATGGCAAGGCAGATGGTGCCGGACCCGCGGGTGGGGTCGGCAACCACGAGGTTCTCGGTGAAAGGGTCCAGGCCTCGATCGACACATTCGACGCTTGCGTAGAAGCTCTTCAAGTCGATGCACACATAGCTCTTTGTGCGCTTGTTGGCAAGCATGGACCATCCCTTCCATCACATCGAAAACAGAGTTTGTTCGCTGGCTTTTATACGAACACCTGTTCTAGTATACAGACATGGACTACAGGGCGAAAGATGGCGAAATGAGGCGCGTGCACCGCGAAACGGTGGACGTGTTGGCGCGGTTCGGGCGGGATGGCCGCTTTGAGCCTTGCGTTGTTGTGCTCAAAGATTGCCGTGCTTTCCGCATTGACGAGGTGCTGATGACAAGCGGTTTCGGTCCGGTACGCCATGGCAAGCGCACGGCGCGCTTCGACATTCGCCTGGGTGGCAGGGAAACGCAGCTGTTCTTGGAGCATCAGCTGGAAAACCCTGCCACAGGAGCGGCGGATAAATATGTATGGTGGGTGCGCGCTTTCGATGGAGCAAAGCGAAGCCCCGCCGAAGGCTGCTGCTGATTCGCGCGTGGGGGTGCGCGAGCGGTTTGGCGCTGCGGGCACTGCTAGCGGCGGACGGCGTGGGTGCGGTGGCGCCTGTGGCGTCAGGGTTCGCATCGAGTCTGGTGGCGCCACCGCCGTTGTGGATGCTGCGGCAAGATGGCGCCATGGGGCGCTGCGGTGCCGTTGGTCCCCGAGCTGCGCTTTGGCGCTGCGGGGCTCGGGCGGCGCAGGATTTCACGTCCGCCTGACGCCTCAGTGTCGTGGGGCGGTGGGGTGTGGGAGCGTTTGCGGTGTGGCTGCCGCTGGCACCGCGAATGCTGTGGGTGGTGCGCTGCCATGAGGGCGGCGGCGTGGTTGCGGGTGGCTCGCGCTGTTCCGCGCTGTTCGGCGGCACAGAGGTTGCGGGCGCTAGGGTGGTTCGCCGACGCCGGATGGCAAGATCTGCGCGCCGTGCATGATTCGAGGGGTCCGTGCAGCGAAAAGGGCCCCTTCCTGGCAAGATCTTCGCGCGGTGTATCCTCCGACGGCGATTTGCGGGGCTTTTCGGATACATGGCGCGCACATCTTGCCAAAGCCAGCTCGTTTTGGATGCATGGCGCGCGAATCTTGCCACGAAGCCCCCCTTTTCTCGTCCGAGGCCCCTTTTGGGATACATGGAGTGAAAAAATTGCCACGGATTGCCGCCCGGGAACGCACCGCGGCGGAATCTTGCCACGGCAAAGCGCTCGGGAGCGCATCGCGCGAGAACCTTGTCACCGTCGGACGCCGGGGGAACGCATTTCGCGAGCGTTTTGCCATCGTCGAGCGCCCGGGAACGCATCAGGGCACAATCTTGCCATCGCCAGACGCCCGGAAACACATCAATGAAGAACTTGCATAACCGGCATCTAACAATTGTGTATAAAAGCCTCACCCGCAACCAAGCCGAGTACAATAAGGAGATTGGATTTTAGGGAGTTTTAGAATACATATGACCAATTCAAACGAACCACCGCGCCTACCAGCGCGTCGCCAACCAACACGCCGTTCCACCACGCCCCGCACTTCCGTGCCCAGCGCACGTGACGAGCTTGAGCGCGAACGCGAGTTATACAGCCAGCACGACCCCACGGCTTCGTTCATGCACGAACGCGTGCAGAACAAATCAGCAGGTCAGGAACGCGGCGCATCGTCCGCATTCCCTGCGTATGCAGGTGCCGGCAACGATCATATTGCCCATTCGCGCGTTGCCACGAACCAGCCCGCCCAAATAAACCAGGGGCACACGGCCAATGGCAACATGTCCAACGTGTCGGCCTGGGATCAGCACGCTTCCGCAAGCGCAAGCCAGCGCATGCCGCGGGTCGAGGGCCAGCGCCCCAACATGCAGGGCAGCCAACGCATGCCGCGCGTTGCAATACCGCAAGATGCTAACCAGCACGTAGGCGCAGGCGACCCTTCCGCAAGCCAGCGCATGCCGCGCATGCAGCAAAACGGCAACGAGCAGGCGCGCCCATCCCGCCGCGCTGCCAACAGCCAGCGCGGTCAGCGCCCCAGCGCCCAGGCAAGCCAGCGCATGCCGCGCGTTGAAGGTCAGCGCCCCTCCGCGGCTCAACACCAGCAGCGCCCCGTTCGTCGCGGTGCCGCAGCTTCGCAACCCAGCCAGAGCATGCGCGTTCAGGCAGCACAGCCGCAGCAAGGCCAGCCTTCACAGCAGATACCCGTAGTGCAAAACATGCGCGGCAACGACCCGTCTGCCTATTCGCGCGCTAAATACCAGCGCACCAAAGAAGGCACCCAAAAGGCTTCGCCCACCAACGCATCCACATACCAGGCAGCTCGCTACCTGGGCAACAACAACTATGCGCCCAAGCAGAAGGCCGACTTCTTTACGCGCGGCAGCCTTATCGCCGTTGCCGTTGTTGTGGTGCTTGCCATCGTTGGCATATTCGCCTTCAACAACTGGATGGGGTCGAAGCCGGTTGAGGTCACGCTAAACGGCGACCAGGTAACCATTTCGGGCGCCGAGCGCAGCGTTGGCGACCTTCTGGACAACAACGTAGTTTCGGTAACACCTGGCAACTACGTAGCCGTCGATGGCAGCACCATCCGTCAAGGTGACGGTACCCGCTGCACCGCAAAGGTGAACGGAAACGACACCGACGATATGGGCATGCACTTGAACGGCGGCGACAAGATCGAGATCTCCAATGGCACCGACATTACCGAGCCCTACACCGACAGCGAACCCCAAACCCTTCCGCACAAAACGGAACTGAAGGGCGTTGGCGCAGTTCACCTGTACAGCAACAATGCCCAGGACGGCGAACAGGTAACGCGCACAGGCAAGGAATCGGGCGTCACCACCACGGTTACCACCAAAGAACCGATCGACAACATCGTTCAGTACTACAACGTGAACAGCAACGGCGACAAGGTTATTGCGCTCACGTTCGACGACGGCCCATGGGATAAGCAAACCGATGAGATCCTGGACATCCTTGAACAGAACGACGCCAAGGCCACCTTCTTTACCGTTGGCCAATGCATTAGCGGGCACGAAAAGGAATTGCAACGCGCTGCAAGTATGGGCTGCGAAATTGGCACTCACACATGGGACCACGCAGAGGGCAGCGGCGAAGGCGTAAGCCTTATCAAGATGTCGACCGACGAACGCAAGCAGGAAGTGCAGAAGGGCCTGGAGGCAATCAAGAACGCCACCGGCCAGGAAGCAAGCACTATTTTCCGTTGCCCAGGCGGCAATTTTGACACTTCGGTTGCCACCGACCTTGAAGGCATTGTTACGGCGGAAATCGGCTGGAACGTTGATACCACCGACTGGAAGAAGCCCGGCGCCGACGTTATTGCCCAGCGCATCCAGAGCGCCGGCCCCGGCAACATCATCCTGATGCACGACGGCGGCGGAGACCGCAGCCAGACCATCGAAGGCCTTCGCCAGGCGCTCCCTAAGTTGAAGGAACAAGGCTACAGCTTCATCACCGTACAGGAACTGCTGGAAAAGTACCCCTATCAAGAGGGCCAAACGAATTAGAGAAATCAGCATAAAAAAGAATAAAAAAATACCACTGTAAGCGAGCCGTGGTACGAATAAATAGCATGGGGAACAATCGAGATGAAAGATTGTTCCCCATTTTTTATATTTTCGATAAGTAGATTTACTTTTCGATTGCATAAACGCTGTACGTAATTTTTACGGTCATGTCAGACTCGGCGATGATTGCATCGAAGATGAGCTGTGTTTTATAGCTCGATACCTGTTCCACACGGGGTGATAAGTGGTATGTCGTTTCAATGGCAGCAACATCAGATTCCACCATGCAGTCCATGGCTTTGTATGCTGACGTTTCGGTAGGGAACGAATGTGCTGTGTAGCCGGATTCGTTGCTGGATTCACGGATTAAGATATACGTAGGTTTTGTCATAACAGATACGTCCTTTCTGAAATGTGAAATATGGTTTTACGCAGACCTGCACTCAGACGAGGTGCCGTATTAAACCGCTCTCCCCCTGTTCCTCGGGCACGGGAAGCAAGGAGAGCGATCCTCTTCGCCTATGGTATAGCGGCTGACGCCGAACCTCGTACGCACGCTTCATTGCAAACGCGGCTCAGCTCGCAAAGTGGGAATCGAGCACCTACCCTTACTTTCCTGCCTGGTTGGTGCTAGTTCGGACTTCTACCGATTTCGCGATATAGGCAGGGCGGCGCTTGGTTTCGATGTAGATGCGTGCGATGTATTCGCCGATCACACCCAGCGTTACCAAAATGAGCCCGCCCATCAAAAGGAGCACGCACAGAAGCGTAGGATAGCCCGATGGCATGGCGGGGTTGATAAATTGCTCGACAACGACTTCGACCAGCAGAGCCAACCCGACAAGCGTGGCAACGAGACCCGCCACCGCGGCAATTTTCAGCGGAAACGTGGTAAACGAAAGCACTCCGCCGATGCCGTAGCGCATCAGCTTGCGGAACGACCATTTGGTTTCGCCCTCAACGCGATTCGCGGGCGTGTACGGAAACGGCAACGTCTCGAAACCTACCCAGGCAAACATGCCTTTCGAAAAGCGGAAGCTTTCCGGCATAGAAAGAAGCGCATCGGCCACCCTGCGGTGGAACACGCGAAAATCTGAGGCATCGGACATGACATTGAGCCGAGAAGTTGCATCGAACGTTTTGTAGAACGCGTGCTTGAAGAAGCTCAGCACCGCACCTTCGTTTCGATGCTCTTGGAATGCGGCTACGCAATCGGCGCTAGGGTTGGCCTGCAGCATGCGGTACATTTCAAGCAACGTTGCAGGAGGCTGTTGCAAATCTGCGTCCATCAGGCCAACCGCATCCCCTTCGGCATGTTGAAGGCCTGCGAGCAGGGCGCTTTCCTTGCCGAAGTTGCGGGAAAAATCGACCACGACGATACGTTCGGCCGATGCAGGAGTGGGCAGCTCATGCAGCAGGTGCGACGTACCGTCGGAGCTGCCGTCGTTCACCAAAACCAGCTCGTACGACACTCCCGAGGTGGCAAAAGCATCATCCACCGCGCTGAACAGCAGCGGCAGCGATCCTTCTTCGTTGTAGCATGGCACGACAATGGAAAGATCCACCGCAAGCCCCCTTTTCGCTTGATTACCGCGTCCGATTGTACGCCTAGCAGCAAAACAAACCCAGCGTGTTGCCGAAATGCAACATCCTAGAAAAATAGGGGCGGCTATCGTTTTCCCGCTTTCGATTTGGCGTCAGGCTGCAATAAAACCTGCGCGTGGGGTTCAATACCAGCTGCTATGCCGCAGGTGAAAAAACGGGACGTCCCCTATTTTCTCACCTGCCGGATTTCAGCTTCACAAACACGTTGTGCAGAGCGCCGTTCTTGGCGGCATGAATAGCACCGCCTAGCGCCAGGCACTTCGACGCATTACGCTGCTGCAGGGGCTTCAAACACAGGCGCAACGCCTGGCTGTCAGCTTGCGCACAGGGCACCAGCTCGTTGAACAACTCATCGGCGAATACGCCTTGCAGCCATTCCTTCTGCGCAGAGCCGCTCATGCCGCTTTCCTTCTGCTTGTTACGTTCCAACGCCGAAAGAATATAGCGAGCATACAGCGCACCGAGCGTGGCCTTGGCGCCGGCATCAAGCAAACCCCATGAATCCAGCTGGTTACGCAACATTTCAATGCGCGCGCGATGCACCTCGTAGTAACGCGGTACAAACTTGCTGGTTAGGTTGCCCGTCTCGCGCTTGGCGTAGCGATATAGCGGTGCGCCAATCACGTTCAGGCCAGGCAAATCTTGGAACACGCGGATGTTGAATTCAATATCTTCGATAAGCGGCAAACCTTCGGCAAAGGTAAAGCCGCCCTGTTGCAGGTAGCTGCGCTCGTACACCTTGTTCCAGGCGTAGCCGTAATGCGTACCCTTTTCGAACTCCAACACGTGCTTACGCAGCTTGGTTTTTCCCAAATGCGCCGATTCCTGGCTGAAAGTGAATTCCTGCACGCGTTCTACCTTGCCACCAGCGTCGTAGAATTCTTCCACATGGCCCACCATAACCACTGGCGCTTCGTGCTGCTGAAGCGAGTTATACACACTCTGCAGAAAGGTGAAATCGTAGCGATCGTCGGGATCGGGAAACCACACATAGCGGCCCCGAGCAGCGGCAAATCCCGTATTGCGCGCCGCCGAAAGCCCTCGGTTCACCTCGTGCGATACAACGCGAATGCGCGCGTCGGCGGCGGCGAACTGCTGCGCGATGGCCAAGCTGCCATCGGGCGAGCAATCGTTCACCACAATGGCTTCCCAATCGGTGAACAGCTGGTCTTGCAAATCGCCCAAGGCGGCGGCAAGGTAGGGCTCGGAGCTATACGTGGGCAAAACAACCGAAAAGAACGGAGCGCTGGAGGGTTGGGCTGGGACGTCTGCGGTGCTCACCGAGCCCGTAGCTTCTGCAGCGCCTGCACCGCTACAGGCAGCATCGGCGTAGGCAGCAGCATCGCCGCACCCATGCGCAGCGGCAGCGTCCGCGGCATCGGCGCTCACGGCGCCATTACGCCCCCGCGAGGCGGACGCACCGCTCGCTTCGCCCTTGCCGTGATGTCGTTTTCCCATATGCCCAGCGCCCCTCATGAACTCTAAACGCTTCGGCGTCAGCGCGCGCCGCTATTCCGAATACTTGCTTATGTCAGATATCTTAACAACTACAACGCCGTCGATGGTTGTCACCGAATCATTGGCAGGATACAGCGACATGTTCGCAAATTCGTTTGAGCGAATAACCTTGGCGCATTCGTCGAACGAGCAGTAGTTGAAGCTCTGCCCCGCAAACTGCTTCATTATCACGTCCCAAGAACGCATGTTGTTCTGGTAGTGGTTGTCCCAAACCATGCCCCACTTCGCATAGCTGCTTGCGTGAACGTAGGAATCGCTGGTGTTCGGAAAGTTGCCCGCTTCGGGCTTGCCGGCAATCAATACCTTCGCACCCGCCTGCACATCGGGGTTCGCATCAAGCACGCCGGCAATTCGGGTGGCCAAAGAAGCAGTTTGGTTCTGGCATGCCTGCATAGCCTCGGCATCCGCATTCGACTGCAGCGCGTACGACCACGCCCCTACGGCAATAAGGCAACAGCAGCCGACGGACATAGCCTTCGCGGGCATGCGCAGGCGCACATTGCCTCGGTCGGGCGAATCGAGCAAAAGCTGCACCAACAGGGGCAGAAGCAGAAAAGAAGCCATGAAACCGCCCAGCATAAGCAGGGTTGGATACCCGTAGCTGGGAACGATAACCAGGATAACGTTGGCGGCAAAGGGGATAAGCACAACGCAAAGCAGCGCCATAGCGCTCGCCCCCAAACGCTTCACGCTGTTGATCGCAGCAAGACGGACAAACGCAACCGCCGCAATAATCATGCCAACAGCCGCCACGTACACCCAGCCAAAATGGTTCCCGAAAATACCGTGGCTGAACAAGCCGTCGAAAAAGGCAACGTAAGCAATGGGGACAGACGACGTCAAAGAGCCCAGAATGCTGTCAGCGCCAACCGAGGAGGCTCCACCGTAGGCAGAAAGGCTGATGCCCAACGCGAACAAAGACAGCTCGGTTAGCGCGTAGTACAGCACAGCACCCGCCGCGCATACCGCAACGGCAACGCCGAAGAACACCGCAAGCTGCTTGGCGCTGAGCGAATCGGCACTGCAGCCTTCTTCGCGGTGGGGGTTCTGAGCTTCGCCACGAGCGTCGCATGCCAGCGACGTCAGCGATTCAGAGCCGCCGCCCATAAGCGAGCGAACCATCACCAGCAGCACCGCAACGCAAAACACGCCCAGGCTCGCTTGATAGCAACCGAGCGAAAACGCCAACAACGCAACCGCCCCAACAAGGGTAACCGGCTTGCGAACAGCCCCAACGCGCCCGATCAGGCATGCGGCCAGCACCGCACACAAAAACGAGAGCGCGTATGAATTCGAGCAGTGGTAGTACGTGATGCAGCAAGAAACGAAGGGCGAGGCGACGAACAGAATCGAAGAAGCATACTGCAGGCAAGCGTTCCTGATGCCAAGCTTGTCTATCAGTGCAACAACGCCCAGCGTAAACAGGGCAATGGTGATTGCGGAGGTAAGAATAGGCGAGCACAGCCCAAACTTAGCGCAGGCAGCAAACAGCAAGCCCCAACGCCCCAAGCTAATATCCCAAGCATGCGGAATAAAGCTTCCGTATCCATTGGGGTTGCTCAAAGAAACAACCGCATCGGGGTTCGAAAGGCCGTTCAGGTACATCTGCGCATGGCAGACCATACCCACCGCAAAGCACACCACCAGCAATTTTGCGTTGCGAATAAACCAGGGTTTCACTTTGGAAAACCCCGTTTTGTCTGCCGTTGATTCACTTTCTAACCCCAAGATAACCTCCCGATGCTTTCAGCGGGAACCTGGTACCTGCCCCTTTTCCCGCCACGGAAAGTCTACTCCCCTTCAAGGCTCTTCACCACGAGTTTCAAATCCTGTTACCAGCAAAGCATCTACACGCAACAGGTGAAACATCATTCGCCAAACAAGCCACCGGCACATGGGGCCCATTAGCCCCAGCCCATTTTTATCTCTTTTTGCCAGAGACGCACCGGCGGAACAGGCAACCCGAGCCATAACCTTTATCATAGAAATGTTAAACAAAACGCACGCTGCGCAGCAATAGCGAAAGGATCCGCCGTGCCCGCAATTAGCTTGCTTATACCCATTTACAACGTGGAGAAATACCTGCGCGAATGCCTGGATTCCGTGCTGGCCCAAAGCTTCACCGATTTCGAGGCAATCTGCATTAACGACGGCAGCACCGACAGCTCCCGCGCCATTGTGCAGGAATACCTTGATGCGGACGGCCGCTTTCGCGTGATTGACAAAGCCAATTCCGGCTATGGAGCATCCATGAACCAAGGGCTCGATGCCGCAACGGGCGAATACGTAACCATCTTGGAATCGGACGATGCGTTCACGCCCGACGCGTTGGAGGTGCTGTACAACCTGACAACCACGCACAACGCACAGGCGGTAAAGGCTGATTTCTGGTTCTACTGGAGCCAGAACGAAAAGCTGGAGCCCTGCCATGTAATTAGCGAAGGGCTCTGCGGCAAGCTGGTTAACCCTCAGGAAGTGTTTGAACCTTTCTATGCAAAGCCATCAATTTGGTCGGGTATGTATAACCGCGCCTTCCTGCAGGAAAACGATATTCGCTTCCTGGAAACGCCAGGAGCATCGTATCAGGATGCAGGCTTTGCCTTTAAGGTATGGGCCGCCGCCGAACGGGCCGCATTCAGCGCCACGCAAATTTTGAAGTATCGCCAGGACAACGAAGCTTCATCGGTAAATTCCCCCGGCAAGGTGTATTGCGTGTGCAACGAGTACGCCGAAATGCAGCGATGGCTTGATGAACGCCCAGAAAAAAAGCAGCATCTACAAGGCGTGCTGGAGCGCATGAAATTCAACAGCTACCTATGGAACTACGATCGCCTTTCCACTGAGCTGCGTGCCGAATTCTTGAAGCGTGCCGCACAGGAGCTGAAGGCAGACTTAGACGCCGGCCGCGTTGACCTGGCGCTGTTTGAGCCTTGGGCCGAAGCCGACCTTCGCACGCTTATCAAAAAACCCGAAACATTTGCAAAGTGCCGTACCGAATACGCAGCGCCCGGCAAGCTGAATACCTTCAAGCACTACTACCGCATTGGCGGCATGCCGCTAATTGCAAAGCTGCTGAAAAACAAGGTGGCGAAGTAGCGATGGCGGTCGAAAAACCAACGGTCACCCGTGCCGAAGGCGCCCCCAAACACCCCGTTCTCTCCGTAATTGTGCCCGTATATAACGTGGAAGATTATCTGGATGCCTGTCTTGATTCGCTGCAGGCACAGACCTTAGGCGATATCGAAATGGTTTGCGTAAACGACGGCAGTCCCGATGGCTCACGCGAAATCCTGGCAAAGCGTCAGAAGGAAGATGCGCGCATCGTTATCGTGGATAAGCCAAACGGCGGCCTTTCCTCTGCACGCAATGCGGGAATTGATGCGGCATGCGGTACCTACATTGGCTTTCTTGATGCAGACGACCGCTTCACGCCCAATGCCTGCCAGCGCATCGCCGAAGAATTCGTAGAAACCGATGCCGACGTGGTGACCTTTGGCGGTTACTGCAACCCCGCAGAAGCCGCAACCCCCTGGATTACACTGAAGCTTAGCCCGAGAAATGTAGTGTATGACGGCTTCGATCCCGCGCTGATGTTCGAAGAGCAGAGCACCCCCTACATTCGCACCGCTTGCCGCAAAGCGTTCTTGGATGAATGCAGCATTCGCTTCGAAGAGGCACTGCCCTTCGGCGAAGACCAGGTGTTTTTCTTCGACATTTACCCCAATTCAAGGAAAACGGCGCTGATAAGCGACAAGCTGTACGAGTATCGTATTGAACGCGAAGGGTCACTTACGTCGAAAACCAATGACGATTTGGAAGCCAAAAGCCGCAAGCACTTACCCATGACCCAGCGCATTTTCGGTGCCTGGAAAAAGCGCTTTGGGCTGGATGAATACAGCACCGAGATTGTAAGCTGGTCCATCGAGTTCGTGCTATATGGACTGTTCTGCCTGCCGGAAGGCGTACGCAATGAGTTGCTGCCCGAATACGCCCGTATTTTCCGCGAGTTCTGGGGCACTGGCAGCACCGATAAGTTGCAGCTAAAAAAGTACGACCGCAAGCTGCTGGAGGCTGCTCTTTCCAGCAAGCCTATAAGCAATGTTCAAGCCCTACGTCTGCGCCTCGGCTGGTTCCCGGAAAAGTACGGCGCAAAAGCCATTGTAGGCAGGATTCTGGGAATGAACTAAAAGAGGACCCGTCATTCTACTGTCGTTTTAGGAATTATTGAATCGACGGTAAGATGACGGGCCCTTTGCAGCGCAGCAAAGCAAACAAGATCTAGATACCCAAATCCGGCAGAACGCCCTTGATTGTTTGAGACTCCCTTTCCCCGAGATATGAATCGTTGAGCTTCGACTTGTTATAAGCAAGGTACGAGTCCTTGGAACGGACAATCAATTCCGCAGTGAAGAACTGCTCCCAGCTAAAAAACTCACTGTATTCAATATGCTCAGCAGGGTTTAAGAGCATCTGCTGCACCTCGGCGTCAGCAAACAAACCCGACTTCAGCACAAGCCATTCGAATGATTCGGGCAAAAACAGCTTTATCGATTTGAAGCGACGAAGCGAAACCAGATAAGCCATTTCAGGCCCAAAAGCTGCACCGTCGGCAATAACAAGGATGTCCGATTCATCGGCTTCGCGAACCACGTCAAAGATATTCGTTTTCCCACACGCGCTCACGCAGCGCACTCCGCTCACCCTGCGAAGCGCCGAAAAGAAATCAAACCCCGAGTTGCTGTCTTCCACCACAACCGGCTGCGGTTTCTCACCTGCGAACTCATCATCGGCATAAATTCGATACGTGGATGTATAAACCCTAGAATATGCAGGGTATTTAGAGCTTGCCCTACCCGTATTCCTTAAACTGTATATTTCATCAACGCTATAAGGCAATTGCGGCAACGCCTCGCGAGCAACCAACACATAGTAGTTAGAGCTACGACGTGCCGCATGAGCGAATTCGTACGATTTCATAAAGGCATTGTCTTCGTCGATGAGCACAATGCTGTTTTCGATATAGAAAAGATCCCGTTCTCAATTACGACCCGAAAGAACCCTGCATGGAACATCGCAATTGACCACCGTACCGCTATCGGGTCCTAGCTGATCGCATTCATCAATCAAATCAAGAAGCGTAGTTTTTCCTGCAGCGCTATTGCCTTGCAAGATGGTTAGGTTGCGGCGAATCGTTAGCTTTATCTGCGCTTTGTTATTGCGCACTACAGCTTGATGCTCGCCCTTCATGGGGAACCTCCCCTAAGGCAATGGGCGCCAACAAGGACCAACTCATCCATGGTATGCACAATATCGCCGGTGTTGGCAATTTTAGCAGTGAAACGGCGGCCGCCGAAATCCATCAGATGATAGAGGTTAATCGTGATGTCCCGCCTCTTAGCAATGGCTTAAATCCAACGAGCGCAGTTATCGCCGCAGTTCGAAGCATTGTAAACGCGCTCGGGCAGGAAGTTCATCAGCAAAAGCGTTTTCAAGCCGCTGGAAAGCTTTTCGGGAGGAATTACGCCCAATATCTTCGTCTCAATAGCGTTGGGACCGAGCACGATACCTCTATCGATAGCAGCAATCATCTTCTGGGCAAAAGGGTCATTAAACCATTCACTGGAATACGCGTTATTGAAATAGACCGAGGTGTTGTAAACAACCCCGTCCGTATCGCCAAAATGAATAGTGAGCATACGCCCTACCTCCGAGCCTGAATTTGCTTATCGAATTTTGACTTCAACCGCCTCAGAAAATAAAGCTTCACGCCAACAAATTCTTCCTTCTTTCCAGAATCGCTTTTTTCGTATTGCTCGATCCTTTGTAAGCACCAATTTGATTTTGCCCCAGGATTGTCTTCCGCCTTATGTTTCTTGATGAAAGCCACGAGAGCATTCTCGACAGCCATACGAGTCTCTTTACGATTTTTGCAAAGATAAGTTCTCGGGGAATTTAGGTTAAGAATAACGTTTAAATCGTTATTAATATCAGAATCCTTCGACCAGATAGTCCCATCAGACAAATATCCAATGTCGTCCATTTGCCTACGGTTCAATGGGCTAACTTTCAGTTCTTGATTTCCACGATGCTTGTCACAGGTCTCACCATTGCGACCATCGCAGACCGCAAGCATATTACCGTAATCAAGATCAAGGAACGAAGTGGCAACCTTTCCATGAGGGTGTTGCGGAACGATGTGCTCAATAGTTGCCCCCTTCTCTCTGCTTATCCGAGCCATGCAATACGCGCACAGATATCCTTGCTCAGCAAGCAGGGATGACAGAACGGCTTCCTTCTCATCACCTCTTAATTCTTTAAAACACGGGGTCAGATTAGGTGTTCCAGCCATACGCCGTTTTGCCGCCTCGAGCTCTGCGGGAGCCATTCCCTTTTCGATATAAATCATTGCGACTAACCCCACAATTCAAGAGTCGTTTTCGCAGCAATCAATTCAGGGTCATCGCTTCCTATCTTTTCTTCTATCTGACCAAGAATCTTTCCAGCAGCCTCATATTGCCCCTTATCAATATCATCGTAAAAGGTCTCGAACAATGCCACCAGACCCTCAGGGCGAGCAGATGCCTGAAGAATCGCAGCGAGAATCGAGTTGGAATCATGCCCGTATGTTTCAACCGAGGGGACCACGGCACGTTCGCCATCGAGCATTCGCACGTTTTCCCTTGGAACCGACGCCACAACAATTGGAGAATGCGAAGTCACAATAAACTGCACATTTGGGAAAATATTTGCTAAATCACCAAGGATCTTCGCCTGCCATCTAGGATGAAGGTGAAGATCCACCTCGTCAATCATGACAACTCCGGGAGCTTCCAGAACTTTATCGCATAAAGCAGGATTCAGCATTGCCATGCGCCTAGCGACGTCAGCAACCAAATTCAAAGTACCCCTATATCCATCGCTCATCGAGTTCAGGGGGTCACGATGGGCGCCCCCGCAACCATCGATATACTCGACAACAATATTCTCAATCTCAGCATCATAGTCGATGTAACCGTTATCGCAGCCAGAAGCGGAGCGAAACGCCTTCCCGACTGCTTTTTTTACGGCATTATATTCTGGGCTTTTCGTTTTGTTTTGCCACTCCCAAAGGGATAGCTTCCTAAACCAACTCACAATGCGCGCACTATTCGCCGAAGCATGAAGCGCCTGCTCATACCCCTTTGTGCGGCTGGAAGAGAAATCCTCTTTCGAAAGATCCTTTTTGGGGACTTGAGCCCATAATCTATCCGTCGAATAATAGGCGATAACAGGCAGCACAAAAGACCCATCCCCGCTAGCAACAAATTGTCTAGCAATCTCACTCGCTCCTAGCACAGTCTGCGCCTCGTTGCGGGTTGTTCTCGATGTCGCCCCATTCAGCGCCCGCGTCCAGGTCGTCGAGACACCCCCCACTAACCCTTTGGCAGATATTCGAACAGGATAAATCGACTGCCTGTCCATCGTCGAACCCTGCCTGACATAAACGCAACGAGCATCGCTCGATACAATGCCTACTCCTTTCGAGTGGTCAAAACGCGTTAAATACGTCCCCAAAGCAACGCTTGCAGCATCCAGCAGCGTTGATTTTCCTGAAGCGTTATCGCCAGTCAGAACAGTCAAACGAGAATCAAACTCAACTTCATATGTCTCAAACTTACGATAATTAGAAAGCTTCAAAGAATCTAGTCTCAGCCTATTGGTAAGCAGCATTCAAACACCTCAACTTCAAACAAATGTCCAACGGTAGCCGCACCAAACCAACGTCAAAGTGCAAAGGTTGCAACCATGGAAATTAATAAATCAGCAGGTTTCTCGGCCTCAATCCCCAGAGAAATTGTCCATAAACGCCCTGGCAAAATCCGCACTTTTTGCGACTTTCGAGTTACCGCCAAAAGAGGTATACAAGGAATTTGCTTTCTCAGTTATTAGTTCGAGTTTTCCATCTTCTGGAATAACCAGGCCTTTTAAATCATCCGGCTTTATATCGAAGGTTCCAATCTGGTCAGCACAAGCAGCCAAAATAATATAAAAAATAAGATCATTCTGAACAGCACGACTTAAATTTGTATTTTTTAGAAATTGACGAACATGGATGCCTAATCTACCAAGAGCAAAATATGCCTCAGGGGAAATACCCTCATTGAAGATTTTCCCGTATTTGCCATCATCGCTAAGAATCTGAGCAGGCCTCGCTCGGGCGTAATCAGGCTGTTGGAGCAAAACAGAAATAAGACATTGCCCCAAGAATGGAACAGTAACGATATCTTTCGCAGCGATCCCCTCGTTTTTACACGAGCTTTTCCTCCTGTCGTAGTGTAATCCATGCCGCTTGAAATACTGCTCAATATGTAGATGAATTGTCTCCAAAGACCTCAGATATGCAGGAGGAATCGTACTCTGGTTGTTTGTCGCCTGAATAATCTTTGCCCGTGCTCCTTGGTCGTTAGTCGCAATACACTTCACGAGCACTTTTCTATTGTCCCCGGAAAAAGCAGCATCTTTGCAGTAGTTCCAGATTTCATTTGAAGTCTGGAGCCCGTTGACTATTCTGGGATTTGTAAGCGTAATAGACTTATCCATATCCCTTGCAACATCGTCAGCGAGTACGGTAATCCCGTTATTCAACCACCAAAAATCAACATCATCACCTGATTGCAAAGTCTCCCTAATGGCTTTATTGACCGCATTATTCCCTTGATAGTCTCTAATATTTGCTTCAACGAGGGATTTTTCGAGTTCCCCGTTATCTTTGGTAATAAAGTCATTGAAATCAGAAAGAGAGACACTGATTATCGCGCTATGCGGATCGGGGCATAGCGGCTCTTTGGAACTTTTAAGAGTTAATATTTTGTCTGGCTGCTGCTGGAACAGCATAAACAAATCAGAATCCCTCAGCAGCTTCACCTCAACGTCACTGAGAGCTGGAGCAATTTTCAGAACCCCATCTTTTAGTTCTTCGGCTTGCTTTAATAAATTGGGGTGTATCTCGGTCACAAGCGAAACACCCCAAAATACTATTGACGCACGAAGCTTTTCTGTCATTGTTTTTTTCAGGATGCCCCTAATCAAGCCAAAAGACTCAATAACCTGATCGTTGTATCTCTCCCTATCAGGTTCGCCGCTGGACATCAAATTCGCAAAAGAGTCTTTCCAGTTCTGAATGCATACTTCTGGAAATTTAGTCTGATACTTTGCCTGAATAAAATGAATATCGACTTTTGAATGTTTCGTAATGTTCAGGGAATCAGCGTCTTCGCCATTTACCAAGACCTCATTAACAAAGATGTAGATCCCATCATAGCCACCGTCGTTTCCGCCCCCCACATGACCTCGCTCGGTCTCATCATCGTCGATATCGTACTGAGTAAGAACTTGTTGTGCTGCGATGTATTCAAACGCTTCGTTAGGGCTTACCCCATCTCCAATGCGGGATTTCTGGCTATCTACGTAATCGCGAATACTTTCTTGCGTCAGAGTATAAGTCGTCATAGCGTCATCCCCTCCTGAGGGCTCGCCAATAGTATTTCCTGCTGAGGCTACTATATCCTAGGTTTACCATGTCATCAGGCGACTCCGGCAATTGCGCCCCCGCTTTGCAAACGCGAATCGATTAACCACAATCCAAAAGCCTTCTTAAGCTGCAGAGAGCTTCTATATAATTGAATACTTCAAGCGCCATCCACTCGCAATCATCTAACATGCAAACACGCGCGAATCCGGACTTTATACAGCTCACCAGCAACTTGTTCACCGCATTGCCATACAGCAACAACGCAATGGGCGAACCCAGCTTTCAGCCTCTCGACCAGTATCGCCATATTAGACGAGCCGACTACGAGCTTAACCGCAATTTAAAACCCTATCAGCTGGCCCACCAATTGACTTTCTTCACTCACATAAATACGCCAAACCATACAGAACCTGACCTTTGCCCATGTTCTCGATTGGTCGAGGGAATACAGGACAATAACCTAAAAAGAGTGTCCGATCCCCCCTGACACGCCTGGTTAGAAGCATCTTCCTGCGTGAATCTTCGATCTAAATATAGCACCCTAAAAACGCGATGACCTCGAGCCTCGGCGGAATGGCACTTGCCTAAAGCATCATACGAAAAGGGCCACGGGTCATCATGTCCATCTCGCGCCGCGCAAGCACAAGGGCATCATACTAATGCGCTGCAACGACAAGGACACCTGACGCTCGAGCGGCGAGGCCAAGATAAAGATTTTACACGAGATGTCAGAGCACCCGATTACCGCCGAAATCTGCGCCAAGCCGAAGAATCGAGATAAACCTGGTCACGTCCGCCACACTCGACCACGACCAGACCACAGAGGAGGTCTACATGGAGTTCCATTTCAAGCCGACCAACATCCCTGGCAACACGGGATTAGCAAGAGCACCAACGGGCTTCCCCGAGAGTACTTCCCGAAGGGTGAGCCTTTGGGGTACGTCAGCGAGAAGCACATGTCGAAGCAACGGATGGGCTCAACCGAAGCCAATATGAGACTCGCCGCCCAGAAACATTGCATTTAATCTAAAGAAAAAGAGCAGATTCAGACCCGATTGCAATTGCGATATGAATCGAAAGCAAACTCCATATGCCCGTTAACTTTAATCACCAGCGCAAATCAAGCGTACCCATCTTGGCCCATAGCGCGAAAAGAAGCCGCATTATACTCGGTGCTTTAGCCTGCGCCGAGTCAATATTAATAGTTTGCGATAATCCAATAGCCCGCCCAGAGAAAGCGGCTTTAGGAACTCTCATAAAGAGAAAGCGACAAGCTTATCTAATGGTTTCAACATTCCCATTTTCATCGGGCTTGAAACTCAGCATTAAGAAATATATGACCAGCAACGAATCTCCGAAAAAGCTCGCAGAGAACAGAAGCCACATAGAGAAATGAGCATCTGATGGCAAATTGCCATCCGCGAAAGAAGAGACGAAAAAGCCTACACAAAGCAGGATAAAGCTGATGCGATTTTTAGATATATCGTTCACATAGCTGCGAACCTCGCCTATGGGCATCGTACTTCCTTGAGCCCTGCCCCACGATATCGGCCTTGGCTTCAGGGCCTCCCTCCTCAAAGAGCCTCCCAAAGAGTCCCAAAGCAATATTGCGGAGCCAGCAAACAACGAGGATTCAGAAAGAGCGGATAGAACCGGGAGATGCCCGTACCGAGCAGCAAGACCAATTGCCTCAAAAACTGTTAAAGCAGAAACCGCAAACATAACAACAGTAGCCAAGATAATCGCCAAGCATTGCTTGTCTTTAAATCGAACATGCCGCGAAGCTCGTTTAACCTCATGCATCTTTTTTCTAATTCGATTCATAGATTTAACTCCTACTCGTTCAGCTTCCACAATACTTTCTTTTCAAATAAGCATCGAGAGCATTATGGCCCTGTAAGTGGATTAAAGTGTCCAACACAATGGGCACGATAGCCCGTAAGTCCGATATAAAGTCGGCGACTATGCCAAGCAGCCTCGAATCTGCCACCACTCAGCCGCCAAGCACGTACTTAAGCTTGATGCCGTCCATTGGGACCCCAATGTCGCGCTACCCTACAGCAACGATGTCGCACCCAATTTATGGGCAGACAGCGCCCTCGGTAAAACAATAAAATTCGGCGACGTACTTCTTGAATCCCACAGAATGCTTGGGCAATGAAGAGCCCAAGCCGCCTGACATCATGTCAAAATGGAAACCAAAGCGGCAACGAATCCGGAGCGGATTCAGATTCGCCAGCGCAATATTCTGTTCAGGTATATAACGCTGGCCGAAGCAACGCTTAAATCAATCACAACATATGAGTTCTGCGCAGCGCATAAAGACAACAACGAGGCGTACCTCGATAGAGGAAGCTACAACCCTGATGGGAAATACCCCGATTGCATTCCGACATTGATTGGAGAAATGAACCGCATTTTAGGCAGAACCAGCAAGCCGAAGCGCAACAAGTCCTATCTAGACCACCACGCAAACAAGCACGACAACGCTCCTCTATGGGTAACCATGAACAACCTCGATCTAGATAAGGCTTTTCGCTTTTACGACTATCTCCCAAAATCAATCAGATTCTCAATCGCAAGAAGATTCCAGGCTTTATATGCTGAAACGCACTTTGAGGACAAGCACATCACCCATAAAGACTTGAAAAACGCTTTTGGCCATATCAAAGATTTCAGAAATCGATGCCCCACGACGAACGTCTCTACTGCGCCCGAATTGACAAATCAGGCAGCACCAAATTCAAGGGCGTTATCGACGACCTAGAACTCGTCTTAACGGCCGAACAATTCAGTTGCCTAACAAGGGGCATCACGCGCATGCGGCTGATAAGGCATCTGGTCGCGACGCGGCTGGACTCGACCGACTTCAGGACCCCGCTCGGCGCCGCCAAGATAGCCTTGAAGGGCCTCGCCAAGCGCTACGTCGACCTGGACGACGAGGTCTCCGTGCTCGACGACATGATAGCCGCGATACTGGCCGACGCCGCCCCGCTGCTGGTCCAGCTCAAGTGCGTTGGCGCCCAGTCGGCGGCCCGGCCGATGGTCACGGTCGGCGACAACCCCGAAAGGCTCAGGTCGGAAGCGTCCTTCGCCATGCTCTGCGGCGTCGCGCCCGTCCCCGTCTCGTCGGGAATGACATATCGGCACAGGCTCAACCGCGGCGGCGACAGGCAGGCGAACTCCGCGATCCGCATCATCGCCATAGGGAGGCTCAGAACCGACGAGCGCACCAAGGAGTACGTCGCCAAGAAGATGGCCGAGGGGCATACCAAGATGGAGGCCATCAGATGCCTGAAGCGCTATATCGCACGCGAGGTTTACTACACCATAAAGAAACAGCACGAACCCGTGAATTGCTCTTGACACTTAGAAGGGCATCCGCGGAAGCGAGTTCGCCAACGCCTCGATAGACGAGATGCTCGAGGTATTCGGCATCGAGAGGTCCCTGTCGGAGAAGGGCTGCCCGTACGACAACGCCGTGATCGAGTCGGCCAACAACAGCCTGAAGAGGGGCTCGTCCACCGCGAGTCGTTTCCCGACACCGAGCATCTGCGGCAGAGGGTCAACGAGTGGGTGCGGTCCTGCAACAACGCGAGGATCCACTCGACCTTGGGCTACATGAGCCCAGTCGAGTTCAGGGAGGCAGGGCTGTCCCTCTGAAAACTGTTTAAAAATATGCAGCAAATCCAGCTGGATTCGGCTATGCGATGAGAACGGGCTGGCCAGGAGCATGTCGCGAAGGGCTGCAGCCCCGACAACGCGGCGTGCGAGGGGCTCTTCGGGAGGCTCAAGAACGAGTTTTCCGCCACCGCGGCTGGTCGGGACGGGCATCGAGGCCTTCGTGTCGCGGTTGGACGCCTACCTGGAGTACTACTGCGAGGGGCGCATCAAGGAGTCCCTGGACTGGATGAGCCCGAACGAGTACCGGAGGAGCCTGGGTTACACCTCGTAGGCAGTCCAGGAAAATATCCGCACCCCACCCTTATCGTGAAACACAATTTTTTGAGTTCGATAAATATCTTTTCAAGAGATGGTCTAGTTCTCAAAACAAAATCAATAAAGAAACCGCACCTTTGGGTTTTCCAATAGTCTAAACCCCGCCCGAGGATCCTCAAACGGAAAACCACGCCCCAGACCGACATACTGATTAAATATTCCAGGCGGACCTTCGCTCCTTTTACGGTCTGAGATTAGTTACCGATAAACTTCGCTGACGAGCATTTGACACGTTGCCAACGATACAGACAAGCTCCGAGGAGCCGACTATCGAGCACCTCCTGCGACAACGGAGCGAGTTGCACCTGATCGAAAATCGGGGATTGACGAAACTACAGGAACGCCCCTCTAACAGCTAAAAGAAAATCCGAAATCAGAAACGGGAAGAACTAATATGAGTCCTTCCCGTTCGACCATCAAACAACCCAAGATGCTCTGCATTCGCTAAGAAGAGAGCTTAACTTTTCATTCTTCTTGATGAATTCAAAAAGAAAGTCTTCCGTGATAATAAATTGTTCCCCTCCTTTATTTTCTTTTCCCTTTGTTGCAAGAATCCACTCTCCAGATTCACACGTTATCTGAAAGCTATGGGCTATACGATTACGATCATCCACAAGATCGGATAATAAATCCGGTATCGCTGAGCCATACTCCGGCTCGAAACCTCCCGAACAACCTTCCCAAGTGAACCAGAGGTCATGTCCATCAATTGAAACCAAGATCCTTTCTCTTCACCTAAGATCTTAAGAACAATCTCGATCGCAAATGCATTATTCGAATTGAACACACATAAAGCAGCTCCTAGCAATATCCGATAATCTTGAGGTGGAAGAGACTGCCTTGTATAGCTTTCGTACGTTCAAATTCATTCCCAAACGCATCAAAACGGCAAACTCCCAGTAAAGCGTCCACCAACAAAGCACCTGAAATCTCTCAGGTTAAAGTCGCCAACCAAAAGAAGGTGCCAGCTACCATTCTCGAACAGGAAGAGAAGGGTCGATCCTGCGAGCGTTAGCATCAGCTAAAGCGCAACCAACCCCTGTAATAGTGGCAGCGCAAGGAATACCAGATAGGTAAATCTGAAGAGTGGGCGCCCAAACAGCTTGGATACGACATCGTCATTAGACCAATTGGACTGCAGAGCAGCAAGAGCCTGCCAAAACGAGTTACTCGCTAGCACCACAATAGCTTTGCAAAAATCGAGCTAGCCGGCAAAGCACACATGCATCATACGCAGAACCATAGTCCATACCAGCTTATTGTTTGCCATAATATAATCAAGATGATTGATGGTGCAACATATCGCCGATCCAACCCAGCATCGGTTAATCGCGCTAAGAGCGCAAAGTCACAATCACATCATTCAAGGAAAGCAGAAATTAGCCCAGACAACACAATGACCGAATGCGCCGCAACTCCTTAAATCAAAAAACGTCAATCAACCGATTAGGCTGCCCAAAGCTCATCCGCTGGCACTTCTGAAAGAATCGGCAATACGCGCTGCCACTCTATCGAAATCGCGCTCTCCGTAAACGGTCTCTTCGCATACACCAAACACACCAAGCTCTTCTAACAGCCGAGGAACCGAATCTGGATCAATATAAATCGGAATTATTGCGCGATGCATTCCCACCCCATCAAGAGAAACCAAACCTGGAGCAACACCAGGCCATTGAACTTGTGGGCCAGAAATCGTAAAACACCCAGATTGCCTTGCAATTCTTGCAAATGCATCGTGCTTCGATTGTAGGGCAAGCGGCATTTCGACCGGAGGAAGGCTAAGCGACAGTTCACTGTCAAACGCACGGCTCAGGAGCTGCTCAACGAGACTCCTCGAATCAGAATCACCAAGATCAAGCGGGGCATCAGCCCCATCAATATTCGCGAAAAACCAATTTATCTTGATTGCTTTCGGGTCAAGCATATACAAAACAGGACGATCGAAACTATCGATTGGTTTGAAATCGTTAAGAGCAAACCAGCAAGCGACCAGGGGCTCCTCGACCAATCCAATAAAGGGGTTGGTATGCCATAATGCTGAGCCAGATATACCAACTCACTATCATTAAGAGACAAAGCCCTATCTCCAAGGGCAGCCCTTAATCTCAATAGATAAGGGTGCAAATCCTTATAATGATATCTCCAAGACTGAATCGTATCGCCTTCAAGAACACCAGTCTCGCGATATAAACTAGGAGTTAAATCGTATCTACTACTGCGCTGACCTCGATACCATACATCTGCCCCATTTTCGCACCCCAGAATTGAATGCAAAATCGACAGAAGAGAATTCATGGAATCGACCAGAGGGATGCCTTCGTAAGGTCCGATAAAACCCGTTTTTGCCGAATCATATTTAAGCAACTTGTTTTGCTCGGCCTTCCATACCTATTCATAGCCCAAAAGCCATATAGGCAGTAAATCGGTATCTTTTCCACAATACTGCATTTTACAATTGGGCTCATATACCCAAGATGCTTAATGCACAAACGGCAAGAAAAATCGAATTTTCTGCCAAATTGTAGCAATCTGGCAGAAAATCACATCCCACCCGAATACATCTCAACGAACTTATCCGGATCATCGATCAAAAGCCCGACCTGCTCCCAATCTCGATCGCAGAACATTGCCCGATCCAAAGACCCGTCCTTCTTTGCTCGAGAGAACTCTTCGGACATCTTCTTAACAAAAGCAGGACGACTCTCATCGGTTATTCTGTTGAAATTCCAGCGGTATGTCCCTAACTTAAGCAGATTAAGAATAGGGGCAAAAGCAGCCACTCGCTCTGGGTCTTTTCTCATGAAAGACTCACTCAATGCATATTCGTCGCAAACCGCAAAAACCTTTGCGGAAGATTTAACAGATGAATTTGCATTGTCAACGCGATAGTGCAAATAGCCCTTTTCAAGAATAGCAACACGTCTTGCAGCCATCCAAACCTGATGAACAAATGATGTGTCCTGATATGACGCACCGGGAGTTTCATTAAAGCGTATCCCGTTGCTCACTATCAGATCTCTTTTATAGAGCGCAGACCAAATAACAGGCAATGCAGTTAAAGGCCCTTGATAAATCCTGGGATCAAAAACCTCTCGATACCTGAATTCGTCAAAGGGACGCTGAAGGGCGTCTCCTGTTTCAGAATGCTCGTAATAGTTCGCCTTTAGTAAATCGAGCTTTTTCTTTTTAGCAAAACGATACATATCTTCGTACATATGCTTATCAGCAAAATCATCTGACTCACATATACCGATATATTCACCTTTAGCTGCAGAGAAACCAAGATTCATCGTATGCCCATAGCCACGATTCTCTTTAGTGAGGACCTTCACCCTCGGGTCTTTCTCTTCATAGCTGCGCAAAATAGAAAGAGAGTCGTCTGTTGACCCATCGTTCACACAAATGATCTCGATGTTTTTCAGAGACTGAGAAACAAGGCTATCAAGACACTCAGAAAGGAATTCCTGCACATTGTAAACAGGAACAACAACTGAAACATAGGGACGGTCTTGGTCAAATCGCTTGTTGATGAACATAGGAACCTCGTTATCGTAATTTGAAGACTGATGCAATTTTACGCGGAACAGCCGTAAATTTACGACCGACCCTAAAGCTAACAGAAGAATTCAGGGCATTTAGCCTTTCGTTTAACTCGGCAATCGAACGGCGCTGCGCCTCCAACAAATCGGAGTCTTTCTTGCCACGAGCCTGAAGAGAAGACAGCAAAGACATCATTCTTTCTTTGCGGTATTCTTCAGAGCTTTCCCCTGACATCAAAAGCAGAACCCTTCTGTCGAGGCAAGTGGACCGCAATTCATCAATAGCCTGGGGTCTCTGCTCTTCAAACTCTTTAAGTAAACCCGAAATTGCATCGAACAGTTCGCAGAAGTTAGCGCAAGAAATGCTTAGATCCAAATTGATCGCACAAAAGGATAAAGCCATCTGCAACGCATCTTTTTCGCAAATACCCATCCAATTGTCAAGACCAAGGCCTCTTCCCACAAAATCGACCTTTGAAATATCTGTCCTGAATGAAGAACTGTCAACCGCTAGTGCGTCAAAGTCAAAAAGATGAAGAATCGAGTTGCATTGCACCTGAAATCCAAATATACACGCCTGAAGCGAAAGGTTCCGTTTCCCCTCTTTATTTGCCTGGTAGAAGGAAACGAATTTATCCCTCAAAAACAGCTTATTCCAAGGAACAGGAGAAGCCGCCAAATACCAGCCTCCCTGAAGCGATGCCGGTTCAATAAGGTATCTATCAGCCAATGCGCATTCAGTCGATGGCTTAGAGACAGACAGTAAGTCTGAAACGCCCAGCAGCCCGTCCTCATCTGCAAACGAAATCACATCTGGAAGACCCAATGAAGCAGAAGGACCAGGCTCAGAATAAACATTTATTGAATCGAGAACCTTACCGAGAAAGCCTTTCGTATATCGGCAAGCCGGAGAAACGAAGCTAACATAAAGCGACTGGCAGGACTCGAGAGCAGCTTCCACCGATGGATACAAGCAGACTTGCTCCCCATCAATAGGAACAGGAAAAGCGCTTCCGATGCTGTTGCCCTCCTGACAAACCAACTTTAACGAAAACCCCCTGTCAGGAGAATGCATCAAAGAATCAACAAGCCCCCGTAGATCAGAGGGATCACTATTCACCAGAACTATTAGATCAAGAGCATCTTCGACGCCTTCTACGGTTTTTCCGCGGTCGGACCCAAGCATCCATATTGCCTTTTCTCTAACATAATCGGGAATTCGCGCTAGCGTCCCCTCAAGATGATAAGAGCTAATTAACTCATAATATTTTTGAGAAAACCGATCAAGTTCACCTGGGTAGAGATATTGCGCATCTTGATAAAGAAAGTTCGTAGACCAAATACACAAATCACTTTCATGCTTGGAGATAAGCCCTTTTTTCTTCCAAGAGGAAAACACCGATTCAACAACAAGCACATGCTTCATTATTCGACCGAAATAGTCTTCTATAGACGCATTTACAGCCGAAGCATCCCTTGTCCTGTAAAAATAAAGCTTGTCCTTCAAGTAGCCGATTTTTTTCGCATACGGAAATACATCAAACTGAAATGCATGGTCCTCTCCCAATTTAAGAGTCGAATCAAGCATGCAGTGATTGGCTTCAAGAAAGTTTCTACGGAACATCTTATTGCACATTAAAGGTCGCGAACCAGGCTCATCAAACAACGCGCGAATCGCATTCTCAGCATATATCACATCATTTTGGGCAAAGCTGTCATCGGCCCATTGAACAGTAGGAAAGGTCTTACCACCAAACACGACGATATCAAGATCATTCTCCTGAGAAAATGCAAGAAGTTTCTCGCAAGCGTCTTCACGAATATAATCATCTGAGTCGACAAATAGGACATAATCTCCTTCTGCAATGGACAGTCCTTTGTTCCTTGCGGCAGAAACACCAGAGTTCACCTGGCGAATGATTCTGAAACGATCGTCCGATTCGGAATAGCTCGACAAAATAGCCGGAGAATCATCAGTAGATCCATCATCGATACATATTATCTCAATTCGATGCAGCGACTGACCAGCAAGCGATGAAAGACACTCTTCCAGATATGGAGCAACATTGTATACGGGCACAATTACTGAAACTTTCGGAAGATCGCACTCTCTGTATTTCTCTTGAGACATTCGTATCCTTCTCTGATTTAACGCAATAGCAAAATAGATTTTTTCGATCGATAAAACATGCACTATTGAATTATCTTGTAGAGTCTCATATCTCCATCAGCCATCACTATCTCAAAACCAGGCGTCTCATCGGTTATGCGATTAAAACCCTGCCATTGATCGGGATAATATGACCAGAAGGAAATGCGCTTTGAGGGATCCCCTCCTTGGTCAAGAAGAAGAACATATTTTGCGCCGATTTGCCTTACAGCTTTAGCGACTTCAGGATTGGACGCAACCTCATCAAGAGACTGACGAACTAGCACGCTATCGGTCGATTCTCCCGTCGATGGGAGTGCAAACTGCCTATAAAAAAGGTTCTTTGCATCGTACAAAGCATACAGGAATTCGCTCCCGTCATTTGGTTCATTCAAGATCAACTCATCTTTAGGCACCTTTTGCAAAGCCTTCTTAGCGAACTCTTTTTCATCATGCGTCAAAACATTGTCAGTATAGGCATTGTTTTGACACTCAATTTTTTGGGAGATGTTGCCAAATGCAGTCACGACATTTCCGCAACCTTCAAATACAAAATTCGGCCCATATAAACACAGTGCGAAAAGCACAATAAGCGTGCCGCTGCTTAGCTTACCCCCAACTGCAATTTGGCGATTGCCTTTGTATTTTTCGGCAATCATATCCAGGACAGCAAAAGCCCATTTAAGGCCGAGTAATGCCAGGGGAATAGATGCAACTGAGGCAATAGCTGCAAGCCTATAAGGATCGGTGTACCAAAACCCCGAAAGAACATGCTTTATCAGCCCCTCGGTCGATACAGAAGAGATATAGATGAGGCACGAAACAATATATGAAAAAGCCAGCCAAGCAGTTCTCCGAGATGACAAAGCCCTTAAACCACCGATGAAAACCAGCACAGCAAGCCAAGGTTGGGCAGCACCAGCGTTAAACGAAAACAAGGCACAGTCGACTATCGCTTGCCATTTCCCGACCGTCGCGGGCCAGTTGAACTCAACTGTGTTTCTAATCATTGAAACAGGCAGGCTATATAGCCCAAACCAAATGACAGCCATTATAAACGCCAGCAGCAAAAGAACAGAAAGGGACTTCCACCCTACATGGCCCTCTTTTGAACGAGCTGCGAAAAAACACTCACAAACAAAATAAGGAATTACAAAAATAAGTTCGGCAAAAATGCTATTTGGCTGAGAAAAAAGAAGGGCAACGGTGCACAGCAAAACCGCACCAAAACGGAGTAAACGTTCTTTCGCCTCGATTCCCAATGAAACAAACCGAAGCGACGCTATGAGTGCTGCAGGGAGCATAGACATTGATAACAAATTCGGATACAGCGGCCCAAACGTCAAGAACCCCCAAGGAAAAGGTGCTGCCGATAGCGCTAATAGTGTACCGGCATAAAGAAGCTTCTTCTCTTTTCCAAACAAGCAATGCATCGCAAAACACACAGCCAAAGGGAAGATCAAAGCCGAAGAAACAAAATTCAGAGCGTTAACGGCGACAGTGATAGGTGCCGCTGTAGCAGTTACAACCATCGCAACCAAACAATGCCATGCTGCTGGATAAAAAGACGAATCCGAAGTAAAGGGAGACGCTATTCCCTCTCCATATCCCGCCCGAAATGAAGAATAAGTCCCGCTATCGACAAACGTACGAACTACCGATAAATGGAATCCATTATCGGATGCCTGGAAGAAGGAGTCAGCACCATCAAGGTTCCTCACGAAGAAGAACCCCACCACAGCAATTCCAACAACAACATAGGCCGCAATCAGCAGAAGCTCATCTTTAGAAACAGTTGTCCCAACACTGCTTCCCCCCAAGCGTCTTGCGAGCACGCTAACAATAATAGAGACGGCTAGATAGGGAAGAAATATAGAGGACCATGAACAGGGAATATTGAAGATTGAGTATATAACTGCAGCGACTGAATAAAAGAAAACACCAATTATAGGAGCAAACCCAACGCTTGCAATAAGGGACCGTTTAACTGAATAGATAATCAAAGCCCCTGGCAAAAACAAAAAAACAATTAATACCGCCGCAGAAGAGAAAAACTCAGTCCACACAATATCCCCTAAATAAAACAGCAATTAAAATAACAGGAAGAGCAGAGACGGCAAACCAGTCCAGCGTTCAAACGAACCACAAGGAATAATTCTTAGCCGAAACGCCCGGTTACAACACCTGGGAAAGAATTTACGCCATTTTCTCTCTATCCACATACTCTACTAGCCTCCGATCCCAATCAGGCGGATTGAAGCCAGCTGCTCGGATCTTGGAGAGATCCATCGCCGAATGTTTGGGGCGAGGAGATACAGGACCCGCGACGCTGGCATAGTAACCAGCCGTAGTAACGGGCACTACCTTGTCGGCGTTCCCATTGGCAAGTTCGAACACACGCTTTGCAACCTGCGCCCAGCTTTTAGGCTCACCCGAACCGGTAAGATTGTAGGTACCGAACGGTGCTGGGTCGCTGGGCTCGGCATCGCCTTCGCGGTAGCCGAGTAACCAGAAGATGCCCTCGGCCATATCACGTGTAAAAGAAAGGCGTCCCACCTGGTCGTCCACCACCGTCACCTGAGGAATCTCGTCAGCAGCAACGCGATCCGAAAGACCCATCATCGTCTTCACGAAGTTACGACCATCGCCGATTACCCAGCTGGAACGTGCGATATAGTGCCTAGGGCACCCACCGACGGCAAGATCGCCCGCTGCCTTCGACTGGCCGTATACACCCATCGGGGCAAAGGGCTCGTCTTCTGGGTGGAGCTCGCGAGTGCCGTCGAATACGTAATCGGATGACACGTGGACCAGCGTGATGCCATGCTCTGCGCAAACGCGCGCCATAAGCGCAGGGCCGGTCGCGTTTGCCTTCCAGCAAGTCACGCGACCTTCGGGTGTTTCCGCTTTGTCGACAGCGGTATACGCCCCACAGTTGACGACCGTCCCATATAAGCTCCAGTCAATGCCCTGGTAAGCCACAGGGTCGGAAAGGTCAAATGTATCGATGTCGCAATAGTCGAACCATTCGGCCAAGCCTCTCTCTTCGGCCAACGCGCGCACCGCACGGCCCAATTGGCCATTGCATCCGGTAACCAGCGTGCGCTTGGGCATCATGGGCAACGCATCCTTCAGCATAGGATGAGCCTTATCGGCTTCGGAAAGCTCGCACTGCTCAAGCGGGATAGGCCACTCAATATTCAGATCAGGATCTGCCAAGTTCACAAACGTGTAGGTTTTCTTCAGATCGGCGGACCAATGGGCATTCACCAGATAGGTATATGCCGTACCATCCTCCAGCGCCTGGAAGGAATTGCCCACTCCACGAGGCACATAGATTGCCTTCGAGGGATCGATAACGCAGGTATACACCTGGCCGAAGCTCTTCCCTGGACGCAAATCCACCCAAGCGCCAAACACGCTGCCGGTGGCCACGGAAATGTACTTGTCCCAAGGCTCAGCGTGGATGCCGCGCGTTACGCCACGTCCGGCATTAAAGGAGATGTTGTTCTGCACAGGCCCCAAGTCGGGCAGACCAAGGCCAACCTGCTTCGCACGCTGCCAGTTTTCCTTGAACCATCCGCGGGAATCGCCGTGTACGGCCAGATCAAACACCAGCATGCCGGGGATATTCGTGCGTTCTGCCCTCAACGGCTTCTCGAACTCAAAAGACATGTTCAACTCCCCCTACTGGCCCTGCGCCTTGTACTTTGCCTCGGTAGCTTCCTTGGCGGGACGCCACCACTGCTCATTTTCGCGATACCACTCAATGGTTGCGGCAAGCCCTTCGGCGAAGTCGGTGTGCTTAGGCTCCCAACCCAGCTCACGACGCAGCTTCGAGGAATCGATGGCGTAACGGCGGTCGTGACCGGGACGGTCGCGCACCCAATCGAAATCGTCGGCGGCCTTGCCCATACCCTCGAGGATGGCATGCAAAACGTCAATATTGTTCTTTTCGCCGTCGGCACCAATAAGGTACGTCTCGCCGTAGCTTCCCTTCGTCAAAATAGTCCATACAGCAGAAGAGTGATCCTCGGTGTGGATCCAGTCGCGCACATTCAGGCCATCGCCATACAGCTTTGGCTTGATGCCGCACAGAATGTTGGTGATTTGGCGAGGAATGAACTTCTCCACATGCTGGAAGGGGCCGTAGTTGTTAGAGCAGTTGGATATGGTAGTATGCAGACCATAGGTTCGCGTCCACGCACGCACCAACATGTCACTAGCAGCTTTAGTGGAGCTATACGGAGAGCTGGGCTTGTAAGGCGTTTCCTCGGTAAAACGGGCAGGATCGTCCAATGCAAGGTCGCCGTACACTTCGTCGGTGCTTACGTGGTGGTAACGCACGTCGTGCTTGCGACATGCCTCAAGAAGGCAGTAAGTGCCCTCCACGTTGGTGCGCAGGAATGGCTCGGGGTCGGCGATGGAATTGTCGTTGTGGCTTTCGGCGGCATAATGCACAATGGCGTCGCAGCCAGGCACGATGCGCTCCAGCAGATCCGCATCGCAGATGTCGCCCACTACCAGCTCTACCCTGTCGGCGGGCAGACCGGCAATATTTTCACGATTGCCGGCATAGGTAAGCTTGTCCAGCACGGTAACATGCACATCCGGGTGATTGTTTACCACGTAGTGCACGAAGTTGCTGCCGATGAACCCGCAGCCACCCGTAACGATGATGTTCTTGGGTCGGAAGTCCGCCATCCCCTAGTCCTCCTTCGTGGCAATCTTGCCCTCAGCCACGCGCTTCAGATGCTGCCCGTAAACGCTCTTGCCGTAGCGGCCGGCGGCAGCCACAAGCTCTTCACGGCCAATCCAGCCATTCTCGAAGGCAATTTCCTCGGGAACGCACACAGGCAAATCCTGGCTGCGCTCAACGGCGCGCACGAATTCGCCCGCTTCGTAGAGGCTTTCCATGGTACCGGTGTCGAGCCATGCATAGCCGCGGCCCAGGGTGACAACGGAAAGGGTGCCGTCCTCTAGGTACATCTGGTTTAGCGTGGTGATCTCGAGTTCGCCGCGGGCAGAAGGCTTGACCTGCTTGGCAAGCTCGCACACACGAGAGTCGTAGAAATACAGGCCCGTAACGGCGTAGTTCGACTTGGGGTGCTCGGGCTTTTCCTCGATGGAAACAGCGTTGTAGTCCGCATCAAATTCCACTACGCCGAAGCGCTCAGGGTCGTCTACGTGGTAGCCGAACACAGTAGCGCCGCCATTGGTCTCGGCATCCTGAACCGCCTTACGCAGGTGGCGGCTAAGGCCGTTGCCGTAGAAGATGTTATCACCCAAAACCAGTGCGCAAGGTTCGCCGGCAATAAATTCCTCGCCGATGATGAATGCCTGCGCCAAGCCATCGGGAGAAGGCTGTTCCGCGTAGGAAAGCGACACGCCAAACTGGGAGCCATCGCCCAGCAAACGCTGGAAATTGGGCAGATCGGTAGGCGTAGAAATAATCAAAATATCTTTGATACCCGCCATCATCAGCACAGACAGCGGATAGTAAATCATCGGCTTGTCGTACACCGGCAGCAGCTGCTTACTGGTAACCGAAGTGAGGGGATACAGACGCGTGCCCGAACCGCCAGCCAGAATAATGCCTTTCATACAACTCCCGCCTTATTACCTGAAGTGACTATTCTTCCTTTTGTTTATCATTGCTGTAGCGCTCAAATTTTTCGATCGCTAACTGCTGAGTTAGCTCACGTATCTTTGTATCCGCCTGGGAAATACGCATAGTGAGGCTGAAGCTTTGCACCAAAAGCACGAAAATAAAGAATAGGAATACGAAATTAACTGGTGCCATTGTCCCAACAAGATCAGACAGCAAATAAAAAATTTGAGGAAAAATGCTGACGACCAGAAGAAGAACCGCAAAACAGAACCAAAAAATAGAATCCTCAAGCTTTACCTTGGAAGTTCGAACCTTCTTCGCAATAAACCCAAGAAGCAATAGCGAAGCAAGGATAAGCGTGATACGTAACGCCGCTGTCATTTTGCAACACCACCTATGCGCTTACGAATAAGCTGCATAAACAGAATTGAGATAGCCATCCTGAGCATATATTTAGCCGACGTCCATGCGTTCAAGTAGCTTTCGCCGGCAAACCGTTCAGCCATTCTTACCGGAACCTCCACTACCTTAGCATCTGCTCTTTTTATCAAATATGAAACCGTATCGGGTTCGGGCCCACAATTTAACCCACAAGCCATCAGTTCGATCATTCGCGCATTGAACGCTCTCATGCCGGAAGTAGGGTCTTTGATCGTTTTGCCCGTCGTAAGCCTAATTGCCCCTTGTATTAAATTGCTACCAAGCATTCTCATCGACCGGGGCTTAGATTCATTTACGAAGCGAGAGCCTATCGCAATGTCGAAATCGCGAATAGCATTTTCAAGCACAGGTATATATTCAGGTAGATGCTGGCCATCTGCGTCAAATTGAATTGCGCAATCATAGCCATGTCGATACGCGTATTTCATACCCGCCTGAAACGCACCCGCTAGACCTAAATTTGTCGGCAAATCCAAAAATGGATATTTGTTTTCACGGCAAATGCGAACCGTTCCGTCTTTCGATCCGTCATTAATGATTAGGTAATCGACCCCTGGAGCCTTTGCCTCAATCGAATCAATCGTCGCTTTTAGCGATTCTTCTTCGTTGAAAGCAGGGACAATCAGCAGTGTTTTCATCTGAATCGACATCTATCTTTCCCGCAAACTAATTAAACCTTTGCGCTCCCGAATACACTCTATTGATCATCTTCGCAATCGGTCTTGGCCAAAAACGTTCAAGCATCTCAAGGTCCTCAAGCGTTCTCGCGTTATCCGCGATGCATGCTGAAGTTTCAGACCCATCATGCACACGATGATACATCCTAACATGGGAATCGTATACAAAAGAACCGTCCAACCGAGAAAACCGCTCCCATGCGTCCCAATCCAGATTACTTCGGAACCCACTCTCAAACAACGGCATCTGAAGGTTGCTTACATCGTACGTGACCGATGGGCAGCAAATCGGATTACCGAAAGAAATAGGCAGACGCTTAACTAGCCCAGTAAACGTCAGCCTCTTTAAACGGTACGGAAGCATCATCCATTTTTTCGCATTTAAAAGAGGAGATCGCTCCACGCTTCTACCGTCTCTAATCTCGCCGTAATCAGAGAAATAAAGGAGGGGCTTTTTCATTCTATTGAGCATCGAGACTGCGTTGGAGGAATAGTCAGACAGATACACATCATCCTGATGGGCAATGGTTACATATCTCGTTGAAGTACAACCGATAGCAAAATTCCAATCGGCGGCAATCCCCGGTTCTCCACACCGCGAATACAGAGGAATTTGATATTTGCATGCAACCGACTCAATTAGAAGATTTGGAGTAGAAGTTGCAATCACAATCTCAGAGGAAGCACTTTGATTCACGAGGGACTTGACGCATTCCTCCAAATAGGGACTCTCCCCATATGCGCACACGACAAACGAATGGCTCATAACCGTCCTTTTCTTTTCCTTACTCCATAGAAAAAAATGCATAGAGAGCACAGACAGCAAATAACGTAGGAAAGAGATATCGAGAGGCTGACGCCATTCATTCCGAACAATTCCATCAACATAGGAGAGATGGCAGTGCAAAGAGCAACCGAAACAAATGAGGAAACAACTGCACCCTTTTGCATCCTAAGTACAACCAGCATATCAATCATAAAAATAGCAGCAGCTGTCATTCCAACGCAAACGACAACAAGAAATGACACTTCATAATATTGAGCGATATCGGCTCCGTAGATCAGGCCAAAGAAGAATTCACCGAACAATGCAAAAAAAGTAATGCACAGAACGACAAGAACCGAGAGACAAGCGAAGAAGCGAATAGAGATCAAAGAAATTTTTTTGTATTTTTTTTCCTTCCAGAACTCGGCAATCGGACCTAAGAGCGGGTAATAAAGATAGCCTGCAAGAAGCTGAACAACCACAGATGGGGTAGCTATTGCTGCATAGATTCCCAAGTAATAACTACCGTAAATTGTTCCGTAATACTGCCGCGCATAAGTAACAACATATGTACAGAGCAGCATACTGAGAAAACCGGGAACACAGACAGCAAATAGAGCTTTGATTGGCTTTTTTCCGAAATCGAGTCCGAAGTTTTCAAGGCGTGACGATTTCCGATAATCAAAAACCACCACCACGGCAACCGTCGCAATGCTGATTAGCCAAATCGCCAAAGCAAGGTTGTTGGTCAGTTCGATGGTTATAGAAAAAATCAAAACCACTAGCACACCGCGTATCATCTGAGACTTTCCGACAATGTCAAGCCTGTTGTTACGCTGGTCTATACCATGAAATACATCAACGAAAGAATCGGCAATCTTGAAAGCAATATAGGCGACAACAACCTCAAGGCAATATGGCGCAACCGTCAATAAAGCATACCCAATAGAAATCAAGCAAGCAGCAAAGGAGGTCACGGCTCTAAAGGACACGAATTGCGAAGTAGAGAAGGAGCCTTCGACATCCGAAACCTGAATAGGCCGAAGATTAAACAGCGCTATTGTTGCCGTCAAATTGCCGATCGCCATCGCTATTGCTAGATTCCCAGACAGCTCTAAACTATCCCCTAGAACAACAACCAATACCGTTGTTAGCCAGTTTGCAACTGAGTATACAAGCGACCCCACGGCATTCCACGCAACACCATGAGCAAGAGAGAGCCCTTGATCCTTCATTCGGAAAGCACTTCATCCTAACCAGCATCACGACTGCAAAACAAAATAGCAAAAAAGCAATAGCAGTCCGCAAGAACAAATCATTTTATTTCGCCCTAGACTTCAGTTTTAAAAACGATGGTATAAGGCAATCGATGACCTTATATCTTAAAGAAGGAAAATGCTTTGTAGCTGCATTAAAGAGTCTCCATAAGATAAAATACATCTCCCAGCCCGCTTCAAGGGCAGTGTCCGCAAAAGGGGTCATCGATAGATACTTCGAATACTCCAGCCTGTACGCATGCGTGTTCCCCTTGCGCCACGGCCGTTCCTCTCCCAGATAATGCACGATTACGGGATCTTCCCTTGCGTCCATATATTCTTTTTCACTTGAAAATTGCGGCATCAAGCGATGCAAAAACGAATAAGGATAATAAGAGAAAACATTCGATGCATTATATTTGGGCGGGATCGCATCTATCTCCTCAGACAGAACAACATTAATAGCATCCTGGTCGTTTGCGAATAAGTAACTACCGTTTTTTGCGCAATAATCAAGTATTCTTGTCTCCACATCGTTTTCGCGCCACTTCTTCAAATCCACCAGAAGCACTCCGGCGTTAAAATAAGGTAATTGTTCAATGCCAAGTTCTTTCCTCCTCGGCCTTGAAGCAGTCGGCTCCATAGCCATAGAAAGAACACCTTCGGCGGGATTGCTATCCCATAGATTAAGCAGAGATCCTCTAACGATTGTGTCGCCATCGAGATACAGTACCTTGTCGATATCCTGAGGCAAAAGCCTTGCAATAAGCAGCCTTGCCATAACAATCCCATTCCATGCTCCCGTATCAACGCCAAAACCGGCAGCAACCACGGAGCCGTCAATGTCGATAAAGTGGATATGCCTCCCATATCCGGCAACGAACCGCGAAAGGATCTCCTTGTTATCACTTGCGATGCCGTCGCCGAATACATAAAAATCAACGTGGTTAGCATCTTTATTGTTCTCGCATATTGAACAGATTCCTGCAGCTAGTTGAGGTATGAAATTGTTGTTTACGGTATACAGAATGTTCACTTCTTGCCATCCAAACACTATGAGCCAAAAGTCCATTCAGACTTATCGGGAAAGACAATCTTTTTCGGTAAATGCGTATGCCTTTCCTCAATGGGGGGTAGGGCAGTCCAATCACCATACATTAACTCAAGGTATCTCTCCGCATTGCAGGGACCAGGAAACTTCAAACCCTCAAATTCCAACTCACAGACAGGAAACAATACCTCTTCCCCTATTGGAGGGGCATATCCAGCAAAAGGAAGACGCTCCAACTCGCCCGAGCCCTCAGTCCCCCTCTGCGCCTCGAAATCGAAACGCTTCTGAATTCTTTGAGGGGTAACGAATGGCTTTACCAAAAAATGCCCAATGCGACATAGTAATTTCTCTAACTTACCTATTAAGCCTATATGGGGAACTTCAACATTGCCTAAATAGTACATATACATTAGTTTTTGGAGGTTCGCACATCTGCGTTCCTGCTTGGTGCGGCGTTCTGGATCATTGTGTAGATAATCATAAGGAAATATATCAATATATATGCCCTGCGAGCCTCCTGCCTCTTCGGTTGTCTGAGTGGCAAAAACCGTCTCGTCCTTGTACATTTTCGCGAATAAAGACGTGTATCCATCATCTTCGGATGTATGGATAGAATAACCCTCCGGAAAGCCATCTTTAGACAAAGCAAGAAGACGCTCGTAGTCCTTTCGCGGAAGCCCAACATCGATATCGTCATCCCAAGGAATAAAGCCCTGATGCCTCATCGCTCCCAAACATGTCCCAGAATCGATAAACCAGGTTATATTATTTTCATTACACCATTTTTTAAATACTAAAAGAATTTCCAGCTCTGCGGCCTGAAGTTTTTTCAAGGCAGCCTGCTGCGACATCGACATATTTTCATCTCCTTGGCTGATACCCAGTTTATGCATGTTTCGCCAATATCCATTAATCCAATTTTACTGATTTACATTTAGGTATCTACCTCAGAGGCGCGGCATCGACATCGGCAAGCTCTAATTCCTCGGCCTTTCCACGACTAGCAAATTAGCAAAAGATTGCACAAACGCCGCCGAAAGGAGGATACGGACAATTTCCTAGCCCGACCACAAAGCACAGCCCAAGCTCCCGCGGTACTCGTTCGGTCCCATCCAGCCCAAGGACTCCTTGATCCGCCCCCGACCAGTCCCGATGGCTGATGAACCCCTCATCCGCCGCGTTGTCGGAACTGCATGAACCTGAAATCAGATTCATAGGGGACAAGGCCCCATACGCAGCGTAGACGCCCAGCACGCCAGATCCGTTCGCCGCAGAGTCCAACGGGCTCGCATCAACACTCAAAAACCGATTTCGGCCGATCATAACCGTGTTGGCAAAACCATAGGAATACTGCTCCGTCTATGACAAGAGCCCACAACGCCACTGGACTACGCGCAAGGCTATTCGAACTCGGCGTCTATTCTGGTTTGGTTGATACGGTCGGGAAGCGAATTGCGATATACCCAGACTACCAGGGTGCATGGTCATCACTAATTGAAGCCCGATGCGTTTTCAGGACGCCGGCAACACCTACAATAAAAGGCCCTTATTCAAAAACAAGCTTTTACGAAGCCTTCTTTAAGCACCAATAGCAAAACTTGTTGGTACGCTCTGATTTCGGGCGAGCGCTTCTTCCATGCAATTCTTGCTTCAGAAAGTG
>ENA-ORUG01000262-ORUG01000262.1-human-gut-metagenome-genome-assembly--contig:-NODE-262-length-64960-cov-19.787875_pt1 | contig 64960 bp, 58 predicted proteins | sample MGYA00242079_ERZ509207 | MGnify/ENA primary metagenome ERZ509207 (study PRJEB26280, sample SAMEA2338780) | human gut metagenome | biome: human gut; feature: human-associated habitat; material: faeces...
CACATTCACGCTTAACTTTATTTCATGTTTACGTTGTAGTTCAGATATCTTTAGGAGTTTCCAGCAATTCAAACAGTATTGGATAGATCTTTGTCTATCTCTACGTACATATTTCTATATACGCTGACTATTTTGTTCGCCTAACTCATGATTAAAATCACAAGTGTGCGGTTCACAATAATCAATTATGACTCCGTCCATATCAAAAATAACTGCTTTCAATTAGGTGCTCCTCCATTTTATATATTAATATTGTAAGTAATTTTACACTTACAATAACTTAGCATATCATTCAAAATCTAAAACTGCAAGGATATTTAAGTATATTTATGATTATTCATGGTTAAATTTATCAATTATGAAATTTTGAAAACGATGGGCAGCAAGAGAAAGTGGTTTATTAGCATACCATGCAAGACCGATATCACGAGTGCATTTTGGATTATCTATAGAAATGAATTTTATATCGAGATGTTCCATTCCAGGAATTTTAGGCACGAGTGAAACACCTAAATTAGCTGCTACTAAACTAGCTACAGTAACAATTTCATCACCTTCAAAACGTATTTTAGGGCGAATAGAAGCTACTTCAAAGATATGTTCAGTTTTAGTGCGTAAACCATACATTGGTTTTAAAGTAATAAATGGCTCGCTAGCAACTTCTGTGATATTTATAGAACTGCGATGAGCAAGTGGATGAGTTGAAGGAACGATGATGAATAATTCTTCTGTCAATAATGGAACCCAAGCGATGCCTTCAGAATTTATCGGAGAACTGCAAAGGCATAAATCGGACTCTCCTTTGAATAATTGTTTTGATAATAAGAACGAATGATTTTGACTAAGGCGAAATTGTATTTTAGGATAGATTTTACGAAACTCTTTTAATAATTCTGGCACAAGATATACACCTAAAGAGTGCATAAAAGATAAATTTACAACTCCGCTATCTGGTTCAGCCATATTAGTTATATCTTGGCGGGCAGTTTCTAATTCTTGTAAGATACGTTCAGCATAAGTTAAAAATGTTTGACCATATTGAGTTAAATTTACTTTACGGCTATCTCTGATGAAAAGAGGTATATTTAAATCTTTTTCTAAGCGACTGATTGAACGACTAAGTGCTGGCTGAGACACATTCAGAGATTTTGCTGCTTTAGTAAAGTTTTTTATATGGGCTAGAGCAACAAAATATTCTAGTTGATTTAATTCCATAAAAAAGCCTCCAAATCCAAACTAATGGTAGTATTTCTAATGTGAATACTTTATATTTGATTATATTATAAGCTAGATTTGATATTTTGTATAATTATATGAGGCAAATATTGACAATAAATTTAAAATATTTTATCATAAAAGAAAATTGATGCTGATATAGCTCAGTTGGTAGAGCAATGTATTCGTAATACATGGGTCGCAGGTTCAAATCCTGTTATCAGCTCCATTTTGACAGATAATATAATTAAAACTATAACAAAAAGCTACTTTACAATAATTATTATAATGAGTAGCTTTTTTGTTTAAATACTTGCAGTTGAATTTTTTCTGTGGTATTATGTGGTTCGTAACAAACAATAGTGAACAGTATCAATATATATTAATAATTTGAACTGTATCTTAGTTGTTTAATTTTAAATAAAATAATTTAATAAGGTAAAATTTAAAAAGAAAAAAGACGCTTGGATCACTATGACCGAGACGAACTTGCAGAATTTTAAATATAAAATATAGTTGATGGATTTTTTGTTATAAAATCAAATCAATTATATTTAATCAATAGGGAAAGTGCATTTCGTGTCGAGATGTACTTTTTTTGTGCTTTTATGTAAGTTCATTACAGTCTCTTTTTGTTTGTTATAAGAACATTAAAGGAGAAGAAAAAAATGATTTTATGTCAAGATGTGGCTAAATTACGTGAATTAGTCGCTAATTTTAAGAAGGAAAACAAATCTATTGGTTTGGTACCAACTATGGGAGCATTGCATGAAGGTCATGCTTCACTTATTAATGCTTCAGCAAAAGAAAATGATATTACAATCGTCAGTGTTTTTGTAAATCCTACTCAGTTTGGACCAAATGAAGATTATGAAGCTTATCCTCGTACTTTGGAAAATGACTGCATAGTGGCACAAAATGCAGGAGCAGATGTAGTATTTGCACCAAAAAATAAAGATTTATATCCTAATGAAGATATGACATGGGTAGAAGTTACAGGTGATATCACAAAAGTTTTATGTGGTAGAACAAGACCTATCCATTTCCGTGGAGTTACTACAGTAGTTAGTAAATTATTCAATTTATCTCGAGCTGATAGAGCATATTTTGGCTTAAAAGATGCTCAGCAAACAGAAGTTTTACGCCGCATGGTAGATGATTTATTTTTCAATGTAGAACTTCGCATTATGCCTATCGTTCGTGAAGCTGATGGACTTGCAAAAAGTTCAAGAAATACTTATTTATCTCCAGAAGAAAGAAAATCTGCGTTGATTTTATCTAAGAGTTTAAAATTAGCAAAAGAAGCATTTACTAATGGTCAAAGAGATGTAGAAGCTATATTAAATTTAGTAAAAGACACTATACAGTCTGAAAAAACAAGTCAAATTGATTATGTAGAAATGTATAAATTGCCAGGATTAAAACCAGTAGGAAATAAAATTGAAGGCAGAGTATTATTAGCTTTAGCTGTAAAATTTGGTACAACTCGTTTAATAGATAATGTCATTTTGGAGGATAAATAATAATGTTATATAATATGTTTCATGGAAAAATTCATCGTGCTACAGTAACTCAAGCAAATTTAGAATATATGGGAAGCATCACTATTGATGAAGAATTATTAGAGCTTGCAGGTATTTTACCAGGAGAAAGAGTACAAGTAGTAAATAATAACAATGGTGCTAGATTAGAAACTTATACAATTGCAGGTAAACGTGGTAGCGGTGTGATTTGTTTAAATGGAGCAGCAGCACGTAAAGCACAAGTTGGCGATACAGTTATTATTATTGCTTATGCTATGATGACAAAAGAAGAAGCTCAAAATTTAGTACCTGATGTAGTCATGGTTGATGAACATAATCGACTAGTAAGAGTACGCGGTACAGAACTTGAAGGCGAAATTGGTTAATATATAATATTATTTTAAATAGAGTTTTATAAAACAATTAAAAATAGGTTGAGCATGGATTTATGAAAATAAAGTCTAAAGTGCTTAACCTATTTTTTTTTAGTTTATTGCTATATAATAAAATTTAGCAATTTATGATGGAGATGATTTTGGTGAAATTAATAACTTTAGCAGGGCCACCATCTGTGGGCAAAACTTCTGTAATTTTGCGATTAATAGAAGTGTTACATAAAGAAAAGCAAAAAGCAGGCGTTATTAAATTCGATTGCTTGACGACCTTTGATAAAGAACCGTATGAAAAAGCGAATATACCAATACAAATTGGTTTATCAGGAAAATTTTGTCCAGACCATTTTTTTATCAGCAATATTGAAGAAGCTGTAGCTTGGGGAAAAAGTCAAAATTTAGATTATTTGATTACCGAAAGTGCAGGTCTTTGCAATCGCTGTTCACCATATATTCAAGATGTATTGGCTATTGGTGTAATAGATTGCTTATCTGGGATTAATACACCGAGAAAAATTGGGCCAATGGTGAAATTTGCAGATGTAATAGTCATCACTAAAGGAGATATTATTTCTCAAGCTGAACGTGAAGTATTTATGTATAATGTCTATCAAGCAAATCCTAAGGCACAAGTTATTTTTATCAATGGCATAACTGGTCAAGGTGCATTTATGTTGAAAAAATATATAAATAAAGTTGAAGATATAGATACATTAACAGGAAAAAAATTGCGTTTTACTTCGCCAGCTGCTGTATGTTCATATTGTACAGATGAAATGCGTATTGGTGAAAAATATCAATTGGGCATGACTAAGAAAATGGAATTTAATTGATTAGGTGGAAATTATGGATTTTAAAGAATTTGTAGAAACTCATACAATTGGAGAAATAAAAAAAGCGTATCCTCAAATCAAAGATTATTTGGATAATACAGGTCTATGGAATTTGCCAGATGATTTGACTTTTGCTAAGGCTTTTGAAGATATAGATGAAGAAGATTTATGGCAAGTTGGTATTCGTGATGGCAATATTGCTGATGAACTAAAAAAATATCTTTCAGCTATGCAAAATTTAGAAAATAAAGATGAAGTAAAAGTACATAAATTAACCATCAATGGTGGCAAAAATAAATTGGGCGAAGCTGAAAATATCCAAGTAGAGATTTTTGCAGGGCAAGTAATAAGTATTGTAGGGCCAACAGGTTCTGGGAAAAGTAGATTGCTTGCAGATATTGAATGTTTAGCACAAGAAGATACACCGACAAAACGACAGATTTTAATTGACGATGAAATTTTAGATGATGAAGCTAGATTTAATTTAGAAGGAAAATTAGTAGCTCAATTATCACAAAATATGAATTTTATCATGGATATTACTGTAGAAGATTTTTTGACTATGCATACTAAAGTTCGTTTAGGTAAAGAAATAGAAAATGAAAAAGTTATAATCGCGAAATGTTTTTCTATGGCAAATGAACTAGCTGGCGAAAAATTTACTTTAGATACGAAAGTAACTCAATTATCCGGTGGTCAATCGAGAGCTTTAATGATAGCAGATGTGGCATGTATCAGTAGTTCACCGATTGTATTGATTGATGAAATTGAAAATGCAGGGATAGATAGACAAAAAGCTATAAAATGCTTAGCAAAAAGTGAAAAAATCGTTATTATGTCTACGCATGATCCATTATTGGCTTTAAATGCAGATAAACGCATCGTGATAAAAAATGGCGGAATTAGTAAAATTATAGAAACTACAGCAAAAGAAAAAGCTTGTATTGAAAAAATTCGCCAATTAGATGAAACTTTATTAAATATTAGAAGCAGATTGCGTTTAGGTGATTTAATAGAAAATATAAATTAATAATTGAAATATATAATAATTATAATGAAAATAAAAGAGGTTAGTATTTTGAGATTTTTATTGAGTTCTATTGTTATTTGTTTGGGGATTATTTTTAGTAATATATTAAATGTAGAGGCTAGAATACCTTATACATATTTAAATATAGGAGGACTTACTCCTGATCAACAGATAGATTCTTGCTTTTATGTATATGGTAGACCAACAGCAAATTTGGCAGTGCGAAATTGCAATGGTTTTAATATAAATGAAGTAACTTATAATAGTGAATTAATGGTTTATTATATAAATGGCGGATATAATGAAAATGGCAGAATTAGAGCGATAATCTGCAATGAAGATAATATCACTACTAATTTGGGGATAAGAGTGGGCATGAACAAAAATGATGTATTATATGCTTATGGTGATCCTGATAGAAATTATAGAGAAACGCAAGGGACTACTTGGTGCTATTTAGCCGATAGTGAAGACCATCCGAATATGCCACTATATTTTTTCTTTGACGATAAAGATGTTATTAAAACTATAGTTGTTGGTGATATAGGATATTATTATTGATGAGTTGTATTGTATTATAATATTTTTTATTGTATAATATTGAGCATATCAATGGAGCGATACTCAAGAGGCTGAAGAGGACGGTTTGCTAAATCGTTAGGCGGTTCGCCGTGCGAGAGTTCGAATCTCTCTCGCTCCGCCACTTATTGAAATTCAGAGCCATTAGGATTAATATCCTAATGGCTCTTTTTCTTTTATATAAAATAAGATTTATCTGTTTTTTCGTAGATGAAATTATTAATATCATCAATATTATATTCATTGTGAACAATACACCAAGATATTATTTTATCGGTAATCATTTTATCTGAAAGTGAATAACCTACTATATTTAACATTTCTTGTGTTTCATTTAATGATAAATTTAAGGCTAAGCAAATAGAAAGAACTGTAGCTTTACTAGGTAGATATGTAGTTTTATTCATACTGCGAATTTTTGAGAAAATACTTCTAGTTAAATTAGCTTTTTTATATAAATCGACTTCGTCGATATTTTTTTGATGACAATAATAAATTATCTTATCATAAAAATAAATTCTTTCATCTTTTAAATTATTTAAAAAGTCATTAATATCGGAGTGATGTGAGGTCTTAGGTGATAAACCAGTAATATCGCCGAAGATACTTTTTAAATCATCAAAAAAGTCGGTAAGGTTATTAGAAGATATAATAGATGAAGATGAATTGTCTGATAATGAATCAGAAATACAAAAATGTTTCATTTCATATTCATAATTATTAGCTAAATAAACTAAATTTTTTTGCATAAAAATCTCCTTATAATCAATAAGATAATACTAATAGTATAAAATTGTTTCTTTAAAAGATACATATTTATATTATTGAGTTGTTATTATATAGTCAATAACAATTTATTAATGAAATAGAAAAATAATGTGATAAAAAATATATTTTTTTAGTTTAAATATATACTATTAATGAATAAAATGACTTTATTAGTTTATAGATAAATATGCTTTAAAGTAAGATAATTATTTAGGGAGGTATGTTTATAATGAATGATGAATTAGATAATAGATTGATAGGAATAAATATTGCATATTATAGGAAATTGAAAAAATATACACAGATGCAATTAGCGCAAAAAACAAATATTAGTTTAAGTTATATGGCAAAAATAGAAAGTGGCTTAGTAACAGGTTGTGTATCTTTACCAGTATTGTATAAGATATCTAGAATTTTAGATGTTAGTTTAGATAAGTTAGTTAATAAAAATTAATTATTAAACAAAGTGGCAGTTTAATATTAATAGGTAGAGAAATTATAAATAATGATTACAAAAAAGGATAAGATTATGAAAGAAAATAAATTATTATTTTATCAAATAATATAAAAGCATAAATATTAAATGTTGTGGAGTTGCCCTAAAGATTTAAATTATATATGAACAATGAGGCTTAGAAAAACACATAAATATTCTATATGTTAGTTAAATATAGGAGAATTCTTATTGTGAATTATATAGATATTGAATCTAAATATTTAGGAGAAACGTCTAAAAATATTTGTAAAGTATTTGAGGTATCAAAAGAAATGAACAATATTTTATTTTTTTAGTTGGTGCTATTTTAAGTGAATATGTTACTAATATAATTGAAGTAATAGATGTTAGTATAGATTAAACATGTTTAGTAATGTTTATGAGAGATGATCAAAAGTTTATTATTTTTTCTACTGATTTTATTGAAAACTTGCCACTTTAATGTATATAAAATTTAAATTACCAGATTTTAGATATAGACAAAAATTATGAAGGATATATATTCTTAATACTATAATAAATAATATAGATGTTGATGAATTTGTTGAAATATAAAGAAAAATCTAGTGGGAATATTTCTAAGTAGCTTTATTAGAATAATTAAAGCTATTAATATAATGTGATTTTTGGGTTGATAAAAAATATACATTTGAAATGATTGAAGGTATTTTAACTAGTAAATCTGATAGTTAAGAAATATTAATAAAATAAAAAATTGTATCTAAAAAATTAGGTAAAGAAAGAATAAAAAAGTTTAAAGAAAATCGTAATATATAATAATGTCATTATTAGCAAAAATTAGTGTAGTTAGATTAGTTATTGTTACAACAAAAACCATTATCTAATTAATAAAGAAAAAATTATTAAAAATATTTAGTTGAATTTAATAAATTAGGAGAGAAGGAAAATACCTATGTCAAGAAGTTTATTAGCTACTAGTATTTTAGGAATTATGGTAGTTGGTTATATTATTACATATCCATTTGATTCATTTTTGGGGAGTTTATTAAATCATGGTTTTTTAGCTGCTGTTATTGGTGGTTTAGCAGATTGGTTTGGTGTTACAGCATTATTTAGAAAACCATTGGGAATAATTTCATATCATACAGAGATTTTACCTCGTAATCGTGAGCGTATTATGGATGAAATTGTTAATTTTATAGGAAAAGATTTATTAAGTGTTGATAATATCATTAGGAATGTAAAAAATTATAATTTATGTGATTTAATTTTATATTATTATAATAGTGAACGAAATCAAAAAAAATTAAAGGAAGCTATACATGAAATAGTGTTACAAGTTATTGATACAATAGATGTTAAAGATATTAGTAAATCATTAGAAGGAGCTCTAAAAAGTCGCAGAAAAAATTTTAATATGTCTGGAGCTATTATTAAATTTTTAATAGATTTTGTAAAAAGTCCAGCAGGAGATAAATTTTTAGACAATATAATTCGATTTTTAGAAGTTATTGTGTATGATTTAGCTAAAGCAGAATATATGAATTCGTTTGTTATAAAAAATATAGATGTTATTAAAGAAAAGTATGTACAAGATAAAATACAAAGGAAAGCAGCTTTAAAGATGTTTGATTTTTCTAGTGAAACTTTGTTAAATACAGCATTAGAAAAAATTAAAAATTATAGTAATAATTTATTGGATTATAGTAGTAATGAACGAAAAGTCTTGAAAGATTGGATAATAGAACAACTTGAAAAATTAGAACGTAAAGATGGATATAAATTGAAAATAATGAAAATGGAACATTGGTTTTTTGTAAAAAACTATAGTTTTGATGATAAAATTGAAGGTTTATTAGAAAATATAATTTATGATCAAGATCAACAAAGAAATATATTAAAAAATATAGATAAATTTATAGATGATTATATGCAAGATTTAGAAATAAATAAAGCTAAAAAAGAAGATACTAACGAATTATTATTAGAACAATTAACAAATTTAATAGAAGAACATTCACCAAAACTAATGAAAATTATAAAAGAAAAATTGATGGCTTATTCAGATAAAGAATTTGTTGAATTAGTAGAAAGCAAAGTTGGTGATGATTTACAGATGATACGTATAAATGGTTCTGTTATAGGAGCTATTGCTGGTATGGGCTTATACGTTATATTTTTTGTAGCAGAATGGATGTGTAATTTATGAATAAATTTAATAAAGCAGACAAAGTTTTATGTATAGCTTTTATTATATTTTTAATTTTTTTAGGACTAAAGTTATATTTAGAAAAAAATATAGTAATAGAGCTTGGTTTATTTTGTGCAGAAGCTGCTTTAGTTGGTGGTATAGCAGATTGGTTTGCAGTAACAGCATTATTTAAAAAACCATTAGGCTTTCCTTTTCATACAGCACTTTTACCTGCAAGAAGAAAAATATTTGTTAATTCTTGTGTAGATATGATACGAAAAGAATTTATGTCCAAACGAAGTGTATATAAAATGATTGAAAAAAGTCATTTATTGGATGAAGGTTTAATTTTTTTGAAGAAAGACAAGAATAAGCGATGGATGGTTGAAAAAGTTATTAGATATTTAGTTAATTATGTAAGAGACTATAGTGATATTGAGATGAAATCATTAGCATACAGTTATAGTCGTATAGCAAATGATTTTATAGAAAATGTAGAATTACAGCCTATATGTGATGATTTATTGAAGGATTTTAAAGAAAAAAGAGATATAGATTTATCTAAACTCACTATTAAATTAAAAAATTATTTAGATGGCGAACAGGGATATGAAAGAATTTTAGCTTATGTAGATCAACTTGCAAGTAAATATAGTAAAGAAGGATTTACTTCAAATTTAACAATGTTTTTTGCGACTACATTAAATGCTTTTAATAGCGAAGATTTAGCGAAAGTTATTCATGCTAGATTGATAGAATTATTAGATAAAAGCTTAGATAAAGATAGTGAAGTATATAAAGAATTATTAAGTATAGTTTATGAAGCTTTAGATGAAGTAAATAAAAATGAACATAAAATGATTATATTAAATACTTTAAGAGCTGAATTTATAAAATATAATGTTTTAGAAAAAGTTATATATAGATCGTTAAAAAGTTTGCAAGAGCATTTTGCTAGTGATATTAAAGATAATCGATTACAAAAAGTGTTACAAGATGCTTTAATAAAAGAAATAGATGCTTGTATTGAAAGATTAAAAACAAATCGTGATTTTAAAGAAAAGATAAATATATTTATAATGAATGCTGTTCAAAATGCAGCTTTAAAAGGTGAAGATATTATTTTAGAAACTGCACGTAAATTTTTAGAAGGATTAACAGATGAAAAACTTAATGAATTAGTTTATAGTAAAGTTGAAACAGATTTGATTTGGATAAGATTAAACGGTTCAATAGTAGGTTGTGTGATTGGTTTTATTATTTTTTGGTTAATAGAGTTAGTAAAATTACAAGTACAAATATAAAATGGAAATATTATTAAGTTTAATTAAAAATATAGATTAGAAAAATAGTAAATTATGTAAATAAAGAGTGTAGTTTTATTAATTTATATTTAGAAAGAAGATGTTTTATGTCAGGAATATCTACATTATTTAAAGTTATAAGTTATTTTGCTAAAAATAAAACAGCCAGAGATATGGTTATAAAGACAGCTAAAAATCCAACAGCTAGAAATATAGTTATAAAAACTGCTAAACATATGATGAAAAAGTAATGGGTAAATGATAAGTCTAATAAATTTCTTTTAGATATTAGAGTTAAGTATAGATAGGTGGATTGTTATTTACCTATCTATATTTTTTATTTAACTATTACTTATTTAATATTAGAATTAATTATTTAAAACGTATATTTATAATTAATAATAGTTTAATAGAAGTAATTAGTAAAAAATATTAACCTAAATAATGTCGCTGTAATCTGATAGAATAATGCTGAAGATTGGAGATATGACAATGGATAAAGCTACGAGAGTTTTAATTTTATTTTATGATTTAATGCAAGGGAAAAGTGTAAATAAACATGCGTTCATAGAAAAATATGAATTAAATGAACGTTCATTTGAGCGAGATATAAAAACTCTAAGAAATTTTTTGATGGAAATGCATATAGCAAGTGAAATTGTTTTTGATAGAAGAGAAAATACATATTATTTATCAAGTTGGGAAAATAATAAATTTACTAGTGTTGAAGTTATTACTTTATTGAAAATACTTTTGGGAACGAGAGCTTTAAATAAAAAAGAAATGCAAATGGTAGTGAATTCTATAAAATCTGTATTAAATCCAAAGGAAAAAAAGGAGTTATTGTTTGCATTATATGATGAAATGGAAAATTATATACCACCAATACATAGTAAAGCACTGTTAGAAAATATAGGATATATAAATAATTTGATATATCAAAGATGTAAGATACAAATAAAGTATATAAAAGCAAATGGAAAGGTTATACAAAGAGATATAATACCTGTAGCGTTTGTGTTTTCAGATTTTTATTTTTATTTGATAGCATTTATAAATGATATCAAATATGATTATCCAGCTTTTTTTAGAATAGATAGGATAAAGGATATAAAAGATTTAAATGAAAAATATGATGAAAAGCTTTATCAACAGTATAATACAGGGAGTATGAGAAATTGTTTACAATTTATGTATGCAGGAAAACTATTGACAGTAAAAATTAGATGTAAAAATTGTGCAGTAGAAGCAATGCGAGATAGATTACCAAATAATTGGTTAGTGAAAGATGAAGGAAACTATAAAATTTATAAAGCAAAAGTTTTTGGAGAAGGATTTATTAAATGGGTATTGTCTCAAGGTAATAATATAGAAATATTAGAGCCTATAGAGATGAGAAATAAATTAATAGAGAAAATAAAAGTATTGAGTAATTTATATATGAGTATATAGATTTATTAATTATAAATTTAAAATTAATAAATTTTTTATAAAAAGACCATAATATGTCGTTGTAGGAATATATACTATAAATAAGGGATTTTTATAAGGAGAAATTTGCTATGGAAAAAGATAAGGAGAATTTTGATTTAAAAAGCGCTATAAATGCTACTACTGTTAATGTAGAAAAAGAGACTATTAATAGATTAGGTAGTGCGGCTAAAGAACATATAGTTGCTTATAGTGGTGTGGATAATGAAACAGGTAAAGTTTTAAATCGTAGTTTAAAAGATATATCTAATAGTAAAATAAACCCTAAATATGAACAGCAAAATTATAGGCAACAAGCGGGCTTCTCTGCTGAAATTAAAGAAACTGCTAGAGAAAATGCTGAACGTATAAAAGAAGGAAAACATACTCGTGTAACAAGAACAGATGATATTGGTAGAGTAAATGATCCGTTATATGATCATGTCGAATTAGATGAATATGGAAATATTATTGAAGGTTCACAAATGAAATTTGTAGGCAAGAATCCTAATGAATGTTTAGATAAATTAATGAGTGAAAAGTATCAGAAATATAGAGATAATAATGTAGCATTTGAAGTACCTTCTGACTATTATGATGATATTCAACAGAAAATAGATACTAAAGTAGATAAGTTAGAACAACAAAAAAAAGTTGCTCAAAGTTGTGGTGATTCAAGATTAGCAAATAAACATCAAAAGGAAATAAATGAGTTAAAAAAAGTAAAAAAGAATATGAAAAAAAGCCATGTTTCTAATAAAGAAGCAATGGAAGCTAGGAAATCGCCAAGATTATCTACAGCTAGAGATATTCATAAGTTAAGCCATGAAGCAGGTATAGAAGGTGCAAAATCTGGTGCTTTAATAGGTGGAGGAGTAGCTACTGTAACAAACATAGTAGCTATGATTGATGGTAAAAAAGATTTTGATGAAGCAGTTAAAGATATAACTAAGACAACTGGAAAGTCAGCAATAACAGGCTATGTTGCTACATATGGTAGTACTGCTTTAAAAGCTACAATGCAAAATTCAAGTTTATCTATGGCAAGGAGTTTATCAAATACAGGATTGCCTGGAGCTATAGTGAGTACAGCTATTTCTTCAGTATCGGCATTAGGAGACTTTTTTAATGGTAAAATTGATGGTGTAGAACTTTTGACACGTGTAGGTAAAAATGGCATGGCTACAGTAACATCTATGGCTTATGGAGCAGTGGGTCAAGTGCTTATTCCTATACCAGTAGCAGGAGCAATTGTAGGAAGTTTTGTTGGTTATACATTAACTACTATGATATATGGCGGTCTTATGAAAGCTATGAATGAAGCTAAATTGGCTAGAGAAGAACGTATACGTGTAGAAAGAGAATGTAAAGAAGCAATTGGAGTAATTAGAGCTTATCGTAAAGAAATGAATGAATATATGGATAGATATTTAAATGATTATAGAGAAGTATTTAATAATGCTTTTTTGGATATAAAAACAGCTTTATCAATTGGAGATATTGATGGTTGTATTGATGGATTTAATCAAATTACGCGTAAACTAGGCGGACATGTTGAATTTAATAATATGGAAGAATTTAATAAACGTATGGAAGATAGTTCGCCGTTTATTTTATAATTATAAAAAAAGGAGAGATTTATTATGCCATTACCATTTATTTTAGGAGCACTTGCAATAGGTGCAGGAGCAGTAGGTGTAAAAAAAGGAATTGATGCTCACGAAAAAAATAACAAAGCTAAGAGAATTTACAATAATGCTAGATCTATGCATGAAAAATCTAAAAATAATCTTGAAAAAGCTAGAAAATTAACAAATAACTCATTAGAAAATTTAGGAAAATTAAAATTAGATGTGATGAGTAATAATATAAATCGATTTGTAAGAGCTTTTTCTCAAATTCATAATATAGAATTAGCTACTTCTCGTAGCATTGAAGAATTAAGACGTCTTAATATTTCTAAAGAAGAATTAGAAGAAATGAAAAAAATGGTGAATTTTTCACTTGAAATGTCTTCAGGAGTTGCTCAGGGTTCAGTAGCAGGTGGATTAGCAGCACTTGGAGCTTATGGAGGGGCTATGACATTTGGCGTGGCTTCTACAGGTACAGCTATAAGTGGCCTAGCAGGTGCGGCTGCTACAAATGCAACTTTAGCATTTTTAGGTGGGGGATCTTTAGCTGCTGGCGGATTGGGAATGGCTGGTGGCATGGCCGTGTTAGGAGGACTAGTAGCTGGTCCAGCATTAGCTATTTTAGGTTTTACTATGAATTCTAAAGCAGAAGAAAATCTTGAAGAAGCACGCACACAATATGCTAAAGTAGAAAAAGCTTGTGAAGAAATAAAACTTATAATTGATAGATGTAATAAAATTACAGAACGAACAGATATGTTTACAGATTTATTGAAAAAATTAAATGTATTATTTGGAAAAATAATATATCAATTAGAAGGAGTAATTTTGAATTCTGGCAAAAATTATCGCTATTATGGTGATGATGAAAAAAATATAGTAGGAACATCCATGGCATTGGCTAAAGCAATTAAATCAGTTATAGATACATCAATTCTTACTAAAGATGGAAATGTAGATAGTAACACTATAACTGTTTTAAATGAAAATCAAAAATTATTAAATTCTATAGGTGTATAATGAGTTTTCCTTGTATTTCCTGTGGCTTATGTTGTCGTTTTAGTAAGTGTGTTCCAGAGTTACAATTTTTACAAAATGAAAAGCAAGTTTGTTGTAATTTTGACATACAAACAAATAAATGTAAAATATATAAATCACGGCCATTGATTTGTAATGTTGATGAAATGTATAAACAAAAGTATTCACATCAGATGACAAAAAAAGATTTTTATTTAGCTAACTTAGAAGTTTGTTATAAGTTAAATTTTATGGCTAATAATCAAGAGAATATGAAAAAAATACGAAGCATTATAAATAACATAAAAATTTTTAAATAAATATAAAATAAAGGAGTTATTATCAATAACTCCTTTATTTTATATTATTATTAAATGATATAATTATTATATTGTTTTTATAAATAATGGGATATAAGGAATATAATAAGATTTCATATGTTGATAACATATGAAATCTTATTTGAATGTTGTAGAATTTATAGAAATATTATGTAGATATAATAATTAGATATATTTTTTATTAGTATTATATAGATTTACTAACATAAATAGTGTCGCTCTAATTTGATAGAATAATGCTAAAGATTAGAGATATGATAATGGATAAAGTTACTAGAGTTTTAATTTTATAATTTAATACAAGAGAAGAGTAAAAAATATCATGCGTTCATAGAAGATAGAATACATATTATTTATCAAATTAGAAAAATAAGTTTACTAATATTCAAGTTATTATTTTATGAAAAATATTCTTAGAGATGAAAGCTTTAAATAAAAAGGAAATGCAAATGGTAGTGAATTTTATAAAATTTAGATTGAATCCTGTTGTAATATAGAAATTAGAAATAAGTTGATAAAACAAATAAAAGAATTAAATAATTTATATAGAGAAATTTATTTAGTTTAGAAAAAGAGGTTAGTTTATGAATATAGAGCAAAATTTAAAATATATTTGTTTAGATATAATAAATAAAATTGAAGATAATAAAGAATTAAAGACTATGGAAGGTTTTACTAAAGAGGTAGAGATATTTAAAGAGAGATTAAATGATGATGAAATACGAATTGCAGTAGTAGGAGAATTTAGTTCTGGTAAGTCTACATTTATTAATGCTTTAATAGGTAAGGATATTTTGAAGCATGCTACGACAGAAACAACGGCTGTCATAACAAGAATAGTGAATGTAGATAAAAAATCTTCATTATGTTATACAGGGAAAGTTATATTTAAAGATGAAACAAAAAAAGTATTAAAGGATTTAAATTCAATAAAAGAATATACATCAACATTTAGTTCTACTTGTGATGTAATAAAAGAAATTAATGCAGTAGAAATATATGTACCTTTATTGAATACTAAGCAAAATGTCGTCATTATTGATACTCCAGGTCTTAATGGTATAGCAGATGGACATAGAGAACAAACTGTAGAATTAATAAAAAACGCTCATTTTTGTACTTATTTGTTGCAAAGACGAGGTATAAGTGATAGTGATAGGGATTTTTTAAATTATATAAAGCAATATCAAAATAATTTTATAGTTGTTCAGAATTTCATAGATACTTTTAATGAAGCAGAAGGAGAAAGTGTACAGAAAAAAATAAAAGAACAAACTGAAATTTTAAGGAATAAAGTTTTTAATGATGATAAGAATATTAAATACTATGTACTGGGATTATCTTCATGGCAAGGATTAGTATCTGTTGATAAAGATATAAAGAGATATACGGATAATAGTTCTCATGAAATAACAGACGAAGAACGTAGGTATTATTATAGTAAATCAAGATTTGAAGAATATAAGCGTAAAATAAAAGAAATCTTTAATAGTCAAGATATAGAAGAAATTCAATATGGTGGTACAGCTTGGGCAATATATAGGTGGCTGGAAACATTATCTAAGCTAATAAATACTAAAAAAGAAAGCCTTGAGGAATTGTATAATTTAAGTCAAGAGAAGGATTCGCAGAAAAAATTAGGTGAATTAATAGATAAGATAAAAGAAAATATGCCAAGACAAAGACAAAAAGTTGAAAATTTTGTTGTAAGTGAATGCTATGATATATGTAAGAAGGAAACGAATAATATACAGAAAAAATTGGAAGTAGTTAGAGATGATATAATTAGAATAGTAAACAGAGAAAATAATATAGACATATTAGAACAATATAATAAGATGTTGCCACAAAGATTAGAACAGGAAATAAAATGTATTCAAACTGAAATAAACGAAGAATATGTTTTAAATATAACTAATTTATATCAGTTAATAACAATGAGAATAGAAGAATATTCTGGAAAAGTAAATGCGAGAATATCTTTTGAGCAATTTAAAAATAGATGGCTTGAAAATGATGATAAGCAAAAGGTTATGTTATATCAAAATAAAATAAATAAATTTGAAGATGAACGAAAAATAAGAAGAGAAGATAGAGATAGAGCATGGGAAAATTATAATAAGATACTTGAAGAATTAAGAAGAGCAAAGATTGAATTAGAAATTATAAATACGGATAGAAAAGATAGTGAAAATATTAAAAATAAGCGATTAAGGGCATTAGGAGAAGAACCGAAGGTCGAATATAAAACAGAGGAAAAGAAAGTAAAAAGAGGAGGCATATTAGGTTTTTTTGGATTAAAAAAGACAGAAACGTATGAAGTTAAGGATACTAGTAAAAGAGATGCTTGGAGAGATAGAAAAAATAAGATAGAAAATACGTATAATAAAATTATCAGTGATTTAGAGGGAAGAAAAGCAGCTCAGGAAAGAAGATTAAAAAGATTACAAGATAGTTCTCAAGTGTCAAAAGATAAAATAAAAAGAATAGAAGAAGATATACAATTATTAACTAATAATATTAGAAGTCAAAAAATTTTAATTGAACAAGAAAAAAAATATGCTAAAGAAGAATTTTTAAGAAAAAATAAAAATAAAATAATAAGAGGTGTACAGGGTTATATATTTGAACAGGATGAAAATGTAAAAGATTTGATGATAGGTAATATGAAAAAACGAATTGACAGAATAAGTGAACAGTTAAAATTACAGGCTGTAAGACTTTTTGAAGAAGCTGTTGAAAATAAATTAAAAATAATAACTGAGGCGAAACAAGCTGATTACAATAAGTGGCAAAAACAAATAGATGATAAAATTTCTATTCAGAAGATATTAAATAAATGTATGAGACAATTGGAGGTATATATTCAATGAATCAATTTGAACAACAATATAATGAAAGAAAGAATACTGTAGTTAATTATTTAAATGATGTAATTACTTTATTAGAAAATCAACAAAAAGATGATATTGCAAAAGCTTTGATGAATTTAAAGAAAAATGTAGAGCATAATTTATTTAGTATAGTATTAGTAGGTGAATTTAGTGCAGGTAAATCTACCTTTCTTAATGCTTTAATGCACAAGAAAATATTACCTTCATTTACAAGTGAAACAACAGCTACTGTTAATTTTTTACGTCATAAAGAGGAAGCACCTAACGGTGAAGCAGGTATAGTTTATTATAATGATGGACGTACAGAAGTATTGCCGGATTTAAGTTTAAAAACAATTGAACAGGTTGTTAGTACACGCGGAGATAAAGGTGAAGAACGAGTGGCTACAACAATAGACCATGTAGATTTATTTTTGGAATCAGATTTTTTGAAAAAAGGTGTAATGCTTGTTGATAGTCCAGGTCTTAACGGTGTAGCTGATAACCATCGTGAAATAACGGAGAAACAAATAAAAGCCTCTCATGCCAGCATTTTTATGTTTAGTGCAGATCATCCAGGTTCAAAAACTGATTTTGAATTTGTCAGAGATTTAAGAGAACAGTATGGTAGTCAATCCAATAATATTTTTTATGTATTGAATAAAATAGATGCAGTTCGAAAAAGTGAAGGACAGAGTATAGAAGGTGTTATTGAAGATTTGAAAAAATCTTATGCAAAACAATTTCCGGAAGATACGACAATGCCACCGATATATCCGATTGCAGGATTTGCAGCTTTAGTAGCTCGTGATAAAGATATGAAAGAATATATTGGCGGAGAAGTAATAAAATCGCAGCAACGACGTGACGAATTAGAACAATTTTCGCGTATGGAAGATTTTGAAACACGTTTATGGAAATATTTGACAGAAGGTGAAAGAACAAAGGCACAATTATTAGAGCCGATAAATACTTCGATTGCTGAATTAAATGAACAGAGAAAATTACTAGAAGAGCAAAAAGAATTACTTGAAGGAAAAGAAAGCAGTGAAGAACTAATAAAACAGAAAGAATTTTTGGAACAGAAAATAGAAGATTTACAAAAAGAAAAAAAACAAGTAGTTAATCCTTTAAGTATGAAAATAAGTACTATTATAAAAGAATTAAATGAAGATATAAAAGCACAATGTATAAATATAGAAAATAGAATAAACGCAGAAATAGAACCTATAGAAGATGTAGAAGAATTGAATTCATATGCACAAAATTTAGTGAAATATTTGGATAGTAAGTATAAAAGAATAGCACAAAATATTGATAATAAATTAAAAGATGAGCTTTTAATAACAGTACAGGAAGAATGTTCAGAGTATTTTTCAGAGATAAATAGCGGATTATTGGAAATAAGCAATAAATTTGTTTTAAAAACAAATATTAGTGAATTTAATTCAGAAGAAATACAAATTAATAATGATTTAGAGAAAAAAGAAGCGGAATTAAGTATAATAAAAGAAAAAATGAGTGAACTTCGAAAAAAAGTGTCCAAATTAGAAGTGGATTCTATTGAAGTACAGGAACTAGAAACTGAATTAGCAAGAAAAGATGAAGAATTATATAGATTGAAAAATAAAAAATCTAGTTATATGTACAATTTTACAGCACCAGAGATTCATTATAAAACTGAACAAGAATGGAAAGAAGGTTCTCGAGGTGGTTTATTAGGTGGTTTGGCATATATTTTGATAGGTAGTAAAAAAGAATCTGTTAATAAAGAAGTAGCCGATACTAGAGCAAGAGATATAGCTATAGCTGATAGGGATAAATATTTGTCAGAATTAGATAATGAGACAAAACGACTTGAAGATGAAAGAAAAAATATGAAAACTTCTTTAAGAAGTAGTAAAGTTATTGAAATTGAAATCCGAAATAATATGGAACAAATAAAAGATTTACAGACAGAATATGAAGAAAAGCAGAAAAAAATTATAGAAAACATGAGAGAAAATTCAGCAAAAGCATGTAGAAAAATGACGAGAAATATCAATAACTATACAGAGGATTGTTCAGATAAATTTATTTCATCTGCTAGTATGTATTTAATTTCACAACAAAAAAATTATGTTGAATTTACAAAAAATATATTTGAAAGAAATATAAATCAAAAGATGAATGAACAAAAACAGAGATTGGATAAAGTATTAGAACTTATAAATACAGAAGGTAAAGAACGAGATGAACAGCTTAGTGCTGTGAACAATGGTATTGAAAAGATAAAGGATTTACAAAATAAGGGAATTGAAATAAAAACAGATTTGGAAGAAGGCTTAAATGATACAATAGAACAGGAGGTTTTATAATGATTGGGGAATTATTTACTTTATTAAAAGAGGCTAATGCAGAATTAAATTTGCCACAGGAAGTTATTAAATTAGAACAGATGCAAGATATTTATAATAAAAAAGAATATTTTGTAGCATTTATTGGACAATTTTCAGCAGGAAAATCGTATTTGATAAATAATTTATTGGAACGTAAATTGTTACCTCAGGGAATTACAGAAACGACACCTTTATTAACGTATATACGTTATAATGATGAACTTAATGATCTGAATGAGTGTGCAATATTGCATTTTCAAGATGGTATATCTGAAAAGATATCTTTGGAAGAAGTGGCAAACATTATTCAGAAATCAGATGATATTAAATGGAATATTGAAAATATAGATTATCTGGAAATATATTTACAGGAAGAAATATTAAAAAATGGTATGATTTTATTGGATACACCAGGCGTTAATACGATCATTGAAAGACATGAACAATTATTAGATAATAGTCTATTGTTATCGTCTAAAATCATATATGTAGATGGACACTCACCTTCACAAGTTGATGTAGATAAAATAAGCATGTTTAAACAGCAGGGTTTTAATGTTTCTTTTGTGCGTACTCATTGTGATGAAATAAAATCTTCAGAAGAGAGTGTAGAACAGGTAATAGATACTGATTTAAAAATTTTAGAAAAATGTGGATTGGTAAAATCGGATTGTTATTTTATATCTAATATGAGTTCTTCAGAATGGTTTACAGATATTGCTAAAATAAGAGAAATGCTGGTTAATATTGGAGAAGATGTAGCTACATTATTGGAACAGGATATGAAGAGTCAATTAGTATCAATGGCAAATAATTGTATTATTGAATTGGAAAAGGTAAAACAAGTTCTTAAAGAAAAGAATAATAACGATACGCTAGTTCTTGAAAATAAAAAATGTAAAATAGAAAATAAAATTCGAGCCTTAGAAGAAGCCGTAAAAATGCGTCAAGAAAAAATTGATAAAAAAATTGATGAGTGCAAGCAAAATGTGGATATAGAAGTAAGAGTTTTTAGTCAAAAAGCTGTAGAACGTTCGGTGCGTAAAATAATAAATAGCAATGTAAGTGATGATAATAGCATGTTGTCATTAATAAATAAGGAAAAACAGCAGATTTTGCAAAGTTTATTAGTTGTTATCAATAGTCAAATTGATCCTATGCTGATTAAAATTAATGAAAATATAAATGTAAATTTTGATTTGCCGACAGTAGATTTGCCAAATATAGAACATTATCAGGATGTTGTGAACATACAGGATAACGAAATAAAAGATTTACAAGAGAAATTGATAGAAATAAAAAGCAAAAAAGATAAACTTATAGAAGAAATAGGTAATACTGATAATGAGGATATTAAAAATCAGATTATAGCTTTGGAAAATGAATTGATAGCACAAAAACAACTATATGATATCGAAAATAATCGTCCTCCTAAAATGATTGAAGTTAGAGATGACAGTACAGGAGAATTAGGAAGGCAGATTGGTGGTTTAGTAGATTTAGCGTTATTAGTAGTTCCACTTCCAGGTCCTGGAAAAGTAACTACATTAATGAAAGTTAAAAAGTTTTTCGGTATAGCTCAAGAAGTTAGCAAGGTACAGAAAGCTGGACAAATAGCTTTGAAAGCAGTTAATGTTTTAAAAACAGTTAAAAATAAAGGAATAGAAGAAAATGTTAGTTGTCTAGATTATTTAACAGCAGAACATTGGGGTAAAAAAATAGGTGAAAGTTTGGGTGCACCACCTAGATTGGTGATTGATAAAAACTATGAAGAACAGCGTCAGGTACAAATAAATAATCTAAGAGAACAAATACTTGCTAAACAACGTAAAGTATATGAAATGAAATGTAAGATGGATACTTTTAGAAATGAAGATGAACGAAAAAAAGCTGAGAAAGAAAGTTTGATTGTTAATGAACAACAACTTGAAAAAGAAATAAAGATAAGAGAACAACAAATAAGAAAGTCAGTAAGAGAAAATGCTTTGAAAAATTGGAAAAAAGATTATGCTGAATGGTATGGTAGAGTAATGAGAGAACAGACAAATCAATTGTTGGAAGATTATTTGAAAGATTTGCCAGTAAGATTGAAAGAATATCAAAATAGTAGATTAACGAGTGTACAGTATAGATTAAATCAGGAAAAAGAAAATTATGAGCAGTTGATTAATATTGCACCAAGTGAGGTAAGCGAACGACTAGAAAAAGTTAATAATTTGATTAATACACTTAAATTATATTGCGTATAATAAAAGGACTGAAAGTTTATGAATAGTAGTATAAGATCAATTCCTGATTTTATTTTTTTAGGGGATTATGCTAAATACATTTTTTTATCGCAACTTTTAGATAAAAAATATACGTATGATTTTAGAAATTATTCAGTATGGATAAGCTACGGAAAAAATATTTCCGTAGCTAAACAAAATGATAATTATTATATTACTACGTATAAAATTATTCCAGATACGATATTGTTTATACCAACAGATAATTATATTTTAGATAAAGTAAAAGTTAATCAAGATACTAGGTATATTGTATTTGAAGAATTTCCGTTTATAAAAGAATCAACTAAGCAGATACTTGAAAAAATAGAATCATTTAATAAAGCTGTAATATTGATAAACTCAAATAAATTTGTTGCAAGTACAGATTTAAGAAAAAGCGGAGAAGATTTTGAGCAAGCAAAACAGCATTATCTTTCGAATAATATAAAGTTATTTTCTGTAAGTGACTTGAATGATAGAGATGAAATAGAGGCAATTTTTTATTGGAATGTTTCAATAAAAAATTATTATTTAAATGAAATGGATAAACAACTTTCAATGTTAAAAGAACGTATTCAGGATATAAAATATGATTATGAGTTGCTAGTTGAAGATTGGAATATGGATGATGGATGTTTAGTAAATAAATTGCAAATTTGTTCTTTTGATACTATACAGAAAACAAGAATTGTGCATATTTGGCAGGCATATATGGTAGAAGCCTATAATAGATTATTTCCTCAAAGTAAAAAAGGTGGTTTATATGATATGATTGATTTATATAGAGAAATTATGTCAAGAACTAAATTAGCAATATGGAATAGAGAAAAGGATGAGGAAAAATTAATTAATGCTTTAATATTAAAATTTAGAGATACTTTAGCAAAACCAGTAAAATACAGTAATGATATATGTTCATTAGATAAAGAAATAAATTATTTAAAACAGATAGCAGATTCTAAAAGTCAATTGTATGGAATAAATGTAGTATTTCTTAGAGTTTTGGATAAATATATAGAAATAGATGCTTGTATAGAATTTGAGCGATTTTTAAATAAAAAGTGTTTTTGTATAGAAAAGGTGTTATCATATAATAATTTTATAAATATAAATAATAGGTAAGAATAAGAAGAAAGTTTGTCTGACAATATGTTCAGTAATTTTTCTCAGTATGTAAAAGAAAGATTTTCGAAATTGAAAGGTTGGATAAAATGAATAGTAAGATATATTTAATACCAGTAATTGTATTTGGGATGTTTTTGTCAATTATTTTAGGACTTCAATCCCAATGGGGAGATATTACAGTAATAAGCAGTGTCATTGTGTTATTTTTGTCAGTATTAGTTTTAGGATATGTATTAAATGAATTTTTTCAAAGATATAATAAAAAAGAAGTATTGCAACAAAGATATCATGATGAGTATATAAAAAGTCTTGATAGTATAAAGTTAGAAAATATTAAAATAGTTGAAAGGTTAGATAATGATATTAAACAATATTTAGGAAAAAATAATGAATGTATAAATGAATTGCTGGATATTGTAAAGTTATTAAGTAATATTATTCAGGAAATAAATAATGAAACGATATTATTAAATAAAAAAGTAGATAACGAGTTTATAAAAATAAAAAACATAGCTAGAATATTAGAAGAAATAGAAGATAATCTTGATGAAAAAGAAATTATAGTAAAAAATATTATGGATGAAATAATAAAATTAAATAGGAAAATAGATAATGAATATACAAAGATAAAAGGTATAGGCAGAACATTAGACGATGTATATGAAGAAATAGAAGATATGAATATGGCGGATTTTGTTACTTTTATAAAGGAAAGTAAAAAATTTGTTGAAGAATTAGATGGTAAATTGAAGGAAGAACGAGAACAAAATATAGAAATAGTACAACAAGCTTTAGCACAATATCAAAACGTATGTGATGATTTTATAAGACAATCAACAAGATTAAATACTGAAGATATTAAATTATTAAAGAAAATTTCAGGAGAACTTAAATGAATAATGGAAGCATAAATGTTGTGGAAAAGGAATGTATAAGAAAAGTTGTATGGAAAATGAAAGAGCAATATTTAACAGAGAAAAATATATATGTATATTTGTTATCTAAGGATGATAAGAACATACTGGATAGGATAGATATTATTTTGCATATTATAGAAACATCATTACGATTTAATCAGTGTCGTAGAGCAGTTCGATATATTGCAGTATTAAATAGTTTATGCAAAAAATATTTCAATCAAAAAGAAATAAATACTAAGATTGCAAATTTAGATATATAAAAAAGGATTGATTATGAAAGATGGGACAAAGGAGAATATTTAAAGATGGTGGGGAAATGGCAGGAGTGTTTTTGGATTTATCGCGTAAGGATGAAGATGCATCTGTAGTATTATACAAAAGTGGATATTATAATCAAGCAGTATATATGCTTATTCAATCTATGGAAAAATATATTAAGCATATGATTTGTAAAAAAATAGACATATCAAAAGATTTTTTTGCTGATAAATTGAAAGATGATGCACATAATTTTGATAAATCTATTGATTTTCTTATAACGATTATAGCAGGAGATAATAAAATTTTTGCTGAATCATTGAAAATGCAATTTAAAGAACAGCTACTTCAGAGACAGAAATTTTCATTTATATATAATGCTATAAGATATCCATTTTTAAATAAACAATATAAATCTTATTCTTTTATAGAGATGAATAGAAGAGATTATGAAAAAATTGCAGATATTTTTGGTGTATTAAAGAAAGCTTTACGTGACTTGGAAGAAAAAAAGTTATATTGAAAATGAGATGAATAATGAGCTTATTATTTATAATAATTAAGAAATCATTTTAAGATACGTGATTTATGTTGATTAAAGTGAAAAAATTAGTGGAACAGTTGCAACTTAGTGAATAATGAACTAGATTGCTAGTTTTTTATTTATGATGAATTGTCAATATAAGTGAGAGGCTTAAAAAATTATCAGTATATGAAAAATTTGTATCTATATGTGTAAAAGTTAAAAATTAAACACAATTAGATCTAGTTAAAAATATAGAACTTTATATTGAAGCTTTAAATTTAGCTATGTATATTGGGTATATGGAGCAGATAATATATTAAATAAAATAAGTACATATATTATCATTTATTACAATTAAGAAATGATTTAAATAAAAAGGAAGGTATTTTATGCCAGGAATATCTACATTATTTAAAGTTATAAGTTATTTTGTTAAAAATAAAACAGCTAGAGATATGGTTATAAAGACAGCTAAAAATCCAACAGCTAGAAATATAGTTATAAAAACTGCTAAACATATGATGAAAAAGTGATATGTAGACCGCCAGTATATTATTGGCGGTCTATTTTTATTTTGTTAAAATATATTTATAAATTTATTTGATAGAAGGTTAATATATGAGTGATTTTGTCAAGCAGTTTATAAATGATAAATATAAACAAATAGATATATGGAAGGAAAGCGATAAGAGTAAGATTGTTTTGGCATATGATGAGTCAGATAGACAAGTATATGTTATAAAGTATCTAAAAAATAAAGATGTTCCTTATCAGGAATTGAAAAAGATAGATGATAGGATACTTCCTAGGATTTATTATATTTTTGATGGTGATGAAGAAATAATTTTAGTGGAAGAATATATCTGTGGTATAACTTTAAATGAATTGATAGAGCAAAAAAAATATATATCTGATGAAGAAATACAAGATATTTTAGTACAATTATGTAAGGGATTGAAGAATTTACATCAAAGGGATATTATTCATCGTGATATAAATTTGAATAATATTATGCTTACAAATGATGGTGTTGTTAAGTTGGTGGATTTTGATACGGTGCGCATTTTTAAGTATGACCAGAATTTTGATACGACATATCTAGGAACAAAAGGTTTTGCACCACCAGAACAATATGGTTTTAGTCAAACTGATACTAGAACAGATATATATGCTTTAGGTATGACAATAAAAAAATTACAACCTAAATCTAATTTACTGCAAAAGATAATAGCTAAAGCAACACAATTAGACCCAGAAAATCGCTATCAATATGTAGAGGAAATTTTAAATGAAATTGAAGATGAATATAAATTTGAGCAAAAACAGAATAAATTGACTTTAAAGCAAATCGAAATAATGTTGAATGATAAATTTAACTTATTTGAAATACCTATGCCTGTACAAGAAAAAGATTATCCTTTTGATTTTAATAAGATACCTTTTTATACTCCAATCAGTATGGTTGATGATTTAGATTATGAAAGTGTAGAAGAAGCTCAAAAGGCTATGATAGAGGATTTTGAGAACAATGTATTTTCTTTAATGAAAGAATATATTAAGGACATATTAGAAACATATAAAATCTATCAGTTAAAGAAATATTATACGTACTATGAAAATGAGCAGAATTATTATTTTAAGGTAAATAATGAAATAGAGCGTATTATAAATTTAATGGTAAAACGATTTAAATTGGATTTGCCGGAGTATTTAAAGCATTTTAATTATGTGCCTAGTTTTACTAGACTTTCAGGAAAACAAGATGAACAGATGTATCATCTTTGGCAGTTAAAGCATTTAGAAGAAACAAATTATGTAGAAGAGATAAAGAAAGAATTTATAGATAGAATACTAGCTTATGATGCTGAGCGATTTTTTATATATGTAACTCAATACTTAAAAAAAGATATAAACTTAGAAGAATTGACGATAGTTGATGAGAAGACAAATGAAGAAAAAAAGGTCTATCATTTTAATTTTGATACTTTAGCACAATGTTTTTTTGATGAATTATTAAAAAGCACTGATTTTATTATCAAAGATAATCCTTTTTTACAAGAAGATGTAGAAGGTGTGTTAATTAAGTATTATTTACCAGAATTAAAAGAGGCTTTAAAAGCCAAGACTAATGAAATTATGACGTTTTTAAAAGAATATAACTAAATATAAATTATGATAAATAGCCTTAGATATTAGTATCTTAAAGGCTATTTTTTTATGTAAAATGACTTAAATTGTTACTATTAATACGAAAAAGCAGTTAAATTATCCCTATGGGACAACAAAGAAAGTTCTATTTTTATTATATTGTTATTAAAGATTAATACATATTATAAAAGGAGCGAATATTTATGTTTAAGTATTGTACAAATTGTGGTAGCAAGATGCCAGCGGATAATTTATTTTGTACTAATTGTGGTATGAAATTTAATCAAGAGAATAATCATAATGTAAATCCACAAAATAATTTTAATACTCCAGTGCAAAATACTAATTATCAGCAAAATGCAAATAGAATGGTTAACACTAATATGCAGATGAGAGCACAGAATAATTATCCAAGTGCAAATAATTATCAGCAAAATCAGATGCAACAACATAATCAAATGATAAATAATCAAGCAATGAATAATAATCAAATGGGTATGAACGAATTTAACATAGGTAAAAATTATTTACAAATGAATATGCCATTGCCAAATTATGCGCAAGCTATAAATTATTTGCAAAAAGCAGTGAATATGGGTGTAAAAGAAGCTTCTATTTATTTAATGATAGCTCATCTTTATCAAAATATTGATATGTTAAAACAAAATAGTATGTATATTGCAGAACATACAAATGGAATGAACTATAATCAGCCAATGCAAAATGCAAATTATGGTAATAATTTTGCAAATGGATTAAATGGTAATATGATGGCAAATAATTTTAATAATAGAGCGAATAATATGCCAAACAATCAAGCAATGGCTAATCAACAAATGCCTAATAATATGAATAATAACCAAAACAATCAAGAAAGTGGTTTAAAAACTTTTGGTAAATATGCAGCAGCTGCTGCTGTAGGAGCGATGGCTAGTTCTCTTTATCATAATGCAACAGCGGAAGCTTCTAGTGGTCATCATAGTTCTTCATCTAGTACAGAACAACCAGCACCAACAGAATACATTCCAAATGAAGTAACTCAGCCAGTTCAAGATTATATTGACCCAATGTACGCAAATCCAGTGGATAATATTCAAGCTTATAGTGAACAAGTAGTACCAGATATGAATAATGTGGTAGCACCTGAAATCATGAATAGTAATGTAGTGGATAATATCCAAGCTTATGATGAAAATATTATTCCTGATAATATGCAAAATAATAATGAAATACAAAGTAGTGAAGAAATGCTACAAGAAAATCCTGTAGATAGTATTCAAGCTTATGATGAAACTAATACTCAAGATGATACATCAAATAGTGAAGACACATCGGCAGATTATGAAGAAGAAGAATACACAGAAGAAGACTCTTTTGGCAATTTTGATGATGAGGATGAAGATAGCTTCTTTTGATTGTTAGTCGTCAAAATGAGAGGTGAGCATTATGCAAAATTTATATTGTCCTAAATGTGGTCAAAATTTAAACGGAAATACTAATTTAAAATTTTGCCCTAAATGTGGAGCTAAAATACAAACTAACATTTCTGGGAATAATAAAAAACAAGATGATATAGATAAACTGATGAATTCAGATTTTATACAAATGATAAAGCGAGATTATTTTTCGTATACAGGAAGATTAAATCGCAAAATCTATTTTATACGCAGTTTAGTTTTAGTAGTTATAGAATGTATACTTTTTGTGCTGATTGATGAACTAGACACTAGGTCAGATGATTTTAGTTTAATCTTGATGTTATTGAGCTTTATACTTTTATGTTTATGTATAGTAGCTGATTTTATGCTGGATATGAGAAGATTTCATGATTTGGATAAATCGGGATATTTTGCTTTATTATCACTTATACCAGCGATAACACCTTTTCTGTATTTATATTTATTTTTGATGCCAGGTACAAAAGGTGCTAATCAATATGGCAATGACCCTTTAGAAAATACGTACTGAGTAATAGTTGTTGATAGTAAAATGAGGAGCGGTTTTTATGCATAGATTAAAACAGAGATATTTAATGGTATTCATAGCGTTACTTACTTTATCTAGTGTGATGTTTTCTGGTTGTAGTTTATTAGAAGATAAACATGTAACTTTAGTCAAAGAGGGGACAATGGAAATTGTTCCTAATGTAAAAATAGGTAAGGCTTTTGACCAATTTTTCAGCGATGGTAAATGGGAGTATTTTGTGGCTACAGATAATTCAAAAGTTGTAGAGTTCACAGGTACATGTCGTTGGCAGGATAAACCAGCAAAAGCTAAAGTCCAATTTGTCATTTTAAATGATACTAGATTTCAGCTTTGGACAATTGAGATAAATGGCGACAATATGCGTGATTCTGATGCTATTGCTGTAATGAAGAAGATATTGACTCAATATCATGCAAAGTAAATTTAAAATTGAAACGTACAGAAATGAGGAATAGATATGAATATTTGTAGACAATGTCAAAAACAATTTGATGATAACGTGCTTTTTTGTCCAAGTTGTGGCAATAAATTAGAAAAACAAAATGTACAAGTAGCAAATAATATTATTTGTCAAAAATGTGGAAATGCTTTAACTAGTGCAGATAAATTTTGCCCTAAATGTGGTGAAAAAACACCAGCATTTTATCAGACACCAATGGTCAATAATATGAATACTAATGTAGTAAATAATAATCAACCAATACAGCCAGTAAATCAGCCATATCAGCAAAATATGAATACAAATTTTAATGTAAATAATAATAGTGCTGATGGTATTTTAAATAAAATAAAAAATGAATATTTTTGTTTTGAAGGTAGAATAAATAGAAAATTTTATATAACACGTAGTTTGATAATTGCAGTTGTGGTAATGGTACTTTATTTTATCATCTATGCAGCGACAACAGATATTTTTGGTATAATGTCTGATTTTGGCATGATGTTAACTTTAATAGTGCAATTAGTGGGAACTGTAGCGGGTATATCTTTAAATATTAGAAGATTTCATGATTTTAATAAATCAGGCTGGTGGATATTGATTTTGATGGTACCATTTGTAAATCTTTATTTTAGCATTAAATTGTTGTGTATTAGAGGCGATGTGGGTACTAATAATTATGGAGCAGACCCATTTTGATGAGAGGTAAATGAAATGAGTAAATTTTGTTTTAAATGTGGTACCCCAGTTAATGATGGTGAAAAATTTTGCCCTAAATGTGGTACTAATTTAGGAGTATCGACAAGTCCACAGATACAGCCAAATGTAAATAAGAATACAAATAGTAATAATATAAACAATAACAATAGTAATAATAATAAAATGAAAATAATAATAGCTATTGCAATTGTAGTCGTTATCGTTGTAGGCAGTGGTCTGGGATATTTTCTCTATCAAAAACATGAAAAGGATACGCAAGTAAATACAAATACTAATACGTTGGTGGAAACGGCAAAAGCTACTGATGATACGTATCAACAGCAAAAACAAGATGATGAAAATCTAAAAAAAGCTAATGATATATTAAAAAATAAAAATACTAATTATAAAGTCAGTGCTGTATCGACAATTGATGATAATGGTTTCTTTGGTTTGATGACAGGAAAGGGATTGAGATTTATCATTTATGATAAAAAAGATGATATGATAGCTACTATTCCTTTTGATAAAGAGTTATTAAATCCTAAAAAATATGCTAATACAGATAGAGCACTCTATTTTGATATGAGTGTAGAATATGATAATGTAAATAGCAAAGATAAAAAGGCTGGATACTGGAGTGGTTCTACACATACCATTCCTATAGAAATCTATAGTGAAGAAAAAGATGGTGTTTTATCTCCTTTGGGAATTATGACTTATTATGGAAATAACAAAGGAAAATACGATGAGTATTTGTATGAAATGCAAAATGTTAATTTAGCTAATTTAGTAATTCTTCATGGCGATAGTTTGAGAGTGGATATCACAAATAGAAATATAGACCTTCCATAAATAGAAAATATTTATCATAGGGATTGTACTTATATTAACTTAATAAATATGAATATAGGTACAATCTTTATGAAAAACTTACATATTAAGGCATAACTAATACTAATAAGGTGATTATTGGTATGAATATGAATTGTAAATATCTTAGATAATGAGATAATTTTATTAGTATGTATGAGAGGGGTAATATTTTTGTGTTTGAATCTGAATATAGACAAATTGGAGCTAAGATAATGTATTTTCGAAAGATGAAGAAATACACACAAGAAGAATTGGCGTTTAGAGCGTCAATTAGTGCCTCATATTTATCAAGAATAGAACGTGGTGTTTATAAAAAAGGTTTGCCAATATCTACACTTATGAAGATTGCAAAAGCTTTGGAAGTCGAATTAAGTGCCATTTTTGAAAAATGATGATAGCTGATAAAAATAAAATAATATATACATAAAAAAGCAATATCTGTTGTTGAAGGTTAAAACTATAGATATTGCTTTTTATTTGTAAATATAAATAAATGATATTTTTTTATTTTATAAATTGGGATAATTAAGCTGAAAAAATAACTAAATAATCCATTTTATTGTCCTGCTAGTACAACTAAATTGATAAATTTTTCGCTAGAATAAATTTAAAGAATATAGCAGAAGGTGATTTTATGGTAGATTTTTCAGCACAATATAGATTGATTGGGGCAAGAATAGCTTATTTTCGCAAATTAAAAAGATATACACAAGAAGAATTAGCATTTAGAGCTTCAATAAGTACATCATATTTATCAAGAATTGAAAGAGGAATTTATAGTAAAGGAGTACCGATATCTACATTAATGCAAATAAGTAAAGCTTTGGATATTGATATTAAATTATTATTTGAAGAAAAAATTTAGAGAAAAGTAAATAAAAAATATAGAAAGATATAATAGCTTTAAACTCAAAAAAGATATGATATAATATAGATTAATATCTTATGTAGAAGGTGGCTATTTATAATGAGCGAAAATTGTAATCATGATTGTGCAAGTTGCGGTACGACTTGTGGAGAACGTACAGCTCCTCAAAGTTTATTAGCACCAAACAATCCAAGTTCAAATATTAAAAAAGTAATTGCTGTAATGAGTGGTAAAGGTGGCGTTGGTAAATCCTTAGTTACTTCTATGATGGCAGTAACAATGCAACGTCGTGGCTATAAAACAGCAATTTTAGATGCTGATATCACAGGTCCATCTATACCAAAAGTGTTCAATCTTAAAGAAAAAGTAACAGGAACACAAGAAGGCATGACACCAGCACAGACAAAAACTGGTATAAAAATCATGTCTACAAATTTGATTTTAGATAATGAAACAGATCCTGTTGTTTGGCGTGGCCCTATTATTGGTGGAGTAGTAAAACAATTTTGGAGCGATGTAAACTGGGGTGAAGTAGATTATATGTTTGTGGATATGCCTCCAGGAACAGGTGATGTACCACTTACTGTATATCAATCTTTGCCAGTTGATGGCATAATCGTAGTTACAACACCACAAGAACTCGTATCTATGATTGTAGAAAAAGCTGTGAATATGGCTGGATTACTCAGTGTGCCAATTATTGGTATTGTAGAAAATATGTCTTATTTTGTTTGCCCTAATTGCAATGAAAAACATTATATTTTTGGTAAATCAAAAGTTGAGGAAGAAGCTAATAAATATGGTATAAAACATACAGCTACACTTCCAATAAATCCAAGTTTAGCCCAAAAATGTGATGAAGGTAGCTTTGAAACTTTTGAAGGCGATTTTTTAAATTCTTTAGGTAGCATTTTAGAAGGAAAATAATTCATAAAAATAGAATTTAATAAGTAAACTAAAAAGTCTTTCTGTTTAAGCAGAAAGACTTTTTTTATAAAAAATATTTAAGATTAGAGGGAGTAAGATGAGTCAGCAAGTATATTTACCAAGTTATAGCATTGGTGAAGATGTATATAAGAGAGTACCTCAAATCTGCAGTAATTATGGTAAAACGGCGATTGTAATTGGTGGTGAAATTAGTTTAAGTAAAGTAAAAGATAAATTACTTACTGCGATGAAGGGGACAGATATAAATTTATTAGATTTTATTTGGTATGGAGGTAATGCTACACGAGAAAATATTGAGCGATTAAAAAATATGAAAACAGTGCAAATGGCAGATATGATATTTGCTGTTGGCGGTGGTAAAAGTATGGATACATGCAAAGCTTTAGCAGATATGCTGAAAAAGCCAGTATTTACATTTCCGACAATAGCATCAAATTGTGCTCCTGTTACAGCTTTATGTATTTTATATGGCAAAGATAAAGTGGAATTTTATGATGCACAAAAACCAGCTATTCATTGTTTTATAGATACAAAAATCATAAGTAATGCACCTATAAAATATCTGCGTGCTGGCATTGGTGATGCTTTATCTAAACAATATGAAGTTTGTTTTAATACGAGAGGTAGAGTTTTAAATCACACAAATAATTTAGGGGTACAAATAGCAAAAGATTGCTCAGAAAGATTACTGCAATATGGAGTAAAGGCAGTAGATGATGCTCAAAAAAATATTGTATCTGATGAATTTATTCAGACTGTATTGACGATTATTGTAAATACAGGATTAGTTTCTGTTTTAGTAAATTTAAATTATAATAGCAGTTTGGCTCATTCACTTTATTTAGCTAGTGTGAAAATACCAGATTGTAAAGGTCATATGCATGGTGAGATTGTCAGTTTAGGTGTATTATTATTGTTACTTGTAGATAAGCAATTAATACAGGCAGAGAAAGTATATGATTTTAATCAGAAATTAGATTTACCTACTTCTTTAATGGATTTAGGGATAAAAGATGTAAAGCAAATAATTGATTTAATTTTACAAGATAAATATTTAAGTTTTGCTCCATATAATATCACAAAAGAGATGATAAAAGAAGCAATAGATATGCTCGAAGCCTTAAAGCACAAGAAAACTTTTTGAGTTCTAAAATATTTTGATATATAATATATGTATTGGTTTTTCACGAAAGTTGTAAGATAAGTAATAGATTATTTTTTATCAAGAATGAGAAAAAATATTTTGCAGTAGTGAGTGTACTCTGATTGTGATATACTAATAAAAGATTAAGTTATTACGCCATTAATAATAGAAAGGGATTTGCATGATAGAATTACCAAGCATTCAACAATTAGAAAATTTTATTATTTATAGCAAAGTAAAAGATATAGCAACGGCAGCTAGAGAAGCAAATGTTACTCGTTCGGCATTTAGTTTTCAAATGAAAAAATTGGAAGAAATAGTTGGTACTCAATTAGTTGTTCACGGAGAAAATACAATAGAACTTACTAAAGAAGGTCAAATCTTCTTAGCTAAAGCGGAAAAAATCGTATCGGAATTAAAACAATCTTTAAGTGAAATGAAAAAATTAGCTGGGGAAGAAGTTTCTTTATCTGTAGGTGCGTTGATGTCTTTAGGTGATGTATTTATCAATCAGCACTTAACTTATTTTAAAAAATACAACACTAATATAAAGATTAATGTTTATAATTTAGAAGCAAAAGAATTGATAAATCAGTTAGAAGCAGATAAATTAGATATAGTATCATCATTTTCCTTAAAGGATTTACAAGATGATGAATATGAAAATATATTTTTCTGTGATGAAGAAATGGTTTATTATGCGCCAAATATTGAGCATTTAGGTAATATCATCAATGTAGAAGAAATCGCTCAATATCCAATGGTACAGTATTCTCCATATTATTTAATGAATGCTACTATAAAGAATTATTTTAATAAATTAGGTTGTCATCCTCAAGTGGAAGCTTGGTTTGCTACTCCATATGCGATTATGCATTATTGTCAACAAAATCAGGTGGGGGCTGTATTGCCAAAACGCTTGTTAAATGCTATGGGCTTTTTTGATGGTTATTATGATATAGAACCAGATTTTACTTTAAAATGCCATCTATTGTATAAAAAAACAAATCCAAAATATAAATATATAAAGATTTTTATTGATTATATCAATACTTTATATAATAAAAATAACAATAATTGAGTTTAGTGTATGCAGGATAATTGAAAATATTAATTAAAATCGTCAGTGTAAAAAGCTGGCGATTTTTTTATGATAAAATGTATGATTTTATCGTTAAAATGGATAAATTTGTGTTATAATAATAAACTATAATGTAATGATGTTAATCTAGGAAGTGATTTTATGACAAGAATTTCAGTTGAATTAGTACCAAGAGATATTGAAGTATTAAAAGAAGAAGTAAAAACAATAAAAGAAAAATTAAATGATGTTGATTTCATTAATATTCCAGATTTGTTGAGTTGTGATACTAGAAGTTGGGACGGAGCAAATATTGCAAAAGCTTATTTCGATGATGTAGTACCACATCTAAGAGCGATGGATTTTGATTTTACAAAAGAGTTACCGATAAAAGATAAATTGAGAGAATATAATATAAAAGAAGTTCTTGTTATAGAAGGTGACCCACCACAAAGTATGCTTTATCAAGTATATCCAACAATAAGTACAGATATTATTAAAAAATTTAGTGAAGAAATGCCAGAAATTACAGTATATGCAGGAATTGATCAGTATCGCAGTAGTATGAAAGAAGAAGAATATCGCATTCGCCGTAAACAATTAGCTGGAGCAAAAGGATTTTTTACACAACCATTTTTTGATATGCGTTATTTAGAAATATATGCAGACCTTTTAGATGGTTTAGATATTTATTGGGGAGTCTCTCCAGTTTTATCCGAACGCTCTGTAAGCTATTGGAGAAATAAAAACAATGTTATTTTTCCAAAGGACTTTGAACCAACATTAGAATGGAATATAGAATTTGCTCGTAAAGTGATAGAATTTGCTCGCAAACATAATCATAATGTTTATTTAATGCCAATAAAAGCAAAAATAATGCCATACTTAGAAGGTGTTTTCGCTAAATAATAAAGCTAAAAGCTGTGAAATAAATTTTTTCACAGCTTTTTTTATTTACAAATTTACAATTGAATTCTATAATAGTCATATAAAAAACTGAAAATTAAGTAAAATTTTAAAATTTTTTATAGTATGATAAATTTTTATTATGATATTGAATTTGGGAAAAGAGGAAAGTGTTATGTTTAAGATTTTAAATAAGAAAGTTTTACATGAAAATATTTTACAATTTACTTTAGAAGCTCCTTTGATAGCGAGAAAAGCAGAGCCTGGTCAATTTGTGGTGTTAAGAGTTAATGAATATGGAGAGCGAGTGCCGTTAACTATTGCTGACTTTGATAGAGAAAAAGGAACTATAGATATTATTTTTATGGTAATAGGTGCGTCAACTACTGTATTAGCATCATTAAATGAAGGCGATAGTATTTTAGACTTAGTTGGTCCTTTGGGTAAAAAAACAGATATTAGACCTGATATGGGAACTGTAGTTTGCATAGGTGGTGGAATAGGTGTTGCTCCAATTTATCCTATTGCTAGAAAGATGAAACAAGTGGGCAACCATGTGATAACAATTATGGGAGCAAAAAATAAAGATATTTTGATTTTGAAAGATGAAATGGAAAAAATATCTGATGAAGTTATTGTTACTACAGATGATGGCTCTTATGGTATAAAAGGATTTGTAACGACAGCACTACAGCAATTAATTGATAAAGGAATTGATATTGCTGAAGTAGTAGCTATTGGACCTGTTATTATGATGAAAACTGTGGCAGATACAACTAGACCATATAATATTAAAACGATTGTTAGTCTAAATCCTATCATGGTAGATGGTACAGGAATGTGTGGTGGTTGCCGTGTACAAGTTGGTGATGAAACGAAATTTGCTTGTGTAGATGGGCCAGAATTTGATGGTCATTTAGTAGATTTTGTGAATTTGATGGAAAGACAACGTATGTATAGACCTAAAGAGGAAATTGAAAAAGACCATATTTGTCGTTTAGCTAAAAAGGTTGAAGAAATGGAGGAAAAATAATATGCCTTTAGTAATGCAAAAACATGAAATGCCAGAACAAGATGCTAATGTTCGCAGAAATAATTTTGATGAAGTGGCTTTAGGATATACAGAAGAATTAGCCTTAGCAGAAGCTAATCGTTGCCTTCATTGTAAAGTGCCACATTGTAGAAAAGGTTGTCCTGTAGATATCGATATACCAGCTTTTATTGCTAAAATAAAAGAAGGCGATTTTGAAGGAGCAAATGCAAAAATCAAAGAAGCTAGTAGTTTGCCTGCTATTTGTGGACGCGTTTGTCCTCAAGAAAATCAATGTGAAAAATATTGTGTAATGGGAATAAAAGGCGAACCTGTAGGTATTGGTCGTTTGGAAAGATTTGTAGCTGATTATTGCATGCAAAATTGTGAAGAAAAAATAGAAAAAACAGTAAAAGATGATGCTCAAAAAGTCGCTATTATTGGTTCGGGACCAGCAGGATTAGCTTGTGCAGGTGATTTAGCGAAAAAAAGCTATCAAGTAACAATTTTTGAAGCTTTACATACAGCAGGTGGAGTATTATCTTATGGTATTCCAGAATTTCGTTTGCCAAAAGATAAGGTTGTAAAACCAGAAATTGATAATTTGCGTAAGATGGGTGTAAAAATAGAAGTGAATTCTGTAGTAGGTAAATTATTTACAGTTGATGAACTTATGCAAGAATTTAATTTTGATGCTGTATTTATTGCTACAGGAGCAGGTTTACCTCATTTTATGAATATTCCTGGTGAAAATTTAAATGGGGTATATTCTTCAAATGAATTTTTGACAAGATGTAATTTAATGAAAGCATATCGTTTTCCAGAATATGCTACGCCTATTAATGTAGGGAAAAAAGTAGCTGTAGTAGGTGGTGGTAATGTAGCTATGGATTCTGCTCGAACTGCTTTGCGTTTGGGAGCAGAAAAAGTATATATTGTTTATCGCAGAAGTGAAAAAGAATTACCAGCAAGACGTGAAGAAGTAGAACACGCCAAACAAGAAGGCATAGAATTTAAATTATTAAATAATCCTGTAGCTATCTTAGGTGATGAAAAAGGATATGTAAAAGCCATTCGTTGTATAAAAATGGAATTAGGCGAACCTGATGCTTCAGGTCGTAGACGTCCTGTGGAAATACCTAATTCAGAATTTGATATTGATGTGGATACTGTGGTCATTGCTATTGGTCAAGGGCCAAATCCGTTGATACAGTCAACTACTCCAGATATGCAGACAAATAAGAGAGGTAATATCATAGCTGATGAAGAAACAGGAAAAACTACAAAAGAAGGTGTCTTTGCTGGTGGCGATATTGTAACAGGAGCTGCAACTGTTATTTTGGCTATGGGTGCAGGTAAAAAAGCTGCTAAAGCTATTGATGAATATTTGATAGAAAAACGCAATAAATAATAAATTTAAATAGATTGATTTTAGGGTAAAGATATGTTGACCGAAAATCAATCTATTTTTTTTAGGAAAAATTTTTGTTATAATGCTTTTATATTTGAATAGAATTTTTTTAGAGGTAAAAGATGAGTTTAATGAATTTTACAAGTATAGATTTTGAGACAGCTAATAAAAATCGTGACAGTGCTTGTAGTGTAGCTGTAGTTGTTATTGAAAACGGTAGAATGGTGGATAGTTATAATTCACTTATAAGACCGCCAGAAATGTTTTTTGAAGAAGGTAATATGAAAATACATGGCATTACTCCACAAATGGTAGAAAATGCACCTACTTTTGCAGATATATGGAAAGATTTACGTATATATTTAGATAATCGAATAGTTATAGCACATAATGCTTTTTTTGATATGGGTGTATTGCGAAATTGTATTTGGAAATATAATTTAACTAAACCACAGTTTAAAACAGCATGTACTGTTCAAATTGCTAGAAAGGTATGGCCACAGTTACCAAATCATAAATTGAATACATTGGGAGAATTTTTTCAGATACAATTTAAACATCATGATGCTTTAGATGATGCAAAAGTTTGTGCAAAAATTCCTTTAGTTGCAGGCAGAACTGTAGGTGTGGATAATATGGATAGTTTATTAAGAAAAATAGGTTTAGAAGCAAAAATATTTAAATCATAAAAATTTATAAAAAAGTGTTGACAAAAAACATTTTATAGTGATATAATAAATCTCGCATTCGACGCGAGTGCCAAATGCGGAAGTGGCGGAATTGGCAGACGCGCTAGACTTAGGATCTAGTGTCTTTCGGCGTGCAGGTTCAAGTCCTGTCTTCCGCACCATTTGAAATTATAGGCTTTACAGATTTTCTGTAAAGCCTTTTTTGTTTTTTATAAATTATAAAGTTATGTTAATTTATTAAATGAAATTGCAATTTTGAGGCATTATTGATTATTTTTGATTATAAGCATATAATTTAGATAGGATTTATTTCTAGTAAGAAAGGTTGAATTTCAATGAAAGTTTTATTATTAAATGGCAGTAGACGCGAAAAAGGTTGTACATATACAGCTCTTAGTGAAATAGCACAAACTTTAGAAAAACAAGGTATCCAAGCAGAAATAATTCATGCAGTACCAGAAACAGAAATTATTAAAAGTGTTGCAGAAAAAGTAAAAACTGCAGATGGTTTAGTAGTAGGTTCTCCTGTATATTGGGCATCTCCATCTGGGGAAATCATTTCTTTTATGGATAGATTATCTAGCTTAGCAGGTAAAGATTTATTGCACAAACCAGCAGCTGCTGTCGCTTCCGCTAGACGTGCTGGCACAACTGCAACTTTAGATGTACTTGCTAAATATTTTACTTATCATCAAATGCCAGTAGTTTCTGCAAATTATTGGAATGTAGTACATGGCAATACACCTGATGAAGTGAAAAAAGATGCAGAAGGTATGCAAATTATGCGTGTTTTAGGTAATAATATGGCATGGCTTTTAAAATGCATTGAAGCAGGTAAAAATAATGGTGTACAAATACCAGAAACAGAAGCAAAAATAATGACAAATTTCATTCGTTAAAATAGAGTAAACAGAGTTATAACGATTTTTTATTTCGTTATAACTCTTTTTTTGTGGTAAAATATAAATATAGTAGCCGATAAAGAAGGTGTAAACATGGGGAAAAAATCATTATTGACTAAAGAGGATATTGATATATTAGAGTCTTGGGCTGATGGATACTTTTACAAAATTTTTTATTATTTAGAAGATTTTGTTAAAAAGGGTATAGAGCAAAAATTGTTTACTTTGGAAGAAGCAAAAGAAGATTTAAATATTGCTTTATGGTATGCATATGCAGGCAATAATATTGATATATATGAATATTATTACAAAGTGATAAATTGGATGCCTTATTCAGAAAAAAATGCTAAAGGCTCTGGTGCATGGTATTATCGTTATTCAGTAGCTTTGATTTATTGCAGTGATTTGGAAAAAGCATATAGCTATGCACAAAAAGGTGTACGAGAAGAAGCTGATTATCCATGGGGTTGGTTGAATTTAGCAAAATTACAATATCATTTTGGCGAAAAAGAAAAAGCAATGGCTTCTATAGAAAAGGGATTATCTCTTGTGCCAGATGATTATGAATTTAACGTTTTACAAGAGGAAATAAAAGCAAATTGTAGCTTAGAAGAAATGCTATGTCATTATATAAAACCAGAAGATGATGCATTTTTCAAAAATCGACAAATGTATAAACAGCATTTAAAAGAGAAAATGCAAGCTGTAGATGGAGTAATTTGTCATGAGGAGTCTTTGCAGAAGGTAAAAGAATTTTTAAAGGGCAATAAATGGCAAGAAAATAATCCTTATTGTACTTGTATGGTAAAGTTAGATGATATAACAGTAAAAATTGTTTTTACCATGAATAGAGCGATGTTATCAAAGATAAATATGGATTGGTTAATTAAAGAGTATACTGACATAAAAGATAATTTATTGACTTATGATAAATATGATGTTGAATATAAATTGCAGGAAATAGAGATAGATAGAGATTATCAAATAAAATTAACTTATTATAGTAAAAAGAAAAAATTATCTTTAGTTTTAGCTAAAGATAGTAATAAAAAAATTCAAGAAAATCATAATGAACATTTAAAAAATGACAAAGAAGTAGAAAATTTAGCTTTGACATTATATAAAAGAGATGAACAATTTTCTTATGTGGAATGTTGGTTTGAAGATGATAAAATTGTTAAACATTATGGTTTAGTTGGCGATAAGGGAGATATCAAAAAATATGAAAATTGTTCAATTGATGATTATAAATTATACTTAGATATTTTCGTAGGACGATATGAAAAATTAGGCTATATCTCATGGCGAGAATTCACGAAAAAGACTTTATTAATGAAAATCACTATAGAAGATAATGAACAAAATTTATGGAAAGAAGAAAATGAAGCGCCGATATATTTCCTTTATGAAATGGTACAAAAAGCTTTAGAAATTAATGTAGTGGGCTTTTTAAATGATTGGGGCTATAGAAGAAATGAAAAGAAAAATCTGTATGAAATCGACTTTTATTTTGATACGGTTGATAAAGATATAGCAGTGAATTTAGTAAAACATGTCATAGAAGTATTTTCAATGAATGCTAAATCAAAGGTAGAGGAAGTCATAGAATTAGCAGAAGTTAAAAATGGAGTTGTTTAATTTTTCGTTTATAATAGACGATGCCAAAAATATCTGCTAACGCCCAACCGATAGGGATAGACCACCAAATACCGATTACTCCGATAGAAGGTATGCTAGCAAGGTAATAGGCAAGTCCTACACGTGTGCCTAATGAAATAATGGTTAAGATTACAGACATGCTAGGGAAGTTAATAGCACGATAAAATCCATATAATAAAAATAAAATGCCAATGCCAAAATAGAAGCTACCTTCTATGCGGAGATAATCCACACCGATATTGATAATTTCCGTTTCAGAACTATCAATGAAAATTGTCATTAGAGGGCGAGCAAAGATAAAGACGCCAACAGATATAATTAAACAAAATAGGAATGAGATTTTTATAGCAGATTTAATACCTTGTTGAATTCTATCTGTTTTTTTAGCACCGTAGTTTTGCCCAATGAAAGTAGAAAAAGCATTGCCAAAATCTTGTGCAGGCATATAAGCTAGTGAGTCTATTTTTACAGCAACGGTAAAGGCTGCCATTACTGTCGCACCAAAGCTATTTACAAGATTTTGTACGAGTAAAATTCCAAAATTCATTACAGATTGTTGTGTAGATGTTAATAATGAAGAATTAGAAATATCTTTTATCATGGCTAAATCAAATTTGCAATGTTCTTTTTGCGGAATTAATTCAGGGCATTTTTTTATAGTGTAGATTGTTAGACCTAAGGCACAAAAACCTTGAGCTATTACTGTACCGAGTGCAGAGCCTGCCACACCCATTTGAAAATTAACAACTAAAATAATGGAAAGAATAATATTGAAAAGGGCAGAACTTGCTAAAAAGATAAGTGGTGTTTTTGAATTGCCAATAGCACGAAGTAGACAAGTGAAATAATTATAAATAAAAGAAAAACTAAATCCGATGAAAATGATATAAAGATATGTATAAGTCAAATCGAAAATTTCGCTAGGGACTTGCATAAAATAAATGATTTCATCAATGTAGATAAAAATAAAAATATTTATTATTATTGTAAGTATTAATATTAAGATGAAAGAGATAAAAATACTGGATTTTAATTTGAAATAATCTTTTTCACCATAAAATATCGAAAATAAAGCTCCGCTACCCATACAAAGACCTAATAATACTGAGGTTAAAAAAATGATTAAGGCATAGCTTGCACCAACAGCAGCTAAGGCATCTGTGCCAATAAAATGACCAACAATTAAAGTATCAGAGATATTATATAACTGTTGCATAAGATTGCCTAAAATCATAGGCAGTGAAAATTTTAACATAGTCATCGAAACAGACCCTGTTGTTAAATCATATTTCATAATAAAAGCACCTCGCTTAGACTATAAAGAAAATATATTGCATAAGTTAGAAAATATTTATATAATAAATATAACTAATTAATTGATTAATTTATACTAATACTTAGAATAATGAAAAAATAATTCAAAAGAAAAGAGGAAAACTAATGGAGGCTTTAGTTACGATTATTAATAAATCAGGAGTTCATGCACGACCAGCAGCAATGCTTGCTCAAATGGGACGTAGATATACGTCTAAAATCACATATACAGCAAAAGGTATCACTGCTGATGGGAAAAATATCATTCCTATAATCAATTTAGGATTATCTTGTGGTACACAAGTGCTTATAACTGCTGAAGGTGATGATGAACAAGAAGCTATTAAAGCTTTGAGTGAACTTGTAAATAATCGTTTTGGTGAGCATCAATAATAATATTTATAACACAAATATATTAAGAAGTTAAGAGTTGTCTTCGCTCTGAAATTATGCTAATATATCTTATACAATTTAATGTTTTGTAAAAGACAATGAAAAAGAGAGTATAGATATAATTGAGTTGTGCAGAGAGAAAATTTATAGCTGAAAAATTTTCCAACCCAGTATCTAGAAAGTAGCTTTGGAGTCCTCATACCGAAATAATATTAAGTATGAGCGCAGATACAGCGTTATGTAATGAAGTTTTATCTGAATTTTATGTAGTTAATTTATAAATTTAGATAAGAAAAATTAGGTGGTACCGCGAAGATATCTCTTTCGTCCTTTTATGAGGAATGAAAGAGATTTTTTTGTGTAATTTTTGCCTGATTTAATTGAATAACTTTAGTTTTTGTGTGAAAAATAGGAGGTATTTTTTTGATGGAAGAAACAAATATTCCAAAGGTTTATGACCCGCAATCTTTTGAAAAAAAATGGTATCAATATTGGGAAGAAAATAAATTATTCCATGCAGAAGTAGATGAAACTAAAAAACCATTTAGCATTGTAATGCCACCACCAAATGTAACAGGTCAGCTTCATATGGGACATGCTATGGATAATACTTTGCAAGATATTTTAATTCGTTTTAGAAGAATGCAAGGATATAACACATTATGGATGCCTGGTACTGACCATGCAGGTATAGCAACTCAAGCAAAAGTAGATGCACAACTTCGTGAACAAGGTGTATCTCGTTATGATATTGGTAGAGAAAAATTCTTAGAACATGCTTGGGCATGGAAAGAAAAATATGGTAATCGCATAAAATATCAAATTCGTACACTTGGTTCTTCTTGTGATTGGGATAGAGAACGTTTCACTATGGATGAAGGTTGCTCTCATGCCGTTCGTGAAGTATTTGTACAATTATATAAAAAAGGTTTAATTTATCAAGGTAAACGCATAACTAACTGGTGCCCACACTGCAATACAGCACTTAGCGATATTGAAGTAGAACATCAAAATGAACAAGGTCATTTATATCATTTAAAATATCAAGTTGAAGGCGAAGATAGATTTGTAGAAATCGCTACAACTCGTCCAGAAACTATGTTTGGTGATACTGGTGTAGCTGTTCATCCTGATGATGAACGCTATAGCGATTTAGTAGGTAAAACTTTGATTTTACCAATCGTTGGTCGTCGTATACCACTTTTTGCTGATAGTTATGTAGACCCACAGTTTGGTACTGGTGCAGTAAAAGTAACACCAGCTCATGACCCTAATGACTTTGATATGGGTGCTCGCCATAATTTAGAACAGATTGTAGTAATCAACAATGATGGTACAATGGCAGAAAATACTGGTAAATATGCTGGTCTTGATCGTTATGAATGCCGTAAACAACTGATCGAAGATTTAAAACAACAAGGTTATTTGATCAGCATTGAAGATCATGAACATGCAGTAGGTCATTGCTCTCGTTGTTCTACAACTGTAGAACCACTCGTATCTAAACAGTGGTTTGTAAAAATGGAATCTTTAGCAAAACCTGCAGCTGAAGCTGTAAAATCTGGCAAAATTAAATTTGTTCCAGAAAGATTTTCTAAAATCTATTGCAATTGGTTAGATAATATACGTGATTGGTGTATCTCTCGTCAGCTCTGGTGGGGTCATCGTATTCCAGCATGGTATTGTGATGATTGTGGTGCAACTATCGTAGAAAATGAAGATGTAACAGTTTGTCCTCATTGTGGTAGCAAACATGTTCATCAAGATGAAGATGTACTTGATACATGGTTTAGCTCTGGTCTTTGGCCATTTGAAACTATGGGGTGGCCAGAACAAACAGCAGAATTAAAACAGTTCTATCCAACAAGTGTACTTGTTACAGGATATGACATTATCTTCTTCTGGGTAGCTCGTATGGTAATGATGGGCTTAGAATTTGGTAAAGATATTCCATTTAAACATGTATTTATTCATGGTCTTGTACGTGATAGCCAAGGTCGTAAAATGAGTAAATCTTTAGGTAATGGTATTGATCCTGTTGAAGTAATTGAAAAATATGGTGCAGATACACTTCGCTTTATGCTCATCACAGGTAATACACCTGGTAATGATATGCGTTTTTATTGGGAACGTGTAGAATCTGCTCGTAACTTCGCTAATAAATTATGGAATGCTTCTCGTTTCATGCTCATGAATCTTGAAGGTTTTGACAAAACTTTTGTTCCAGAAGCTAGCGACTATACTTTAGCTGATAAATGGATTTTAAGCCGTTATGCTAAAACTGCTATCAGCATTACTGAAAACCTAGAAAAATTTGAATTAGGTGAAGCTGGTCGTTCTTTATATGACTTTATTTGGAATGAATTCTGTGATTGGTATATTGAACTTAGCAAAGCTCGTCTTTACGATAAAGAAAATGTTCGTCCACGTAAAGTAGCTCAATATGTTTTAGGCTATGTACTTGAACATACACTTCGCTTATTACATCCATTTATGCCATTTATTACAGAAGAAATTTGGCAACACATTCCACATGAAGGTAAGAGCATCATGGTGGCTGATTGGCCAACAGGTGAAGAAACAAAACTTGATGATGCAAGCGAAGTAGAAATGACTACTATCATGGAAACAATCAAAGCTATCCGTAATATGAGAGCTGAAGTAAATGCAGCACCAAGCAAAAAAACAGAAGTAATTCTTCATTTAAGTGATGAAAGCTTAACTGATGTATTTGCTAAAAACAGTGGATATTTAGAAACATTAGCTTCTGCTAAAAATGTAACTATTTTAGCAAAAGATGATGCAAAACCAGAAAATGCAATGACAGCAGTAGTAAATGGTGTAGAAATTTATTTACCTTTAGCAGGTTTAATTGATGTAGAAAAAGAAACTGCTCGTTTAAATAAAGAATTAGCTACATTAGATAAAGAAGTATCACGTCTTGATAAAAAACTTTCTAACGCAGGCTTTATTGCCAAAGCACCTGCTGATATTGTAGAGAAAGAAAAAGAAAAATTAAAAGGTTATGAAGAAAAACGTGAAGCAGTAAAACAACGTTTGGCATATTTAGCAACTCTTTAATTTTAGATTTTTTTATGAAAGGCGTAATAAAATGAATTATCTAGAATCGCTAGAATATCTAGATGAGCTTAGTACCTTTGGTACTAAGCTTGGTCTAGGTCGCATTAAACAATTAGTAACTTATTTAGACAATCCACAAACAAGATATAAAACTATACACATAACAGGAACTAATGGAAAAGGTTCAACAAGTTCTATGTTATCTAGTATTTTAACAACATCTAATATTAAAACAGGTTTGTATATTTCACCTCATTTAGTATCATATACAGAACGTATTCAAATAGATGGAAATCCTATAAGCGAAGAAGATTTTGCTGATTGTATTAGTGCTGTTAAAACTTTTGTGGATAAAATGGTTGAAGATGGCGAAGAGTCACCTACACAGTTTGAAGTTATTACAGCAGCGGCATTTTTGTATTTTGCGATTAATAAAGTAGAATATGCTGTCATCGAAGTAGGATTAGGTGGATTATTAGATTCTACTAATGTGGTAAAACCAGAAGTTAGCGTCATCACAAATGTGGCATTTGAACATGCTCATCTATGTGGGGGAACTTTAGAAGGTATAGCAGAGCATAAAGCTGGTATTATAAAAGATGGTGTACCTGTGGTTACAGCAGCAAAAGATATACCATTAGATATAATTAATCAAACAGCTGAAGAAAAAAATGCTGATATTTTCATAGCAAATAATGATTTTTCAGCTATGTTTGTAAATTTTGATGGGCAGTATCAAGAATTAAAATTTAGTTCTGAATTATTAGGAGTTAATTTCAATTATAAATTGAAATTATTAGGCGACCATCAAATAGAAAATAGTTCTTTAGCTATTATGACCGCTAGTATCTTAGGTAATAATGATGAACGTATTACTAGAGAAAATATCATTGATGGTTTAGCATTAGCAAAATGGCCAGCACGTTTTGAAGTATTTAATTTTGATGGACAGATTTGCATAGTAGATGGTGCTCATAATCCAGCAGGTATGATGATACTTCGTCAAAATTTAGATAAATATTATCCAAATGAAAAAAGAGTTATTCTTTTAGGTATATTAAAAGATAAAGACATAGATACTATGCTTATTGATTTATTGCGTGATGATGATGAAATCGTTATAACTACTCCAAATTCAGAAAGAAAAGCTTCTCCTGAATATATTGCAAGTAAGATATCAAATCATCGTGTAGAGACTTTTAATAATATGCAAGAAGCTTTAACTTTAGCTCGTCAGTGGGCAGGTAAAGATAAAGTTTTATGTATAACAGGTTCTTTATATTTGACAGGTGAACTGAGAAATATTTTAGTCAATGAAGCATGATTTTAGTAAAGGTATTTTTAGCTTTTAGAGTAGTAGGTGTATAGGTGGATATATTTAAAAAAAATAGATTGAATAATGATTGTAAACGATTGATGTTTTATATTGTTATAGCTATGGCAACAATGTTACCTTTTTCCTATGTTGTATCAAGTCTATTGTTAGTAGCTGGCTGGGGTGTTTTTGCCTATAAATCATTTAAGGGATTTTTTGAATGGAAACGTACAATACTTGATTTTCCCATTATGATTTTTGTGATTATATCTTTTTTATCCGTTTTAGTATCACCAGATTCAGCATTTAGTTTTTACAATTGCTATAATTTAGTTGGTCGATATGTACTTACATATTACTTAGTTGTGCAAAGTATAGATTTAAAAAATATAGGACAATTAAAAGTATTTTTAAGCTGTATAAGTTTATCTTTATTTATTGTTGTAATATATGGTTTTATGCAAGCATTTTTAGGTATAGGACTAACTTCTGAGCAAATAGTATGGACTGATGGAGCAATGTTTCCTGGATTAAAAACGAGAGTATTTTCCACATGGCAAAATCCTAATTTATTAGGTGGCTACTTTGATTTGATGTTAGGCTTGATGGCTGGAATGTTTTTATTGATAAAACATAAAATCGTTCGCATTGTAATCGCAGTTTTATTCTGTTTAACAGCCTTTTGTTTGACCTTGACATATGCTAGAGGGGCTTGTCTAAGTATTGCCTTAGTAATCTTTGTCTACAGTATTTTATATAATCGAAAAGTATTATTAGCATTGATAGGATTAGCTGTCATCTTATTGCTTTCAGATGCAACTTTAGTGGATAGAATGACATCTATTTTTACGAAAATGGATACATCTTCAGAAATGCGTCTTGCTTTTTGGGAAAGTACTATAGCGATGATTTTAGACCACCCATTATTGGGTATAGGTTGGGGTTCATATTTTATGGTTTATCCTAATTATGATTATTATATGCAGGGGAATTTTATAAAAATTGTACATGCACATAATATGTATTTGAATTTTATGGCTGAAATTGGTTTATTTGGTTTTGCAAGTTATATGGTTTGTTTCTTTGGTGTAATTTACAAAGCCTTTAAAGCACAGGTTATGAAATTAGATATATTGGTTAAAGCTATGTTTTTAGGCATAGGCTTAGGTTTATCTGCATTGGCATTAAATGGTTTTACAGATTATGTAATGTTTAATACAGAATTATCTATGCTTGTATGGCTATTTTCAGGAATTGTAGTTTCTAGATATAAAAATTAAATTAATAATATTATTTAAACTCAAGCCTTAAAGGAGTGAATGCAGTGAAAGAACAAACTATTTCTAAAGCAACTATTGATAGACTACCACTATATTATAGAACTTTGAGATTGGCTCAAGATGATGGCATGGATATCATCTCATCAGATGAATTAGGCCGTCGATTAGAATTAACACCGGAGCAAATTAGAAAAGATTTAGCTTTATTTGGTCAGTTTGGTAAAAAGGGAGTTGGCTATTATGTCAATGAACTTAAATTTAATGTAGGCAAGATTTTAGGGCTTGATAATCATTGGAATATTGCAATCGTAGGGATTGGTCACTTAGGTGTGGCTTTGGCTAATTATCAAAATTTTATTGCTTTAGGTTTTAATCTAGTAGCATTATTTGATAATGACCCCAATATTATTGGAAAGACAGTAAATCATGTAAAAGTAAAAAGCATTGATGAATTGCAAAGTTGTGCTAAAAATCTGAAGATAGATATTGGGGTTATTGCAGTACCTGCTCAATTTGCACAACAGGTCGCTGATAAATTAGTTAAAGCAAATATAAAAGGAATATGGAACTTTGCTCCTGTAAAAATGAGAGTCCCTGAAGATGTGAAAATTGTTAATGAAGATTTATCTGTGGGACTTAGTAGATTGTCGTATTATATTACAGGAAAATAGCTTTCTTTTCCTATAGTAAAACTTGACGCTTTTCCCTAGTAGTGGTATGCTTTTGTTAGTGATATGCGTTATTATTTATTAAAAGATGGAGTGTTGATTTTTTATAATTTTTATTTATTTTTTATTGAAAAATTATAAATAAAAAAATTTATTTCATAAATGATACAATAATCTTTGATTATCGTATTAGACAATGATATAATGGAACACGACATAATAATGCAACAATATATTTTGGTAAGGAGGAGAATTTTTAATGATTGACATTTTAGATCGTGTGCGTAATAAAGCTTTGCATGCGAAAATTGTCAGTGCACAAGAAGCTGCTGAGTTAATTAAACCAGGCATGAATGTGGGAACTAGTGGATTTACACCATCTGGTTATCCTAAAGCTGTGCCTTTGGCTCTTGCTGAACGCATGAAAGAACACCCATTTAAAATTAATTTATATACAGGTGCTTCTGTAGGACCAGAACTTGATGGTGCACTTTGTGAAGTTAATGGTATCAATAAACGTATGCCATATCAAACTAACAAATTATTAAGAAATTTAATAAACTCTGGTGAAATCTCTTATAGCGATTTACATCTTAGTGAATCCGCTCAGTTATTACGTTATGGTTTCTATGGTAAACTAGATGTTGCTATCGTAGAAGCTTGTGCTATTACAGAAGAAGGTAATATTATCCCAACAACATCTATGGGTAATACAGCTTCTTTCGTTCAACAAGCAGATATGGTTATAGTAGAAGTTAATACTAGCCAACCATTAGAACTCGAAGGTATGCATGACGTTTATGTGCCTCTTGATCCACCACATCGTCTTCCAATTCCTATTGTTAAGGCTAACGACCGTATTGGTACACCTTACATACCTTGCACTCCAGATAAAATTAAATGCATTGTTCCTTGTGATATTACAGATAAAACTCGTCCATTTGGCGAAATTAGTGAAGCTGATCACAAAATGTCTGAATATATCATTGAACTTCTTCAAGATGAAGTTAAAAAAGGTCATATGCCTAAAAATCTCTTACCATTACAATCTGGTGTAGGTAATGTAGCAAATGCAGTAATCAGCGGTTTCGTTGATTCTGATTTAAAAGACTTATCTGTATATACAGAAGTTATCCAAGATGGTATGTTTGACTTAATTGATGCTGGTAAATTAAACTTTGCATCTGGTACAGCATTATCTCCATCTCCAGACGGATTAAAACGTTTCTATGAAAATATCAAAGAATATAGAAAACATCTTTTACTTCGTCCACAGGAAATTTCCAATAGCCCAGAAGTTGTAAGAAGAATTGGTGTTATTGCTATGAATACTGCTATTGAATGCGATATTTATGGTAATGTAAACTCCACTCATATCATGGGTACAAAAATGATGAATGGTATTGGTGGTTCTGGTGACTTCGCTAGAAACGCTTACCTCACTTGCTTCTTTACAGCATCTACTGCTAAAAACGGTCTTATCTCTTCTATCGTTCCTATGTGCTCTCATGTTGACCATACAGAACATGATGTAGATATCATCGTTACAGAACAAGGTTTAGCTGACTTAAGAGGTCTTGCTCCACGCGAAAGAGCTCGTGAAGTTATTAACAAATGTGCTCATCCAGATTATAAACCTATGTTAATGGATTATTTGGAAAGAGCAGAAGCTGCAACAAAACATGCACAAACTCCACATATTATTAAAGAAGCTTTGTCCTGGCATGAAAAATTCATGGAAACAGGTTCAATGAAATAATAACCTTTTTAGGAGGAATTTTTAATTATGAGCAATGAAAATGAAAAAATCCAAGCTGAATTAGCTGAGTATAATGCTGATGTTGAAAAAGCAATAGCAAAATTCCCAGAACGTCCACATCTTCCAGAACAACGTTTATATACTCCACTTGATATTGAAGGAACTGATTATGCTGATGAAATCAGCTTCCCAGGTGTATATCCTTACACTCGTGGTGTTCAACCTACTATGTATCGTGGTCGTTTCTGGACAATGCGTATGTATGCTGGTTTCTCCACTGCTGAAGAATCCAACAAACGTTATCGTTATTTAATCGAATCCGGTGCTACTGGACTTTCTTGTGCATTTGACCTTCCAACTCAGATCGGTTATGATTCCACTGATGACATCTCTGAAGGTGAAGTTGGTAAAGTTGGTGTTGCTATTGACTCCTTAGCAGATATGGAAATTCTTTTCGATCAAATCGATCTTGGTAAAGTTTCCACTTCTATGACAATCAACGCTCCAGCATCTGTACTTTTAGCTATGTACATTGCAGTTGCTGAAAAACAAGGTGTACCTGCAGATCAATTAAAAGGTACAATCCAGAACGATATTCTTAAAGAATATGCTGCTCGTGGAACATATATCTTCCCACCACGTCCATCTATGCGTCTTATCACTAATATCTTTGAATATTGCTCTAAATATGTACCAAAATGGAATACAATCTCCATTTCTGGTTACCATATTCGTGAAGCTGGTTCTACTGCTTCTCAGGAAATCGCATTTACTATTGCTGATGGTATTGCTTATGTTGAAGCAGCAATCAAAGCTGGTCTTGACGTTGATGCTTTCGCTGGTCGTCTTTCCTTCTTCTGGAATGCTCATAACAACGTACTTGAAGAAGTTGCTAAATTCCGTGCTTCCCGTCGTATCTGGGCTAAAGTTATGAAAGAAAGATTCCATGCTAAAAAAGACAAATCCATGAAACTTCGTTTCCATACTCAGACTGCTGGTTCTATGCTTACAGCTCAACAGCCTAACAACAACATCATTCGTGTTGCTTTACAGACTGCAGCTGCTGTTATGGGTGGTACTCAGTCCCTTCATACTAACTCCCGTGATGAAGCTCTTGCTCTTCCAACTCAGGAATCTGTTACAATTGCTCTTCGTACACAACAAATCGTTGCTTACGAAAGTGGTTTAGCTGATGTTATTGATCCACTTGCTGGTTCTTACTATGTTGAAGCTATGACTAACAGAATCGAAAAAGAAGCTTGGGATTACATCAAAAAAATCGACGAAATTGGCGGTGCTGTATCTGCAATTGAAAAAGGTTATATCCAGAAAGAAATTCAGGATAGTGCTTACAAATGGCAGATGGATGTTGAATCCGGTGCTAGAACAATTGTCGGCGTAAACAAATTCCAGATGGAAGAAAAACCAGTTGAAGGTCTTCTTAAAGTTGATGCTTCCGTTGGTGAAAAACAGAAAGCTAAAGTTGAAGCTATGAAAGCTAAACGTGACAACGCTGCTGTAGGAGCTGCTCTTGCTGACTTAGAAGCTGCTTGTAAAGATGAAAACGAAAATCTTATGCCTCATATCCTCGCTGCCGTTAAAACTTATGCAACTCTCGGAGAAATCTGTGGCGTAATGCGTAAAGTATTCGGCGAATATGAAGCACATGTAAATCTTTAATAAGTGAAGATATTTGGAGGTAAATATAATGATTAGAGTATTAGTAGCAAAACCAGGTTTAGATGGTCATGACCGCGGAGCAAAAGTTGTAGCACGTGCTCTTCGCGATGCAGGCTTTGAAGTAATTTATACAGGTCTTCGTCAGACTCCTGAACAGATTGCAGAAGCAGCTTTACAGGAAGACGTTAATGTAGTTGCTATGAGTATCCTTTCTGGTGCTCATCCACATCTTTTCCCTAAAGTTGTAAAACTTGTTAGAGAAAAAGGCATGAACGATGTATTAATCATCGGCGGTGGCGTTATTCCAGAAGGCGATATTCCAGCTCTTAAAGAAGCAGGTATTGCAGAAGTATTTACTCCTGGTACACCAACAACTGACGTTATTGAATTCATCAAAGCTCACGTAAAAGAAGCTTAATTTTTAACAGTTAACGTTATTAATTAAATAATATAAAGAAAATCATCTTGTCTTTCTTAGTCTCTATAAGGAGACAAGATGATTTTTAATATAAATGTATTTGTGGCTTCTGTGCATAAGGGACAGGAGCTGACATCAAAGGTGGTGCTTATATGGATATAGCTCAAGAATTGTTAAATGGAAATCGTTTAGCATTAACTCGTGCAATCACAGCAATTGAAAATGAAACAGCTGCTGCAGTAGAAATCATGAAAAAACTGTATCCACATACTGGGCATGCCTTTGTCCTTGGTATTACTGGCCCACCAGGTGCAGGTAAATCCACTCTTACCGATAGACTCGCAAGAGCTTATCGTAATCAGGGAAAAACAGTTGGTATTATAGCTATTGACCCAACTAGTCCATTCACAGGCGGAGCTATCTTAGGTGACCGTATAAGAATGAACAGCTTAACCCTCGATGAAGGTGTCTTTATCCGTAGTATGGGGACAAGAGGTAGCTTAGGCGGCTTATCTCATAAAACAGCTGATGCAATAAAAGCTATGGATGCTTTTGGCAAAGATGTAATTATTGTAGAAACTGTAGGGGTAGGACAATCTGAGGTTGATATCGTTAAAGCGGCTGATACTACTATGGTTGTAATGGTACCAGGCCTTGGTGATGATATCCAAGCTATAAAAGCAGGAATATTGGAAATTGGTGATATCTTCACTATCAATAAAGCAGATCTTGATGGTGCAGATAAATTATATACAGAGCTTAATATGATGCTAGACCTTGATGGAGAAACACCAGATTGGCGTCCTCCAGTTAAAAAAGTCATGGCTAGTAGAGGCGAAGGTATTAATGAATTAGTAGATACAATTACTGAACATCAAAATTATTTAGTAGAAAGTGGAACATTAGCTATTAGACGTCATAAACGTGCTAAAAATGAGTTATTGGACCGCTTGAGTGCATCTATTGGTTCTTATATAACAAAACATATTGTAGAAACTGGCGAATTAGATGCTTATGTAAAAGATATTGAAACTCGTCAGAATGACCCATATACAGTAGTTAATACTATTATGGATAATATGTTAAAAAAATAATTTAGATATAATATTTATATCAGGAGGGTTTTATCAATGAAAATCAACAGAGTTGACCATATCGGTATTGCTGTACCAAATCTTCAAGAAGCAAAAAAATTCTATGAAGAAGTTTTAGGTATTAAAATCACTAAAGAAGATGAAGTTATCGAAGATCAGAAAGTAAAAGTAAGCTTCGTTCCATGCGGTGAAGTTGAACTCGAACTTTTAGAATCCACAACTGAAGATGGCCCAATTGCAAAATATCTTGCAAAAAATGGTGGCCGTTCTGGTATTCAGCACGTTGCATTAAATGTTGATAACATTGAAGAAGCTATCGCTGAAATGAAAGAAAAAGGCGTTCGTATGATTGATGAACAACCTCGTTACGGCGCTGGCAATTCCAGCATTGCATTCGTTCATCCAAAAGCTAGCGGTATCTTAGTTGAACTTGCTCAGCGTTTAGATGAAACAAAATAATCTATATTAAATTTTTTAATAGATATAGATTTTATTAAGGAGGTATAACTTTGGCTACAGTTCAAGAACGAATTGACCTCATGAATGCCAAAAAGGAACATATTTTACAAGCAGGCGGTCCTAAACGTGTTGCAAAACAACATGCTAAAGGCAAAATGACTGCTCGTGAACGTATTGAAAAACTTTTTGATGAAGGTACATTTGTAGAATTAGATCAGTTTGTAAAACATCGTTGCACTAACTTTGGTCAGGAAAAGAAAGATTTACCTGCTGAAGGTGTAATTACAGGTTATGGTACAGTTGATGGACGTTTAGTATATGCTTACGCTCAAGACTTCACTGTTGAAGGTGGTTCTCTTGGTGAAATGCATGCTAAAAAAATCTGGAAAGTACAAGAAATGTCCTTGAAAATGGGTGCTCCATGCGTTGGTATCAATGACTCTGGTGGGGCTCGTATTCAAGAAGCTGTTGACGCTCTTTCTGGTTACGGCGGAATTTTCCAGAGAAATACAGACGCTTCCGGTGTTGTTCCACAGATTTCTGTAATCATGGGACCATGCGCAGGTGGTGCAGTATATTCTCCAGCTCTTACTGACTTTATCTACATGGTAAAAAATACTAGCCAGATGTTTATCACTGGTCCTGCTGTTATCAAATCTGTTACTGCTGAAGAAGTAACAGCTGAACAGCTCGGTGGTGCTATGACTCATAACACTACTTCTGGTGTTGCTCATTTTGCTGCTGAAAATGAAGATGATTGTATCGAACAAATTCGTTATTTATTAAGCTTCTTACCAAGCAACAATATGGATGATGCTCCAGAAAGACCTACAAATGATGATCCATCCCGTATGGATGAAGAATTAAACACTGTAATTCCAGATAACGCTAACATGCCTTATGACATGAAAGATGTTATTCGTTCCTTAGTAGATGATGGTGAATTCTATGAAGTTCATCAGCATTATGCTACAAACATCATTACATGTTTTGCTCATTTTGATGGACGTTCCGTTGGTATCATTGCAAACCAACCAGCTGTAATGGCAGGTTGCCTTGATATTAATGCTTCTGATAAATCAGCACGTTTCATTCGTTTCTGTGACGCATTTAATATTCCTATCGTTAATCTCGTTGACGTTCCTGGCTTCTTACCAGGTACAGATCAGGAATATGGCGGTATCATTCGTCATGGTGCAAAAATGCTTTATGCTTATTGCGAAGCAACAGTACCAAAAATTACACTTATCACTCGTAAAGCATATGGTGGTTCTTACCTTGCTATGTGCTCTCGTGAACTCGGTGCTGACCAAGTTATGGCTTGGCCTACAGCAGAAATTGCTGTTATGGGTCCTGCTGGTGCAGCAAACATCATCTTCAGAAAAGACCCTGATGTTGCAGCAAAAACAGCTGAATATGTAGCTGAATTCGCTACACCATACAAAGCTGCTGAACGTGGTTACATTGATATGGTAATTGAACCTAAAGAATCCCGCCCTCGTATTATCACTGCATTGAACATGCTTGCAAGCAAACGTGAAGCACGTCCTGCGAAAAAACATGGTAATGTTCCATTATAATAAGAGGAGAGAGTTTTAAGATGGCAAATAATAATGCTCCTATCAGTGAAGAAATAGTAGCTGCTATTACTGCTGCTGTAGAAATGATGGTTGGTCATAAAGTTATGGCTGTTCGTATTAAACGTAGCGATGCATGGGTTATGGCTGGCAGACGCGATGCTGTTTAATAAATCATCAATCAAATAAAAAAGATAATTCTTGGAGGAATACGTCGTGAAAAAATTTAACATCACTGTAAATGGTAACGCTTATGAAGTTGAAATTGAAGAAGTAAAAGCTGCTGCTCCAGTTGCTGCTGCACCAAAAGCTGCTCCAGTTGCTGCACCTGCACCAAAAGCTGCTCCAGCTGCCGCTGCTGCTGCACCTGCTGCTGGTGACAACACTGTTACTGCTCCAATGCCTGGTAAAATTGTAAAATTAGTAGCTTCCGTAGGTCAAGCTGTTAATGCTGGCGATGTTCTTTTAATTCTTGAAGCTATGAAAATGCAGAACGAAATCACAGCTCCAGCTGCTGGTACAGTTAAATCCTTCGCAGTTAACGCTGGCGATAGCGTAAAACCTGGTCAGACTATGGTTGTTATCGGTTAATTTTAATCGATAAATTACAAAGAAAGGGCCCATTAGTTAAGCTAATGGGTTCTTTTTGTATTTGTATATAATCTTTATATTTATAAATGGAGAGATTATTATGGATATTGATAAAGTTTATAATCTGTTTTTTAGTCCAACAGATACAACAAAATTCGTATTACAGTTTTTGAGTGAGCAAATAAGTCCTAATTATAAAAACATAAATTTAACATCAAGAAATACAAATTTAGATGATGTATCTTTAGCTGAAAATGATTTAGTATTTTTAGGTGTTCCTTCATATGCAGGTAGAGTGCCTATTACTTTTAAAGAACGTTTTAGCAAAATTAAAGGTAATAATGCATTAGCTATAATAGTTGTAACCTTTGGAAATAGAGCACAAGAAGATACTTTAATAGAATTATTCGATATGGCTAAAGAGCAAGGCTTTAGAATTTTAGCAGGTTCAGCAGTTGTAACAGAGCATTCAATAATTCATGACTTTGGCAAGGGTAGACCAGATAGAAAAGATAAAGCTGAATTGATAAGTTTTATGCAAAAGGTAAAAAATAAACTTCAAGAAGATGTTTTATTAGTAGATGAAATACCAGGAAATAGACCTTATAAAGAAGTGAAATTAGCACCAATGGCGCCAGATTTTGTAAAAGAAAATTGTGTAGCTTGTGGTAAATGTGCAAGTGAATGTCCTACAGGTGCTATTGATAGTAAAACTTATAAATGTAATAGTGAAAAATGTATTTCTTGCTTACGTTGTGTAAAAGTTTGTCCGATAAACTGTCGTTTTGTGGATAATAGAGTATTGGAAAATTTACGTGTTCATTTGACTCCATTATGTAGTGAACGTAAAGACAATCAATTTTATTTATAAAAAAAATACTCTAGAGCAATATAAGCTCTAGAGTATTTTTACATTAAAATTGATTAGTGTCAGTGAATACATCGTCCCAGAATGTATAAAGAAAAACTACAACGATTAGAAATAATAAAAATAAATCACCCATGATAAAATCTCCAATATAAAATATATTAAATTTTAATTATTATATTTGAGGATAAAGTAGCGTAAAGGCTTATAAATATTATATAAAATGGCAGCTTTTATCGGTAATAGAAGAACTGATTTTACGATACGCATGATATAAAAAGAAGTAGCAGCATCTTTATACATTAAAGTAAGCCAGATATTGTTGAGAATACAGTCAACAAATAAGAAAATAGTTAAATTCATAAGCAATAATTTTTTTAAAGTAATAGTTTTTTTATAAAGAAATTTGCCATAAATAAAACTAGAGGCAATAGCACTTATAGTAAATCCAGGAAAATATAAACCTGGCATAAAAAGATTGCTACCGATAATATCTGCAAGAGCTGACATAATAATAGTTTTTGTCGTGCCAAAACGCATGGCATATAAACAAATCGGAATAAAAGCAAAATCTACGCGAATGAAAGTGGTTTGAATGGCAAAAACATAAGTAAATAAAATTGTTAAAGCCATGAAAATACCACCATAAACGATAGATGATAATGATGAGTTGTTGTACATGAGATTAAACCTCCTTGATATTGCGTTGCCACATAGGAGGAATATTCCTTCATGTAGCAGCGGGATGCGATATTTGTACCGCAAGAAAAACTTTTCGTTCAAATAGCAACTCCCCGTCTATTTGACACTTAACGCACAAATATCTACTCTGCTGAATAGCACTATCAATTATAAAACTATAAAGAAGGCTTGTCTATATAAAAATTTCTAATGATTATAAGTAGATAAAGATGGTAGTATTTTTAGCTAGATAATAGATACTACGAATAAAATGTGATATTATGTAAACGATATAATATAATTTTTTGGAGCAAAGGAATAGTGATTCATAATGAAAAAATTTATCGTATTTTTGCTTTTAGGCGTGATGTTTGTATTTAATACAGTAGCATATGCACAAGCTGAAAATACAGCGCAAGATAAGATTGGTGGAGCTGATAAGGCAACGGATATACAGGTAAATAATAATGTAAATACTGTAAAACGTTGGATTTTGATAAATATACCAGCACGTTCATTGCGTTTATATGATAATGATAAATGTATAGAGATGTATCCTGTTGGCGTAGGTAAAATAGAAACTAAAACTCCAGTTGGTTTTTATAAAGTTGTAGAAAAAATTGTAAATCCTACATGGACAGATCCTGCTGATGTAAGCGTAGTTATTCCTTCCGGTGAAGATAATCCACTTGGTTATCGTTGGATTGGCATTGGTGGCAATTATGGTATACATGGGACAAATAGACCAGACTCTGTAGGTCATTATGTTTCTAATGGTTGTGTACGTATGATTGAAGCCGATGTAGAAAAAGTATTTGATAAAGTAGAAGTTGATACAGAAGTTCAAATTATGTACAACCGTCTAGTTATTGATAAAACTTTTGATGGTAGAGTAGCTTATTATATTTATCCAGATGGATATGATATGCAAAATTTAACAGTAGATTTTGTAAAACAAGGTCTAAAAGGTTATGGTATAGCTGATTTTATAACTGATGAAGCTGTGGCTAAATCTATAGAATTATCTAATGGTCAACCAAATTATGTAGCAGCACCTGTAAATATTATGTTTAATGGTAAAAAGCTTAATTATAAAGCAGTTAATTATAAAAATTTAATTTATGTACCAGTAAAAGCTTTAGCTACTACATTAAATACGCCAATAACTATGGATAATAATTTAGTAAAAACACAAAAAGGTGAAGCTGATATCAGTTTTTATAGTAATGTAGCTTATATGCGTTTGACAGATATAGCAAATATTTTTGATTATGATTATAGCTTAAATAAAAATGTTACAGAAATAACTTTAAATAAAATTACTGCTGATAAAAATGTAGTAGATATCCCTGCTAATACTACAAATAAAGAAATTGTTGTTCCTAAAAAACAAACAGATGAAAAAATTAATTTAATGGAAAACGATAATAAAAATCTTGAACAAGATAATAATACACAATCAGATAAAAAAGCTGTAACAGATAAGAAAAACAAACAGGAAAAAGCAAATACAGATGTTAAAAAATAATGGAGGTCATTGTGGAACGAAGAGAAGATAATAAGAAAAGATTTATTATTATAGATGGTAGTAGTTTAATGTATAGAGCGTTTTTTGCTTTGCCATTACTTACTTCTTCAAGTGGTATATATACAAATGCTATCATGGGTTTTGCTAATATGTTGGGAAAAATCCTAACAGAATATAAGCCAGATAATATAGTTGTGGCTTTTGATAAAAGTCGTCAAACTTTTCGTACACAAATGTATGCAGAGTATAAGGGACAAAGAGAAAAAACTCCAGATGAATTAAAATCACAGATACCATTACTACGTGAATTTTTGGAAGCTTTGGGTATTGCTTTTATTGAAAAAGATAATTATGAAGCAGATGACATCATCGGTACTTTGGCAACAAAAGCAGCTAGTCAAGATTATGAAGCCTTGATTGTAACAGGTGATAAAGACGCTTTGCAATTAATTCGCCCTAATTTAAAAGTTATGCTCACTAAACGCGGTATCATGGATATGCAGATTTTTGATGAAGAAGCATTTAAAGAAAAATATGCAGGTCTTGAACCGATAAAATTAATTGATATAAAAGCGTTGATGGGTGATAGCTCAGATAATATACCGGGTGTACCAGGAATTGGTGAGAAAACAGCTTTGAAATTATTATCACAATATCAAGATTTAGAAAATCTCTTGAATAATATCGATAATGTTTCAGGTAAAAAATTAAAAGAAAAATTACAGGAAAATCAAGAATTAGCGAGATTATCTTATAAATTGGCTACTATATGCTGTGAAGTAGATGTGGATTTTAAACCACAAGAGTTTGAATTGACTCCTAATTTGCAAAAACTAAATGATTTTTGTCAAAAATATGAGTTGAAAACAGTTTTGACTCGTATGAAAAAAGTCTTAGCTGATAAATTAGAAGTTGCAAGTCAAAATGATGATGCTGAATTAGCTTTGAATTTTGAAGCTACTATGCCAGTTTATGAGGAATTTACGCAAGATAAAATTGATGCTTTAATATCAAAGATAAAAGCTGAAAAATCTGTTTCCTTTATGGTTTTATTTGAAGGAAAAGTGCCGGATATATCCATTGATATGATGGCTATTTGTTGCAAAGATAGTCTTGGTATCATAAGAGCAAAAGAAGATATAGATAAACTCAGTGAAGTATTGCAAGATGAAACAATCACTAAATTTGTTTATGATGTAAAGATGCTTTACCATTTGAATTTGGATTTAAAAGGTAAGATTTATGATACTTTGCTTATGGCATATCTTCTAGAACCTGCTAAACGAAGCTATGAAATGAATGTATTGTGGCAAATGGCAGATATTGAAGAAGAAATTCCATGGGAAAATCTCAATGAAGAAGAAAAAATAATTTGCGGTGCAAGACATTTAGCTGATTTGAGTAATATTTTGGCGGATAAATTAGCTGATGAAAAAATGGTAAATCTTTATAAGCAAATAGAATTACCACTTGCTAAAATGCTTTGTGATATGGAAACTGTAGGTATTTATATTAATGAGCAAAAACTCGATGATATGAATGAACAGATGTATAAACAAATCACAGCTTTAGAGCAAGATATTTATGAATTGGCTGGAGAAATATTTAATATTAATTCACCAAAACAATTAGGCGATATTTTATTCAATAAATTGGGCTTGCCAGCTTTGAAAAAGACAAAGACAGGATATTCTACAAATGCGGAAGTGCTAGAAAATTTAATATATGCTCACCCTATTATCGCTAAGATTTTAGATTATCGCATGTTAAATAAATTAAAAACTACGTATTTAGATGGTTTGAAAGCATTAATCAATCCACAGACTAAGAGAATTCATACAAGTTTCAATCAGACTGTAACAGAAACAGGAAGACTCAGCAGTTCTGAGCCGAATTTGCAAAATATTCCTGTACGCACAGCGGAAGGTAAAAAAATTCGCAGTTTATTTGAGCCTGGCGAAGGTTATGATTATATTTTATCTGCTGACTACTCCCAGATTGAGCTTAGAATAATGGCCCATATGTCAGAAGATAAACATTTTATAGATGCTTTTTGTCATAATCAAGATATTCATACAGCGACAGCAGCTCAAGTATTTAAAGTGCCTATAGATGAAGTTACTTCAGAACTTAGAGGCAAGGCAAAGGCTGTAAATTTCGGTATTATCTATGGTATAAGTGCTTTTGGTTTGGCAAAAAATCTGCATATTTCGCCAAAAGAAGCTGGGGAATATATAGATAATTATTTACAAGAATGTAGTGGTGTGAAGAATTTCATGCATGAAATTGTAGAAAAAGCACATCAAGATGGCTTTGTTACAACTTTATTCGGTCGTCGTCGCTATTTGCCAGCGATTAAGAGCAGTAATTTTAATCAGCGTGCATTAGCAGAACGCATGGCTATGAATACACCAATTCAAGGAACAGCGGCTGATATCATAAAAATTGCGATGAACAGAGCTAGTGAAGCGATAAAAGAAGCTAATTTGAAAAGTAGAATTTTATTGCAAGTACACGATGAATTAGTGTTAGAAGTTGTAAAAGAAGAAATAAAAAAAGTATCAGAAATTTTGACAACAGCTATGCAAAATACAGCTAGTTTAAAAGTGCCACTTATCATTGATATTAATTATGGTAAAAACTGGGCAGAAGCAAAATAAAAAGTAAATTAATTATAAAAAGGTGGTGGTTTTGTGCCTGAAATGCCAGAAGTAGAAAATATTGTTGTAGGGATTAAAGATTTTATCGAAAATAAAAAAATCGTAGATGTAGAAATCATAAAAGGTGATGTAATAAAATCTCCTAGTAGTGATGAATATAAAAAGCTTTTGCAAGATAGAATTATCAAATCTTTAAAACGCAGAGGAAAATATATCATCATGTCCTTAGATGATGGCAGATTAAATATCATTCATTTGCGAATGACAGGAAAGCTATTATATAAACAGGAAAATGAAGATATAGATAAATATAGTTGTGTAATATATCATTTAGAAGATAAAACTAAGTTGATATATGCAGATATTCGCAGATTAGGAACTTTGGATTTAATAACTACAGATGAAATTTCTCGCTTAAAAGGGCTATATACTTTAGGTGCAGAGCCATTATCTTCAGAATTTACCATAGAGTATTTAAAAGATTGTCTAGATAAGAGTAAAACAAAAATAAAACCATTTTTATTAAATCAAAAAAATGTGGCAGGTTTGGGCAATATATATGTAGATGAGGCATTAGCCATCAGTAAAATTCATCCAGAACGTAAAGCAAATTCTTTAAGTGATGAAGAAATAGAAAAACTTCATCAAGCTATTAATTTGGTTATAAGTGAAGGTATAAGAGATGGCGGCACAAGTTTTCGCGATTATCGCAATGGTTTAGGTGAAAAAGGAAGTCATCAAGATAAATTATATGTATATAATCGCAAAGGCAAAGAATGTAGATTTTGCGATAATTTAATAACTAAAATCGTATTAAATGGCAGAGGTACTTATTTTTGCCCTAATTGTCAAAAATTAAATGATGATAAATAAATTTTAAATAAAAGCTAGAAAGGAGGATTTTTATGAAGATTATAGGTCTTACTGGTGGTATAGCTTGTGGAAAAAGTACGGTTAGTGCTTATTTAAAACAAAAAGGAGCTTTTATCATTGATGGTGATGCTATAGCTCGACAACTATCTGAGCCTAAAAAATCAATTTGGCAAGCGTATGTAAATCATTTCGGCGATAAAGTTTTAAATGCAGATAATACTTTAAATCGCAGACTCATTGGGCAGATTGTATTTACTGATGAAAAAGAAAAAACATGGATGAATACAACAATGCACCCATTGATTAGAGATGAAATTGTAAAACAAATAGATGAGTGTAGACAAAATGGTATAGAAGTAGTAATCTTAGATATACCTCTTTTATATGAAGCTAATTGGGATAAATTTGCAGATGAAGTTTGGGTTGTAAAAATCAGCAGACAGTTGCAAATAGAGCGCATTCAAAATCGTGATGGTTTAACTAAAGAAGAAGCAATAAGCAGAATAGATGCACAGATGTCTTTAGAGGAAAAAGCAAAACGTGCAGATGTGGTAATTGATAGTAGTAATGCTCCAGAAGTTACGTTACAATTAGTAGAAAAAATATGGAATGAGAGATTATTATAAAGGGTTGATAATTCATGTCTAGTTTGATTATTGTGAACCGTACACTTGTGATTTTAATCATGAGTTAGGCAAACAAAATAGTCAGCGTATATAGAAATATGTACGTAGAGATAGACAAAGAGCTATCCAATACTGTTTGAATTGCTGGAAAACCCTAAAGATATCTGAACTACAACGTAAACATGAAATAAAGTTAAGCGTGAATGTG
>ENA-ORUG01000265-ORUG01000265.1-human-gut-metagenome-genome-assembly--contig:-NODE-265-length-64542-cov-15.529967_pt1 | contig 64542 bp, 48 predicted proteins | sample MGYA00242079_ERZ509207 | MGnify/ENA primary metagenome ERZ509207 (study PRJEB26280, sample SAMEA2338780) | human gut metagenome | biome: human gut; feature: human-associated habitat; material: faeces...
GGTTCCCGTCGAGCGTGACGCTCCGGGAACCCCCTTTTTTGTTTGTCTTCCGGTTCGTGTTTCCCGCGACGCGCGGGAGGCTCCCAATCCACAACACCCTTGCATCGCATGGTCCGTCAGCGTGACTGTTAGTAATGATGTGATGAGGCTCACGCGTTACGCCCGCGCGGGTTCCAGAGAATCACGTTACGATGGAAAACGGCAGAAGCCCGATAATTGACAATCAGCGAAAGGACCGATGATGACTCTCCTGCAGCATGAACTGACCGATTTTAAGGTGAACGCGTTCCAGAACAACGAGTTCCATGAGGTGACCAAGGCTGATGTGCTCGGCCACTGGTCCCTGTTCTTCTTCTACCCGGCTGATTTCACCTTCGTGTGCCCCACTGAACTTGAGGATCTGGCCCGCAACTACGCCAAGTTCAAGGAAATTGGATGCGAGGTCTACTCTGTCTCCTGCGACACCCACTTCGTGCACAAGGCATGGCATGACGCCAATGAAAAGATCGCCAAGATTCAATATCCGATGCTTGCCGACCCGACCGCTCTATTGGCCAAGGATCTCGACACCTACAACGAAGTCGATGGCATGGCCGAACGCGGTGACTTCATCGTGAGTCCCGAAGGTAAGGTCGTGGCTTATGAAGTCATCTCTTCCAATGTGGGCCGCAATGCCGAAGAACTGCTACGCCGTGTGCAAGCTTCTCAGTTCGTCCACGAACATGGCGATCAGGTTTGCCCTGCCAACTGGACTCCAGGCGAGGACACTATTGAACCTAGCCTTGATCTTGTTGGTCAACTGTGATCGTCGCTTGACGGACGGCTTGTCAAGCTAATCCGACGGGGTGCCCAGGAGAATCCTCCGGGCACCTCCTGAATAGCCAGATCAAGGCACGAAGGGAGTCGTTATGTCTCGAAATGATTTGTACGATGTCATAGTCATCGGCGGCGGTCCCGCTGGTCTGACGGCGGGATTGTATTTGGCCCGTGCCCGATATCGCGTACTGATTCTCGAGAAAGATGATTTTGGCGGACAGATCACCATCACCAATGAGGTGGTCAACTATCCGGGCGTTGGCCGCACCACTGGCCGTGCGCTTACCCAGACCATGCGTCAACAGGCGCAGGATTTCGGCGCTGAATTCCTTTCCGCCGAAGCCATCGGCCTCGACGTGCATGGCGATGTCAAAACCGTGCATACTTCGCGCGGCGACTTGAAAGCTTTTGGTATTCTCATCGCCACCGGTGCCAGCCCACGCAAACTAGGGTTCGAAGGGGAGTCCGAATACGCTGGTCGCGGTGTGGCCTACTGCGCCACCTGCGATGGCGAATTCTTCACCGGCAAGGAAGTGCTGGTGGTCGGCGGAGGGTTCGCCGCAGCCGAGGAATCCGTGTTCCTGACCACATACGCCTCCAAAGTCACTGTTCTCGTGCGGGAACAGGACTTCACCTGCGATGCCACGGTAGCCGCCGCAGCAAAAAACAATCCGAAAATCGACGTGCGTTATCAAGTCGAGCTGCAAGGCGTCACTGCTGGGCAAGGCGGTTTACGTGAAGCTGCGATCCTGAACCGGGCCACCGGCCAGACCGAAACGTGGAGGCCTGCTGACGGTGGTACGTTCGGCGTGTTCGTGTTCGCAGGATATGTGCCCGCCACGGATTTGGTGCGCGGCGTGGTGGAGCTGGACGATTATGGTTACGTGGTCACGCACGGCTATCTTGAAACCTCGGTGCCGGGTGTGTACGCGGCCGGTGATCTGCGGGCCAAAAACCTGCGGCAAGTGGTTACTGCCACCGCTGATGGCGCTATTGCCGCGGTGGAGTTGGAACGGTACGCCAAGCGGATGAGCGAGAAAACCGGCTTGATGCCACAGCGTCCGGCCTCTTACGTCTATGAGCAGTCCACAGCGAAGACAAATGCCGCCTCGTTGGACGACACAGCGCCCGCGCCGGCACCCGCCAAACGTAGCGCCGATGCCGCTGCCGCGGCGAACGCCGTCAGGAAGTCCAGCGAATTGTTCTCCGACGCCACCAGACAGCAGCTCAACGTGGTATTTGGCCGCATGTCTCGGCCGGTCACGCTTGCTCTGGAACTGGACGATACGCCGCTGTCCACGGAACTGCGGGGATTCATTGATGCGTTGGTCGCGTTGTCCGGCGGCAAGCTGAAATCGACGGTGGTTGATGGCGAGTACAAGAAGGACGATACGGGCCGTGCGGTGTTCGACGTTGACAGCGTGCTGCCCGCCGCGCGCCCATGTGTACGCATGGTGGTGGACGGCGAGCCGACCGGCCTCGCCTTCCATGGTGTGCCTTCCGGCCATGAATTCAATTCGTTTGTGCTGGGCCTGTACAACGTGGCCGGTCCCGGTCAGCCGTTGGGCGATGATCTGATCGATCGGTCGCGGTCCATCACGGACCCGTTGGACATCATGGTTCTCGTCTCGCTCACCTGCACGATGTGCCCGGAGACCGTGCTCGCTTCCCAGCGTATCGCCTCGCTGAACCCGGCCGTGCGCGCCGAGGCCTACGATGTTGCGCATTTTCCCGAGCTTAGGGACCATTATGGCGCGATGAGCGTGCCCTGCATCGTCATAACACGGGCTGACGGCACGCAGCAGGTCGAGTTCGGCAAGAAGAGCATCCCGCAGATGCTCGAATTGGTCGGCGCGTAAATACGATTTGTTTCGATTTGTCGCCGGACGGTCCAAGGTATATGGGAACGCCTCGGCTGCTGGACCGGTTCATCACAGCAGCCGAGGCGTTTGATAAAGACTATTATGGAATCTTACTTGCTGAAAACCTTCTTAAACAAGGTGGAGGAGGCCTTGGCGAAGGCGAACTGGCTGAGGCCGGCATCCATGGAAACGGTGTTGGCGTTGGCGATCTGGTCGAAGGTGTTGTTCTGCATTTTTTCTTCCTTTCACGCGGCTCGTCGTTTCGTTTGTTGGTTCATGCTTCGTGTGGAGCCGTTTGTTCTGTTGTGGCTTCATTGTAAGCATTCCTCTGGTGCGGGGTCTCGCCGGTTTCGTCGCTTCTTTTGTATTTTCATCTGGTAAACAGAAGTAAATGCTTGTGACAGAGGCGGATTGCATATGCATGGGTGCTTCGTGGAAGCTGATTCTGAGTGCCGTTGCATGTTACAGCAGTGATGGCGATGCGCAGCTTTCGCGTTCGACAAGCTGTGTGGGAAGAATGAAGTAATTCTGGTCCACCTTTCCTTCCCGCGCTTCGAGAATCAGATCGATGCATTGTCTGGCGATGAGATCGAATGGCTGCCTGATGGTCGTCAGGGATGGACACATGCTTGCCGCAGGATAGACATCGTCGAAACCGATGATCGATAACTGTTCGGGCAGACTGATGCTGTGCTGTCGGGCGGCGCGATAGACGTTGATCGCGCCGAGATCGTTGAACGCGAAGATGGCGGTCGGTCGGTCCTGCTCCCTCATTTCCAGGAGATCGCATGCCGCCTAGTGGGTTGCGTTCGATGGCGTTACGGAGACAGCTGCTGGCCTCGTTTCTTGTCGAGTATTCTTCGGAATACGGTCCGGCGCAGCTTACGGTGATGCCGATGCCGAGCTTTCTGGCGTATGAAGTTGTTTCCTTGACCATCTCCATGGATCCGTTGTTGGTCATTTCGCTGACGACCAGATCGACGGGAACCTTGGATTTCCGGAGGCCCTGTCGGAGATGCTTGTCCAAAGACACGATGGCTGGATTCTCCCCGGCAACCGTATCGAGGATACTCAATGACGATCCCTCGCTGTCGGTCAAGGAGGCTACCCGTCAAAAAGTTCTGAACGCCAGTCTTGAATTGGGATATGAGAATGTGCCGCGATACCAGCGTGTCACCATTCCTCAGGACATCGCCTTGTTGGACAATGCCGTTCTGGACAAGAACTTGTAAGACAATGCCGTCCCTCCTCCACAGGAAGGAGTAGAGGAGGGACACGCTATCCGATCGTCAGATCAGTTCGAGATTGACATCGAGGCTGATCGGCTGATCGGCGGGGATGTGATACTGGGAGTGGACCGGCGACATCCAGGAATCGTCGCCTCCGACACCCATCTGTGCGGCGAGCACACGGAGGAACATGTGCTTCGGAGCCGGCAACTCGTCTTGGTGCTGGGCTTCTTCGATCATGAAGCTGGAATACGGCTGCAGGCTCACAGCGAACGGTGCGGCACCGTTCGCGCGGCTGACTCGCAGACCGTGTCCATTTTCATCGGTGATCTCCGCCCAACGGACCTCCTCGTGGTTGCCCGTCTCCTGCGGCATGAGATACGGAGCATGATCCTGGAACGCATCGGTGCTCCACACGCCCAGCTTGGCGTGCTTGCGATCCTGGTACGTTTCCTCGGGACCAGCGCCGAAGAACCTCAGGTTCGAATACTGGACCGGCAGAGTCCACTCGATGCCAAACGCAGGAATGGTGGGTAGCTCGCCGGACTCGCCCGGATATTCCACATGCAGGTTCAGACGGCCAGTGGTATCGGCGGTGTATCCGACGGTGACCTTGGTGCGTTGCGGCGTGGCAAGCTCATACGTGTATACGGCCTTGAGCGTGTCTTCATCGACCTGTTCGATGACATTGTCCACGCAACGGGCGTAATGGCCGGCCGCCATCCACTGGGCTCGCTCGAATCCATGGCCGGCGCCACGATCGTTGTCCGTCAGCGCGCGGAATGTGGTGATCGCCGGGCGACGAAGCACGAATTCGTGACCGTCGAACGTGTAGGAGACCAAGCCGCCCTGGGTGCGAGAAAGAAGAATCTCTCGTCCGGAACCCTGAACACCCGCATTCCAACGGCCAACAGTGACGATGCCGTCCGCAGGCAGGACCGCATCTTCGGCTGCCTTCGTTCCGGCCACAATAGTCTGGCCGAAGGCGAGTTCGTACCCGGCAGGAGCCCAATCGGTCGCCTCGGCGAGGCGCTGGGACACTTCAAGCACCAGCTCATCGGCATTGGCGCGATAGAGATCCACCGGCCATTCGACATCGAACGTGCATGCTGAATCGGCGGGCACGTCGAAGCGACGCTCGGACTGCCACACCGGCTCTCCGTCAGCGAGGATGCGCAGCACGAACTGGTATCCGCCGGTCGAGATGAACAGGTTGTCGTTCTTGATGGACACCGAGCGATCGGTCACGTCGATATGGACGTTGGAGTACAGCTGCTTGACCTCCTGGGCCTTCGGCGTGGGAGTGCGGTCGGCGAAGACCAGTCCGTTGCCGGAGAACTCGTAATCGCTCGGACGATCGCCGAAATCTCCGCCATAGCACAGACGGGTGGAACCGTCCGGCTGGGTGGCATAGATCGCCTGATCGATGAAGTCCCAGATGAAGCCGCCCTGATAGTGCGGGTAGCGCTCCAGTGCCGTGTATTCGTCTAGATTGCCGACCGAGTTGCCCATTGCGTGCATGTACTCGCAGGAGATGTACGGCTTCTGCGGATCGTTCTTGAGATATTCCTCAACCACATCAGCATGCTCGTACATGCGGGTTTCGATGTCGGTAACGTCGTCGTAGTCGCGGTTCTTCGTCACGCCCTCGTAGTGCACGGGACGGTTCGGATCGATGTCGTGCACGTGCTTGTACATGGCACGGAACACATCGCCGGTGTAGGACTCGTTGCCGAGGGACCAAATGACCACGCTCGGGTGGTTGTAGTCGCGGCGCATCATGCTGTTGACACGGTCGACGCAGGCGCCTTCCCAATGTGCCTTGCTTCCTGGAACTGCGGTTTCGGCGGTGACCACGTCGCCGGGCAGGCACCAGCTGCCATGAGTTTCGAGATTGGTCTCATCGATCAGGTAGATGCCGTACTCGTCGCACAGATCGTACCAACGTTCCTGGTTTGGATAGTGCGAGGTGCGGATGGCGTTGATGTTGTGACGCTTGCAGAAAATCACATCATCGATCATGTCCTGCTCGGTGATGGAACGGCCGCGCTTGGCGTCGAACTCGTGACGGTCCGCGCCCTTGAACACGATGCGCTTGCCGTTAAGGGTCATGATGCCGTTTTCGATGCGGAAGCGACGGAAGCCGACCTTCTGAACGGCAGCTTCGACGATGTTGTCGGCCTGGTCGATGACGTTGACTTCAAGTTCGTACAGAGATGGGCTTTCGGCGCTCCACGGCTCGAGGCCCTGCAAGGAACCGCTTGCGAACGTGGTATTGGCGTCGGCGTTGGTCGAGGCCTCCCATACCACGTTGCCTTCGGAATCCTTCAACGTGGCCGAGATGGTAGCGGCATCGGAGGCGTTGCGCACGGACAATGTGGCATCAAGAGAGGCGGTGCCGGACTCGGCGTCCCAATCGGCTTCGAGCTGCATGTTCTCGACATGGACGTGGGGCTGCGCCGTCAGCTCGACGGAGCGGAACAGACCGTGCAGACGCCAGAAGTCCTGGTCTTCAAGCCAGGATGCGCTGGAATACTCGTAGCAGGCGACCGCCACGACGTTCTCTCCGTCATGCAGCAGGTCGGTGATATCAAACTCGTTGGGAGTGAATCCGTCCTCGCCGTAACCTGCGAACAGGCCGTTGACCCATACGTAGATTGCGGTTGCCATTCCATGGAAGACGATGGAGACGCTTCCTCCGGACTCCTTGGTGTCCGCAAGACGCTTGGACACAACGAACTTCCTGCGGTAGAGCGCCACGTGATTGTTTTCCGGAACATTCGGCTCCAGCGGATTCTCGTGGCCGTCCCACGGATACTGGATATTCACGTACTTGTTCTTCAGCAGGCCTGCCATCTGCAGATGGCCCGGAACCTGGGCGCGGCAGAAAGAGGAATCATCGAAGTTCTCAGCAACGAATGGCTCTTCGTTGAAGTCGATGTCGGAAGCCTGTACGATTTCGACGCGCCATTCTCCGTCAAGGCTTTGCGTGAGATCGGAGTGCTCGCCACTCTGCGGATCATGCGTGAAGCACTTGTGGTTGGAATGTGCCGGCGTGCGGTTGACTTCGAACACAGTCGCGTCGGTCAGCCACGTCTCGGATGCGTGCTCAACACGATTGCTGTTTGCCATGTTTCCTACTTTCTTTCATTACTTCGTTGTGAATGATGTGGAAGCTAAACTTCCTTTACTGGTAATGATAAATGTTTTTTACTGAAAAAGCAAATCGTATTTACCGCCACGGTTTCCTCTGTTTTCAAGCACTCTCACAAATATGTTTAAGCCGGTGACGGATAGGATTTGCGTTATGGAAACTGCTGCAACACGCCGGTAAAAGCCTTGATTACTAACGTTTTTTACTTCCGTTTGTAAAACGGCGTATAGTTGCAATACAAGATCAATGGGTGATCTAAGCTCCAACTATCTTAGAGGAGAAGAAAAATGAGCAACGCAACAGCTGTGGACGGTGGAGTCCGCAAGGGGAAGCTCGGCCAGCGCATCGCCTACGCATGCGGTAACTTGGGTCAGTCTGCCTTCTACAACGCCATGAGCACGTACTTCGTTGTGTACGTGACCAGCTGCCTGTTCTCTGGCGTCGATAAGGCGCTGGCGGCCAAGCTTATCGGCGTCATCACCAGCCTTGTGGTGATTATCCGTATCGCAGAGATCTTCATCGACCCGTTGTTGGGCAACATCGTCGACAACACCACCACCAAGTGGGGACGCTTCCGTCCTTGGCAGTTCATCGGCGGTGCTGTCTCGGCCGTGTTGCTCGCCATCGTCTTCAGCGGCATGTTCGGTCTGGTGAATGTCAACACCACGCTGTTCATCGTGCTGTTCGTCATCACCTTCGTCGTGCTCGACGTGTTCTACTCCCTGCGTGACATCTCCTACTGGGGCATGATTCCGGCGTTGTCCTCCGACTCCCATGAGCGTTCCACCTACACCTCTCTGGGATCTTTCACCGGTTCCATCGGCTACAACGGCATCACTATCGTCGTCATCCCGATTGTCACCTACTTCAGCTACATGTTCACCGGCAAGCATGCCGAAAGCCAGAGCGGCTGGACCGCATTCGGCATCATCGTTATGCTGCTCGGCATCCTCACTGCTTGGACCGTTGCCTTCGGTACTAAGGAAAGCACCAGCGCCCTGCGCGCCAAGGCCCAGAAGAACGGCAACCCGCTCGAGGCGTTCAAGGCACTGTTCCAGAACGACCAGCTGCTGTGGGTCGCCCTGTCCTACCTGCTGTACGCCATCGCCAACGTGGCCACCACTGGCGTGCTCCTCTTCCTGTTCAAGTTCGTGCTCGACAACCCGGCCGCCTACTCCGCGACTGGCGTCATCGCACTGGTGGCCGGCCTCATCATGGCTCCGCTGTACCCGATTCTGAACAAGCGCATCCCACGCCGCTACCTGTACATCAGTGGCATGATCTCCATGATTGTCGCTTACGTTCTGCTGGGTCTTTTCTCCACCAACATCGTCGTGGTGTTCATCGCACTGGTGCTCTTCTACGTGCCGGGCACGCTCATCCAGATGACCGCCATCCTCTCCCTGACCGACTCCATCGAATACGGCCAGCTGAAGAACGGTAAGCGTAACGAGGCCGTCACTCTGTCCGTCCGCCCGATGCTCGACAAGATCGGTGGCGCTCTGTCGAACGGCATCACCGGCTTCATCGCCGTCGCGGCAGGTATGACCGGCAGCGCCACTGCAGCCGATATGACCCCTGCGAACATCCACACCTTCGAAGTCTGCGCCTTCTATGTGCCGCTTGTTCTGATTGTGCTCAGCCTGCTGGTGTTCACCTTCAAGGTGAAGATCAGCGAGAAGATGCACGCCGAAATCGTCGAGCAGCTCGAAGCCAAGCTCACGGCCGGTGAGGTTTCCGATGAGGAAGCCAAGACGGTCGAGACGGTTGAAGCCGTCAACGAGAAGGCTAAGACTCTGACTGAGTAATAACCAATACTTGCCACTCCTTCCTTTCTCTCTGATGGAGGCCCCAATTTCGGTTGGGGCCTCCATTGGTATATGCACTGTTTTATGACCGCTCAAAGTTTGTCAAATGAACAAAACGACAGATGCCCCGGAGCATAATGCAACCAATGTTGTTTCGCTTTTTCGCTCAAGGCATATCTTGCCATGTTCTGAGGTGCACCATGTATTTTCGTGAATGGCCAATCGAAGAATCGAATTAGATTTCATTGTTGCGGATGAGAAGGTCCCAGCTTTACAGGGGGTATTAATGACATTCATCTCACGGGCGGCGCGCTATGTGTTCAGAAAACGAGTGCGTACCGCGGTGCTGTTCATTGTGCTGACCATCATAACGGCGAGTATGCTGTCCGCGACCGCAGTTTCTCAGGCAGCTCAACATGAGGCTGGACAGATTGAGAAACAGGCGGTCGGCGGATTCGTGCTGGCCAGTAACCTGCAAGGCAGCATGCTGACGCCTCGCGGAGGCGGAATGGTTCGTCCCGCTGATGTGCAACGAATCTCGAAGATGTCCGGGGTTGACTCGTACATGGTCAGGCAGAACGCCACCGCCGATCTCGTGGGAGCCAGCGTGGTGAAGGTCCCCGGCGGCGATGATTACGATGCGGAGAAAGAACAGCAGTTCGGTAATACGGCCAACGTCATAGGCACAAACGATTCGTCGAAACTCAATGTGATCACGTCTCACACGCTCGGCATGGTCGAAGGACGTCATCTCAAGGCATCCGATAAGCATATGTCGATGGTCCATGAGGATCTCGCCAAAACCAATGGGCTTAAAGTCGGCGATACCCTCACGCTCAAGGCCAATCCATATGATGCCGACAATGAGTCGCATTCGACGGCAACTGTCAAAACCACCATCGTTGGAATATTCAAAGGGGACAGCGACAGAAAGGTATCCAGCCGCGCGGAACTCACCTCCAACACTGTGTACACCGATTTGGACACTACAAGTACTCTGTACCAGTACAAGGCCGGCAAGGAAATATACCAGGATGCCACTTTCGTTCTGGACAAGGGCGTCGACGTGGAGAAAACCATGGAAGAGGCGAAGAAGCTTCCAGTGGATTGGAACAACTACCAGATCACGCGCAATGACCAATATACGTCGAGCATGCTGAATGCCGCCCGAGGTGTGCGTTCCATGATGCGCAGCGCTTTGATCGGCGTGACTATTTCGGCCGTGATAGTTCTCAGTCTCATGCTCTTACTGTGGATGAACGACCGACGCCAGGAGATGGGCGTATTGGTGTCCCTCGGCATCGGCAAGCCATCCCTGATCGCCCAGTATCTAACCGAGATGATTCTGATCGGCCTGCCGTCCCTGGTCCTCGGATGGTTGTGCGCACGAGGAATGGCCCAATGGCTTGGCACCTCGGCCCTCCGTTCCGTGAACGCCTCCGCGGCGAAGGAGCTGAGCAGCATGGGACAGGTCGGCGGCGATCTCGAGTCCAATATGTCGGTTCGTACCTTGGATTCGCTCACGGTATCGATCGACACGACTGCCGTACTGTATGTGTCGCTCGGCCTGCTGGCGGTGATGCTGGTATGCGTCGCCATATCGTGCATACCGATGCTGCGCAAGTCGCCGCGAAGCCTGTCGGAGCTCCGATGACGGGCATGAACGTGTGGAATCGTGCCACGCTGGCAATCGTGCGTAAACCGGTACGCAGCGGAATCATCGGACTGCTGATGCTGATGGTTTTCACCAGTCTTGTGGCTCAGGTTGGAGTGTCAACGGCACTTCAGAAAATGTCCGACGATATCGGCAGAAGCATGGGAATAGGTTTTACTGTCGACACAGGCGAGAATCCTGCAAGTCTAAAGGAAGCGAGCCGGTTCTCGCGCATCCCCGGCGTAGGAAAAACCGTTTACGAGCGTAAGACCTTGGCAGGGGTGGATGGAGCGCATCCGGTTGTCCCCGAACATGGTCCTCGGCTGGATTCCGGTCTATCCACGCAGGTCAGCGTGCTGGGCACCACTGACTCCTCGTTGTCCGAAGAGTTCCAAAGCGGTCTGTACCGGTTGGAACAAGGACACCACATTTCAGGTAATGGCCGGAACGTACTGATTCACCGGGATTTCGCACGTGAGAATGGGCTATCGGTGGGATCAACACTCCGGCTCAGTCAGGAAGACCGCGATTCCACCGTTCGCGTGGCCGGAATCTTCTCTGGCAATGTGCAGGCACAGGGCCCTATGCCATCGGACGCATCGGAGAATCTTATCTATGCGGGTGCCCAAGTGGTTTCCGCGCTGACTGGAGAGGAACGGGTCGGCACGATCCGGTGCCTCTCGGATAATCCGCAGGCTCTCTCCGCCGCAGTGGCCCAAGCGAAAAAAATCGCTGGAAGCAAGTATGGCGTCACCGATGACTCGGCGCGGCTTTCCGGCGTGCTGCAGTCGGTGGAAACGGTGCGCGATCTGGTTCGTATGGTGCTGTTGTCCGTTTGCTTGGCTGATGTGTTGGTACTGGGCATGGCGCTTGTCTTCTGGATCCGCTCACGTATTCATGAGATAGGCACCCTTCTGGCTCTCGGCATCGGCAAGATGCAGATTATCGCCCAGTTCGCAATCGAAACCGGTCTCATGGCTGTGGTCGCAGCCCTGTGCTCGCTGGGCACGGGCTCCCTATTGTCTGGATACGTGTCCTCGCTTCTGCTGCACGATTCTGGAGTCGCGCCTCTTGAATCATTGCAGGTGGAGGCTCTGCCGCCAGAACAGACGCTGCTCATCCTGCTGCTCGGATGCGCGGTCATCGCGATTGCGCTTGCCGTGTCGTGCGCCGCAGTGCTGGCCAAATCCCCGAAATCCATTCTTTCCTCTATGCGTTAGGAGATATTAATCATGACTATCTGTCTGCAATTGGACCATGTCAATTACTCATATGGCGCGGCGAAGATCCGCGTTCTTTCGGACGTGAACGCTGATTTCGAATCCGGAAAGATGTATGCGATAACCGGTCCATCGGGAGCGGGAAAGAGCACACTGCTGTCCCTGTTGGCCGGTCTGGATGCCCCCTCTGATGGAGTGGTCCGTTTCGAGGGTGAGGATATAGCTACGACGGGTTATTCAAAGCACCGTCGCGAGCACGTGTCCTTGGTGTTCCAGGACCATAATCTGATCGACTATCTCACTCCCGAAGAGAATCTGCGTTTGGTCAATCCCAAGGCCGATATGAAGATCCTCGAGGATTTGGGACTGAGCCGTGAGGAATCGAAGCGCAACATCATGCACCTGTCGGGCGGTCAACGTCAGCGAGTGGCGGTCGGCCGTGCCCTAGTGGCGCCCGGCCGCGCGATTCTGGCGGATGAACCGACTGGCAGCCTGGATCCGGAAATGACTGATGAGGTGATTGATCTTTTGCGGCATGCCGCTCATCAACTCGGTAAATGTGTCATTGTGGTGACGCATTCCAAGCGTGTCGCCGATTCCGCCGATGCCGTTTACACTCTCAGGCACAAGAAGCTAGCCAAGGCATAGCTCGCTCGCCTAAACCGTGTCTTCCGTCCGAACAGCGATCCACCATCGGTGGCCTCTCGGACTTCCGTTACGGCAGGGGCCTCTTGACACGTGGCTGCTGCGCCACGTAATGAACGCGTTGGGCCGCGGCATCGCCGCCGCTGCCTACGTGTCCATGGGTGGGGCGGCATGCTGGCCGGCTTCTACTTGCTGTCCGCGAACAACGTGGGCTGGGCGACGTGCACGGCATCGTGGATGGTTCGTTATTGCAACGGCAGTTCTCGATAAACCAAATCGTCACGGACTGCAAAGCCCTGCCGTTCCCAGAAATCGTTGCCGGCGTCGTTGTCTGCGGGCACTCCGACAGCGACTTTCGGCAGACCGATTGCACGAAGCGTTTCAACCACACGGCCCACCAACATCGAGCCAATGCCCCTACCGCGTGCGTCGGGGTCGACCGCCGTGTGGTAGATGCGTGACCGTCTTCCGTCGTTGCCGGCAAGAATCGCGCCAATGATCCTTCCGTCATCGTCCTCGGCTACGAAGCAGGTGTCGGGATTGCGTTTGAGAAACGTCTTTATCGCATCCTCGCAATCGTCTATATCCCTCATGGTGAAACCTGTGCATCGTGTCCACAGTCCGTATACCAGCGGATAATCCTCGATTTTCATATGGCGTATGGTCATTGCGATTGGTTCGGTCATATTTCCTTCTTTCCTTCTTAAACGCCAATTCCGATTCTCGCATCGTTCGCGGTACTTCCCGTGTGGGTATGCCATATTTGTGTTGCGCGGCCGTCTGCAGCGCGCGTGTCGGGGAAGCCCCCTGAAGGATAATCCTCGATTTTCGGGGATACCCCGGATGTGAACATACGGCAACGGTATGGTGAACTGTGCTTAACTGAAATCATGCATATGAAGAACGGAAGCATCGCGAGAGCGGCGGCTGTGGTAATCGCAACCGCCATATTGTGCGGCATTGTGCCTATGATTGGCGTCGCACTGCGCAATTCGGCAATCGCGACAATGCGTGAAACCAATATTTTGCAGGCTTTAGCGGCGCTGCCAGAAGGGTTGCGCGACTGCTCTACGGTACTTGCGTATTTGTTTTCAACGGTAGGCTGCATCGCAATCGTCGCCGCGCTTGCCGCTGTCGATTTGCGTATTACCGGCAGCAGGCGCGTCGTCATCCGCGATGTCGTCGTGTCGGCGGCGCCGATACTGTACGTGACCGGTGTCAAATGGCTGGTCGAACGCCCCCGTCCGATCACGTCCGTCGGCAGTGATCTATTGCCGGGCGATCCAAGTTTTCCGAGTGGTCACACGGCAGCCGCGGTGATCGTATCGGTCATGATGATTCTTACCGTGCGTAATTTCGCACGCAAACGCTTCCCCGACGGAGAAGATGACGGGCGTGCAAACGGAAGACGGGTGTTCCTCCGCAGGGCGGTCATCGGCGCTGTCGCGCTTGTCGTGGCGGTCGCCTGTTCTCGATTGCTGCTCGGCTTGCACTATCCGACCGACGTGATTATTTCCGCCACCATCTGTCCACTCATTTCCTACGCCGTATGGTGTGTATGGAACGCATACGAAAGCGCGGCGGAGCGGTAAAAACGTATCTGCCATGTGAGTTCCTTTGATTCCGAAATCAGTTAAGGAATGTCCGATTGTGCGGGCAAAACGACAGGTTGTGTAATGGGGCGCAGATTGGCGGCGAAAGGCTGGTTCAATCAAACTAGCGGCGGATGCTCACATGCGATGCAGCCAAGAACATCCGCAACAAGAACAGCGCAGGCTCAGGGAGGGCCAAGCGGGTTCGAGGAGTTAGTGCAAGGGAGAACCAATGGAACTCGAAGAACTTTCGGTCGTTGAAAAGGCCGCAATGCTTTCCGGTGGATCCGAATGGGATTCGCGAGGCAACGACCGCGCAGACATCCCCAGCTTCGTGATGAGCGACGGCCCCCACGGCGTGCGCCGCCAGCTCGGCGAAGGCGATCATCTCGGCATCGGCGTATCCAAGCCGGCCACCTGCTTCCCGACCGCAGGAACCGTGGCCAATTCTTGGGATCCGGCGCTCGCCGAAGAAATGGGCGAGGCCCTCGGCAGCGAAGCGCACGATCTTGACGTGAACGTGCTGCTCGGCCCGGGTCTGAACATCAAGCGCAACCCGCTGTGCGGACGTAACTTCGAATACTATTCCGAAGATCCGATCGTCGCCGGACGTATGGCGGCAGGCCTGATCCGCGGCATCCAGAGCAACGGCATCTCCGCATGCCCGAAGCATTTCGCGGTTAACAGCCAGGAACTGCGCCGCCAGGCCAGCAACTCCGTGGTCGACGAGCGTACCATGCGCGAATTGTATCTGACCGGTTTCGAAATCGCAGTGCGTGAAGCCAAGCCGCTGACCATCATGACCTCCTACAACGAGATCAACGGCGTCTACGCGCACGAAAACAAACATTTGCTCCAGGAGATTCTGCGCGACGAATGGGGCTTCGACGGCATGGTCGTCTCCGACTGGGGCGGATCCAACTCCGCGGTCGCAGCAGTCAAGGCAGGCGGATCGCTGGAAATGCCGTCTCCGGGCTTCACTTCCGTGCGTGAGCTGGAAGGCGCGGTCAAGGCGGGAACCCTGTCTGAAGCCGATATCAACGCGCGTGCCGCAGAAGTCGCAAAAATCGCGGCAGCGACCAAGCTGGTCGGTGTTGGACGTAACGATCTGCTCAAAGACGATATCGCAGCAGCGCATCACGACGTGGCACGCAAGGTGGCCGAAGGCTCCAGTGTGCTGTTGAAGAACGATAACGCGACCCTGCCATTCAAGGCCGGCACCCGCGTGGCGGTGATCGGCGATATGGCCGCAACCGCACGTTATCAGGGTTCCGGCTCCTCCAAGGTGAACGCCACCAAGGAAGAGAACATTCTTGAAGAGGTCAAGAACGACGAAGGCCTCGTGCTTGCCGGCTATGAGCAGGGCTATGACCGCCAGGGCAAGGCTGACCGCGTGCTCGTGGAAGACGCAGTCGCGCTGGCTGGCAAGGAAAGCGTTGATGCGGTGCTTGCAGTCGTCGGTCTTGATGAACGCAGCGAATCCGAAGGCCTTGACCGTTCCACCATGGCGATTCCGCAGGTGCAGAACGATCTGGTCGAAGCGCTGAAGGGCGCGGGCAAGCCGATCGTGGTCGTGCTTGTCGCCGGCTCTCCGGTGGAACTGCCGTGGATTGACGACGTTGCCGCAGTGCTTTACGTGGGTCTGTCGGGTCAGGCCGGCGCTTCCGCGACCGTGCGCGCGCTGACCGGTGAGATCAATCCGTCCGGCCACTTGGCTGAAACCTGGCCGATGCATTACGAGGATTGCCCGAGCTCCAGTTGGTATCCGGCGATTGGTCGCGATGCGATCTATCGCGAAGGCCCGTTCGTTGGCTACCGTTATTACGAGACCGCCGGTGTGCCCGTGCGCTTCCCGTTCGGTTACGGCTTGAGCTACTCCACGTTCACCTACAGTGCCGCCACTGCTGGTGAGAACGGCATTGACGTGATGGTCAGCAACGATTCCGATGTTGCCGGTTCGACCGTTGTACAGCTGTACGTGCGCGGTCCGCAGGGTGGTGTGTTGCGTCCGGATCGCGAGCTCAAGGGCTTCGCCAAGGTTTCGCTTGCCGCACACGAAAGCAAGAGCGTGCACATCGATTTCGACCGTTACACCTTCCGTCACTTCGACGTTGCCAGCAACGAATGGAAGACGGAAACCGGCGAGTGGACGCTGATGGTGGGCGACAACGCCGAACACCTGCCGCTTACGATTCCGCACACCGTCGCAGGCGATGTCAATCCGGTTGCCGCGGATACTGCGCTCGGCCATTATCTCAGCGGCCACGTCAAGGAAGTGACCGACGCCGAAATGGCCGTGCTGTTCGGCCATGAGGTTGTGGCACCGGGCAAGCCGGTGACGTTCGGCGTGAACGATCCGATCATGTCGTGGGTGGATTCCAAGGGCTTCGTGGCGCGTACCGTCGCCAAGACGCTCACCAAGCAGGAGGCCAAGATTCGTCAGAAGACCGGCGCTCCGGACCTCAACACCCTGTTCATCCTGAACATGCCTCCGCGAGCCATGAGCAAGATGACCCAAGGCATGGTCGATTCCGCGATGGTCGACGCCATCGTCAAAATCGCCAACGGACACACCTTCCGCGGATTGGGCGGCGTCATCGCCGGCTTCTTCCGCAACCAATCCGCAAACAAGCGCACTGCAAAGGAGCTGAACAATGACTGATAACAACGCAACGCAGCCGGCTGAGAAGGTCGGTCCGATCCGCCAGTGGATCAAGGACCACCCGAACATCTGGGAGTTCATCCTGTTCAACGTGCTGTCGAACATCTCCACCATCACCCGTTTCGTGGTGACGTGGATCGGCACCGCCATCTTCATCAGTGGCATGGGCCTGACGCAGCCGTTCCACTTCCTGATCTTCAACTACGACACTCAGGGCAACGGTCTGGGCGGCTTCCTCACCTTCCTGCTTGCCGAGGCGCTCGCCCAGGTGGTGAACTTCTTCGTGCAGATGAAGTGGGTGTTCAAGTCTGACTCCAGCTTCAAGGATGCCGCTTGGAAGTACGTGATCCTCGCTGTGATCATCGTGGTTGTGAACCTTGTGCTGCCGGGCTATGTGACCGGTCTGTGCCAGGGTTGGGGCATGGGCGCTGGCATTGCTGGCACCATCGCTTCCGTGGTCAACACCCTGCTCGCCGTGATCGTGAGCTACCCGCTGCTCAAGTTCTGGGTTATGCCGAAGAGCAAGTCCAAGGAGACGGCCAAGTAACCCTTCATAGCTGACTTCTTTTTCTTCCCTTCCTCAACCCGCCCGGTCTTCCCCCTTTTTCCGGGCGGGCTTTCTTATGCCCTTTTTGCTGCTTTCCTGTAGTTTCTTATGATTTCTGAATATCGAAATGCAATCGTCAGCAGTGTTGCCGGCGTAAAATCGAAAACGGGATTGGCATAAACTTGAAAGTGCGGAATGATGAGTGATTTGGCGAGGTCCTAAAGCTTCGTCAACCATTAAACGGGGTCGTTCTCTTCCTCTCTCATGACCTCGTTGGAAAAGCCCTGCATAGCTGCGGGGCTTTTCTTTTTGCTCAGAAAGACATACGCTAACCGGCCCCAGCAAATGAACGTTTTTTGTTCTTTTGTCAACCTCTTCCGTATAGTTGTATGCAGTAATCTCCCGAAAGGGGATTGCGAATCTATGAGGGGAGACAATGAGCTCGGAATTGAAGTTCGTCCGTTGCGGGTTTAACGGAGGAACAGAACGGGAATCTGGACGGCAGTGCCTGTCTTTGAAGCGTTGCCTTGCTTCGGTTATTGCTGTTTCCTTGTCCATCGTGTGCATGGTGCCTGCAGCATATGCTCAGAATATAGACGATGTGAGTAGCTCTCCTAACGCCGTAATTTCTGGAGGGGGGGGGGTAATACTGTCGTAGCTGCTCCTTCTGCCCGCAATGTCAACGTTGACGATAAGACGTCAGAAGAGGCCAATACATCAAACGGTGCGCCAACACCTTCCGAAACGAATCAAGACGCACAGCAGGATTCATCTCCTTCATCTTCTACTACTGGTGATTCTTCCGAATCCTCAAATGGTGCGACAGACAATAAGGCGGACGACTCAGCAGAAGCTACCGCTGGCAATTCCACTAATGATGGAGCCCAAACGCAGGCTCCAAACGATGCTTCTTCTCAAGATGCCAAGAACGATTCCTCAAATGCGACGGATCAATCGCCGGCGAAGGCCGATGTGCAGGTCGCCGCGACGGCGCTTGGCGGCCGTGACTTTGAGGGTCAGGCCACGAAGGAGATCAACGGCAAGACCTACATCCTGATTGGTAACGAGCAGCAGCTGCGTGCGATTGGTTCTGGCAAGAAGGTTATTGGCCGCATCAACAAGGTCACGCAGACTTGCATGCAGCAAGGAGCCCTCAATTATCAGTGGGTGGACGGCACGCCGTCTTCCGAATACGCCGGTGACGCCGATCTCTCCGATTCAGATATTTTGCGCGATACTGATGCCTCCGACCACGACAGTCCACTGCTGGCATGCACGGCGTTAAGCGTCAACAGGACCCGCACCAAGTATTACGGCGTGGGTGCTGATGGCACGCAAACGGACTACTCCGCTGCCAACACCGGCCTGACCTATTCCGCAGACGCCAACTACCTGATCTTCCGTGACATCGACCTGTCCAAGAACGCGGCAGATACCAACAACACCGAGTGGACTCCGCTCATGTTCTCCGGCACTATGCTCGGTGCGGTCTCCAATGACGGCGACACCGAAGCCAGCCTGTGGAAGGCTGTTGGTGCCGATGGCGCAAGCGTGGTTCACGCTACCGCAGCTCGTCCGGTCATCAGCCATGTGGTCGTCAATCAGAAAGATATGGTCTCTAATGTCAAAGGCGACCAGCTGGATGTCAGCAAGCAGCAGGGCATCGGCTTCTTCGCCTCGATCACGAACAAGACCGTGATGAACAGCAACAGTCTGGGCAGCGCCGGTACGGCCGTGGTGTCGAACCTCAAGCTGCAGGATGTGTCGGTGACGAATCATACGAGTGAATCGTATATTCCGCCGACCTTGCTCGGTATGCTCACTTCGGCAGTGGGATTACTGCTCGACACACTGTTGAAGGCGTTAAAACTATTGACATTCGGACAAGTAGATCTTGACCTCAATCTTCAAGGTCTGCTCACCCTGCACAAAGACAATCCTTCCAACCTCGCCACGGGTGCATTTGCCGGCCGTATCTACGGGGACACCAAGGTTACGGACTGCGAGGTAGCAGATGTTTCGGTATCTAGCGTAAGCCGTATGACCGGTGGTTTCGTGGGATATGTTGAGGGCGCAACCCGATACGATGCAGTCTCCGGCATCGTAGGAGCGCTCACCAATGTACTCTCGAAGATCTTGGGTGTCATCCCGTTCCTCGGGCTGGGCGATTTGGTGGACTGGTTGCTGTCCGGCACGCTCGGGCTGAATGCCTTGATTCCGGTTGGCTACTACAACCCGGTTATCTCGAATAGTTCGGTGAACGGGTTCAAAGAGAACGTGGTGATCGGCAACAAGGACAACTCGCAGGCCGGCGGTTTTGTCGGTGCACAGATTGGTGCAATCATTGAGAACTCTTCGGTGACGAGCACGAATGGTTTCACCGTGCGGGCAACGCAATATGCCGGTGGTTTTGCCGGAGTAAGTCGCAACGGCAACGTGGGCGGTCTGATTAACTCGCTTGGCGTCGACTTGCTGTCTGCGCTGCGTCCGCAGAGCCTCATCGAAAACAGTGGCCTGACGGTAAACGGTGACGATAAGATCACCGTGCAGGCCGAAGACTACGCCGGCGGCTTCAACGGTGCCATGGCCAATGCCTATGCTGTCAATAATTCGATTACGGCTTCGGTCGCCGTGACTGCCGACAGATCCCACGCCGGAGGATTCACCGGATTCGCCTCCGTGGGATGGGGCCTGGAACTCGGTACGGACGATACCACGAATGCATCGCTGTTGAAACAGCTCACCAAGGCTGTGACTAAATTGCTGAGCGGCAGCGATAACGGTGCAGGAGAACTGCTATCCATCGTCGGTGTGAATCCTTCTGTGATTCTCGGTACACAAATGAAGGGTTCCCTCACAGTTGCTGCCGGCGGTGATTACGCGGGCGGCCTTGTGGGCGAAGGTTCGGGTACGGTGATCGGTGATTCCTCGCGGAACCGCCTTCAAAATCTCACATTCTGGAAGTACAACAATCTTCGTGACTTCCCACAGCAGCGTTCCACCACCATAGAAGGTCTTGAATCGGTCACGGCCACGGGCTCCTACGCGGGTGGCATCGCCGGCGATCTGCAACCGACAACGGTAGCTGGGTTGCTCAACAGTGTGGTGAAAATTGGCGATATTGCCACGCTCAAGAAGTTCGACCAGTTTGCCGCGTTCACCGTGGAGAACATGTCTGTCACCGCTCCGGCATCCGGCTTGACAGTGACGGCTGGTTCATATTATGCAGGCGGTGCCATCGGATGCGCCACCGGCGGCGACGTGGCCAACACGAACCTTACCAATCTGGCCACGGTCTCGGCCAGGGGAGAAGCCGGCGGTTTTATTGGCTTCTCTGGACCAGGCGACGCCATCGGCGCTGGCGGTCTCAATGTGCTTGGGCTTATCAAGCTTTCCGGTCTGCTATCGGTTGCCCAATATTCTTCGGTTGCAGTCACTGCATCGAACGTGAACGGCATCTCTGGCGGATTCACGGTTGCGGCAACCGGCAAGAACGAGAACAACGAAACGACCGATTACGCTGCAGGCGGTTTCTATGGTCAGGCCAACAGCACCAAGACCCGGGAAAGCCATGTGACAAACCTCAAATCGGTCACAGCCGATACCAGCACGTCCGATGGTGTGGCAGGCGGTTTCGTGGGCTTCTCCACCACCGGTGGCCTCGCCGACGCGCTCAGCAACGCAGAAGATTCCAGCATATTGGATGACCTGATCAAAGGCGGCCTGCTGTCCGTGAACGACCTGCTCGGTGCCGTACCGTATCTGATTCCAAGCTATACGTATACCACCGTGACGTACGTCAACGGCGGTTATGTCGAAGGCGATATCGCGGGCGGCTATGCGGGAAACTTCCAAAGCGGCAAGGTCAACCAGTTCTCCGAAACCGATCTCAAGAACGACTCAACGCTGGCCGGTGTACAGTCCCGCGTGCAAACCAACCCCGTGGCCGTTGTCAACCTTGACCATGTGACTGGCGGCGCATACGCAGGTGGTTTCGGCGGCAAGGTTGTCTCCGGTGCGCTCGCTTCGGCTGGCAACGGCGGCCTGAGTTTGCTCGGCAAATTCGGTACGGTGGATCTCGCCAACCTGTTGCAGGTGGTGCAGGGCTATGTGCCATTCATCTCCTACGCGGGTGTGCATTCCGATGCCACCACCGTGGAGGCAACTAGCGGTAACAAGATTTCCGACCCGGATGATCCCGGCTTCACCGTTTCCGCCACCCGATTTGATCAGTCCGATACGCAATCCGGTTCCGCCGGCGGCTACATCGGATACGGTTCCGGTGTGCAGGTGTCCCATTCCAGTGTGACCCAACTGCGCCGTACTGATGTCAAGGCACCGAAGAATCTGGAAACCGCCGGATCAATCGATGGCACCTATCTGAGCAAAGACAGCACATATGCAGTCACCGCTGCGCGATACGCCGGCGGTTACATCGGCAAAATGGACATCGGCTCGGCGGCAGCTGTGGGCGGTGGCCTGAGCCTGCTCGGCCAGAACGTCAATCTCAACGATGTACTCAGTGTGCTGGATGTCGTCGTCTCGTCGATTGAACACTCCGATGTGACTGGCGGCATCGGCGGATATTCCGTTCTGGCCAGCACCGCAAATCATAGGAATGCCAACAATGAGCCCGATCCACTGGGTATGGCTGGTGGTTTCGCCGGAGACATTGAAGGCGGCTATATTCAGGACTCGAGCTCTCATGAGTTCGTATACATCATCGGCCAGGTTTCGGCCGGCGGTTACGTGGGCGCCATGCAGCCGGGAGCCGTGGCGAACGTGCTTGGTGACGGCAGCGTGCTCAAGAAGCTTGTCAACCTCGACAACCTGCTCTCGCTCGTGCAGGACTTCGTGCCGACGATTCGCAACAGCTCGACCGATGCCGCAGTGTGCGGCGGCGCGGTGCGTGCCCAGGCGGCATCGGATACGACCACACGCCGCGGCATGGCCGGCGGCTATGCAGGTCGTAATCGTGGCGGTCATATCTGGGGCAACAACACAGCAGCGTGGAAGCAGGAGAATACCGACGGCAAATACAACGGGCCGCAGCGCGTAGCCTACGCCGCGCGCATCCGCAGCGTATACGGTGCCGAAATCGCCGGCGGTTACACCGGCTTCATGGAGGCGGCCGATACCGCTCAAGGCGGTTCGCTCTCCTTGCTTGGCGGTCTCATCAAGGCCGGCAATCTCGCTGGCGTGCTGTCTGTGGTCTACCCGACCGAGGAGCACTCGAAGGTCACTGGTCCTTTGCGCAATATGAGCTACGACCAATGGAAGACGTGGGCCGACAACATCGGCAAGTACGGTGCGTATGGCAAGGAATTTACCGAGGTAGCTACGGGCGATGGTGCGGGCTCTGTTACTGATCAGGATTCCCTGGACAAGTTCCTCGAATCCTACATCTTCGGATTCAACGTCGTCGCCGGTCGTGCGGAGTATCAGACTGGCGCGAACTTGCATGATTCCGGCGTCGCCGGCGGACACGTCGGTCTGATGTGCACCGGCACGATCACCGATGGCCAGTCGATGGATGTCAAGACCGTCTCTGCCATGCGTGCGGCAGGCGGTTATGCGGGCACGATGGAATCCGGCTCGGCATCCTCGTTCGGCTCTATCCAACTATTCGGCGACAAAGGCATCAAACTTGATTTGGGACAGATGCTCGACGTGGCACAGGTATTTGTGCCCGTCGTCAAATCTTCGAGCGTGGCCGGCTACCGCAAGGGTATGAAGGTCGTGGCCACCGGTGAAGACATCACGCACGGTACCGGTAATGCCGGAGGCTATGCCGGTCTCGCGGTCGGTGGCCAGATCTGGGGCGATCTCGACCAGAACGGCCAGAAGCTTGCCGAGGGTGTCACCGCTGCCGGCGCCAACGTTTCCAACCTGCGCAAGGTGGAAGGGCGCAACAATGTCGGCGGATTTATCGGCGTGGCCACTGCCGGTGCGGTTGCGGATGTGGACACCAATGCGTCCGAGGGATTCCTGCAAGGAATCCTCGACTCGCTGGTATCGAACCCGGCAAGTCTGGTCAGCGTATTGCAGGCCACGGTTACGACGATTCGCGGTGCACATGTGAGCTCGGATGACCCGGCATGGGGATACACGGTCAATGGCGCATATGAGAGCAAGGACGATAAGGGTAATACCACAGCCAAGTATGCCCTGAACGCCGGCGGTTTCGCTGGTTCGTTGCAAGCCGCGATCCTCGGTGACAAGGATTCCGCCAAAGGCACCGGCAGTGAAGCGGATCCGAACAATGACCCGGCTTCTCTTACTGTTAACGGGCTGCGCGCTGTCGAAGGCGGGCAATACGCCGGTGGCTTCTTTGGCCTTGCTGATGTATCCAGCGTCGCTTCCGTCGGCGGCGGCGAGGCCGGCGATAAGCAGGATACCAACCTGCTGCTCAAACTGCTCAAGGTTGGCAACGTGGGCGTGCTCGAAGCATTCCGCACCTTCATCTATGACGGTCAGGTCAACGGTGTGAGCGACGGCATCCAGATTGTCGCCCATGATTCCACCACAAAGGGCATGCTTGACTCGAAGCGTTACACCGGTGCGGTCGGTGGCTTCGGCGGTGGACTGATCAATGGCTCTGTGAAGCAGTCTGCGGTCACCAACCTCAACAGTGTGACCGGCGTGAACTACGTGGGCGGCTTCATCGGGCATCTTGGCAAATCCGGCACGGTCGCCGCCGACAATGCACAACTCGGCACGGATGCGCTCAATCTGCTTGGTGCCACGGCCGGCGTACTTGACATCTGGGGCTCGCACGTTGGCGATTCGCGCGTCACCGGCATCCCGGACGGTTATACCGTCACCGCCACACACCATGGCGACAATTACGGCAAAGCCACCGACAAGGCTACCGGACGTGAGGTCGCAGGCGGTTTTGTTGGATACGTGGATTTGGCCAGGGTGAAGGGCTGCACGTCTGACAATCTCAAGAAGGTCACTAGCGGTGAGATTGCCGGCGGATTCGTCGGTGAAACCAGCCGTGCCTATTTGGTTGACGCGAAGGTCAACTCTGTACTTGTGGAACTGCTGCTGCAAGTGGTGAACGCGCTGGTCAAGCTCCTGTACCTCGACAAGGCGGAACAGGTCGGCGTCATCGATTTAGGCAAGTGGTTCCCGGCCATCTTCGGCAAGGTATTCGATCTCAAGGTGCTTTCGGAAGGCGACGTGCTGTACGTGAACCTGTTCGGACTGAAGGTGAGTGTTGCTCTGTCCAAGGCTGATGATGAAAACCAGCAGCAGACCGACGTGGCGATTGTCACCATCGGCGATAGTGTCATCAAACTGCCTTGCAGCAAAGACGGCATTGATATGGATGGGTCAGGCAGCAACCTGACCGTCCAGCTCATCAAGGGCAACCGTACGCGCGTCGAACAGTCCACCGTAACGGGCATCGCCAATGGCTATGACGTGTTCGGCGGAGGGGCAACTCAGGATACCGACGGTGTGAAGGATCTTTCCACAGGCTACACGGGCGGCTTCGCCGGACTGAACGACGAGGGCGTGCTGGCAGACGACCACATGGTCTACGCCGACACGATCCGCGGTGCCAGCGGACTGGTCGACCCGTTCTCGAACACCAAACTCAAGTCCGTATGGGACTTCAACACCATGAGCGACATCCTCGGACCGGTCGATGACGGCAACGGCGACAAGGCATACAACACCTATCGCATTTACCGCAAGGCGGCCGCGAACGCTAGTGAGGCCCGCACCTCCGCACAGGACGGCAACAAGATCTTCTCGCAGAAGAACACGGCAGACGATGCGCTGAACACCGGACTCGATCGTTGGGAAGTGAAGCTGTTCGACGTGGTCAACACATACGACAGCAGCGCTGTGCACGGCTCCGCATCCGGCGACGCTGGTACCACATGGGTTGGCATCAAGGATGCCGTGGTCGACTCCACGGACGGCAGCACCAAGACGAAGCTCGATGCCTACCAGTCCCCGGCCAAGGCCGTGCTCATGCTCGACGCGACCGTGACCGACAACAACGGCGGACTCACCCCCGAACCGGACGACGGCCAGGACCCGTGCGGCAAGGACGGCTGCCGGAGCGTTGACTTGACCGTGCAGAAGGTGTGGAAGGACGGCAACCTCGAACGGCCGCAGTCGGTCGAACTGAAGATCGCCGCGCACTATACCGATGGCCGTGGCAATACGGTGACGCCGCAGACGATTCAATGCTTCGGCGCGGATTGCACAACCGTGACGCAGAAGAATCCATGGACGGTGACGTTGGACTCCTCCGATGCCTCTTCCTGGAGCAACACCTGGCGCAAGGTGATTCAAGGACTGCCGGTCGCATTCGTGGATGGACAGGATGCCAACGGCAAGGACATCGTGCGTTACTACACGTACACCGTGGAAGAAACCGCCGTGACCTATAAGGACGGCGATACCACCAAGACCATCAAGCCCGCGGAGGCCGGATACCAAGTATCGGTCTCCTACAACACCAAGGAACGCGTGGCCATTGTTACCAATGCGGCGTTGCTTCCGGATACGGGAGGCGCGGGCACGATGTGGTTTCTGATGTTCGGCTTGCTGCTTATGGGAGCTGGCGTGGTCTGGTACGTGCGTGATCAACGCGTTCAATCCGGCACAGTCCGCTCGGGCTCCAGCCGTATACGAAAGCGAGGTGCCCATGCCGCGTGACGACTACATAGACAAACCGTATCTGCCAAACAGAAAAGATTTCCATTTAGAGGAAGGAACAGTAATGAAATCACTGATGAAAAGGGTTTTCGCTGCCGCTGCGGCGATTGCCACCGTATTTGGATTGGCTGCGACGACAGTCGCCACGGCCAACGCAGCGGATAATGCCACGCTGACGGTCAGCACTACTGACGCGAAGTTCGCCGGTAAGACCGTGAACGCCTACAAGATGTTCTCCGCCACCGTGAGCGGTGACGGTGGCAGCAAGGCTGTCTCCTACACGTTGACTGACGAGTGGAAGCCGTTCTTCAAGAACTCCACTGCTTCCGGACTGACTGGTGCTACCGACGAGAACGTCAACGATAAAGCAAACGACTACGTATCCAAGCTGAAGGGTGAAGACTTGGTTGCTTTCGCTACCAAGGCATCGAACTGGGCGCAGACTAAGGCCAACAACATCACGGCTGGCACGACCGCTAAGGTATCTGCCGCTGCTACGGACGGTAAGTACTTGGCGACGTTCACTGGTCTCGACTACGGCTACTACGTGGTCGCTGTGCCGGGTGCGACCTTGGCCAACGCCAGTGGTCAATACGCCACGCTAGTTTCCGTTGATAGCACCAATGTGACTGCCAACATTAAGGGCGACCTGCCTACCGTCGACAAGAAGGTACAGGTAGGCGGCACTGGTAAGGACGCCACTGACGCGAAGATCGGTGATACCCTGACCTTCACCCTGACCTCCACCATTCCAGACATGTCCGCCTATGACACCTACACCTTCAACTTCAAGGATACGTTGTCTCAGGGCCTCACCTTTGGACAAGTCACTTCCGTTACGGTCGAAGGTGTGACTGATCCACTGACCGTGAACACTGACTACACCGTCACCACTCCTACGGTCTCCGACAATACGCTTACTGTCGCCATGAAGGACTTCAAGGCCAAGCAGCAGGCCAATGCCGGCAAGAAGATTACCGTCACCTACACGGCCACGCTGAACGAGAAGGCTGTTGTGGGCGGTGTTGGTAACACCAACTCCGCAACAATTCAGTACTCCAACAACCCGAGCAGCGGTGGCACCGGTGAGTCCGAACCCAGCAAGGTTCGCGTCTTCACTTATGGCTTCACCGTCGATAAGTACACTGGTGACAAATATGATGATGACGCTACTCGACTTGCTGGTGCTGAGTTCACACTTGCACCTAAGAACGGCACCGCTATGAGCTTCGTGCAAGTCGATGCCGGTAGTGCGACCGCGAACGCTGTATACCGTGTAGCTAAGGCTGGTGAGACAGATACTACGACGACTATCACCACTCCTGCAAGCGGTAAGGTTGTCTTCCGGGGACTGGAGAACGGCGAGTACACGCTGACCGAGACCAAAGCGCCGGCCGGCTACAACAAGCTCGCCAGCGCCATCGGCGTGAAGGTTGATGGCAAGAACGACGGCACTGACACCACGGATGCCACCGTCGCCATCACCTACAACAACGACAATGGCAACAGCTACAACCAGACCGCATCGAACGGTGTCATCCCGGTCCAGAACAAGTCCGGTGCTATCCTGCCTGGCACTGGTGGCATGGGTACCATCGCCTTCACGGTGATTGGTGTGCTGGTCATCGCGCTCGGCGTTGCCTGGACTCTCAAGCGCAAGAACGCCTGACGAGCATGGCCGTGTTTTGGGCGTGAAGGGCACACACCCGCTACGCCCACAACACGGTTTCCTCGCGAAAAGAACGCTCGATGAAACGACTGCGCAACATCCTGCCCTTACTGGTCATTCTCGGTGGAATGCTCATTCTGTTCTATCCGACGATCAGCAACTTCCTCATTATGCGCAACGCCAGCCGCGCCGTAAATAACTACGACGCCAGCGTTGAAGCATTGAGCCAGGAACAGTACCAGAAGGTGCTGGATGCTGCGCACGCCTATAACGAAAAGCTCGCCCAGAACGATGCAGGAGAGACCGACGCTCTTGCCAGTGCCGTCAATTCCGCATCCACGGACGAGGAATACAACAGTCTGCTCAATATTGACGGCGACGGCATGATGGGATACATCACTGTGCCTAAGCTCAAGGAGACCTTGCCGATTTATCACGGCACTTCCGAGAAAGTACTGCAATCCGGCATCGGACATCTCGAACAGACCTCACTACCAGTTGGTGGCGCGTCCACTCATGCGGCGCTGTCTGGCCACCGGGGCTTGCCCACGGCAAAACTGTTCACGGACTTGAACCTTATGAAAAAAGGCGACAAGTTCTACATCACAATACTTAAAGACACGTATGCGTATCAGGTCGATAAGATCACTACCGTTCTGCCGACCAATACCAAACAACTGGCAATTGAGCCCGGCAAGGATTTGGTCACGCTCATCACTTGTACGCCGTATGCGGTCAATACGCATCGGCTGCTGGTGCGCGGCCATCGCATCCCATACGCGCCGCAGCAGCAGGATGACGCCAAATCCACGTTCCACGTGGACATTCCGCTGCAGTACTTGTTGCCGTCTCTTGCACTGATTGCCTTGCTTATCGCATGGCATTTATGGCAGCGTCATGAGCGGCGACGCCGGCAGAGTGGGAGCGCCAAGGTCGCATCTGGTGATTCTGACTCTGCGGATATCGAGCCGGACGGTGACTTGCCTCCTCAGCCAGACAGTACAAATAACCAATCACATTCATCACGGCGAAAAGGACCGGGCAGACATGTTAGACCTGCATAGCGGAAGCGAATATGGTGCGGCGCGCATTGCTGCCATGATTGCCGCCGCCGTTACTATCGTCCTCACTGTTCTTGCAGCCTTCGGCTCTATGGTGCCGTATGCGCAAGCTGATTCTTTCGGCGCTCTCACCATCAATGCCGTATGGGGCCGAGACACGGCTTCGCCCAAATTGCTTGCCGGCGATACCTATTCCATCGTGCGCGTCGCCACCGTCACAACGAACAATGATGGTAGCGTCTCCTCATATAAAACCGTCGGCGATTTTTCCGGCCTCACTGCCGATTGGGAACGCCTGACATCAAGTGAATATCACGATGCTGCCAAGAAGCTCGCTACGCACGCGGCGAAAAACAAGCTGTACCAGCATTCCGGCACCACTAACGTAGCTGGTCAGCTCACTTTCCAGAATCTGCCGCTCGGCCTATATCTGGTCTCCCGCACGAGCTCGGCGAAAGCCAACAAAGCATACGACTGTGATCCGTTCCTCATCTCGATTCCTGGCAGTGGAGACACATCCGCTGATCTCAACATCACAGTAGAGCCGAAATTTAGCACTGGAACTCCTGTTGTCCCGCCCGAAAATAACCCGAGCGAGGAGCCGGGCAATCCTGGCCTTATCGGTCGTACGGGTGCCGCCGTAGGCAGCATTGCCGCGGCAGCGGGGCTCATGTTACTTGTTACGTTCATTTTGATCAGATTGCGCATGAGACGCCGCATACGGGATGTCAATTCGGCCGGCAAATCCCATACAGATGATTGCACGATGAAGTGAAAAAAGTAAGCATGAGCGACGAACGATTCTCTCCGGAACAAGCACAGTATCTGGCTTCGCTGCCTGCGGTCATAAGTATTACTGGTTCACGTATCCGATATGCAGAGTGGTTCAAGCGTGAATGCGTTTCGAGTGCTGAAAATGGTGAATCTCCCACTGTGCTGTTCCGCGAAGCGGGGCTCGGTCCTGAGTTGATAGGCGAAAAGCGTATTGAACGGTGCATGCATCGTTGGAGGAAGACAATACGAATAGAAGATCCAGGCACGGTAGACAGAGTGAATCTCCCCGATGCTGAGGTTACTTCCAGTCGCACGAATGAAGGTAACCCTGGAACCGGTGGAAATGATATGCGTGATTTGATTATCCGTCGACAGGCGCTTTATATCAGACGTTTGGAATTAAAAGTCGATGACCTAAAGATGCAGCTCTCGCAGCAATCCCTATCAAATGATGTGCAATGAGTTGTGCTGGATAAGCTGAGAGCGTCATCACTATTGTCTCTGATTCAGTATGAGATTTGTTTGAAACATTGGTGATTCGTGATTTGCGCGTGTATCTCGAATCGATGGGTGGCACGAATCGAATCGCATATTATCGGGATGAAAAAGGCCTTGAAGTTGATGTGATTCTTGAATTGGTGGATGGTCGCTGGGCTGCGGTGGGGATTAAGCTGAGCGACTTGAAAGTCATGGAGAAAAATGTGGACAAACTACATGCTTTCAAAGAAAAAGTGTGCGGAAATCCTCTATCTCAAGTTCGTGAGCCTGAATTCATGGCATTTATTGTCGGGCGTGGTGATATTGCATACCGGCGTGATGACGGCATTCTGGTGCTGCCGATCGCCACGCTCGGGGCGTAACAAATGAACGTTGCGGCAGGTGGGACAATTGGGGGAACGAATTGAACGAAGGAGACGGTGTGCAAGGAGTGCGGCAGATGCGGGAATCGCAGGAATCGCAAAAAACACGAGAATCGCAGGAGTCGCAGAATCCTCAAGGAACGCAGCCAAAGATTGGCAGAATTCCGGCGCTGATTGCGGCGGTGGCGATTGTGGGTGTGGCCATTGGTGCGGCCGCTGGCCTGCTGACGCTTATGCTGTACGGCGTCGAGCATCTTGCGCTCGGTTATGTTGAGAATTCGCAGGAATCCGGCCCGTTCAACGTTCCTGCGATTCGGTGCTTGATTTCCGTGACCGTTGGCGCGACCGTCGCCGCCGTGATTTGGTGGCTGTTGCGTACGCGCAGTACGAAGGTGCCGTCCGTCAAAAAGGCGGTGAATGGCGATATTATGCCGATTTGGCAGACCGTCGTGCATGTGTTGCTGCAGATTTTCATTGTCGGTACGGGCATGTCGATCGGTCGAGAAGTGGCGCCGCGCGAGTTGGGTGCGATGTTCGGTCAGCGGTTCGCACGTTGGGTGCGTCTCGATGCGAAAGACACCCGTATGTTGGTGGCCATTACGGCCGCCGCCGGCCTTGCGGGCGTGTATAACGCGCCGCTTGCGGGCACGTTTTTCGCGGTCGAGATTCTGCTCGCCGACATAACCCTCGAAACGGTGACGCTCGCTTTCGCCTGTTCCGCGCTGGCTTCGTGGGTGGCGTCGCTGGTCAAGGGCACGCACGCGTTCTACCTGATCGGCAAAGCGGACGGCCTGTTCACCCCCGATTACATGGCGTTCGCACTGGTTGCCGGCATGATTCTCGGCGCTGCCGGCGCACTGTTCCGTCGCGGCTCGCAGTGGGCCGAGAAGTCCAAACCGTCGGGCGCGGGCATTCTGTGGATGTTGCCGCTCGCCGGCCTGCTGACTGGCGTGGTGGCGATTTGGGTGCCGCAGGTTATGGGCAATGGCCGTGCCACCGCGCAGTTGAGTTTCTCGTCCAAGGCCGATTTGGCGGTGGTGCCGATTTTGCTGGTTTCGTTCCTGGCGAAGGCGATTGTCACATTGCTGACGATCCGTTCCGGCGCTTCCGGCGGTGTGCTGCAGCCGGGTATTGCGCTCGGCGCTTCGGGGGGTGCTGTGCTGGGTGTTCTGTGGATGCAGGTGTTTCACACGAATTCGATTGGCATGTATGCTCTGCTGGGTGCGTGCGCATTGCTCGCAGCTTCCCAACAGGCTCCGCTTATGGCGATTTGCTTGGTGATGGAACTTGCGGATGCTCCGATCAATCTGTTTGTGCCCATTGGATTCGCGGTTGCGGTGAGTGCGTTCACCGCATCGTGTTTAGGGGAGCCGCTTGCCGCTTTGCGCCTATCGAAAAGTGCGGAAAAGAAGGTAATTAAGGCGAATGCGCGTTGAAGGGTGTGTTAGGCGGTAAACTAGGGGGTCGGCGTATAGATGGTCGATGCTGAGCGCCCGATGATGAAGAAGGACGTATGACGAAAGACAACAATTTCAGGCTGGAATTTCCGACGGATACCGAGGTGATGGGGGCTGACATGTCCGAACCGCCGAAGCCTCCGACGGTCGCTTCGCAAGAAAGCGATGTGAACGGTGTAAGCGATTTCAGTGTTTTCGAGGGTTACGGCGATTACAGCAATGAAATTCCGGTACCACCGAAGAATACCGGCAAAATCGTCGCTATCGTGATTGCGGCTATCGTCGTGATTGCTTTGATTGGCGGTATTGCATGTTGGATGCTTTCGAATAATTCCAAGAAATCAGCCATTACCAGCGCAGCCGCGCAATGCCAGGATTCCACAAGCCAGCTGCAAAGTGCCAATAACACGCTTTCCGACGCTTTGGAAATCGGAAAAACCGGCGCGAAGGTCACTGCCGATCAAGTCGCCGACGTCAGCACCGTCACTAAGCTCAATGCGGCCATATCTAACGCGAAGGAAGCGAAAATCCTGTCGTGCGACACGTCGCAGGGCATCAGCAAGCTGAAGAAATCCGCGAAAGCCATGGCATCCGAGGCACGGAGCATGAACGACAAGGCCGAAAAGATTACAAATGCGGCCGAAGCCGTCGACGCTTCCAAAGTGCTGGCCACGCAGAATCGTCTGAAGGGCCAGCTCAATGACGCGATCGAGCAGGCGCAGTCCGTGCTCGACAATTCCGACGGCATGGTGGCCGACGACAGCGTGCGCATGGCATTGCAGCAGGCGATTGACTCGGCCAGAAACCTTGCCAATGGCACCAATCTCAAGGAAAACGACGTGACGGCCGCCGTTGACGCGCTGAATGCCGCCAAAGACGCCGTTCAGCAGGCGATGGACCAATACCAGGAGGCGTCGTCGACTCCCAACACCGTGACGAACAACACCAATATCGGCACTAACGGGGGCTCTAACGGTGGTGCTGCGAATAGTCCGGACAATACGGCTGGAGGTGCTGCGGCGGGCGGCGCGGCTGGAGGTGCGGCGAATGCCGGCGATGCTGGCGGCGACGCATCGGCAGGCGGTGATGCCGGTGATGCGTCTGACGGCGATGCCGCTGCGCAGAATCTTGAAAACTAGCGGAGCCGCCTTAAGCCTTATGGCCAGTCCTACATGGCCATAAGGCCGGTTTTCCGCGGAATAAGTGCGGTCAGCACAAACCAGTGGTCTTCGGTGCGAATCGTCACTTCGCTGCCATACTGCTGCGCGATATGACGAATCGACTTCACGCCGAAACCATGCCGATGCTGATCGTCGCGCTTGGTGGTGCGCAGATTGCCTTCCGCATCCTTCTTCAATCGGGAATCGTAATAATTCTCAACCCGGATAACAATAAAGCGATTCTGCTCGTATAACGCAAGTTTGATCAGACGCTGCTCACGTTTCGGCAATTTCGACGTCGCTTCGATCGCATTGTCAAGCGCGTTGCCGAACAATGATGCGATATCCATCGACGACATGCCGCTTAGCAGCGAGCCGTCCGCGACCGCCGTGAACGTAATGCCTCGATCGGCGCACGTGCGCTCTTTCGTGGTCAAAATAACGTCAAGCACGGGATTGCCGGTATGCTGCTGCGCGCTATAGCGCTGCACCGATTGCTCCAGCTGCTCGAAGCCGGCCGCGGCATGCTTCGGATCGACTTCGGCACGCAACGCCGCAAGCTGATGCTTCAGATCGTGCGCAAGACGGCCTAGCGATTCGATATTTTCCTTCGATTGCAGGTATTCCTGATGCTGGCTTTCCAGCTGCGCGTTGATCGACGCGAGTTCCGTATTCGCCTCAATACGGCGCGCCTGCTCCTGCTGCGCATATAGGATCGCGAAACCGCAGAAATCGACCAGCGTGCGAATGTAGAAGATTTCCTGGCCGACCGAACCGGAAAACGGCGTATTCGTCGACACGAAACTCAAATTGCTCATGGCGAACGTGACGATCATGATGGCCATCGTCGCAATCGCGGCGGAAGCGGTCGGCAAGGTAGGTGTGGCCTGGCTGAAATTGCCGCGTTCAACCATCCAAGCTAGACCGAAGCACAGCGCATACGTAACGACAAGCAGCGCGATCGCGCGCCAATCGTAATCGGTGAATCCGTCGCGCACGCCAATGAACGTAACGATCTGCCAATGCAGCGACGCCACCAATTCGGCCAACACGAACGCGCGCGCCGTAATATACAGGCCCTCGCGTTTGCCGGTGCCCGCGCCGAGCAGAATCGTCGCATACATGCAGGCGAATGCGAGCAGCATACCGATGATCCAGAACCAGATCGGCATACTGCCGTCGAAATACTGCACCGCGACCAGCGATGCCAAGCCGGCCGCACTGACGATGATCGACCGTCGGAGCGGCACGCGACGATACGACACCGCGATATACACCATGCACGCGGCCCATTCGCAGATCGCCGTATAAGAACGGGGGATGTCGGGCAGAGCGTTGGTGATTGGCGTCATCGGCGGCACCGAAAGCACGGTCACCAAAACGGAAGGTATGGAAGGGGAGCCTCCTGCCAGTCCTCCTGCCAATCCGGCCAGCGCATTCGGCAATATCACGCTGGTCACCTGCCACCTCCTATATAGTCGGTCAACGCGGCGAGGAACGCCTTCTTGCGTGGTCGGCTTACGCGCAACTGTTCGCCGTTCGACATCACGCAATCCTGGTCGGCGACGCCCGTCACATGCTTGAGATTCACCAGATAGCAGGAATTCGAGCGGAAGAAATGGTGGTCGGCGAGTTTCGCTTCCATGTCTTTGAGCGTGCCATTGATCGACAGTTTGCCTTCCAACGTGTGGATGACGATGGTATGCCGGATCGATTCGAGATACAGAATATCGGCAAGATTCAGCCGCATCTGCCCGTTGCTGGTTTCGATAAGCATGGAATCGCCGCCATTGCGCCTCACCATGTCGATCGACTTCTTGAGTTCCTGTGAAAACGCGAACCACGGCAGGGGCTTGAGCAGATACGACAATGCGCGCACCTCGTACCCGCTGATCGCATACTGCGGTGCGGCGGTGATGAACACGATCACGACCTTGTCGTCGCGCTCGCGAATGCGTCTCGCGGCGGCCATGCCGTCCATTTCGCTCATTTCGATGTCGAGCAGTAAAATATCGTAAACAGGGGTATATTTCTCTACGATTCTCGCGCCGTCGTCGAATACGGAAACGGTGAATTGTTCGTCATTTTCCTGCTGATATCGGTTGAGATAGTCAAGTACCAGCTGGCAGCTTGCGGGATCATCCTCGACCACGCCGATTCTAATATTGCGCACTGCAACCTCCCTGTTCTGTCTTTCGCTCCGCACCATTGTCTTGCATGATGGCGATAAAGGCGTGTATTTACTACGCCGTTAACCCCCTTTTGCCAGCGTAGGTAAACAGCGCGACTCGCGACACGCATTGACAGTTTTAGCGTTGTATGTATCATGGAACGTGGCTCAACGAAGAGAACCTTCGCCAAACCAAAGAAATAAATTAACGCTTTGAATTGTGGCTTTGTCGAAGTCGTAAGCCGCAAGGCGAGGCACCGAAAAGAAATCCCTTTACAACGGATCGTGAGGCACGTACCTGCCTCTGAAAGGATGACAAATCATGGCAGAAGTCGTATTCGACCATGTTACTCGTATCTACCCGGGCAACGATAAGCCGTCGGTGGATGATTTGAATATGGACATCAAGGACGGCGAGTTCCTGGTGCTGGTTGGCCCGTCTGGCTGCGGCAAGTCCACTACTCTGCGTATGCTCGCTGGCCTTGAAGAGGTCAACAAGGGCCGCATCCTCATCGGTGGCAAGGACGTCACCACGATGCAGCCGAAGGACCGCGACATCGCAATGGTGTTCCAGAACTACGCTCTGTACCCGCACATGACCGTGGCCGACAACATGGGCTTCGCTCTGAAGATCGCCGGCACCCCGAAGGAAGAGATCCGCAAGCGCGTCGAGAAGGCCGCTGAGATCCTCGACCTGACCGAGTACCTCGATCGTAAGCCGAAGGCTCTGTCCGGTGGCCAGCGTCAGCGCGTGGCCATGGGCCGTGCAATCGTCCGTGAGCCGAAGGTCTTCCTCATGGATGAGCCTCTGTCCAACCTTGATGCCAAGCTCCGCGTGCAGACCCGTACCCAGATCGCTGCTCTGCAGCGCCAGCTGGGTGTCACCACCCTGTACGTGACCCACGATCAGACCGAAGCTCTGACCATGGGTGACCGCATCGCCGTCATCAAGCTCGGTGTCCTGCAGCAGGTCGGCGCTCCGACCGAGCTGTACGATCGCCCGGCCAACGTCTTCGTCGCTGGCTTCATCGGCTCCCCGTCGATGAACATCAACACCCACCCGGTGGTCAACGGCAAGGCAAAGATCGGCGAAGACACCGTGGATCTGCCGGCCGAGGCCGTCAACAAGCTCACCGCTGAAGACAACAACCAGATCGTCGTCGGCTTCCGTCCGGAAGACGCTTCCCTGGCCGCCCCGGATGACGCCAACGCCTTCTCCCTCAAGGTCATGAACGTTGAGGATCTGGGCTCCGATGGCTACATCTACGGCAACATCATCACCGATGGCTCCGCTGCTGAGGCATCCACCATGATGTCCGATCAGAACAAGCTCACCACGATCCGCGTGAACCCGCGTGCTCTCCCGAAGGTCGGCGATACCGTCAAGATCAAGATCGACCCGTCCAAGATGCACCTGTTCGCTCCGTCGACCGAGCTGCGTCTGAACTGAGCTGATATCGAGTAACCAACCGTTGGCTGTTTCTTCAGGGGAATATCCTTTACGGAAATCGGCTGGCGGGTGGCTGAATAAAAACTTGGCGGAAGCGCGAACTTCCGTCAACCATTAAACGAGACGTGCTCTTCCTCTCTTATCGTCTCGTTGGAGAAGCCCCGCGTCGGTGCGGGGCTTCTTTTGTTTTCCGCAAGCACGATATCGGCTTGTAATGTCTGTTTGTAGCATCGATCGCAATATTCGATCGTAATATGAGATGGATAGTGAGATTCCAGTATTGAGATCATCGCATATCGGCAGGTGAAACGGATTCGTCCATACTTGCTTCTTCGGGTAGGTCAACAGGTAAATTGTTGATTCATGGAATCTCTTGAATTGCCACAGATGGATCCCCGTGTGCTGAAAGCAACTTCCGTGAAGGCCGAAGATCCGGCTGCCTCATCTCCGGAGCCGCATGCGCTGAAAATCACCGCCGCAAGCTCGAATCCAAAGATGTTCACCCTGCCGTGGGAAAAGCCGCTGGCTACTTGGCCGGAAGACCTGCTGGCCAATCTTCCGCGTGGTATTTCCAGGCATGTGGTGCGTTTCGTGCACGTAGGCGACGAAGTGTACGCCATGAAGGAAATCACGCGCAATGTGGCGGAACGAGAATACGAGCTGCTGCGTCGCCTGCAGAAGCTGGAACTGCCGACCGTGCAGCCGATCGCCGTGGTCACAGGCCGTCATAGCCGTGAAGGCGAGCCGCTGGAAGCGATCCTTGTCACCAAGCATTTGAAGTTCTCACTGCCGTATCGTGCGCTGTTCGCGCGTAATCTGCGCCCTGATACCGCGGAACGACTGATCGACGCGTTGGCCGTGCTGATGGTGCGTTTGCATTTGGCTGGCTTCTATTGGGGCGATGTGTCACTGTCGAACGTGTTGTTCCTGCGCGACGCCTACGCGTTCTCCGCATTTTTGGTTGATGCGGAAACCGGTGATCTGCAGATTAATCTGACGGAAGGCCAGCGCGAGTACGACGTTGATTTGGCCCGTACGAACATTATTGGCGAATTGATGGATCTTTCGTCCGGTTCGCTGCTGCCGAGCGGTGTTGACGAAATTGCGATCGGCAACCGTTTGGTGGATCGTTACCATTCGCTGTGGAGCGCGTTGACTGATACCGACAAGTTCGGTCCGGATGAGATGTGGAAGATCGAGAAGCGCGTCAACAAGCTCAATGAGCTTGGTTTTGATGTGGATGAGCTGGAAATGAAGACCGCCGAAGATGGCAAGCGTGTGCTGGTACGTCCGCGTGTGGTCGATGCCGGCTATGCGAATCGTAAGCTGCTGCGATTGACTGGTCTTGATGTGCAGGAGAATCAGGCTCGTCGACTGTTGAACGATTTGGATGCCTACCGCGCTTCGACGTGGCGTGAGGGTGAGGATCTTGAGATTGTCGCCACTGATTGGATGCGCGAAGTGTTCGAACCGACCGTGCGCATGATTCCGCGTGAATACCGTTCGCAGATCGAACCGGCTCAGTTCTTCCATGAAGTGCTTGACCACCGTTGGTTCCTGGCCGAGAAGGCGGGTCATGATGTGCCGATGGCCGAGGCGGTGCAAAGCTATGTGGAGAAGGTGCTTCCGCAGTACAAGCTCACCACGAAGGATGTGGACGCGTTGAACGCCGAAGCCGATTCCGGTGTGATCGACGACGAATACACCTACGACGATCCCGACGACGGCTACAACCCCGACGACGATCCCGACGCAGCTGTATGGGCACATTGATAGAAAAAGCTCCAGTGGAGCTTTTTCTATCAATGCGCCCTGAGACGAGGCGATAGCCGAGTCGAAGGCAGTATTGAGTCTGCGGCGTAGCCGCAGTCAAAAATTGCAGGGCCGAGCCGTTAAGCGGAGGACCACTAATAATCCTCCGCTTTTTGTTATCCCTTCACACCCCTCACTTTCAAAACTCAAAAAAATTTTGACTTTTGAAAGTGAGAGAACGTGTTGCGAGAGATCGTTGGCGGGGGAGTGGGTCTGCGGTAAGCGCAAAATCAATCCAAGTACAGATTTGCGCAACAAAATGAGCGGATAATCCGTATGGACTATCCGCTCATATGTATTTCGGACTTGCTGCCTTGTTGTGCTTACTTCCTGTCGCTTCGTGTTGATTACTTCGCGTCAGCGGCGGCACCGGCCTCGCGGCGGGCGCGTGCGACGGAATACAGCGTGATGCCCGCTGCGACGGAAGCGTTCAGCGATTCGACCATGTTCGACATTGGGATGCCGGCGATGGAATCGCATGTCTCGCGTACGAGACGGCTCAGGCCGTTGCCTTCGGAACCGAGCACCACAACCAGCGGATCGGTTTCGAAACCGGTTTCGCCAACGAGGGCGTCGCCGCCACCGTCAAGGCCGACGCTGTAGTATCCGCGTTCCTTCAGGCTTTCAATGGCTTTGGTGAGGTTCACCACGCGGGCGACCGGCATGTGCGCGGCTGCGCCTGCGGACACCTTCCATGCGGCTGCGGTGACCGAAGCGGAACGACGTTCCGGCAGGATCACGCCGTTGGCGCCGAATGCGGCTGCGGAACGGATGACCGCGCCCAGATTCTGCGGATCGGTGACGCCGTCAAGCGCGATGAACAGCGGACGTGCCGCAATGCGTGCGCTTGCGGAGTTGGCCGCTTCCATGGCACGAGACTTCTTGTCCGCGCGTTCCACCAGCTCGGCGAGCGAGGAATACTGGAACGGCTGCGCCTTCATCACCACGCCCTGATGGTTGGAGGAGCGTGCGATACGGTCCATTTCCAGTCGGTCGGCTTCCATGAGGTTCAGTCCGTGAATGCCGGCGAGACGAATGATTTCACGCGTGCGATCGTCGTGCTCGATGCGTGCGGCCACATACAGCGTGCTCGCGGGCACGCCGCAGCGCAACGCTTCGAGAACGGCGTTGCGACCGATGACGAGATCGTCGGATTCTGAGCTGAACTTTGCCGCGCGACGGCGTGCCGCCAGTCGCGGATCAGCCATCTTACGACGATTGGTAGCCTGCTTTTCCTTGTAAGCCTTGTGATATACGCGATCTTCGGCCTTGGGGGTCGGTCCCTTGCCCCTCAGCGCGTTACGATGCTTTCCACCCGACCCCTTGGTCGGTCCTTTTTTCATTGCCATAGTTGTCCATTCTCCCAGCACCCCGGGAAAAGGCTACTGGCGTCGCGTCCGCTCGATATTGCTCGATATGATGGCAAGAATGGAGAAGAACAAAGAGATTTTCGGATTGCCCCTCATGTTCTGGGGCTTGTGGGTCACGCTGCTTATCCTGTGGATGGGCCGCTTCGTCACGTCATTCCTTTCCATGTATCTGGTGTCTGACATGCATGTCAGCGCGGGCGTGGCCGGCACCATCGTCTCCATGTACGGTTTCGGCGGCATCTTCGGCTGCCTGTATGGCGGCGCGCTGTCCGACCGCTTCGGCCGCCCGGCGATGATCGTCATCGGCAATCTCGGCTCCGCCGCGATGCTGGTCCTGCTGGCGTTCATCGGCAATCCGTGGATCATGGCGATCGCGCTGCTGGCCTACGGCGCCATCTCATCCATGCCGACGCCCGCGGTCGCGGCGTACGTGTCCGACGTGGTGCCGTTCCGCAAACAGAAGCGCGCGTATTCGCTGCAGACGTGGGCCGCGAATTTCGGCTTCGCGATCGGCCCGATCATCGCCAACCAGTTGGTGAAGATCTCCTATGCGCTGATGTTCTACGCGGAAGCCGCGGTGCTGGTGTTCGCCACGATCTTGATGATCGTGTTCTTCAAGGAAGTCGGGCTGGGCAAGCGCCCGCGGGGCGAGGTAGCGCCGGCGTGGGCGTCGCAATCCGCGGAATCAGCTGCGGGAAATGCCGTGGAACATGCTGTGAAACAAACCGGCGAATCGCAGCGGCCGCAGCGGTTCTCCGTATGGCGCAGCTATCGTCGCGCATGCGCCGACGGCGCGCTGATGTCGATGGTGGTGCTGATGTTCCTGTACACGCTGGCGTATTACCAGATCGTCAGCGGCCTGCCGATTTCCATGACGCAGATCGGCCTTGGCACGGATGAATATTCCAGTCTGCTGACCATCAACGGCGGTCTGCTGTGTCTGCTGCAGATTCCCGCGATCGGTCTGTTCCAGCGGATGAGCAACACCCGAGTGCTGGTGCTCGGCATGTCCATCACGGCGGTCGGATACGCGTTCCAGATCGGCGCGAATTCGTGGGTGGCGTTCGCAATCGCGACTGTGCTGTGGACGCTTGGCGAGCTGGGCACGTTCCCGATTGCCGCCACAACGGTGGCGAACATCGCGCCAAAGGATGTGCGCGGCACCTACCAAGGGTTATACAACCTGGTGTGGTCGCTGTCGAACGCGTTCTCGCCGTTGGTCGGAGGCTGGATTCTCAACGCGTTCGGCAGCCGTGTGCTGTGGATCTGCTGCACGGTGATGTTCGTCATCGTGGCAATCGGCTTCTACGTGACGCGCGGCCCACGCGAACGCGCCGCCGCCCGCAATCTCGCTGTTGAGGAGGGGTAGCCGGCGTACGTGAAAAGCGGGAGGCCGCGATTCCGTTTGGAACCGCGGCCTCCCGCTATGTGATTTAAGGATTGGAAAGAAGAGGGGCGAGGTGCTGTGGCGCCTGCGCCTTGCCTCCCGTCTAGGAAGCGGTCTTACTTGTTGAGGACCTTCTTGAAGAGGTCGGAGGAAGCCTTGGCGAGTGCGAACTGGCCGAAGCCCGGATCGATGGAAGCGAGGTTGGCGTTGATGACCTGGTTGAAAGTGTTGTTCTTCATGATGTTTCCTTTCGTTCGGCTTGGCGGCGCGTATCTGTTTTCTTGTCCATTCCTCTGGCCGCTGCCGTAAGTCTGTGTTTGTTGTCTATTTTCTTTTCTTCGTTCTTCTGTTGTGCCTTCATCTTACGTCGGGCAAGTCGACAATGTCATGCGACGATCGTCACTTCTTTTGTAAAATCATCGGCTAATCTTGAAGAAAAAGTAACGTTCGCTGAAAATTGGCGGACGCATCTTATAGTCCATATTCTTTGCGTCTCTTGTTGGCTTTGATGTAAGCGTCACTATCGGAACGAATGCCAACGACGATGATGGTCATGATTCCATTTCGCAGTAACGGTTTGTAAACAACGCGAATGCCGATATCCCTGAATTTGATTTTGCAAAGCCTGGAAAGTTTCGTTCGTTCGGCATTGCGTAACGGTTTGCCATACCCGCCTTGCGAGGTGGGCAGTGGGTTTGTGCGAACTTTCTCGATTCCCTTGAGTACTTGGATTTGCTCGGCTTTGCCGAGTTTGCGCATGTCTTTCTTGGCTTCGTCAAGCCATTCAACTTGCCAGTTCATGCGAGTTCCGGCTCAGGTGCCTCGGCGAGGTCGCTTGGGGAAATGCCGAGATCGAGCATGACCTCTTCGTTGCTGATAGTTGTGCCAGTACTGTTGTCGAGTCTTTTTTCGGCAAGAAGCAAGTCTTCGTTGTCTTCGATTCGTTCCATGAGAGCGCGATAGTTTTCGATATTCATGAGAACGTAGGACGGCTTGTTTCGTTTGATCAGAATGACTGGATCGTGGTCGGCCCGCTGCAACAATGCGGAAGTACGACCATTGCTGAGCTCGCTGATTGGAGCAAGGTCATCGAGTATGTCAAGTGCGCTTGCCATGATAAACCTTTCTTAAAACCGAATTTCATACCCAATTATATACCAGTATTAATACCAAGATTCATGGTTGTGCGACTTTGAATCTTGGTATAAAAAGCGATTTCGCTATGGAAAGGGCACCGAGCTGTTGCTTGGTGCCCCTGGGAAAACAGAGATAATCAGACTTTACGGCCCGCGCCGCAAAAATTACTTGCGCTTGGACTTGCCGAAGGTGAACGCACGTACGATCGCGACGATGCCGATCGCCACAAGCGCGCATCCGCCGAACAGGATCAGCCAGGTCGTGGAGCTGACGGGGGAGAACAGCACGATGAAGCCGGCGACGATCGACAGCAGTGCGTAGATTACGGCCCATGCGGAGCTTGGCATGCGCCACGATTCCACGAGCGCCATCACGCCTTCCAGCATCCAGCCGAGACCGACCACCATGGTGATGAGCACGGCGAGTGTGGCTCCGGAAAGCGCCGCGTTTTTCAGCATGACCACACCGCCGACAGACAGCATCAGGCCGATCAGAATGTCAAGCACGCGCCATCCTCCCGGAAGCCCGAGTTCCACAATTGCGGTCACAATGCGGACCACACCGGAAACCACGAAGTATGCGCCAAGCGCGATTGCGGCGACTTTCAGCGTGGCTCCCGGCCAGATCAGCAGTGCCAGGCCGAGGATGATGGCGGCGATGCCAAGTATTGCGTAGGTGCCGCGGATCGCGTTCTTCGCCTTCTTTGGCAGCCATTCCTCCGCAAGTTTGAACGGGCTGATTGGCTGCCAGTTGTCGTTGCCGGTTCCTGGTTGGCTGTTCTGCTGTCCGTACGGTTGGCCGGTGGTGTAGCTCGCGTAGAAGAAGCCGTTCTGGTTGGGATTCGGGTTGGCGTTGGGACCGTCGAAGTAGCATGGGGTCTGAGGCTCGCTTTGATACGGATTGCTCGAATTGTTGGGATTGCCGCCCTGCTGCTGGGATTGCGATTGCTGGTTTGGCGCGTATGCCCCGTATTCCGGCTGGCCTTGCGGCTGCTGTCCGTTGCTGCCGTTCTGATTCGGATTGTTTGTGTTCGGATCGTTCGCATATGGGTTGTTCATTGCGTCGCTCATGACGGCCCCTTTCCTTGAAGAGCTTGCTTCGTGACGTTCGGATGTGCATGAATGTGTTCGCCTGCACTCAAACGTTTCGGAAGCCCTACCCCTCATTCTAGGCAATCTGTCTAATTTAAGCCATCAACAAAATCCTCCTCATCGTCCATTTTGCAGGGTTGTACCTCACGATTTCATTTTCATCAAGAAAAAACGAATCGTGAAGTTAAATTTGTCGAATCATGCGACGAAAACATCAAATTGTGCGGTGATTTGTCTTACTTCTTGAATTGCTTTTCTGCTATGGGGGCTGGTTATTTTGCAGTTGCTTGATTGCAGAAGCATCTTCGGAAACTTGCGGAGGCGAAACCGAAACGGTCGGTGTGTAGATGCTTTTGCGGACGGGAGTTGCGCAAGGCGAAGATTTGTACGTATACAGTGCTGCGCGATGACGTGCTTTGAAGTCGGCAGGGGAGAACGTTTTGTTGTTGGCGATCAGCGGCTGATGCGTACCTGTAGCGAACGGCAGTTTAGGGTGCTTGACATATGAAGGTGCAGAGGCGTGAACAGCGGAATGTACGTATCGCATTGTCGCTTCCGTTGAGGCACAACCCCTGAAAATAGGGAATTACGGGCACGCCGAATCGTCACCTATACTAGTGCGCTCGTTTGGACGATTGAATGTCCTATAAGCAACTGGAAGGTGTCTGGACGGTGAACGTGTCAGTCTTCGATGTCGTTGACGTAGGGACGCAGCTTGGCGAGGAGTGCTTCGGAGTCAATCGTGGCGGATTCGTAGAGCAAAAGCATCGATGCCGTCGTACTCGTGCCGATGGATTGGAACCGGACGCTTGGACTGGGAACGAAGGCGCCGTCCGAACTGAGTAATATGTGATTCCTGCTACTTGTACAAGGATCAGCCATCCTCTTCGTCGGTTGAATCGCGCAGCATAAACGTTGCAGAAGCTAGCCCGCATGGTAGATTCAACGCCCACCGAGTGCTAACGGTGGCGTTGAACCTAAATAGACAAAAGGCCGTTGTAAGGTGGTTGTGAGCGAATACAGCTATTGCTCTTACATAGCAAATCGCAAAGGAGCATATGGATGGGTATCAAAGATGTTGCCGCGAGGGCTGGCGTGTCCATTAGTACAGTGTCGTACGTGATGAGCGGTAAGCGAACCATCAGCAAGGAGACTCGCGATAAGGTTATGCAGGCCGCTGCGGACTTGGGGTATCGGTCCAAGTCGCAGAAGACTCGGGGTGCTGACGACAGACGTCTCAATGATACGGCGGTGGGAGATAGGTCAACTGGTACTGCAGCTGATGGGAGCAGAACCGGGTGGCGAACTCGTCCACGAACCAAAGTGTTGGCGGTAAGCTCGCCTGTTCATTCGTACACCGATTATTCGAATTATGCGCAGTTCTTCTTTGGATTGGCCACCAGCGCCAGGCAGCATGGATATGATCTGATGTTGCTTATGCATGAGTCTGGTGGTGCCGAAATGCGCCGCGTAGCCAATAACAATATGGCCGATGGCATTCTGTTGTTGGATGTACTGATGGACGACTCGCGCGCCGAAGTTGCCAAATCTATCGACCTGCCGGTTGTCTCAGTTGGTTACCCTGAAAATTACGGCAGCGTCTACTGCGTTGATCTTGATTTTGCTCGTATGGCTCGTGAGGTAGTCGAGCGCGCCTATGAACTTGGTCATCGCCATCTGCTGTTTGTGGGCACCAACGCATCTGCGTACCGTGCCGGCTCGAACTTCCTCGTCCGATTCCGCGATGCATTATTGGAGCGTGCGAAGGTGCTGGGAATGTCAGTCGTGTCCAAATACGCCGCCCTCGGCGATCTTCATGAGGCGGGACGTATACTTGATGACTCCTTTGCGGAGGATCCCAAGATTTCATTCATTGTTGGTCAGACCAGTGCGGCGCAGATCGGGAATATGCAGACAGTGCTTCGTCACATGGACAAGAGCATTCCAGCTGATATTTCGATGCTTGCTGCCGGAACATGCGGTGGCGTGATGCAGTTGCCGCAACCAGTTGACGAGATTCCGTTGTCGCCGGCAAGCGTCTGTTTGAGAGCGATTGACCTTATGCTGGAAGTAATCGAAGGTGAGCGCAACGGTTCCGGTTATGTCGAGTTGCTGCCTTATGAATACCAGGCGAGAGGGACGGTGACCTCCAGCGTGCGCGGGAACGTAGCGGCGTTTCGCTAATCGAAATTTCGATGGTTGCGTCGAACATTTTTGTCGAAATTAGTTCATTCGTTTAACTTCAATAATGAAGCCGATGGAGGCTGGAAGGTTCCGGGACTTATCCTGGAAATCTTCTTTTAGTAATGGCGCTGAAAAGGAGAAAACGATGAAGTGGTCCCGTAAGATCATGGTAGCCGTTCTGGCTGCAGCAAGCTTGATGGGTATGACATCCCTCTCTGGTTGCGGAAGCAGCAACAATGCTCAGGAGGAAAATCCTAAATCCATCAAGATCTGGCACTACGAGGAAGACAATGGTGCTATGGGCAAGGCCTGGAAGAAGGCCATGGATATCTTCGAGAAAGAGACTGGTGTCAAAGTTGAATTTGAGAAGAAATCCTTCGAGCAGATCCGCCAAACCGCCAGCCAAGTGCTCAATTCTGATGACGCTCCGGACGTCATGGAATACAACAAGGGCAACGCCACCGCAGGTCTGCTGGCCAGTCAGGGACTGCTGAGTAACCTCAACGATTACGTCAAGCAGTACAAGTGGGACAAGAAGATCTCTGGTTCTTTGGCCGACACCGGCAAATACAATGACAAGGGCGTGATGGGCTCCGGTGACTGGTACGGCATCACGAACTACGGTGAAGACGTCGTGATGTACTACAACAAGGACATGTTCGACAAGTACGGTATTGAGATTCCGACCACTATGGATGAGCTTGAGACTGCGATGCAGAAGTTCAAGGACAATGGCATCACTCCGCTCTCCGAAGGCGTGGCCGAATACCCACTGCAGCACCTGTGGTGGCAGCTGGTCCTGCAAAAGGCCGACAGCAAGTTCCTGAAGGCCTACGAGATGTACGACGGTGACGTCGATTGGCAGGGCAAGGCCACCACCTACGCAACCAACACCATCAAGAAGTGGGTCGATGAGGGATACATCTCCAAGGACTGCACCGGCACCAAGGCCGAAGACGCCGGACAGAACTTCATCAAGGGCACCTACCCGATGTTCTTCTCCGGCACATGGTGGTACGGCCGCTTCCAGAGCGATATCGCCAAGAACTTCAACTGGACCATCGGTACCTTCCCAGAATCCAAGAAGATTCCCGGTTCCTCTGGCAACATCTGGGTGATTCCGGAGAACTCCAAGAAGAAGGATCTCGCCGCCAAGTTCATCAACATCACGCTGAGCGAGGAAGTACAGGACCTGATGGGCAACAATGGCGGTCTGCCGATCGCGGCGAACGCCGACAAGATCACTGATCCGTCCAACAAGGAGCTCGTCGAATCCTTTAGCAAGGTGGTGAAGGAAGACGGCCTCGGCTTCTACCCGGATTGGCCGACCTCCACTTTCTATGACGAACTCAACTCATCGCTGCAGGAGCTCGTCAACGGCACCTCCGATACCAAGACGGTACTCAATCAGATGAAGGACAACTACGACAAGGGCGTCGAAGCCGCTGGCGTCAAGAACTGAGCGCCTGAGCCATAACTGAAAATAATTGAACCCAGGTGTGCGGGGTTCTCCCCGCACACTTTTCCTCTCATGTCAGACTTTTCCGGGCCATGGCAACGCTGTCAGGCCCCATGCATCTGCAATCGAAGATTATTGCCGACCGGATGCCATATGTACGTTGAATTTGGAAAGTGACCTGCTATGACTACGACAAAGAACAAGAACCACTCGGTCGTTCCGATGGATGCCCATGAAAAGGGGATGTCTCGAATCCCCGGCAGCCCGTCCAACAGGTTCTGGCTATATTTGATCCCAGGCTTTCTGATGTTGCTGTGGATTATCATCATCCCTGCCGTGTGGAATGTGTATCTGAGTTTCACCAACTACCGTGGTATCAAACCGCCGGTTTGGTGCGGATTGTCAAATTGGACCAAGCTCATGCATGACACCACATTCTGGATCTCGTTCCGCAACTCGATCTGGATGATCATTGCTATGGTGGTCATCCCCATCCTGCTTGGTCTGATTCTTTCCTCTCTTGTGTTTGACGTAGTACAGAAGAAGTTTGGTGCAAAAACCGCCTCAACCATGCGGGCCATCTACTACTTCCCGCAGCTGCTGCCGATTTCCGTCGCGGCTCTGGTCATGGGCTGGATATTCCGACCGGAAAACGGCGCGTTGAACGCGCTGCTCAAGGCGGTCGGTCTAGGCTCGCTGCAGCATGATTGGCTCGGCAAGCCAGACACCTCACTGATCTTCCTGATGCTCATCATGATTTGGATTCAGGTCGGCTACCCTCTGGTCATCTTCATGTCCGGTCTGCAGCGCGTCGATCCGGAACTGTATGAGGCAGCCAGCCTCGACGGCGCTAACTGGTGGCAACGGTTCCGCGCCATCACACTGCCGTCCATCAAGCCCGAGATATTTGTGGTGGCGCTCACCTGCACCATCGCGGCTCTCAAGGTGTTCGGTCCGGTCTACATGCTGACCAAGGGCGGTCCGGGAACCAGCACCATAGTACCGTCGTACTATTCGTACACGCAGTTCTTCCAATCCCAACAGGTCGGCTACGGTGCCGCCATCTCCACGGCATTGACCGTGGTGGTCGTCGTGGTGTCGATTATCTTCACCAACGTGCAGGAGAAGGTCGCGAAAGAAGACGAGGAGTGATCTGAAATGACAAGCGTAACAATGGCAAAAGTACGTGCCCCGAAAGCCAAGAAGAACCGCACTGCCGGCGACTGGTTCATCCTTGCTCTGCTGATCGTGGGCGGGCTGGTGATGCTCTTCCCGTTCATCGTCCTGCTGCTCAACGCATTCAAAACAACCACCGATTACAATGCGGCAGGCCCATTGTCGTGGCCAAAGGAGTTCAGTCTTGACGGTCTGATGAAGTTCTGGAACCGTGTCAACTACCCGGAAAAGCTGTGGAACAGCATTTGGACATCGGGACTGGTCGCCATCCTCGCGGTGATTCTGTCGATGTTCAACGCATTCGCACTCGGCATCGGCCGCGTCAAAGGGCGCCGATGGATTATTTTGCTCATCATGCTTGCCAACATGATGCCCCAAGAAGCCTTGCTGTACCCGCTGTACATCATGTTCAAGAACATAGGTCTATACAACTCCCAATGGGCGATTGTCATCATCTTCACCGTGATTCAGAGCGCTTTCGGCACCTACTTGCTTTCCTCGGTATATGGCACCTTCCCAAAGGCGATTCTAGAAGCGGCGACCATTGATGGTGCAAACCGTTGGACCATCTTCCGCAAGATCGTGTTCCCGATTTCCAAGCCGACACTGAGCGTCATGCTCGTATTCTTCTTCATCTGGACTTGGAACGAATACATGATTCCGATGGCCTTCCTGGTCGACAACTCTACGCAGACCATCCCAATTGCGGTCAGCTCTCTGTCCGGAGACCGCTTGATGGACGTGACCACAACCGCCGCGGCCTCGCTGATCAGCATCGTTCCAACCCTCATCTTCTACCTGATCTTCCAACGTACGCTGTCCCGTGGTATCACCACAGGCGCGGTCAAGTAGCGGATTGCCATACAGTCACGGCCGGTTCCCTTCCCCGGCCGTGACATTAAATCTGTGGCTGTCTCCGCTGTGATCTCCTTCATACGGAGAACAGCCATTTGTATCTGTATACATCTGTATGCAAGTCGTTTTCAGACAAATCATCACAATAATTCAGGAGCAACAATGAAGTTCACCAATGGTTACTGGCTTACCCGACCGGGCGTGGAAGCCCTGTACGCGCGTGACGTCTATGAGGTTGGCATCGGAAAGGACGGCGAAAGCCTGAATGTGCTCGCACCGGTAGCGCCGGTTCGTGAACGTGCGAACACGCTGAATCTGCCGGCATTCGAGGTCAACATCACCAGCCCGGCTGAAGGCGTGATCCGTGTGACTGCCGACCACTGGCAGGGCGCGACGGAATATCCGGGATTCCCATTGAACGCTGACGGGCCTGGCGACCGCGACTACATCGCCGCAGTTCAGGATGGCAACGGTGACGGCGAGGTCGGTCAGATTGGCGCCTCGGCAACGCTGACATCCGGTGGGCTGAGTATAAAAGTAGTCAAAGGCTCGCCTTGGAATATGACATTCACCGGCGAGGACGGCAAAGTGCTGACACAGTCTGTCGGTAAGTCCCTCGCCCGATTCAAGCTTGAGCCGCGTGCGGCCGTCACCGCGCAGCCTGTAGGCGAATTCGGTGTGAGTATGGACGGTTCCGCATACGACGAATCCGACGTATTCACCGGTATCCAGCTGCATCTGGGAGTGGGGGAGAACGTATACGGTTTCGGTGAGCGTTTTGGCTCGTACATCAAGAACGGTCAGACCATCGATATCTGGAACGAGGATGGGGGTACCTCCTCCGAGCAGGGGTACAAGGACATCCCGTTCTACATGACTTCCAACGGTTACGGTGTGCTGGTCAACAATCGTGGGCACGTGTCGTTCGAAGTCGGTTCCGAAAACACTGAGGCTGTGCAGTTCTCCGTGCCCGGGGAGAGTGTCGATTTCTGCGTGATCTATGGGCCGACTCCGAAGCAGATTCTTGACCGCTATACCAAGCTGGTCGGCCGCCCAGCCAACGTGCCGGCGTGGAGCTACGGCTTATGGCTCACCACTTCGTTCACCACCAAGTATGACGAGAAGACTGTCAACTCCTTCATCGACGGTATGGCCGAACGCGGCATTCCGCTAAGCGCCTTCCACTACGACTGTTATTGGATGCGTGAATTCCATTGGACTGACTTCGAATGGGATAAGCGCTTCTTCGGTGACATCGAATCTACACTCAAACGCCTGCATAAGGACAAGGGCCTGCATATCTGTGCCTGGATCAACCCGTACATCGGTCAGCGTGGTTCCATGTTCAAGGAAGGCAAAGAAAAGGGGTATTTGGTCAAAAAAGTCAATGGCGGGATTTGGCAGACCGATTTCTGGCAGGCTGGCATGGCGTTGGTGGACTTTACCAATCCGGATGCCCGTGAATGGTTCAAGGATAAGGTCAAGCACCTGCTGAACCAAGGTGTGGACGCCATTAAAACCGATTTTGGCGAGCGTATTCCACGCGATGTGGTCTGGTACGACGGCTCGCCGAAGCTTTCCATGCACAACTGGTACACCCAGCTGTACAACCAGGCGGTGTTTGAGGCTATCGAGGAGACTTACGGCAAAGGCAAGGCGTGCCTGTTCGCACGTTCCGCCACGGTCGGTGGTCAGCAGGAGCCGGTGCATTGGGGTGGTGATTGCGAATCCACATTCAATGGCATGGCGCAGACTTTGCGTGCAGGTCTATCCATCACCAGTTCGGGCTTTGGATTCTGGAGCCATGATATCGGTGGTTTCGAGGGCGCATACCCTGATCCGGCCGTGTACAAGCGTTGGATCGCTTTCGGCTTACTTAGTTCGCATTCCCGCATGCACGGGTCCTCTGTGTATCGTGTGCCATGGTTGTTCGATGAAGCGGACGAAAAGAACGGCGTGGTCAACGCACCGGGCCAGACCGCTGTGGATGTGGCGCGTACCTTCACCAAGCTTAAATTGAGTCTGATGCCGTACCTGTATCAGGTAGGTCTGCAACCGCATCTGTACGGTACTCCGGTAATGCGTTCGATGTTTGTCGAATTTCCTGACGATCTCACCTGCCGAACACTCGACCGCCAATACATGTTTGGCCCAAATTTGCTGGTGGCTCCGGTATTCACCTATTCCGGAGATGTAGAGTACTATCTACCGTCCGGCACTTGGACTAATTGGTTCACCGGTGAGAAGGTAACAACCGAACACGGTACATGGCGCAACGAGCGCCACGGTTTCGATACCATTCCGCTGTGGGTGCGTGACGGCAGCGTGTTGGCCACCAAGCCAGATGCCGAGACTCCGGATTACGAGTACGGCAAGGACGCGTTGATCTCAGTATTTCTCGATCATGACGATCGGGCGGAGGCCGTAGTAACAGAAACGGATGGTTCTTCCGTGACATTTACTGCGTGCAGAACACCTATTGGGACAGAAATCGTCAGTTCCGACGGGCGTGCGTTTACTGCACGACTTGGGTTCGGCAAAATAGTTGCTGCACAGAATGGCAAGGTGGTGCTGTGACAATCGATTCAGCAAGAATTCGGAATTCAGCGTGAACCCTACACATGGGTCAATATATGTGTAGCACTCGTGCATAATAAAAACTGCGGTGAGGTTGGCTCGGCTATAAACTCGAATTAACCTCACCGCTTTAATGTTACGGCAACATGAAGCTAAAACTTATTGCGAAGGAGCGTCGATGAACTACCGGTTTCCTGAAGGATTCACTTGGGGTACGGCAACCGCTTCATATCAGGTGGAAGGGGCCATTCATGAAGGAGGCCGCACGCCGTCCATCTGGGATACGTTTTGCGCCCGGTCTGGCACTATATTCGATGGGTCTTCCGGTGAAAACGCATGTGATCAGTACCATCGCTATCCACAAGACATCAGTTTGATGAAAGAACTAGGCATTGGTGCGTACCGCATGTCGATCGCGTGGCCGCGTATCCAACCCGTTCCAGACGGAACCGTTAACGCCGAGGGTCTGGATCATTATCGTCGCGTGCTAGATATGCTGCGGGATAACGGCATCAGGCCCGTTGTCACGCTATACCATTGGGATCTTCCGCAGTACCTGCAGGACCTTGGGGGGTGGCCTCGGCGCGATACAGCGCTGCGATTCGCGGAATACGCGGCCTGTCTCGCCAAGGCTTTCGGAGACCGAGTGGATACATGGACCACGTTGAACGAACCATGGTGCGCGGCATATCTTGGCTATGGTTGTGGCGATCATGCCCCGGGAATCAAGGATCATGCACAGGCATTGGCCGCAGTGCATCACCTCAATCTGGCGCATGGGCTGGGCATGCGGGCGATCCGCGCGGAACTAGGCGATAAAGCGCGCTGTTCAGTGACGTTGAACCTGTCGGTCACCCGCGCCGCGACGGATTCCAAGGAGGACGTTATGGCCAAGAAACGTGCTGACCTATTCAATAATGAAGTGTTTCTTGGTCCCATGCTTGAAGGCAGATATGATTCTGAACTCCTTACGGCGACGGCGCGGGTCACCGATTGGAATTTTGTGCATGACGGTGATCTTGAGTCCATCCGGCAGCCGATTGACGTGCTTGGCGTGAATTATTATTCCACCAATACCGTGCGGTACCGTGCCGATGTCACCAGTGTTACATCCGATGAAACCGCACCTGCGGCAACGACTCCAGCTGGTCTTGATGTCCATCACAATCCCATTCCAGCGCAGGAGCACGTGGAGACGCTGCCGCCTGAGGGCGAGTTGACAGCCATGGGTTGGAATCAAGATCCTCAGGGACTTACGGATATCCTCTTGGAGCTTACGCGACGATATCCTGGACTGGAACTTATGGTAACCGAGAACGGTTCTGCCTGGGATGATGAGGTTTCGAAGGATGATTCGGTTGCCGGAGTTCCAGGTCCGATGGTGGCGGATGATGCCGCATCCTGGTCTGTGGTACCGGGGAGGATCGTGCATGATCCGAAGCGTGTGGCGTATCTTGACGCTCATATACGCGCTGTGGCCCGTGCCATTGATGCTGGAGCCAAAGTGACGGGCTACTATGCCTGGTCGTTGCTTGACAACTTCGAATGGGCACTTGGCTATACCAAACGCTTCGGCATCGTACGTGTCGACTATGGTACGCAGGAACGCATCTGGAAGGATTCAGGATTGCGTTATCGCGATATCGCTCATACCAACGTCATTTAAGCTTACTGTTACTGTGGTATGAACTGATTTTTGTTCCGCATTTCCCCTAACTCGATGGGAGATGATGGAACCATGGCAAAAGGCACGAGGCGCCGGCCCGCGACATCCTTCTGGTCCACTCGGATTTCTTCATGGCCGTGTACGGGTACCGCAAGACGCATGCCCGGTCGTCGGCGCGGGGCTGGGATCCGGCTGAGATCGGCCGCGACCAGGTGATGAACGTCACGCGGGAATCGGGAATCCGCGGCGTGCGCCGCGGCAGGACGCCCGTCACCGCCAAACCGGCGAAGGGCACGGGCGGCAGGCCCGACCTCGTGGAACGCGGGTTCGAGGCGGAGGCGCCGAACCGGCCGCATGTGGCCGACATCTCCTACGTGCGCATGGCCAACGGCTCGTTCGGCCACACGGCGTTCGCCACCGACGTGTTCGCCCGCAGGATCGTCGGCCGGACGCGCGCCACCACCATGGACACCAGGAAGCTGTCGCTGCAGGCGCTGGAACAGACGATATCATTGGGCCGCCTCGCATGGCGGCACGGACGGTCTCGTGCACCGTTCCGGCCATGGCGCGCGGTGCATCGGCCTCGTGTACGCCACCGGGGTCGGGGAATTCGGCATGCCTCCCCCGACCGGCACGGTCGGCGCCTCGTACGACAACGCCATGGCCGAGAGCGCCGACGGCGCGTACAGGACCGAGCTCGTCTGACGGCGCAAGCCCTTCCAGGATTTGAGGGACCTGGAACTGGCGACGTTCCGGTGGGTCTCGCGGCGGGGACTCGAAGCGTCCGCACCGGTCCTTGGGCTACAGGACACCGGAACGGACCGAAACCGAGTATTATGCAAACCAAGCGGCGCAAGCCGCCCCACTATAGGGGTGGAACAAAAATCAGGCCATATCATGCTACTCTCGGTACGCTTAACGTGTGTGGTGCGGCGGAATCGGTGTAGCGCCGGAAGTGAGATGAGGTAACATGATCGGTTCGATGAATAATCTGCAACAAAAGGATGTTTTTCAAGAATCGCAACGATCGAAGCAGTCAGTGTCGAAGAAATCTCGCAGCAAGCGAGTGACTCTACAACAGGTGGCTGATGCCGCTGGAGTGTCGCGATCTGCCGCCTCGTTCGTTATGACGGGTCGCACTGATCAGCGTATTTCAGAGGCCACTATAAAAAAGGTGCGTAAGGCGGCTGCGGATTTAAGCTATCGACCTAATCTCACTGCTAAGACACTTCGTACTGGCAAGTCTGGCACGGTCGGCCTTGTCTCGGATTTTATTGGCACAACATCGCATGCCAACTCCATGGTGATGGGGGCGCTGGATGTGCTGAGAGACAAGGGGAAGTTGTTGTTCACTGTGGATACCCAGGGTGACGCAGACGTGGAGAGCAAATCGATTAAAGCATTGTTGGATCGCCAGGTTGATGGCGTCATTTATGCAGCCATGTTTACACGTGAGGCGAAAGTGCCAGCCGTGTTGCGTACTGTACCGACAGTATTGCTGAATTGCCTTGATGAAACTGACGATGGTAGGGCAGATAGTGCGTTCTCCAGCGTGGTTCCTGATGAATATCAGGCTGGGTGCGATGCGTCCCGTTTGCTGTTGGAAGCGGGGCATACTGATCGTATTGTTTTTGCAGGCTGCTTTCCAGAAGGCGTTGCTGGTGGTGTTCGATGGGGGTCTTGGGGTTCATGGGCGTTGCCCCAGCGTCTGCAGGGTATTGACGACACATTGAGGCTGGCGGGTTACGAACTGTTTGCGCATTTTGAGGCTACGGAATGGGAAATCGATTCAGGCAGGACGATCGCACATCAAGTATTGGCTTCCTGTTCGCGGCGTGATGAGCTTCCGACAGCAATTATCTGTGTCAATGATGCTGTTGCGTTCGGCATGATGCAGGTGTTGTTGAGTGAGGGTGTGCGTATTCCGGAAGACGTATCGCTGATTAGCTTCGATGGCAGTGATTGGGCTGCTGCTATGTTGCCTCCGATCACAACATTGCGCTTACCACAGTTAGAGATGGGAAGCGCTGCCGCAAGAATGCTGTTGGAGCAGAAGGAGCCGGCGCAGCGAGTACGCATATCAATGCCATTGATTCAAGGGGCGACGGTCAGTTCTCCTCGTAAGTAAGATGTGATCGACGTTCGGCTGCGGCACGATCGTCGCTACGTGATGTTTCACGTGAAACAAAGAACGGCCCCAGAGCCTCCTATCGACGCCGATTAACTTCAACACGCCAATAAAATTCTTTTTCCTCTGTGCTATACCGATTTAGCGTAGAGTGACAAGCAAAGTGGCTATCAATGACAACGAGGTGACACATATGGGTTCGGTCGAAGTAGGACAGCTCATTAACGCGTCCCTAAGAGGAGATGATCCTTACTGCAGGCTTGACGTTTTCTTTCGTAACCGATTGTCTCTACGTCCCAATGCGACGCCACCTGCTCGGCTCCCAGATGATTTTATGGAGCCTGCCGGCGTCTGGCGCCTGCCTTGGAACGTAACTGTGGAGGAACGCACTATTGGTGACGCACAGAATGCCGTGTCGGTTCGTATATATCGTGACAAATCCTGCGGGGGAAAGAACAACGCTTGGCTGCTGTGGGCGCATGGCGGAGGCTTCACCGAAGGAAGCATCGACACTGCGGAAGCTCATGCGACTTGTGCTGAACTAACTGCACGTACAGGCACGACTTGCATTTCGGTAGATTATCGACTGACTCATGATGGACGGAATCTTTATCCAGCCGCATTGGATGATCTGCTCGATGTGTGGGCGTGGATAGTGGAGCAGACGCAACGCAATGTTCAGCAGACAACGCTGATGATAGGCGGAGCTAGTGCTGGCAGTAACCTTGCCGCTGCGTTATGCCGCAAGTTGGTTGACTCTTCTCGTGAAGGTGGCGTGTTGCTGCCGGTGCCACATGCTTTTCTTGGTGCATACGGTGTTTTTCACGATATGCAGCGTGAATTGGTAAAAGGCTGGGATGGTAATACGGGCATATTGCCAACGCCGTTGCGTTTTACTCCACAGGTCTGCAAAGACATGTATGCGCGTTATGTCGGTCGTGCCACCGATTTTCCAGCATACGGTGTGCCTGGGGAATGCGATGCGCGGCAATTGCAGATTCCCGCCTTCCGCGCTGATTTGCTGTGAATTCGACGATTTGGCTCCTTCCAGCATGGTGTTTGCCGAGCAGCTTCGTCAAGCGGGCACGCCGGTGCAATTACGTATGGCAGCTGGCGTGCTGCATGGCTTCTTGAACTGGTATCCGTCTGAACGGCTACCGCAGACGTTGGCCGCGATTCGGTTCCTTGCTGCGTTTATAGAAGAGCAGATACAAAAACAGGCGAGGGAAAGGAGAGATGAAAGTTTTATCGACCGACCGCATCAGGCATAACTATGCTTACCCAATCAAACCTGTGGGGTGAGCAATGATGGTTGAATAAATAACTCGCTTATGACGAGATGTCAGCAACGTACAGAGATGTACGGCAGTGCTGATTAAACGACATTTTATTAAGATAACAATTGAGGAGAAAACAATGTCATCAACAACGAAGTCTGCTGGCATTATCAAGGCGTTGAAGCATCCAAATCCATGGTGGGTTGGCTTCGTGTGCGGCATGGCCACTTTTGTGGACAATGCAGCGACCATGGGTGTTTCCACGGCATTCGTGCTTTATCAATCCGGAGGAAGGCTTACCGGTAACCAGATTGGTATGCTGACTTCATCCGTCACTATTGGCGTGGCCTTGGGCTCATTCCTTGGAGGACGTCTTGGAGACCGTTTCGGACGTCGTCATGTGTTCGTCGGTACTATGCTGATAATCATTTTGGGTGCGTTTATTCCGTTCATCAGCACGGATTTTGCATTCATGCTGCCGGGCGTTTTGCTGCTGGGTTTGGGTATTGGCGCGGATTTGCCAGTGGCCATGGCCACTATTTCCGAAACGGCGACTGATAAGAACCGAGCAAAAATTCTTGTATTCTCCAACCTTTTGGGTGGTTTCGGCATTTTGATGTCAGTGCTGTTGGGTATTTTCTTCGGCAATTCAGGCGTGTTCGGCGGTCACGTTATCTTCGGTGCGTTCGGCGGGGTGGCAGTTATTGTGTTACTGATGCGTCTGACGATTCCAGAAACCGAAACATGGTTGAAGGCCAGTGAGGAACGCAAGGAGGGTGTGCACACTCTGCGCGCTGACAACTCCAGCGTTAAGGATTTGATGAAGACCCCGTGGCGTAAGCCGTTCGTGACTCTCGTGTGCTATTACTCGCTTGTTGCCATCTCTGTGTCTGTTTCTTCTGGATTCGGCACGTACATCGCTTACAACGTTGCCAATATCTCGGTGTCTACCTACTCCACCGCGTCGCTTGCCTGTATGCCTCTGGCCATTCTTGGTGCAGCGTGGTTCATGGCTGTTGCCGATTCCAAGTGGCGTATGACCTATTATGTCATCGGCTCGGTTTTGGTCGCGGTGAGTGGTCTGATTCCGGTGATCTTTGGTTTCAACCTGGTGACGCTGTGCGCCTTCACCTATATTGTGACTTTCGCCGGTGCGTTCTGCTACGAGACCATCATGAAGGTATGGACTCAGGAGTCCTTCCCGACTATGCTTCGTGGCACTGCCCAGGGTTTCATTTACGGTATTTCTCGTGTACTGACCGCAATCATGAGCGCGGTAACCCCGGCGTTGCTTGTCTTTAACCCCAAGATGCTGTATGTGGGCATTGCGTTGCTGTCGGCTGTTGGTTTCTTCGTTGGCTGGCTTGGCTTCCATAAGAGCACGGGCATACATTCCAGACTGAGGCTCAGATTGAGTCGGAAGGAGCGTTGCAATGAACCTCAAACCCATCTCATTCGACGTCGAAGGATTGACGCTACGCGGTTCGGTATATGAGCCGAAAGGCGGTTTTGAACAAGAAAAGCGTTATCCGACGGCACTTCTGTTCCATGGTTTCGGTGGCAATAGAATCGACTTTTCAGGGTTCATGGTGCAGATGGCCAGGTCGCTAAGTCAGCAGGGCATTGTCGCGATTACCTATGATCGTGCCGGCCACGGTGAAAGCGACGGAACATTCTTCGACGTGAGCATTAGTCGTGAAGTCCGTCATGCCAAGCAGGTGCTGCAACAGGTTTGCTCACTGGACTATGTTGATGAAAACAATCTGCACTTTGGCGGTATTAGTTTGGGTGCGGTTGTTGAATCAATCGTTGCGTCCGAGACCGCAGCTAAGCCACGCAGTATGGTCATGGTGTCGAGCGCTGCATCTTGTGTTGACGAAATAACGTCGGGGAAAATTCAAGGTAAATCACTGGAAGGGTTGCGGACTCAGTCCTATTTCGATTTCATGGGTGCAAAAATGGGACCAGCCATGGTCGAAGATGTCAAAGGGCTTGATTTGTACGCCAAAGTTACTGGGTGCACCAGTGATGTGCTGCTGATACACGGTACTGCGGACTTTGTGCCGGTGGAGTATGCGCAACGCTACAAAGATGTCTTCGGTGATCGAGCTACGCTGATAGTGAAAGAAAACGGAGACCATGGTTTTTGTTCGGTGCCTGATCGTGAGTTCGTCATGAGTAAGACCGCGCAGTTCATCGCTGAGCACGCTGGTGTCAGTTATCAGGGTGTAGAGATTTTCTGAGAACGATTCGAAGGAGTGAAGATGTGCAATGATGTTTCCGTAATCGCCTCTTCTGACGCGTCCAACGCGAGTCGTGTGCTTAATCTGCCAGAAGGTGGATCGGTGCGTTTGTGCGGTGCCATGGATGTGCAGCGCGTGACCATTGGTGAACGTACTGGGTTACGCCCTATTCGTCTTCCATTGTCTGGCTTGGTGCAACGTTCCCTGTACGAATATGAGACGGTGCGCACGGTGGTATCTGGATGTTCTGGTGTGCATCTGCGTGTTCGCACGGCGGCTGATGCCATACGACTTGCGGTACGTGCTGCGCGCGTGGATTATGGTGAGCTGAATAGTGAGTTCAATGCATTTGCCGCCACAGTTGATGGGCGCACGGTATGCGAGGTGACGTCTCAGTCGGATGCCATTGAGCGGGTGTCGCGCGATGGGCGTACTTGTGTGCGTACAGAGCTTGATGAGTGTTCAGTTGTAGAGTTCACAGGTCTTGGCGCCATTGGTGAAAAGACTGTGGTCATTTGGCTTCCGCAAACGGTAATTGTCGATTTGCTGGGCGTTAGTGGCGTCCATGGTGAGCCGGTCGAGGCTGCGGAGGAATCCTCGACGCCGCGCTGGCTTCATTACGGCAGCTCAATCAGCCACTGCCATACACCGTCCAGTCCGTTGCAGGTGTGGCCAGTGCTGGCGGCTGGTTTGAATGATTTGGAAGTCACCAATCTTGGTTTTGCCGGTCAGTGCATGCTTGATCCGTACGTGGCGAAGGCTATTGCGGCGAGCGATGCAGATGTCATTACGCTGTCGGTCGGTGTGAACATTACTGGTGCGCGTGCCATGAATCAGCGGACATTTACACCTGCCCTGCACGGTTTCCTTGACGTCATCCGTGAGCGGCACCCAGATACTCCAATTGTGCTAGTCTCATCTATTTACTGGCCGGACAGTGACGATGTTCCTGGTCCTTCTGATGTGCGCTTCCATGATGATGGTTCTGTGACCTGCTATTCGTATGGTGACCGTAAGGAAATTGCGGTTGGCGCATTGACATTGGAGCAGTCTCGCGAGGAGCTGCAGCATGTGACGCAGGTTCGTCACGATACGTATGGGGAAAATATTCAGTATCTTGATGGGCTGACGTTGTTTGGTCCGTCTGATGTAGGGAATTTCTGTTTGCCAGACGGCCTGCATCCGGATGCTCAGCTGTATGCGGAGATAGCCCGTCGTTTCTCTTGCCAAGTTTTTGCTGATAATGGCTTGGTCCCACGAGCTTCACTGCATTAGTAGTTTTCCAATCCCTAGCTACTGCTAAATGCTGTGTTGATAGCCTGCGGCTCGCGGCCGCAGGCTTTTCTTTTTGTGATGTTATTGAGATTGCAGATATGCGGCTCATGTTTCACGACACGTTTTCACGAATTTGCGAATTTTTGACAAAAGACGGTGTGTGGCAGTCTTGCAAAATGGGCATGGTGTGCAATAATGGCAGAAATGCACCGATGGCACACGCCCGGTGTCCACAACCGCGCAGCATTGCCCAGTTCAGCGAGTGGTTGCGAAAATCGCAATTTTCCGCGGTTTTCGTGCTATCGCAACGGCAGGGGAGAGCTGACTACTCCGCGGCGCTCCCAAGGAGATCATCATGGTTGATCGCAAGGAAGATCAATCCACCCAATTCCGCGAGACCAGTTCGGGAAATTTCGAACAAGCGAAGAATATCGCAACGCAAACGCAAGTCGATCCGTCGCTCGCCGATGCACAAACCGTCGCGCAATCGCTTGGCGTCGATTTGAATACCGGCCTGAGCCAAGCGGAAGCCAAGCGGCGACTCGACAAGTACGGACCGAACGAACTCGCGTCCGCACCACCGGTGCCGAAATGGAAGAAATTCCTCGAACAATTCAAAGATCCCCTCGTCTACCTGCTGTTGGCTGCAACCGGCATTTCGTTCGTCGCATGGTTCATAGAACGGGCCAACGCCGTACCGGGTGCGGAAGGCGGCGAAGCATTGCCGTTCGACGCCATCGTCATCGTGCTGATTCTCATCGTCAACGCGGTACTCGGCTACATTCAGGAATCGAAGGCGGAAGCGGCCGTCGAAGCGCTCTCCAGCATGACCGCGCCGCAGACCAACGTGCTGCGTGACGGTCAAATCGAACGCATCAACACGGTTGACGTGGTGCCCGGCGACATCATCGTGCTCGGCGAAGGCGACTCCGTTTCCGCGGACGGACGCCTCTTCGCCGCCGCCAGCCTACGAATCGCGGAAGCCAGCCTCACCGGCGAAAGCGTGCCCGTCGGCAAAAAGACCGACACCCTCGCACAGGCGAAGGCCCTCGGCGACCGCGCCAACATGGTGTTCAACGGCACGTCCGTAACGCAAGGCACCGGCCGCGCCATCGTAACCAGCACCGGCATGGGCACGCAGGTCGGTAAAATCGCCGATCTGCTGCAAGCCACGGAAGACGACGAAACCCCGCTGCAAAAGGAAATGAACTACGTTTCCAAAATCCTCGGCAGCGCGGTATGCATCATCGCGGTCGTGGTGCTGGTCGCGCTCGCGCTTACCGAAGGCTTCCAAGACGTTCACGATGTGATCGATTCGCTACTGTTGGCCGTCTCGCTGGCGGTCGCGGCCGTGCCGGAAGGTTTGGCTGCGATTCTTACGGTGGTGCTCGCGCTCGGCGTGCAGCGCATGGCCATGCACAATGCGATCGTCAAGAAGCTGCATTCGGTGGAAACGCTCGGATCCGCGTCGGTGATCTGCTCCGATAAGACCGGCACGCTCACCCGCAATGAGATGACCGTGGAGCGCGTGGTCACTCCGAGCGGCGAAGTGCAGCTTACTGGCACCGGCTATGCGCCGGAAGGCCGCATGGTGGTCGATCCACAGACCATGGAACATGCGCAAATACGCGGGATCATCGAATCGGAAGCCGTTGCGACCCTTGCCGTGGGCGCGTTGGCGAACGACGGCGAACTGCGCGAATCTGCTGCTTCTGCCGGAAATGCGGAAAACGTAACGTGGGAGGCGGTCGGCGACCCGACCGAAGTCTCACTCATCGTCGCAGCACGAAAAGTGAAGGCGGATCGCAAGTACGCCAACTACGAGCGCGTTGGCGAAATCCCGTTTACTTCCGAACGTAAGCGCATGTCCATCGTGGCGCAAGACAACGCTGACGCCGGCCGCCTGACCGTCTTCTCCAAGGGTGCCCCCGATGTACTTCTTGGATATTGCAGCAGGATTGCGGTCGGCGGTGCCGTTCGCCCACTTACGGAAGGTGATCGTCAGCAGATTCTTGCGACTGTCGAACAGCTTTCCTCCGACGCATACCGCACGTTGGGTCAGGCTTATCGTCCGCTCGGTACCGCTTCTCTTGCGCAAGTGCCGGGAATCATGCTGAATTCCGCAGGTCATGTTGCCGATATTGCGGAACAAAGCGATGTGCTTGAGAACGATTTGATTTGGGTCGGCATGATCGGCATCATCGATCCGCCGCGCACGGAAGTGCGTGATTCGGTTGCCGAAGCGCATCGCGCCGGCATTCGTACGGTAATGATTACCGGCGATCACCCGCTGACCGCGGCGCGCATCGCCACCGATCTGGGCATTATCGACAAGGGCGGCACGGCCATGACCGGCAGCCAACTCGACGAACTGCCCGACGAAGCGGCATTCGACAAGGTGACCAGCGGAGTGTCCGTCTACGCGCGAGTCGCGCCGGAACACAAGTTGAAGATCGTTGAATCCTTGCAACGGCAAGGCAATATCGTGGCCATGACCGGTGACGGCGTGAACGACGCTCCCGCAGTCAAAACCGCCGATATTGGCGTCGCCATGGGCATTACCGGCACTGAAGTGACCAAGCAGAGCGCGAAAATGATCCTCGCCGACGACAACTTCAGCACCATCGTCGCAGCCGTGCGTGAAGGACGCGGCATTTTCGACAACATCCGCAAGTTCCTGCGCTACCTGCTGAGCTCCAATGTGGGCGAAGTGTTCACCGTGTTCGGCGGGGTGATGCTCGCCGGATTCCTCGGCATCACCCAGCCCGGCAGCCAAGGCGTGACCGTGCCGCTGCTTGCCACGCAGCTGCTGTGGATCAACCTGCTCACCGACGCGGCACCCGCGCTCGCCATGGGCGTCGACCCGTCCACCGACGATGTGATGGCGCGCAAGCCGCGCAAACTCACCGATCGCGTGATTGACGCCGAAATGTGGGGCGACATCATTTTCATCGGTGTGATTATGGCGGCCGTCACCCTGATCGGCATGGACATGCACTTGGACGGCGGTCTGTTCACCGACCGTTCCGTCGATGCGATCGGTCACGACGCACAAATGACGGAAGCACGCACCATGGGCTTCACGATTCTCGTGTTCGCGCAAATGCTGAACGCGCTTGCCTCGCGCTCGCACTTGCAGTCAGCGTTCGTCGGACTGTTCTCCAACAAGTGGCTATGGGGCGCGATCGCGCTGAGCATGGTATTGCAGCTGGCGGTGATTTACATTCCGTTCCTCAACACCGCTTTCGGTACGGTACCGCTCAGCGTCGGCGCATGGGTCGAATGCCTCGGCCTTGCCATGATCGTGCTCATCGCTTCCGAACTGCGCAAATGCGTCCTCCGCGCCAGATAACGTCCGAAAGTGCGCAAAATCTCGGACGTTATCCAGCTTTCTGGAAGGGAAAGGTTTGTGAAGTCAATGATTGATGGGCTTCTTTCTTGCCTAATCTTTTTGGTGAGATGGGAGGTGCGCGGGATGCATTCGTTTGTTGAAGTATGGCGTCCGATGAAATTTAAGTGTTTTTTCCTAAATCAGATACAACATTTATTTTCATATCGGCTATACGCTTCTTTTAGGAAATCTGTCGGATCGCATCGAAGCGCTTCCGACAGACGCCTGGCTGTATCCAGCCGCATGCCTGAGGTCGAGCGATAGCCTGTCTCAAACCAAGAGATGTTCGGCTGGGGAATCCCTGTCATCTCTGACAACTCGTTTTGCGTATAGCCGCGAGTCCGACGAATGTCTCTTAGCCCGGATTCAGCGCAGTGGATTCCGCCTCTCCAACCTTCGTCGGGATGGAGCTCCAACACGTTGCAGTGCAATGCTTTGGCAATTTGGCGAGCGGTGTCCAAATGCATATTGCGTATGGTTTCCGGATTGTTTTCGAACATGACGAGACGATCATGATCCACGCCGGAGAGCTCGGCCAGCTGTTCTAGAGACATTCCTTCTTTGAGTCTCAGGTCCTGTAGCCTCATAGGCTGCGCCTCCATGCCGTTCCCTCCCTTCACGGTATCACTGCGGAATATTCGATCCGTCTTCTATTTGAGTCAAAAGCCTGTTCAGGAAAGGGACCATCCCGTCTTGGCAGGCCATTTTGCTCCGCTGCGCCCCACAGGATAACAGAATCCCCTCAACGTATCGTTCCGTCAATTCCTGATAAGGCGACTCATACGACGAACATGTTTTCCGGAAGGATGAGCTGGTTTCTGTGGAAAAGGAGAAAGACGATTCAGATGGACGGAATCGGGACACGCCGAGGGATGTGTTTATTTGCAACGGTTTTAGGGTATCTTTGGAAGGGTCGATTTGCGTGATCGCCGGGGTTCGTGTAAATTGACTCTTCGCTGCCGCTCGGCGAGTGGTTCCCCGGTTGGGGTTCCTCGAGGCGGGTGAGTGGTGGTGGTTTGAGAACTCAAGAGCGTATTTGTACTAC
>ENA-ORUG01000268-ORUG01000268.1-human-gut-metagenome-genome-assembly--contig:-NODE-268-length-64172-cov-6.600090_pt1 | contig 64172 bp, 56 predicted proteins | sample MGYA00242079_ERZ509207 | MGnify/ENA primary metagenome ERZ509207 (study PRJEB26280, sample SAMEA2338780) | human gut metagenome | biome: human gut; feature: human-associated habitat; material: faeces...
TCCTGTATGCTGCTTTTTTCAATCAGCGGCTGTCAGAAGAAACGTACTGCGAAAGAAGTTTTGGAATCAAGTCTTAAACAAAGTTCCAAATTAAAAGATGCTGATTTCAGTGGAGAAGCTTCTTATAAGATCGCAAATAGTGAGGCTTCTTCATCCTCAAACGTTACGATCAAGATGAATTTTGACACAAAACTACAGACTGTTGATAAAGATCAGTTAAAAATGTCTATGACTTCTACCTTAAACATGCTTGGGCAGACTATGGATATGAATATGTATTATTCTGATGGTTATTATTACATGAACACCAATGGAACAAAGCAGAAAATAAAAATGGATATCGCAGGTCTTCAAAAACAGATTCAGTCAACCACAGGTCAGACTTCTTTGTCTGCAAAATATTACAAAGATCTGAAACTTAGTGAAAAGGATGGAAATACTGTTCTTAAATACAGTATCAATAATGATGGATTGAATCAATACGTCAAAGATGTTACCTCCCAGATGACAACTGTAACTGGTGGAAGTAATTCCATTAAGATTTCTTCTTTGACCGGTACAAAAACATTGAATGACAAAGATCTTCCTGTGAAAGAATCCATCCAGATGGTTATGGAAAGCGGTGACAATGAGACAGGTTCGATCACTTTAAAAATGAACCTGACTTATCATGATCCTGGAAAATCTGTGACTGTGACCTTACCTGACGATCTGAATACTTATCAGGAAATTTCAAATTAATAAATTTTATTGCATAGGAAATTCCGATAAAATCCTAAAGCAAACGACGTAAGCATCTTATTCTTTTGAATATAATACTTACGTCGTTGTTTTTTATGATCTTATTTTAACTTGATCTTAATCGTTGCTTTTTTATTAATATTATTTACATAATGCAAGCACTGCCTTCGCTGCCTCTTCATCTGTGATCAGTGTATTAATATATCCGCCTCTCACAGCTCCAAGAATCGCTTCTGCCTTCATCTCCAGTCCTGCGACACAGATCACATTCTCTGTATTCTTGATATCTTCAATTCCAAGCCCGATCATCTTATTAACAAACGGTGTTATGACTTCATTTCCTTCCATATCGTAAAAATGTCCTCCGATATGTCCGATCGCACCTTTCTTCTCAAGATTATATAAATCTCTGGTACTTAAATAAGATTTCCAACTCTTATATACGATAGAACCAACACTGGTTAGAATGATATCTGCATTCCTTGCAAGCTCTAAACATCCTTTAATATTCGGCTCTTGTTCAAGACTGTCCCTGACTTCTTCCGAGTTTACAAACAATGGTGCATAAATGTAGTGATACGTTCCACCATATGCATAGGCAAGTTCTTTCGAAAGATCCAAGGAATCTCTCTCTGGAGTCCTTACATTGGCTGCTCCCATGATCGGTACGACTGTGATCGGGATATTCTTACTTGTCTTGACCGCTTTGACAGTATGATACATTGTATTCCCCCATGAAATTCCAAGAATCATATTATCATTTAACAGATTATCTAGATAGTATGCTGCAACTTCACCCAATTTCTGAAGGACCATCGTATTATTTGCTTCTTTGACAGAAATCACTCTCACATCTTTCAACGCAAATCTTCTCATAAATTCCTGTTCCAGCTCTACATTGCGGTCCCATGGCTCTAAAATCTTGATCTCTACGATTCCAAGCTGTCTTGCCTCTTTTAGCATTCTTGAAATCTTAGAACGTGAGGTAAAAAAACGTTCCGCAATCTGATTCTGAGTCATTTCCGCATTATAATAGAGGTTTGCAACACTGGCAAGCATGTTGCGCTTTTCGTTATCACTAAGTGAATCATATTCCTTCATTGTTTTCCACCTCCCATTCTTTATCCAAAGCATTTTTATTATACCGCATTAGTTAATTTGCGTCCAGTATACAATGTCTCTATTTTTCTACTTTATACAATGCAATTTCATCAATTTCTCTGTTTGCAGACAAAATATAATCTTCTCCATTGTTTGTGTAATGAAGTACGTTTGCTGGTCCTACATCACTGTCTAAAAGGTCAGCTGTAAATGTTAATTTTTCAGCATCTGTTTTCTTGAAAATGCTGATCTTTTCTCCGTGGAATGGTGAGATTGTTAACATTTCTAACTCACCATCGTTGTCGAAGTCTGCAAATGCCATATCACTGCTTGCTTCATCTAAGACCTGTTTAATCTCCCATGTTCCTTCTGCAGATTCTGGTAGTGTGCATTCAAAGACACCTTCATTTGCTGCAACATAAGATCTTAAAACACCATCAACTTCTGCTTTGCAGTATCCATGATTCTTTAATAAACCTTCTTTTAATACTTTGATCTCATCACAGTCAGCCTGGAAGTTTGTCCATACATCCCAGTGAATAGGTACAACAACTTTGCACTGTAAGTTTTCTGCCATACGAAGAATATCTACAGATGTCCTCTTATCCTGCCACATCACAGCATCACATAATGCATTTCCATCCCGATCTACTGATATCATTGATGTTCTCTGTGCCATCAATGAAATCATCTCAACTTTGTGTCCATGTTCCTCACACCATATCTGAATGTTCTTCGCAATATCATATAATACACTTCTCCATATCTCAGGATTCTGTGTCACATAAATCGATAAATGAAAATCAGGGTGGTATTTTCCCTGAAACTGGCATAGAATATCTGCCTGCTCATTCATCAATACACCCCGCATGCTTGAAGTTCCCACATCAAAAACAAGGATTCCCATCAAAGACCTCCTTTTACTGCTTTTGTTATCTGTTAATCTTCTTAATGTACTAATCCGCCCATCTTAAACGACTCGATCAAAAGTTCTAATGTCTTTGGATCACACTGTCGGTATTTGAAATAATATAACAGCATCTCTGTATATTCCACCAATTTCTCCGCGTAAGCTTCCTTCACAAAATGCTTGCTGCCACACATCAGGCATTCATTGATCAACAGATATGCTGCAAATCGTTCATTTACAAAAATATCCCTTTCCTGATCAGAGTATTCCCGAAACTGGATTGGTTTTCTCTTAACGATCCATGAGATTGTATATGCAAACAATTTCTCTGTGCGGATACGCTCAATACTGTGAAATTCTTTTAAACGCATCACATCCATAAAATAATCAAGGATCACCTGCATTAAAATTCGTTCATTACAGTAAGCTACGTCAGAAAATCCAGCAATCTCAATAAATTCCATTGCTGTTTTCTGTAATTCCTCAAATCGTTCCCGGAACTTGTCCACTCCAACCTCATCAATCAGCTCTCTGTAATTCTCCATCTCAAATAAATTATGTTCTATCATTTGGGCTCCTTTATCATCTTTAACAGTTGTAGTTCATCCAGTTGCTGTTTATGATTTACGATCAGATTATTTACATCCGATTCTAAATGATATCTTGCCTTTGAAAAATACTCTGCCTGTGCCGCACCGGTAAATCCGGCTGATGAGTTTGGCAGTTTATCGATTTTGTGTTCTCCGGCAATGATTTCTTCCACCAATCGTTCGATCCGCTGTCTTTCCTCTGCGAATCCGTCATCATATCTCTCCATCTGGTTTTATCCCTTTCTTAAGATCATCCGGTTCATATAGCTCCCAGCATCAATTACACCATCTTTGGCTCTTGGAATCTGCTCTTGTTCTCTCTTATGTGGTTCTTTTGACATTCGCTCAAGATCATTGTAACTGTCCTGTGCAAAATATTTCTCCATATCGAACCAGCCTTCTTCTCCAAACTGAAAACATGTGGAAATAATCTCATCCACAGAATTTAACAATTCTGCCACTACGCTTGTATAGCGTTTAAGAAAATGATTATTCTCTCGATATGGGTATTTTACATAATGGTCAAACTCCGCATAAACTTCTTCTGCGATCGTACGAACCTGTACTTCAAAATAATATTCTTTATACTTAAAAATATAATGTTGGGAACGGTATCCCTTATCTGTATACTCTTTATGGATCGTATAATTAAAAATATCACGGTCCCCATAACGAATATAAGCTCTTGGCATCTCTGCCATACAGATATCATATCGGGGATCTTCGTCAACCTTTAATAAAAAATCATGCACTGTACGCCATTCTTCTTTGGATAAGATCAAAATCCTGACTCCCATCAGATCACGTACGATCCTTAAATAATTCTTTTCATTAATACTTTTATATTTTTGACGTTTCTCAACTCCAACTTTCCTTATAATCTTCTCAATGAGATGTTCAGGATTCTTACATCTGTTATGAATTGAATGTACATGAAAATCTATCTCTTTTGATATTTCTTCCTGTAAATGATCTGCCATCTTTTTCATCTCTGGCAGGCGGCTCTTATAGTCATCATAAATCTTCTCAAGCGTATCCCAGGAAAGTCCAGAATCCTCAAATGCTTCCTGTACTTTGTATGTGTTAAAAAATTTCTCCTGATCCAGCATGAGGAATCACCTCTTTTCATTATATATATTTATTTGTCTACAATCTTATATTTTTCAAGCAGTTTCACTCTCTCCATGCCAATCTGTGTACTGCTTTTCTCTCCCGTATTCTGTCCTGATTTCTTACGTTTTAGCAGATATTTTAAAATTCTTTGTATATATGCTACTGGTAACAAAAACGGATATTTTCTCGCATAATCATAGTTTGTCTTCATATATTCCTTATCAGGGAATAAGGATGCCGCAATACCGGAAGCGGCACTCGCCTTTTCATGTTCTGCCGCATTCAGTGTAATATTCGCACTATGTACGCGATTCATATCATTCTGTCCAAAAATACCACCATCCAGCATATCATCAAGCAATGCTGTACAGTCAATATCTATATCGGACGGCTTCGTAAGTCCCATCTCTTCCCATGAGATTCCAAGATAACAAACACCAATATCAAGCACGTTCATTGCAAATGCTTCCATATGATATTCCCGCATCACACTTCTTATCTCTTCCCAGTCAAACTGATCATGATAATTCTTTGCAAAATAAATCATATCACACGCCTGTCTGATTCCAAATCCACTGTGAAGAAAATGTTTGAGGCTGTGGCATACCAGATACAGGAAATGTTCTCTGACATTGAGCGTAAGTACCTTGCTTCCCTGAATCTCTGTCTCTATGCATGTATCAAAAGCATCTGCAAACAACTCATTAAAATGTCCATACGCACCAGACTCCTGTGCAAACAGATTCATATGCAGCTCCAGATATAACCCATTGGACAGATTCTTATATGGAACTTCCTGATAGTCTTTGCCTTCAATCAATTCATCTCTCATAAATCCTTCATTTCTCAAGAACTCGTCCATCTTCTGAAACTGTTCTCTCGGTATAAACAGATCTTCATCATTCGACGTTCTTAAGTCAGGATTTGGATATAGATTCCTGCAGACAATTCCTTTCACTACCAATGGTGTCAGACCATTCTGACGCATCTTATCAGATAACATCAAAAATAAAATACTCTTTCGAACCTGATTACCTGCCTGATCGATCGTATCCATCTTCCAGAAATTCTGAAATTCCGGATCACTTTCCAAAAAAGACGGATTAGAAAAAATCTGCTGATAGATCAATGGTGAAAGCTGCTGTTTCTGACTGATATCATAAACCCGGATCCATACATCCGTATCAAGCCCGTCGAGGTTATCACATTCTGTCTGTGTTATTGCACTTTTTAATATGTCTAAAAATACATTTGTCGCATTCATAATCTGCCACACTTTCCTTTGATATGTTATTTCTTAAGATCGATCACTACGATCTCTGGTATATTATTGAATCTCGGGAGTTTCTCTTTGTCACTTCCTAATCCTCTTGTAACGATCATATTCTTAACTGTCCTAAAATGATGAATTCCATCAACATACTTTGGAAACCATCCCTGATCTGCACCATACAAACCTCCCATGCCAGGAAGGATCACCTGCCCTCCATGTGCATGTCCACTTACCACAAGATCAATCTTCCATGTGTCTACTGCCTGTCCAAAGATAAAACTATCTGGTCTGTGTGACATCATGATCTTAAATGCCTTCGTGTCTTCAAAATCCATCAGAAAATCTCTTAATCCAGAATTCATATCTTTCTTAGACATCTTTCCTTGTCCATCGACTGCGAAAGCATATTCATACAAACCTCCGATACGGATCGTATGATTCTTCACTTTGATATCTTCATAGTTTTTCTCCAAAACTACTGCTCCAGCTTTCTTTAATTCTCCATATAAATCTGAAGTCTTACGATCAAGATATCCCATCTCATGATTGCCCAAAGCATAGTAAACCGGTGCAGTCTCCTTTAGTCTCTTCACAAGAGTGATTACTGTTTGAAGATTCTTACTCTCTTCATTGATCATATCTCCATCAAAAAGAATAAGATCCGGCTTGCATTCTTTGATCTTGCTGACCAGACGTTTATTATTCTCTCCAAATGTACCATAATGAAGATCTGATACCAGAACAACCTTTACGTTCTCCTTGATCTTGTCTGATTCTATATTGTAATTCTTAACTGTTAAACATTTGTATGAAATAACGACTTCTATCACTATAAATAAAATAAAAATCATTAATAGTATACCCGTTATCTTTAATATCTTTTTCATCTAAAGTCTTCACTGCTTTCAAAAATGTACTCTTTATATTATACCATCGGCGTATCTATGCTCACAAGTATATCAGTAAAATTCTTTTGTCTTTCTTATGATTTTGTGAATTCTTTATGATTAAGACCATTTATCAGTTGAAAAATCAAAATATCGTGCTAAAATAAATCCTTAGATTTAATATGAATGATTTATCAAAAGAAGGTATATAACATGGAACAATCAAAATATTACGTTACTCACTATTTTAACGCACAAAATGCCGGCGGATTTCTGATCGTATCACTGATCGGACTGATCATTGTCCTTGCGATCGTTTTAATTGCCGCCAAATTACAAAAACATTATAAGATCAATGCAAAAAATCCAACGCCCCAAGAACTAGCACAAATTAATGAAACCCACAAAACTAAAGTTCTAAGCCGGATTGAAAGTTTTTATGAGATGGTATTTTCCAGTACTTCGGTGCTTATCTTCCTTTCTCTATATTATGTACTTGATGAAAGGATTCCACAGGCAGCCTTATACTGGCATAAATATCAGGACATTTTACTGCTTGCATTTTTAGTATGCTCTGTATTCCTGACTTTCTGGTTTGACCGTATCTTTGTCCACCTGAAAGTTATATCATCCAAGCAGAAAGCATCTGTAAGATTAATCTCTGCATTTTATATCATTCTGATCCTGCTATATATTAAGTTTATTTATAATGATTCAAATTATGACTCTTTAATTTTTTATTTTGTTATGCTTGCGATCGGACGTTTTGTTTATTTTGATTCCACCATTGAGGATATTAAGGATTCTTTATCTGGTGTCATGCAGAATTTCCCTTTATTAGTTTTAATGGGAATTTATTCAGGATTTATCTGCTGGTATGGATTCTATACGGATTTCTTATTAACTTCAAATGGCGTGATCATCAGTACTTTGCTGGCTCATCTGTTTATGGATGCTTCTATTTTTGTGCTGAATAAGACACGAATCGTGAAATTGTTTGTTTAAATCGAAAATTTAGCAAGGCTGTCACATAATGATTGATATGCTCCCTTCCAGGTAGACAAGTGAAATAATAAAAACTTGTCACTTAGGAGGGAGCATATTTTATGTCTAAAAGAAAAGTATCTGTTGAGAATAAGATATATGCTGTAAATCTATATCTGGATGGAAAAGAAAGCCAACAACGAATTGCCCATATGTTTGATGTAAGTCTCGCATCTGTCCAACAATGGATTCGAAACTATGAATCTATAGGAGCAAATGCATTTACATTGAAAGGGAATAAAAAATATTCCAAAGAATTGAAACATCAAGCAGTCTTAGATTATTTAGCAGGCTATGGTTCTCAAGATGATATCTGCAAAAAATATGGAATCCATTCAAAAGGTAAGTTACAAACTTGGATAAAGAAGTATAATGGTCATGAAGAATTAAAATCTTCTGGAACAGGAGGAAGCATTATCATGACCAAAGGAAGAAAAACAACCTTTGAAGAACGTGCTGAAATGGAGGCATCTTTTTTAAAAAAACTCGAAGAAATAGAGAGGAGGCGGGGCTAAGCCTGGTCCGTCATGAACATATATATCAGGTAATCAAAGAAGAACACAAAGAACATAATTATCCATCCAATCACTGCACTTTGTAAACTTGGTAATGTTTCTAGAGCAGCTTATTATAAATGGCTACACAGAGAAATTCCTAAAAGTGAACAAAAGAATAAGTTTATTGCCGACGAGATAGAAAAGATTCATACAGACTCACCGGATAAAGGCTATCGAAGGATCAGAGATGATCTGGAACGATATCATGGTATTGATGTAAACGATAAACGTGTGCTACGCATTTGCCGTAAACTTAATATAAAATCAACTATCAAGTATTCTAACAACGGATGCACAAGACAGTAAACGCTTGCAAAGGAATCTCGGAATTTTAACGCCAATGGAAAAACACGAAATTTACTTGCAAGCTGCATAAAAACTGCCAGCAGATAAATTTCTACTGGCAGGAAAAATTTATATTTTTTCAATTGTCTACTTGACGGGGAGCGGTTCAATCTTCACAAATCCTTCCATCAAAACAATTTGTATCCATTCCACCTAATGGTATATCATCATAAGCATAATCAAATGTAACACAAATCATCTTATCCACTAGTTCTTCATAATTTATATCTGTAAATTCTCTTGGAATTTTCTTGCGTGAAAACACTTTATGATACAACCCAAATATTTGACTCGAACGATTAATTTTCAAATTATGTTGAACTAGCTCTTCTGCTTCCTTGCTAAGCCATAATTGTTCTTTTAATACACTTTTCCAGTTATTTTCCACAGAATCTGGCAAATTTGAAAGATACATACCGATTTTTTTGATATACATATTCGATTAATTTTTCCATAGCAATTCAATACAAGCATATTATAATCCCTTTATCAGTTTAGACAATATACAATCTCTAATTTCCATCAAACATTGATTTTGCAGTAAGAATGTTTTTAACTTTCTTATATGTTTTATGCTTAAATACAAGATCTTTGTCCTATCTCCTGTGGCTTAAGCTGTGTATATCTCCTACGTCTGATTCTAAAATTTACAGGACTTTACTCCATCTACAATTAACTTTTCTATCTGATTTATCAATATAGATATAACTATACAAATAATAATCATTCCTATAAATATTAAAGCTGGTTCTTTTAATCTGAAAATAAAATTTTTAAATAGTACCAAATAAAAAAACATATGTATCAACCATATATTTGTTGAATGTTTTCCTAACAATAAAAATAATTTTTCCATCCACTCTGGTTTATCCCATAAATGAAAACACATTAATACTATCATACCTGTAATTGGAGCAACAATTAATGATTGGACAAAGCAATGAAAAATAAAAGTTATTGCTACACAGATTAACAAACATAGATTTTTCATTTTGATTTTCATATAAAAATTTCTTATTTTATCTATAACCAAATATTTACACCATATTATTCCCAAGATAAATGCAAATTGTGATCTTCCAATCAAACATAACTGATTCCAAATCCATGCTACAATGGACTTGGAAATATTTAAAGTACAAATAATCTCAAAATAATAAAAAATTATATATAAAATGCCACTAATACAAATCAATATTACAGGATTCAATTTATCTGCAAACCACTTCATTATTGGATATAATAAAACTAACCAAATATAAGTTAATACAAACCACCATGCTCCATTATATGACATCTTGTACAGTAACATATTCCCCATAAAATCACTGATCGTTTTAGGAATATCTGGACTATGATACCAAATTCCAATCACTGAAAAAAGAATAACAATCATCCAAAAATGCATAATAAATTTAGGAAGTCGTTTTATTCCTTCTCCAATTTTATGTTCTTTTTCATACATAATTTGTTGTGCATACCCACTGCAAAAACAATAAATAGGAACACAAAAATCTCCAAATAATCCTATATAATAAATTAATGGTCTTCCCCCTAAAAATATATGCACATTATATGGAAGATTATCAATTCTACAAAATAAATGTAATGCCACCATTCCTATAATTGCTAATCCTTGTGCCATTTTTGCATCTTTTTTTGTTAACATATTTATCTCCAATAAATTTTAATCCTTATCTGCTCTAATAATTTTCTTCACTCCATAATATTTGGCAATTGCAACATTCGATTACTAAATTCTTAAGTTCCCTAGGACCTTATATTTTCTTAAGCTTGATGGAACTTGTTTCTTTTTTATCTTTTAAACTCATTTTTAATCTCTATTGTTTATTATTTGACAAATCCTATTGTTTTTTCTAATTTTTCTCTCATTTCACGTTTTCTTTTTTCATCAATATTTCCTATAATATATTTTTCATCAAACACTGGTACATTATCCATTATTTTTTTATTTTCATACATGTAATTATTATATTCTTTAATAACTCGACACGGATTTCCTATAGCTACACTATTCTCTGGTATATCTTTTGTAACAACACCATTCGCCCCTATTATTACGTTATCGCCTATTGTTACTCCTGGTAATATTGTTGTATTAGCACCAATAAATACATTATTTCCTATTCTTACCCTTCCAATCTTTGTATAACCTAATGTATTTTTAGTACTTGCATCATGACATAAAATATAAACTCTTGGTGCAATTGTAACATTATCTCCAATCTCAATGAGCCAACAATGACTCCAATCTAATATAACTTGATCCTGAATATTATGATTCTTCCCTATCTTAAGTCCATTCTCAATTGCTATTTCTAACTGAGAACGATCATCAATTTTCAATATATTCTTTCTAAACCATAAATAAACTTTCATTAACATAATTCTTTTCCTTTCCAAGTAACGTCGCTTATGGTTATTTAACTATTAACCCCTCTAAACAACAATTTGAGATATCATCTTATCGATTGCTTTCACAAACTCTTTATTATCATACTCATGTGGATAATCTGGAAAATTATCAATAATTTTATCAATATTTTCAACATCATCAATAAAAGCAATATAATCCAAATCTTTAATCCACTCATAACATCCCTTCATTTTGGGACTTTTGCTATTGATCACGATACAATTTGTTCCTGTAATTGCTGCGAATACCATTCCGTGAAGTCTATCCGTAACTACTAATTTAGCTGATTTGAATTCATTAAATTTGCGTTTTAATTCTTCTTCTCTCTTCTCCACGGATACATCATAAGATAAAACCGTATTGGATTCTTTAATATTGTCTCCATAGATATCTACTAATTGCTGTTTTAACTTACCTTCTTGCTCATCAGTTAATGTTCGCTCTACATCATTTCTCATACACCATAGACACCCATTTCTTTCTAAAGTGTTATGGCTTTCATTTAATGTAAATACCATATCCGGAACTAATTCAACACTTTTGTATGCATCTTTCATAATATCGTATGAAATTCTTTCTCTTGCACATAAATGTAAGTTCCTATGGCTGTTATATATTTTTTTTGAAGTTTCAAACTCTTTTCGTGCATAGTCATCATTTCCATAAAAAATACTATTCGGAAATACATAAATTTTAGAATCGGGATTCTGTATGATAATCGCTCGATTCATTTTTTCGATCAATGGCCATAAAATTCCAAGATTTCCTCCACCATTGATTAATATTGTTGCATGATTCAAAATTGACAAATATCCATATTGTTCCAATTCATATAGTTTCTTTCCTGTAATCTCATAATAATTGATTCCTGCTTTCTTTAGCAGAATGCTTTCTGCATAAGCGATCGCATGATCCCCTAAATTTGCATGTTCTGGTGTAAAGATTAAAAAAACTGGATTTTTTGTACTCTTTTTATATTTCTTGATCGGATTAACCAGGTTTATCTTGTAATAAATCTTCCATTTTATATATGATATGGATATGTATATTTTTTTTAATAATTTATTTTCCACACATACTGCATATATCTTCTCTTTTATACTCATTATTTTCCCCTAAATCTTTTTAATAAATTATAACATTTGGTCCAAAATCCAGTTTTTAAATAAAATCTAAAATAATGCTTATCAATAATCAAATTCATCATGTGATATTGATCCTTTTTCATTTTCACATATTGATTATTTTCTAAATTCGGAAATATTTGCTTACTATACTGATATAGCTGTTTCATCTGTTTTAAATTCATACCAGCCATCAATAATCGAAATGCTGAATAATATAATACATGCAATGCGCAATTCCATTCTAATTCTGTGTAAAATTCTTCAAACTTATCATTCTGTTTATAAAATTGAATCACACTATCATATGCTGTAATAATCTCCATCATTCTTTCTGTATTTGTACTATGTGTGATACTGTTTGGCTGTTGCACATAATAATAAAAAACTTCTTTTAAATAACCAATTTTTGTCGCATATGCAGATAATTTTAAGGTTGTTGCTAAATCTTCATACCATAACTTTTCAGGAAATTCAATTCTATGCTCTGTATATAAAGTTCTTCTGTATGTTTTTACACAAGATGTTGGTTCAAACAAAAGATATTGCTTTGCGTTTAATGATGTATATTGATCCTGATAATCTTTTACACTGACTTTCTCAATTGTCTGCCCGGATTCTGTCACACGTTCACAATCAAATGCCAATATATCTAGATCTTCTTTCTTTAGATATTCATTTAAAGATGATAACATTTTTGGTGATATGTAATCATCACTATCCAGAAAAATAAGATATTCTCCTGCCGCCTCTTTGATTCCTGTATTTCTTGCTCCGCCTAATCCTTTATTTTTCTGGCGGATTATTTTTAATTTTTCTGTTTTCTTTTGATACTCATTTAAAATATCAATCGAATTATCTGGTGATTCATCATCTACTGCGATGATCTCATAATCATCGAACTCCTGATCTAAAACTGAGTCCAGACAGCGTGGTAAATATTTCTCGACATTATATACGGGTACAATAATAGAAAATTTCATTGGTATCTCCTCTCTCGTCACTATTTAAGCAATATGTAATAGTCCTTTGATTTTTTGTAGAACTCTCTGTACTAATTCCAACAATGCTTTAAACTCTGGCATTCGATGCATCATTACAATAAAGATTAAGTTTGGTACTAAGATACAAATGATACCCTTAATGATAATCTGCACAAATAAAGTCATTTTTACCAACTGACAAAGCATATATGTTGCAATCGTTGCAATGATTAGAGAAATAGCAAACCAAACATATTTCAATATGTACTCTTTAAACTTACGTTTAAATCCATGCTTATAAATAACATATGGTTCATACCATGTATTTGTAAATAATCTTGCAACCGCTGTTGCCACAAAGATTCCTAGAATTCCGTATTGTTTTCCTAAAACAACATCTCCTATTAAGTTTAATACTGCTGTAGAAAGCAATATATACTGACCATATTTGAATAACCCCATTGTACTCTTATAAATTCCTACAATATTTTGCATCCCTAACATATAAAAATTAATAGCTAAAATAATAGGTATTGTTTCAGGCATAATATAATTTTTTCCAAAGCAAAATGCGATCACATCATTTGCAAGTACTATGATTCCTACAAATACCCAGCCATATATCCAGAAATTTGCTAAATTTAAAGTATTAAAAATGCTGTATTTCTGTTCTTCATCCCCTACTGCATTCAAATTTCCAACACTCGCTGTAATACTTGTAAAGACTTGCGTTACCAAAGATGTCAGCATATTGATCAATAATGTATAATTGGATACTAATCCAGTTGCGATCAAACCTTTAAAATAAGTGATTACAATATTATCTGTATTATTTACCAGAATTCCACTTAACTTTGTTACTGTTAATGCTTTTATATTTTTAACCAAATCCCAAATCTCTGCTTTTTCAAGTTTTGGTGCTTCTTTATCTGTGATATATGGATAATCTTTCGCTGCTTTTCTTGAGATCAACGCATTACTTAAAAATGTAAAAACTACCTGCAATACAAGATAAACAATGTAATTATGTGTAAGAACTAATGCTATAATCTGAGCAATATTCTGCACGATCACAACCATATAATTCATCGCAACAACAATATAATTTCTTTGATTCGCCATAAAAATAGAACAGCGATAACTGAAAAAATAGCTGCTAGCTGTACTAAACAAAAATAATACATATAGAAAATATATGTTTTCATGAATATTTGGCGGTTCATTAATAATAAATTTTAATACTGGAATTAATGCTAAACCTAAAATTCCTACAACACATCCAATTGCCTTATATGCCGTACCATAAACTCTCATATATGAAGCAATCTTTTTTTCATCTTTCTGTGCAACTGGCCTGTACAATGCATAAATCATTGCAGTTCCAATTCCTAACTCTGTCAATGATAACATTGAAAGGATATTTCCAAATAAGCCATTCACCCCTAAATAGTCTGCACTCAATTGATGTGCAAATACAATTCGACAAATAAAACTTAAGATGATATTTAATGCATATCCTCCCATACTTGCCGCTATATTGACAATTGAATATTCTGTCCTTGAACGTTCTGTCATTCTTTTCTCCCACTGATTTTTAATCTATAATATCACTTATTTCCTTCATTCTTCGTTCTAGCTTAAAAAATTCTGATCTTTTCTTGATATCTTGCTGATACTCGTCAAAATTTTCTTTTGCAAAAACTTCTTCCAACATTCTTTTTAATCCATCCTCTGAATTTTTACAGATCATTCCACAATTATATTCTCCAAATAATTCCTTCATTCCTGCACAATCTGTAGTGAAAATCGGTTTTTGTAAAATCATCGCTTCTGTTGCAACTGTACTAAAACCTTCTGATCTGGATGAACATATAAATGCATCTGCTGCTTTGATATATGGATATGGATTATTCTGAAATCCTAATAATTCTACATAATTTTCCAGATGATTCTTCTTGATATAATCTTCTAATTTTTCTCTGTCGCTTCCTTCTCCTAAAATTCTAATACAAAATTTAAAGTGGTCTTTTAATTCATTTACTACATGTAATAATCTGTCATACCCTTTCTGATCTACCAAGCGACCTATCGTAACAAAATTTTTGATATTTGATGGATATTCTATATCATCCATTGTGGCTTTTTGGTTGATTTCTATATCATCTACTGGATTGTACTGTACACTCACTGTATCACTTATATCCATTCGCTTTTCAAATGCTTTTACTACTTCTTCTGAAACACCTAAGATATTATCATATTTTTGATAACATTCTTTTTCTTCTTCTAGACTATGATAAGCAACCTCTGTCCATGGATTTTCCATTAGATCAATATGTACCCAGGCTATCTTTTTACTATCTTTATTATTTGAACCTGATATGATCTTTGTAGCGTATCCTTCTATAAATGCCACCTCTACATTATATTTTTCTTTTATAAATCGCTTATAAAAAGTTTCTGGACTATCTTTTTCATATCGCCTTAAGTTAATCTTATTTTTTATCTTCGTAATAATCTTTGAAATTTGTCCTGTGCTCTCATCGATTCCACCAAAAATATATTTATATTTTATATTTTCTGGATAATACTTATGATCAATCTTACACTGATTTACAGAATATACTGTAATATCATATTTACTTGGTTCCAAATTGTTTAATAATGTCTGAAATATTTTTTCTGCACCGCCACCGTACATACTATTTATCATAAATAAAACTTTTTTCTTATGCATTTAATATCCCTTCTATCTCTGACATTCTCTTTCTGATTGTAAAATCTTTTGCCCTGATCTTACAGTAATCTATATATGGGCTGAAATCTGCTTGTTCTAATACGTTATGCAGCATATCATAAATTCCATCTTCTGAATTCTCACAGATGATCCCGCACTGATATTCTCCAAATAGTTCTCTCATACCTGAACAATCTGTTGTAAAAATTGGTTTATTTAAAATCAAAGCTTCTGTTGCCACTGTGCTGAATCCTTCTGCTCTTGATGAACATATTAAAGCATCTGCTGCTTGAATATATGGATATGGATTTTCTTGAAATCCTTTTAATTTAAAATAATCCTGCATTTGATTTTCTTTGATATATTGCCCGATATCGTTTTTCCCTTCTCCTTGTCCCAAAATCCAGACTTCAAATTCATATCCTTCTTTATGAAGCTTATAGGCACTAGAAACTAATCTGTCAAACCCTTTTGCTTCCACAAATCTTCCAATTGCAATAAATTTGACTTGCTTTTCATATTGATCGTTGATAGGTTTCTGTGCCAATTTTTCAATTTCCTGTGAATCCACTGGATTATATTGAATCTTTGTCTTTTCCTTAAATTCATTTCCAAACTTTTCACCAAATACTTCTTTTACATATTCTGATACAGCAAAAATTGTATCAAATTTGCTATAAATTTTCTTATGCTCCTCAAAATTAGAATAATTGTCATCTGCATGATTATTCTTAATCATATCTGTATGAATCCACGCATATTTTTTTGAATATTTATTTGTTGAATTTGCTACTAATTTTGTTACAAAACCTTCTACAAATGCTATTTCAACGTCATATACATTCTTCACATATTTTTTATAAATTTTTGCACAATCTTCTTTATAAATCTTCCTATAATCCACTTTATACTTTATTTTATCAATTGGATTTGTTAATTTTTCATATTCTGGAAGCATTGAAATAAGTGTACAATATTTTTCTACTTCTTCTACATAAACGCCTATTTTTACCACTGTCAAAACAGTAATATCAAATTTTGTTTTATCAATATTTTTTACAATTGTGCTAAGAACTTTTTCAGCTCCACCACCTGATAGACTTTCAATGACAAATAAAACTCTCTTTTTCACCCTTTTATTTTCTCCCTAATCTTATTCATTTTCTTTGGACCTAGAATTTTTGATAACTGTTTCTTAATTCTTTTTTTTACCTGCTCTTTTTTTGACATCCATGATACTGCAAAATGATGAACACAATAACTGTTTTCTGTAATGTTATAATGACAATTAATATAGTCATATGGTGAAAAAAAATCTTTTGGATAAATCTTAATTCCTTCTTCTAGCTCCTGGTAATGATTTTCTTGCACAAATCCTTTTTCCATTAACATATTCGTTAATTTTGTTACATTCGTACCTGTATTTATCTGACCATTTTCATCTAAAAACCTAATATTCTCATATAACTTTAAAAATTCTTTTACTAAAGGATGACCTTTCTCAAATGCCATAAAACTTGTCGCAACATATTCTTTTTCTTCCATTCCAAGTATGCATCTAGTATTTAATAATGAATTAAATGATTTTAGTACTTCAACATCCGTATCCATATAAATACCACCATATTGATATAATGCTTCAATTCTTGCAACATCACTAACAAATGCATACTTTCCTTCTGCATATGCTTCTTTTGTGTATTTTAATTTTTCAATATTGAAATTGTCTTCGTTCCATTCCATCAATTGATAATCTGGAAGAAATTTTTTCCAACTTTCAATACATTTTTTTACACTGTCTGGTTTCTCTTTCCCTCCAAACCAACAATAATGTACAATTTTGGGTATTGCCATTTTATCAGTCCCCCATTAATTTATATAACTTTTTCACTTCATCTTTACTGCTATAATCTCTTTTTTGACAGTTTTCTACCAGTTTTATTCTCAATTCTCTATCCTGTATAACTTCGACAATTCCATCTGCACATCCCGAATCATCTAATGGCACAATCACTCCATCTATTCCATCTTCTAGCTGGCTATCTGAAGATGGAAAATCTGTAATCACCACAGGCTTTCCAAGCATTTGTGCCTCTAGAACTGTTACTGCCTTTCCCTCATATCTTGATGGCTGTATGTAAATATCACATTTTTTGATATATGGATATGGATTTGCTTTTTTCCCAAGAATAATTACTTCATCTTCCATTCCTGACTCTTTGATTTTGTCATGAATCAATTGTTCATCTCCACCATATCCAATAATAAACCATTTAAAATTGATATTTTTTTCTTTTATTTTTTTTGCAATTGCTGGAATATGATCAAAATTCTTTGCATATGCAAATCTTCCAATAGAACACAAACAGATTTCCCCTGATTTTACTTGCATATCATCTGTAATCTTTTCTTTAGACTGCATTCTGATTAAATGTTCTGCATTTATATTTGATATTTCAATAATCTTATCTTTCAATTCTGGAAATACCTTTAAAAATCCTTCGGTACACTTTGGAGAAATTGACGCAATGTAATCATAACGACTCCACATCTGTAATTCTGATTTTACATCTAAAAGGTAATTTGAATAATCCGTATGTATCCATGCTAATTTAACTTTTGCATCTATTTTCTCTGCTACATAATAATGAGGTGTTAAAAAACTAATTGCAAGATCATAAGTCTTATTAATTGTTCTTTTCACACATGGTATTGTATATTTATGACTATATTCCAACATTACCATGCTTTCTTGTCCATTCACATTCTCTTTGTCAAATTCTAATGCTTTCCGCTTTCCTTTATATCTTCCCCATGCCATAGAAAATTGTCCTTTTTTTATAACATTAGAAAAAGGAATTGCCAACATAGACATTTGTTTATCTTCTGGCAACAAGTTTACTTCTTCTGGAATATACTTCAATAATTCACCAGTATGTCGATATAAAAATAAGTCTACCTCATAATTTTTATAATCAATTGAATTTAATATACCTAATAAACTCCGTTCTGCACCTCCTAGCTCCATACAATGAGATGCAATAAAAATCTTCTTCATTTTTTATAATCCTATTCCTACTGCTTGTATAAAATGATGATATCCTGCTCCAAATCCTAAGCTAATATGCATTTCATAATAATAGTATACAAAATATAACCCAAGACACATTAAATACATAAGTTTCGTATTTCTCTCATCAAACATATATCTCACACACCACGTTATCAAAATAATCATATATACCGAAAAGTACATATTAAATCGTGCATAAATCCAAAATTTCGTTGCTAATAAAATAAAAATCAGATTTATCACCGAAAAATTAACAATAATATTATAATATCTTTCTCTTCCCTTAAGAAAATCTCTTCCTAAATATGATAAAACAATTGGTACAGCCATTACCATAACTCTGATCATATTCGCTCCTGCACCTGTTGAAACTAAGACATTCTTATACTCACCATATTGAGTTTCTCCTAGCAATTTAGCCATCATTGGTCCTGATACTGGATATGTCACAAACAATGCGATTCCTATAAATAATATCCATTTTGTTGTATGTCCCCAAGCTGGCTGATCTACAATAAAATACAATATAATAAATACCAATGCAGATTTATGAATCGTCGAACATATCAATACAACCGGTATATATATGTACCATTTTCTTTCATGTATTAATGGAAAACAAAAAAATAAAATTGCAGATGCCAGATACTGTCTGATTCCATTCATAGTAACTAGGTAGCACCCTGTTGTAATAAATAAAAATACTGATAGTTCTAACAGTTGTGAATATTTATAATACGTAATAAAAATTAATACAATCGTTATTAATGATGTTACAAAAATAAAAACATTTGGATTATTTACAATTGATTTTAATATTCCCTGATAAAAATAGAATCCTGCATCCTTTTTTCCACTAAACAGGAGTTTAATCGATCCTGCTATTGTTGAAGGAGCATCCGTTTTATATCCTTGTATATATGTGGGTGTATCTCCTATTCCACTTCTTAGTCCTGCAACAAGAACTAATATTGCTACTGACATAAAAGAAAAGAATTTATTATATTTTTTTGTATAATATCCATTTGAATATACTGTCTTTGCATTCATCCCTGCTACCAGACATAATAGATAAGACGATGCCAAAGTTATCCACCATACTGTCATTTATATCACCTACTTCTATTTTCTCACATTATGTTTAATATATCCTGTCAACAAAATTCCTGCTGGAATTGCTAATATTGTCATTCCCTTTTTCGGAGATTCCTTAATAAAATGCTTATTATGTGCTATCAAACTGCTTGAAACATAATGAATACATGTTTTTAAATTTTCCTTCCATGTTTTATTATATCTCATATCAATCTTACGAATAAATGCAAACCCTTTTGGATTATTATAATATTGACGTAGCATATTGTAGCTTGATCCATCTAATTGATATTCTACATCACAAAGCACATCGTTTAAAACCAATAACTTATAATCTTGATCACATAATAAATATTTATATCCTAATGAAACATATCTTTCTCCTTCAAATACTGGATATGGAGGGTATTGTTTCATTATACTTGTACGATATACAAGCTTTTTATCGCCTTTTCCTCCATTTCTGTAGTAACCAGACAAGGTAGTTTCTTTCAAATTTTCTAGAAATTTTTCTCCTATAATATTTCCATCCAAATCATCATCCAAGCCAATAATTCCTGCATATTTTTCACTTCCATTTTCATTCCAAAAATCAATGATTTTCTCTATTGCATTCTCTGAAAGACGATCATCTGAATCAATACATACATTTAATTCTGTATCTATCAATTCGTATGCCAGATTATGTGCTGTATGCATTCCTCCATTTTTTTTATATTTATAAATAATTTCAAATCCGTTATCTTTATTCAACCATGAATCTACAAGTTCTTTTGTATTATCTGTCGATCCATCATCTATAATTAGCCATTTAAAATCTTTACATTTTTGTTTTAACATACTTTCATAGCATCGCCCTAATGTATGTGCCCGATTGTATGCCGGTGTGAATACTGTTAGTTTAACTTTTTGCTGCATTGACGTAAAATTCCTCCAACCACTTTGCATTTTGTTTAATATCAAATCCTGCTTTTACAATTTCTTCATACATATCTTTCTTTTTGTAATCTGTACTTTCTGAAATCACAAAATCACTCCATGCCTTTGCATCTTTTTCCAATGAATATATCCTTACATTTTCTGTAATACAACATTCTCTTGGAATCGTATCTGAGATAATACATAAATCACCTGCTGCCTGAGCTTCTACCATTGTTACTGGTAACCCTTCAAACAAAGATGGAAATAAAAATACATCAAAGCATTTCATGATCTGATCCACATCAGATCTGACACCCAGAAATCTGACTTGTTCTTCTAATCCTAATTCTTTCACTTGATTTTGTATTTCTTCTTTTAATTCTCCTGTTCCTACTAATAATAAAATTGCATTTTCTTTTTTTGTTTGTATTTCTTTAAAAATTTCTATCAAAAATTGGTGATTTTTTTGTTTAAAAAACCGTCCTACATGTCCAACTACAAATTTATTTTCTAGATTCAATTCTTTTCGAATTGCTTCTTCTTTTTTGCTATCATATCGAAATCTTTCAGCATCTATCGCATTATTCAACTGAATAAATTTATCTTCATTTTCTTTCCCAAACAACCAGTCACCAGATTCTTTCCCACACATAAACATATGTGTAAGATATGGCATCATTCTCTTCTTAAAATAGTTACGTACGATCATTTTCCACTCAAAACCATGTGGTGCATTATGTGCATGACAGATTCTTACTGGAATTTCTTGTCTTGTTGCTTCTCTTAGTGCAAAATATCCCAATTCCGACATATGTGAATGAATAATCTTATATTCTTTATGTTCTTCAAAAAATTCTCGAATCTTTTTTTTATACAAAGAAAAGTTTTGAGGATACATTGGCGGCATACGATAAATTCTTCCACCTAGATCTTTTATTTCTTGTTCATACGCACCTTCTTCTTCCCGATGAACAAGAAAATCGAATTGTACTTTCGCTCTATTTATTTTTCGATAATAATTCATGACCATGGTTTCTGCTCCACCACGATTCATGATCGTAAATAAATTTAACACCCTTACTGGTTCCATAACTTCTATCTCCCTATCATCTTCTGAATACAAATCAGCATTGCATACACTCCACATGCCATATTATGTTTCGCAAACCAATAAAATATCTTCCAGTGAATTGGAAAATACTTTAGTTCAAACTGCTGATATGCTTCTCGATATCTTTTTGTTGATAATATTTTCTTGATTTCTCGATTCTTCTGCTTTTTATCGCTTTCCATCAGATTCAATCCTTGTCCTAAAATTCCAAGGCATATTCTATTGTTTACTGCTGTCACATAACTTTTATCTAAATGTTTGTCTTTTATATATTTAAACATCAGATCATACATATGATTCCATTGATCAAATAATTTCTCTTTATATTGAGATGTAATTGAATTCTCATTATATTTTCTATAATGATAAAAATACTTTTGCATATATACCACTTTATGAAGATGTTCAAATACTTCTAAATTAAATAATCCATCTTCATATGTACCTATTTCTCGAATATCTGTAAATGCTATTCCATTATCTTCAATGACATCTCTTCGATATAATTTTCCCCATACCGGACACAATGCATCTGCATTTTCCACCTGTGCAAGTTCTTCTCCAAGCAGTCCAAAAAATCGACGGTGTAATTGTTTAATCGAGTCTCCTTGAAATATTTTTTCTTCTTCCTCAAAAATATCTTTTGGCAAAAAATTTTCTTTAAATTCACGAATATAACTCCACATTACAAGATCTGCTTGTTGTTCTTCTGCTTTATTATATGTAATCTCACAAGTATCTACGTCAATCCAATCATCCGCATCTACAAACATCAGATATTTTCCTTTTGCTTTACTTATTCCATAATTTCTACTAAGTGATACCCCTTCATTTGTTTTTGAAAAGATTTTGATCCTAGAATCTTCTCTTTCAAATTGTTTTAATATTTCATAAGACCCATCGTTTGAAGATCCATCAATACAAATAATTTCGATATCTTTTAATGTTTGTTGCATGAGGCTTCTCATACATTGTTCTATATATAATTTTGTATTGTAGCATGGTACGATAATTGATATTTTAACCATATATTTCTTCTAACCTTCTCACTGTATTTTTAATATCAAACTGATCTAGTAATTTAGCATCATAGCCTTTTTTATCTCTATTGTCTAACTGCTCTGATATATACACAGCCCATTCTTTTGCAGTTTTTTCTAATGATAAATATTGGCATAATCCCACATTTACTTCTTTTGTGATCGTATCTGAAATAAAACATTCTAATCCACTTGCCTGAGCTTCTATCAATGTTATTGGCAATCCTTCAAATAATGATGGAAAAAGAAAGAAGTCATTTTGTTGCAATAATTCTGGGATATCTTCTCTTCTGCCAAGAAAATGAATATGTTTTTCTAAATGTTCTTCCTTCACCCTCTCTTCTATAGGTTTTCTCAGTTCTCCATCCCCAACCCATGAAAAATTAATATCCTTTCTTATATTTAACAACTCTATTAAAATTTCTAAAAGAAAAAATGGGTTCTTCTGTTCACCAAAACGTCCAATTGTCATTATGTTTTTTCGTTCTGTTTCTTTTATTTTATCATGAAATCTAAATTTTTTTAAATCTATTCCATTATATAACACTTTGCATCGAGCATCATTTTTCCAATTTTCCCCATATAAATAATCATTCGCTAATTCTGAACATCCAAGCATGTTTGTTGAATATTTATAAATCATTTTTCTCATAAATATTCTATATGTCCTAGACATGATTTTCTTCAAAAATGACGTACTATATTGACTCTCTGAATTATGTGAATGACAGATTCTAACAGGAATTCCTGCTTTCTTTGCTGCCATTAAATTTATCCCATTAAACAAATCCATATTACAATGAATCACATCAAATGGTCCTTTCTCTATTAAAAGTTTTTTTAATTTTTCATAATGTAATTTCCATTTTTTGATTCCATCCAGATCACAGGTTCTATAAATTTTGATTCCCTGCTCTAACACTTTATCTTCATGGAACTGGTGAGTCTTCCCATTATTGTCTAATGCTAAGATAAATGTTATATCATATTTTTTTCGATCTAAATGTGATACAACATTGAGTACAAAAGCTTCTGTTCCTCCTGCTGCCAATCCATGTAATACATACACAATCTTCTTTTTCATCTATCTTACCCTCTTTTCATTGATCCATCGAAACATATTATAAGTTGCTGGAATATGATAAAATATTGTAAATAAAATTTTAATTTTTTTGTCTATTTTCTCATTTTTATAAAAACTTTCTTCTAGTTTTTTATTATTTTCCTTGATGAGATAAGTAACTTGATTTTTAAATTCTGTATTTCTTGCTCTATACCTTGAATTAAAGATGAATTTATATATTTTTATCAACGGATATTGAACATATTGTCCCTCATATTGTTGAATATATTGTTCCATCCAGTAATAATCTTTTAACACATTATAATCACGAGTTCCATATTCTGAATGACTTACAGAATCACTTCTTTGAATCCAATGGTATAAATCCTGTTTTACTAATTTAGCATATTTCGCATCTTTAAAATATTGACAATTAAAAACCGTATCTTCTGTTCCTGATGATTCAAACTTTATCCTTTTCACAATATCTGTTTTATAAATTTTATTCCATACAACCATATACTTCCAGTCTGTTTCAGAGTTTGAAAACATTCCTTCATATAAATCTTTTTTTGTCAAACAACATACTTCACAATCTTTTTCTAATTCTTCAAGATGATAATTTTCTGTTCTAACAGCCCCACACATAATTAAATCTAATCCATCTGATACCATATGATTTAACATGATTTCGTACATTTTAGACTGAATAACATCATCGCTGTCCATAAAGGTTATATATTCTCCAGTTGCTATATCAATTCCTGCATTCCTAGCACCACTGATTCCTTTATTTTCTTGACTGATCACACGAATCCTCTTATCTTTTGATTGATATTTTTCGCAGATTTCTAAACTATGATCTGTACTTCCATCATCCACTAAAATAAATTCATAATCCTTATACGTCTGATTTAATACACTTTGAATACTATAATTTAAATATTGTTCTCCATTATACACTGGCATAATAACTGACAATGTAATTTGCTTCCTTTTTTCTTCTACCATACTCTTTATTTCCCTTATTACGCTAATTTCAGACTTATTTATAACTAATCTTGGACTTATTTTAAACTCATCTTAAACCAATTCAGTACTTTATCTAGTTAAAGTTTTTTGCTTGATCTAATGTCAAAATCGTCCTATCAACAACATCTCTTTTATCAAACATCTCCTCCATCACCTTCCGTGACTTCTCTCCCATCATCTTCTTCTCTTCATAGGAAAGTTCAATAAATTCCACCATCTTTTCTTCCAATCCCTTAACATCCTTCACATCCACCAGATACCCATTCTCGCCATCTCTTACAGCTTCCATACACCCATGAATCCTGCTAGTGATCAGTGGTCTTCCCATCGCTCCACATTCTAGCAGTGTATTTGCCATGCCTTCATGATACGACGGTAATACAAAGCAGTCACATTTCTTAATGAATGGTTTGACGTCTTCCTGATAGCCATAATAATAAATGATCCCATTTCTGACCAATGACTGGATTCGTTCCTTGTAATCATCTTCCATTGGTCCTACGATATCAAACGATACTTCTGGGTAGATCTTCTTAATGTTTTTTGCTGCTTTGAACAGTTCTTCGACTCCTTTTTCTTTCATCACACGTCCGATAAACAAGAATCGGATGTTTCTTGATTCTTCTGGGTATGGTGTCATCTTGTATTCATCAAGGTCGATCCCTGCTCCTGGGAGGGTGCATGATCTGGATTCTTTGATAATATTATTTTCTATAAACACCTGCTTATTTCCTTCATTTTCAAAGAAGATTGTTTTTGCCTTTTTGCAGGATAGTTTATATAAAAATACGACGAGTTTCTTGATCATATTTTCATTCTGAAATGCAGTTCCTAATCCTGTGATATTGACTGCATATGGAATTCTTTTGAATCTTGCTGCGATCCCTCCGTAGATGTTTGGTTTGATCGTGTAAGTGATCACAAGGTCTGGCTTTATCTTGCCTAAGATGTTAAAGTATCTCATCATCAGTTTAAAATCTGTTGCTGGATTGATCCCTCTTCGATCTACCGGTGTTTCGATAAAATGACATCCCATTTCTTTTAAATTCTGTACTAACATTCCTTTTGGCAGGGATATATAGACTTCATTTCCTTGATCTATGAGCTTTTTGATCAGTGCTTTTCTGAATTTGTATAATCCTACGTCTAGGTTTGCTAAAATTAATATCTTCTTATTCTTCATCGTTTACTCTTCTCACTGGTACTCCAACATAAGTTCCTGCTTCGTTGATGTCTTCGATCACTGTACTTCCTGCTCCCATGATCACTTCGTCTGTGATATGCAGTCCTTGTATGATCTGGCTTCCTGTGCCGATCTCTGTCTCAGTCTTTAAATGGACATCTCCTGACAGTAAAACTCCCGGATACAGGGTATTATAATCTCCAATCTCATCATCATGCCCGACAATACTTCGGTTGCAGATCAGGTTAAAATTACCAATCTCTATATTCGTTGTCATAATAACGGATGTACAAATGATATTTCCTTGTCCTAGATGCACTCTTTGTGATGTGATCACGGATGGATCGATCAGATTAGGATACCATAAGTTTGGATTTGGCAGACATTTTAAAACGAGTTTTTCACGGACTTTTGCATTGCCTATAGCGAAGGCGACGGCAAGTTTTTGTTCTTTGTCGTATTCTTCGAGGTATTTCATTCCTCCAAGAATCGGATAGCCATCTATGATGCTGCCTTGCTGGATTCCATCGTCTATGTATCCAAGAATCTCATATGTTGGTTCTTCTTCGTTGATCCGTTCGATCAGCCACTGAGTATCTCTTCCCATACCACCGGCTCCAACGATCACGATTGGTTTTATCTTTGGTTCTTTACTCATATAACCCATCCTCATTCTTCTTCCAATAGCATTCCATTCCTAATGCTTTCGGTGCAATAAAATCTTTCTCGATATCATCTCCGACAAATGCCATGTTCCTGCATGGTATTTCTAATCGTTTTCTCATGATCAGAAATGGAAGATCATTTGGTTTCCTGAATTCCATGACATTTCCATGTCCTGCAAGTTCGTCTGTGATCAGTATCTCGTCTGCCATTTTATCTAACCCCAGGGCTTCTATCTTGGCTCGCTGTACTTTTGGTGTTCCATCGATCAAGATCCCGATACTTCGCTTTTGCGTGTGTAGTTCAAAGAATAATTCTTTGACTCCTTCATACAATGAAATCTCTGGTTTATGGTCCCTGATGGCTTCTCTGCATTTTAATAATAATTCATCCGAATACATTCCTGCATCTTTTAATACCGTTTCCAGTGGCGGCTGCCCTTTTTCCAGTGCTGCACATAACTTATTAAAGATATTGTTCACTTCTGGAAGCATTCGTTCTACCACTCGGAAACTGCTTCGTACATAATCTTTCTCTGAGTATAATGTGTCATCCAGATCAAAAATCACCGAACCAATTCCTTCGTCTAAATGATACAGATCTTTAAAATCATGAATCTCTACGATCGGTTCTTCTCTTGTATTTAAACATACGCTTTTTTCAAATCTTGTGAAAATGACATTGTCATCGGCTGCATCCTCTTTGTATTCCATTGGCTCACCTAACATCATGGAGAGTGCTGCATATGGTGCATCGGCTCCTGCCTTGATCGATACGGTGCTTGCCTGATGATACCATGGTTCCATTCGGATAAAATAATCTTTGTCTGTATGTTCTTCACGAAGCATAAAGATCGTCATCCATCCGGATGGCCTTAATTTCTTTATCACTTTCTTTGCTTCTTCTACGATCTTGTGATCTCTTACAACTCTGTATCTTGCACTTTCTTTTCCCTCGACTTCTTCCTTTGCTCTTGGCGTGATGTAAACCGGGCTTCCGTCTAGATTGCAGAATACATCGATCTCATACATCTTCCCATTTAAAAATGGACGTATCATATAATTCTCGTATTTTGATGCGTGAAAACTTAATTCTTGTTCATCATGGATCATGATGCTTTTCTCCAGATTATCCATCTCATCCAATACTGCAAACATTGCTGGGAATCCTTGTGTATAGTCATTGGCACTGCTTACGACCTGTGGTGCGTTAAGACCACATTCTTCAAAGAAACGAGCTGTCCAGCGTTTGTTGCTGCACAGCAGAGCTAATTCTTCATTTGCAATGAGAACTTCTGTTCCAACAGCTTCAAATTCACTGGTTCTTTGTGACAGGATAAAGACGTCTTCTTCTGTTCTTGGAATGAGCAGACCGATCTTCTCCTGTTTACAAATATGTAAGAGTTCTGTGACATAACCTTCTTCCCCTGGCTGTGGAACCTGATAGTGCTTATGGCAGCGATATAATGCTGGTGCTTCCAGTGAATGATCACAGCCGACAAATGTTACTTTCACCCCTAATCTGCCGGCAGCATAGCGGAAGGTATCGATAAATTCGACCTGATCTGCCACGCTTGAAAATAAAATCTTTAAGTGTCCTGCTTTCTTGTATTTGGAAAACTGGTCTTTCTTTGTTCCCTGAAAGGCATACATTGTCACAGATTCCTGTGCACTGATTCCTGCTCTTTTTAAGACTTTTGTCACGGTCTTTAGTATGATCTTGATATCGGTAAGAAATGAAATGTTATCCACATATTCAAGGTCGAATTCAAACTTTTCTTCCCAGCTGATGGCATTTCTACCATTCACCTGTGCAAGTCCAGTCAGTCCTGGTCTTACATCTGCACGTCGTTTCTGTCTTGCACTGTAGAAATCTATGTATTGTTTCAATAATGGTCTTGGCCCGACAAAACTCATATGTCCAAATAAGATGTTGAAGAATTCAGGTAATTCATCAAGGCTTGTGGATCTTAACATCTGTCCAAATCTTGGAAGACGTTCTTTGTCTGGCAGCAGATCACCATTCTCATCGACGGCGTCTGTCATACTTCTGAACTTGTAGAGTGTAAATATTTCGTTATGATATCCCGGTCTTTCTTGTTTGAAGATCACGGGGTTCCCTAATTTGCTCCTTACTAACAGTGCTGTGACAAGCAGGATTGGGCTTGATACAATGATACAGCACAGTGACAATATGATGTCAAAAAATCGTTTGATATATTTGTGATACATCTTTATATATACTCCGTTTACATTTTGTTCTTATCGGTCCAGTACGGATCTTATGATTCCTATGATCCGATCCATATCTTCTTTTGTATTCTTAATATCACTTGGAAGACATAATCCGCAGTCAAAGATATCTTCTGATACTGGCTTCTTATCATCTTCGTAATGAGAATAGAATTCGCACCCTTTAAATACTGGTTGTTGATGTAATGGTTTCCAGATCGGACGGCTTTCGATATTCTCTCTTTCCAAAGCTTCTATGATATCTAATGGTTTTGTCTTACTGTCTTCATCGATCGTCATGCATGATAACCAGAAGTTTGGTTCACTGCATGTTTCATATGGATTCATATGCACTTGTTTATAATCCTTGAAAGCATCTTTGTATGTCTCATAGATTGCTTTTTTCTTCGCAATGTGTTCATCCAGATGCAGAAGCTGGCCTCTTCCAACTCCCGCTGTGATATTAGACATTCGGTAGTTATATCCGATTTCCTTGTGTTCATAATGTCGGACCGGTTCTTTTGCCTGTGTTGCCAGGAATGTTGCATGCTTGATGTATTCTTCATTCTCTGATGCGATCATTCCACCGCCTGATGTCGTGATGATCTTATTTCCATTAAATGAAAATCCTGCCATGACTCCGAATCTTCCTGTCTGGACTCCTTTATATGTTGCTCCCAGACTTTCTGCAGCATCTTCGATCAGTGGAACTTTATATTCTTCACAGATTGCTTTGATTTCGTCTACCTTGGCTGGTGTTCCATAAAGGTGTGCAACGATCACTGCTTTTGCTTCTTTATGTTCTTCCAATGCTCTTTTCAATGCCTGTGGTGACATATTCCATGTCTCTGGTTCAGAATCCACGAATACAATCTTGCCTTTTTCGTAGGCGACTGGATTCACTGTTGCAGCAAAAGTCAGCGAAGGACATATCACGGTATCTCCTTCCCCGACTTCTAATAATTTCACCGCCAGATGCAGTGCTGCGGTTCCTGCGCTTAGTGCACTGCAGTGTGCGATTCCTGTATACGCTTCCATCTCACGTTCAAAGCCATTGACATTTGGCCCAAGTGGTGCGATCCAGTTGGTGTCAAATGCTTCCTGCACAAACTTCTGTTCTTCCCCATGCATCGTTGGTGATGCCATATATATACGTTCTTTCATGCTGTCTCATCCCCCCGTCATTTTGTCTGTTGATTTGTCTGTTTATATGTATACTCTGGAACTAATCTTTTTACAACTTCACGAATATTCGGATCTTCAGAAAATGCCGCATGATCTAATTCAGCGATCAGTTCACTAAATTGTTCTGTCTCCATCATCCTTGGACTTCCAATGAAAATTCGTTTGTTCTTTGTCTCTTTTTTATTCTCCTCATCGATCAGAAGTTCTTCATACAGCTTCTCCCCTGGTCTTAAGCCAGTAAACTGGATTTCTATATCTTCTCCTGGTGTAAGTCCTGATAAACGGATCATATTCTTCGCAAGATCTAAGATCTTGACTGGTTCTCCCATATCAAGGATAAATATTTCCCCGCCTTCTGCATAAGCTCCTGCTTCAACACCAGACTGACGGCTTCTGGGATCGTCATAAAGTATCGGATGATCTCTGGATGTGTAACTGTTACCGGACCACCATTGGCAATCTGCTTCTTGAACAACGGAACGACACTTCCGTTACTTCCAAGAACATTTCCAAATCTTACAGCAACGTATTCTGTATCGTATAAGCTATTCATGTATTGAATGACCATCTCACAGATCCTCTTGGAAGCACCCATGATATTTGTCGGTCTTACTGCCTTATCCGTGGAGATCAGTACCATTCTCTTTACGCCGCTCATTCCTGCTTCTTGGGCTATGTTAAATGTGCCAAATACATTGTTCTTAATCGCATCATGCGGGCTGTCTTCCATCAATGGCACATGCTTATGTGCTGCTGCATGAAATACGATATCAGGCTTATAATCTTCGAAAATATTGTGTATTCGCAGATGATTCTGGACAGATACGATCAATACTTTCAGATCTAGTTCTGGATGTGTTCTCTTTAATTCCATCTGGATCTCGTAGGCGTTGTTCTCATAATTATCAATGATCACTAACTTCTTCGGCTGATATCTTGCGATCTGTCTGCAGATCTCACTTCCGATCGATCCGCCTCCCCCTGTGACAAATACGACTCTGTCTTTGACATAGCTCATGATTGATGGAAGATTGGCTTTCACTGGCTCTCTTCCAAGCAGATCTTCAATCTCTACTTCTCTTAGAGCAGATACTGTAACTTCACTGTTGATCAGCTGATATAAGCCCGGAAGAATACTCAGACGGCATCCTGTCTGCTTGCAGATTTCAAGGATGTCCTTGCGATCCTTGGGTTCTATTGTCGGAATTGCCAGAATGATCTCTTCAACATCAAATTTAACTGCATTGCGCAGGATCGTATTACGATTGCCAACCACTGGTATCCCAGATAAATATGTTCCTTTCTTCGCTGGATCATCATCTATGATGCAACGGATCGTTTTAGTCACATATGTACTCTTTTTGATCTCATTTAAAATGATGCTTCCTGCTTCTCCTGCTCCGATCAACATTACCGGAACTTTCTTCTTGCCAATGTCATTCACTTTGAGTGGTTCACTTCCCTGAATCAATCGGACAAGTAATCGGATAAAAAACATTCCCAACAGCAGATATACCAAATACAAGAAATAGTAACTTCTTGGTATCTCCCATTGTAACATATAAATTCCGATCAACTGGAAAGCTGCTGCGATCACAACTGCTTTAACGACATTAATAAAATCGGAGATTCCTGCATACTTCCATTGCGTTGAATACAATCGATATGCCATAAAGATCACAATACTGCAAAAGAGATTCAACGGCATGTATTTTGCAGCATTTTTCAAAAAAATCGGTGCGATCTGTGATGGATAGAATTCAAATCGCGTTAATAATGCAAGATATGATGCTATGATCATCATTATGATATCTGAGATCCCAAGTATCATATTCCATTTTTTTCTTTGAGCGATTGTTTTTAATTTCTTCATTATACTTTCCCCTTACATATGCTCTCACATATTTGTTTTAAACCTATTATACCATTCCTTTTCTTAATTTCCTATATCTACTCCTGCTCATTTCCTGCTTTTTGGTAATTTTTTCTTAAAATACAGCAAAAAGAGATGGAAAAATCTATATTGTTTTGATCTTTCCATCTCTTTTTATGTTAAAATTTTATCTTTTTATACGTTGATCTCAGCTGTTAATCCGAGTACTTCTTTATTCTCTTCCAGAATTGGATTGATCACTTCATTCACAAACTCTTCTGTCTGCTGTGGTGCACGTCCTACGAAGTTCTCTGGTTTCATGATTGACTGTAACTGTTCCATATTCATTCCAAATGCTGGATCTGCTGCGATTCTTTCTAACAGATCATTTGGTTTTCCTTCTTCTTTGACAACTTTTCCTGCTGCCATAGAATGTACACGGATCTTCTCGTGAAGTTCCTGACGGTCTCCACCAGCTTTTACAGCATCCATCATGATATTCTCTGTTGCCATGAATGGAAGTTCGCTTCTTAAACGGCTTTCGATAACTTTTGGATATACAACTAATCCATCTACAACGTTTAAGTAAAGATCTAAGATTCCATCGATTGCTAAAAATCCTTCAGGTACGGATAAACGTTTGTTGGCAGAGTCATCTAAAGTTCTTTCAAACCACTGTGTAGATGCCACGAATGCTGGATTCATTGCATCAGCCATTACATAGTTTGCTAAGGAAGCGATTCTTTCACTTCTCATAGGGTTTCTCTTATATGCCATTGCAGATGATCCGATCTGGTTCTTCTCGAATGGTTCTTCTACTTCTTTTAAGTGCTGTAACAGTCTGATATCATTTGAGAATTTATGAGCAGACTGTGCGATCTGGCTTAATACATTGATCACACGGGAATCAACTTTTCTTGAATATGTCTGTCCGGATACTGGCTGGCATTTGTCAAATCCCATCTTCTTGGCAATCATTCCATCAATCTTCTTGATCGTTTCATGATCTCCTTCAAATAACTCTAAGAAACTTGCCTGTGTTCCTGTTGTTCCTTTGGAACCTAACAGTCTCATATTGGCAATGACGTGGTCAAGATCTTCTAAATCATATACAAGATCCATCAGCCACAGTGTTGCTCTCTTACCTACTGTTGTAGGCTGTGCTGGCTGGAAATGTGTAAATCCAAGTGTTGGAAGATCTTTATATTTCATTGCGAATTTGGATAATTCGTTGATTACATTTAATAATTTTACTCTGACAAGTTTTAATGCTTCTGTCATGATGATGATATCTGTGTTATCTCCAACATAGCAGGAAGTTGCTCCTAAATGGATGATTCCTTTTGCTTTTGGACATTGTACTCCGTATGCATATACGTGGGACATTACGTCATGGCGGACTAATTTTTCACGTTCTTTAGCTACATCGTAGTTGATATCTTCTGCATGTGCTTTTAACTCATCAATCTGTTCCTGTGTAATATCTAGTCCTAATTCTTTCTCAGTCTCAGCAAGTGCGATCCACAATTTTCTCCATGTCTTAAACTTCTTATCTGGAGAAAAGATGTACTGCATCTCTTTGCTTGCATAACGTTCTGATAATGGGCTCTGGTAACGGTCGTTCATAAAAATCTCCTTATCTTTATCTTTCAAAATTTCCACGAATATCTCTTGTTGGTGGTTCCATTGGATACTTTCCTGTAAAACATCCTTTGCAGATCGGTAATCCCTGAACCATCTCTGAAAGTCTTTCTTCTCTTAAGTATCCTAAACTATCTGCTCCTATTACTTCGCAGATTTGGTTAATGGAACGGTTGTATGCGATCAGCTGTTCTCTCTCTGGAATATCTGTTCCAAAATAACATGGCCATAAGAATGGTGGTGAACTGATTCTTACATGCACTTCTGTTGCTCCCGCTTCACGAAGCATAGATACGATACGATCACTTGTTGTTCCACGAACAATGGAATCATCGATCATGATGACTCTCTTTCCCTTGACTGCTTCTTTTAATACATTTAACTTAATCTGTACGCTTGATTCACGGCTGCTTTGTCCTGGCTTAATGAAGGTTCTTCCAACATAACCATTCTTTACAAATGCTGTTCCATATGGAATTCCTGATTCTAAAGAATAACCGAGTGCTGCTGCGTTTCCTGATTCTGGTACTCCTACAACTAAGTCTGCTTCGACTGGTGAATCCTGTGCAAGGTATTTTCCTGCCTGAATTCTTGAGTGGTAAACTCCTATACCATCAATTTCACTGTCAGGTCTTGCAAAATATATGTATTCAAAGATACATCTTGCTGTCTTCTCCTGTGGAAGGCACATACTACAATCAGACTGAATTCCGTCTTTTGTGATCGTTACGATCTCTCCTGGATTGACATCGCGGATAAATTCTGCTCCGATCGTATCTAATGCACAGCTTTCAGATGCTAAAACAAATGCATTATCTCTCTTACCGATACAAAGTGGTTTAAATCCATAAGGATCTCTGGCACCAATCAGTTTTCGTGGTGACATAACAATCAGGGAATACGCTCCTTTGATCTTCTGCATTGCTTTCGCAACTGCTTTCTCAATAGATGATGTATTCACACGTTCTCTTGCGATATGGTATGCGATAACTTCTGAATCGATCGTTGTCTGGAAAATAGCTCCTGTCTGTTCTAATTCTTCACGAAGTTCTAACGCATTGATCAGATTACCATTATGTGCAAGTCCTAATGTCCCTTTTACATAATTTAATACCAGTGGCTGGGCATTCTCTGGAACGCTCTCTCCTGCTGTTGAATACCTTACATGTCCTACACCGATATCTCCCTTTAATGCCTGAAGGGAATCTGGTGTAAACACTTCATTACATAATCCCATACCTTTTTGAGATGTGACATTACGTTTTGGACCATTCGTATCAGAAACTGCGATTCCACAGCTTTCCTGACCTCGATGCTGCAGGGCAAACAATCCATAATAGATTGTTGACGCTACATCGTTGCCATCGAAATCATAGATACCGAAAACTCCACATTCTTCTCCCAACTTATCAAAGTTCTCTCTGCTCATCGTGATCTTTTGACCTTTCTGTTATACAATCTTTAGTTTCCTTTGTAAAATACACATTTTTGATAGTAACATATTCATTTTAAATCTGCAAGAGTCTTACTCTACTCATTATCCTTTAATAAGGTAGTATCTGGAGGAATTTCGCCTCTCTTGATCTTGGCATAAAGGATCCTTCTTACAGATTTATCAATCCTTGATTCCTTGATCTGTCCATTTTTTATTGCTTTCTCAATTGCCTGATATGCTTCCTTATAATTATCAGGCATCACAATTAAGTCGACTCCTGCCTGAATAGCTTTGACTGCTGCTTCTCCTGAGCTGTAGTTGTCTGTGATCGCTTTCATGTTCATCGCATCGGTCATAATGATTCCTTTGTATTCAAGTTCGTCCCTTAAAATATCACTGACAACCCTACTGCTTAAACTGGAAGGTTCTTTCTCGTCTGTCACATTACTTAGCATTAAATGTGATACCATCACCGCATCCACATCTGCCTTGATTCCTGCCTTAAATGGTTTAAAATCTGCATCTCTTAATGTCTCGATCGTCTGGTATGTCTCTGTACTTCCACGGTGAGTATCTCCTCCGCATCCACCGCTTCCTGGAAAATGTTTTATCGTTGCGGAAATCTGCTGCTTTTGCATGTTTTTAACTAAGCTTGCTACAATTGATGATACTTTCTTTGAGTCTGTTCCAAAACTTCTGTCGCCAATCTCTGTATTATTCTTATTCGTAAGTACGTCTGCAACTGGTGCCAGATTCATATTGAATCCTAATTCTTTTAATTCTTTACCTTGTGTCTGCCCCATCTTGGCAATCTGCTTATCATTATATGTCTTGCCGACTTCCTGTGCAGATGGATATGCTGTCATCCCCATCTTTGGATTGGATGCAACTCTGGAAACCGTTCCACATTCTTCGTCAACTGCCATAAATAATGGTATATAAGAAGATTTCTGCAGCTGTTTTATCATTGTCTTTGTCTGCTCACGAGTTTCAATATTCTTCGCAAACATCACGACACCACCCGCAGGATATTTCTTTAATGTCTTCTTCATACCGTCTGTTACCTTTGTCTGATTCTTGCTTTCTGCTTCATCCAGCTGGTATATAGATACCATAAACAGCTGTCCGATCTTATTCTTTAAAGACATATCTTTCGTGATATCCTTCGCCATTCCCTGCAGTGTTGCCTCGTCAAGATCCTCGGTCTTTACTTTCTTCGTTGTATTCTTCTTTCCGCATCCTGCTGCCATAACAAGCACAAGGATCAGCAGGAGACTTATCCACCGTTTCTTCATCATCTTCATGCCCTTTCTCGTACATGTATTTTTCTTAATATTATATCAGATGCTTTTTCATCTTGCAATTTTACTGTAAAAAAGACCCTCCAACTCCTGAATGAGCTGAAAGGTCTTTAAAAGCAGATGCCTCCAAATACGCAACCGATCCAAAAGTTACCATGTATCATAAAAACTTCACGAGGAAAGGATTATAAAACCATTCAAGAAAATGGTCTGTTTGCATATTGTTGACACAATATCTAGTATATACTTTTATATTTATTTTTTCTACCCTTTCGCGTGGTTTTTTTTCAGAACGTTGCTTTTTTAGCAGAAAAGATACGAAAACTAATTATTTTCTTTAAAATATTGTTTAAATTGTATGGTTACAGTAAACTGATCGCCTTCAATTTTGATCTCAAATTTACCTCCGCAGTTCTTTGTAAAACTATCTGCAATGGACAGTCCCAATCCGTTGCCTTCACTTGTTCTTGATTTTTCTGCTCTCGCAAAGCGTTCCATGATCTCTTCTTCGGTAAAATTCATTTCATACGATGCTGTATTCGTAACTTTCAAAACGATATTTCCTGCTTCTTCAGTGATATAAATGAAGATTCTTGTGCCTTTGAGTGAATATTTCAATGCATTTTCAATGACATTCTGCACAACTCTGTACATACGGTTTCCATCACCCATGAATTTTGTATGTTCTGTATTGCACTGATATCTGATTCCAAATCCTGATTCCTCTATCTGATCAGCCATATCCCCCAATGTTTGTTCCACCAGACGTTTCATATCCATTTCTTCCATATCAACCTTGATATCTCCACTCGTTGATTTTGCAAGTTCAAACAAATCTGAGATGATGTCTTTTAAACGTTCTGTCTTCTTCACAAGGATCGTCACATAATCTTTTGCTTCATCAGATAATGTATCGTCCCTGCTTAAGAGATCAACGTAGCCAATGATCGATGTCAAAGGAGTCTTTAAATCATGAGAAACATTGGTGATCAGGTCGATCTTCATCCTCTCGCCTTTCATCTGCGTTTCTAATGCTTTTTCCATTCCCTGTCCGATATGGGTCAGTTTCTGGCTGTATTCGTAGTAATCTGAGTCCTCACTTATATCTGTTATTGCTGTCAATTCTCCATTTGAGATACGTTCGATCTGATCGACTAATTTTCCTAAATCTCTTTGCTCTTCTGCATATTTGTTTAAATATTTCTTAAAGAATTTGAATAATGAAATACATGTAATTGCTATTAAAGTAACCAGGAAGTCGCTCAATTGAGCTCCTGTGAACAATATGATAACGCAGACCGCAACTCCTCCAATCATGATATATCTCAAAACGCGGTATTGCCTGATCCTGTCTCTTGCATGTTTTTGTGCAAAAGACATTGCTTCTTCTTCCAATTCTCGTCTTTGCTTTTCATGACGATACCATTTTCTAAAATACCCTAAGCAAAACGTGGAATCCAAAAGATTTCTTTCTTTTATTCTCCATACCGTGGTCTGTACGCATACTGCGAACGCCATGATAAAAAATGGTACGGACAGATAACTTAGCATCATGATCATCTCTAATGTCGATGAACTCAAACTCATCATTGTACCCTGTGCGTATTCGATCGTATATTGCCAGTCTCCAATGCATAATGCAATTGCAAGTCCGATCAGGATCAATCCTGCTGCCAGTATAATTTCCCACCAGATTTTATCCAGTGCATTAAAAAATTTGGTTCGTTTCTTCTGCAGTGCGAATAAAATACACAATAAGATTGTTCCGATTACTTCAACCACTGATACAATAACGATGGCTTTCAGTCCTGTAGCAAGCTGTTTTGTTGCCTTCTTCTGAAACTGATCAATCTCTGTTAAAGCTTTCTTTGTCAACGAAATCTCAATTTCTGCTGTTTCCAGACGCTGCTTCTTTTTATTATTGATCAGAAGATTGGATGGAAATACAAATTCCATCGTGTAGCTGTCTCCAGCAAACGCATAATATTCTTCTGGATTTGCATTAAAATCATCGGTTGGGTCCCATCCTTTAAAACTTCCATCTTTATTTAATTCTGTTTCGGATCGTTCTATATGAAAATGTTCAATCCTTCCCTCTGTATAATCTGCATTTTTCGCCCCATAATACGATGTTGTTGTTGTCATCTTTTTGTCATATGGTTTGACTTTCATTGTTACTTTTACTCTGGATTCATTTTTAATCTTTGTAAGCAGATCCTCTGACACATGGTTTCGTTGGCCGGAATAAGTTTTTGCACCTTGTTGCTCTGCCCATTTGTCAAATAATGATGTCTGTGTCTTTTTGATATAATCAATCTGATCCAGCTCATCCACTGTAAAACTGCTATTTCCCGTCAGTGCCATGTTATGAATCGTACTGATCCCATACATTCCTGACAAGGTCATAACAATGATCACAAATGTGACCAGTATCGTATTAGTCCATTTTTTCGATCTTGTATCCAATTCCCCACACCACCTTTAAATATCTTGGATTTTTTGCATCTATTTCTATTTTCTCGCGGATACGGCGGATATGGACCATGACTGTATTTTCTGTTGCGTAGGCTTCTTCGTTCCATACACGTTCATAGATTTCATCTGCTGAAAATACCCTGCCAAGATTCTTCATGAGAAGGTTTACGATCTTATATTCGGTTGCTGTCAGTTTCACAGCTTCCCCGTCAACTAACATTCTTTTTCCTTTCATATCAAGGATCAGTCCGCCGTTTATAATTTGTTCCTTATTGCTTTTTGGGGCATTCATCCCACCAAACTGCATGTATCTTCGCAGTTGTGATTTGACTCTTGCCACCAGTTCATCTGGGCGGAATGGTTTGCTGACATAATCATCGGCTCCCATGGATAATCCGAGAATCTTATCGCTTTCTTCTGTCTTTGCTGACAAAATGATAATTGGAATGTTCTTGCTTTCACGGATCTTCATGGTAGCTGAAAGTCCGTCCATCTTTGGCATCATGACGTCTATGATCAAAAGCTGGACATCTTGTTCCATCAGCACATCCATTGCTTCCAGTCCGTTATATGCAGTGATAATTTCATAGTCTTCCATTTCCAGACGTTTCTTTATCGCCTCTACGATCTCCTTGTCGTCATCGACGACCAGAATCTTTGGCTGGTTCATAGTTTTTCCTCCTCGTATCTTTGATGGTTTTATCTTAACAATTAATTCTTTAATTTCCCTTAATGTAATTCTTACAAAATTCTTAACTTTCTTTATTATATTGAATTGTACCTGCAAAGTAAATGTTATACCAATATCTGCCATTCTAAAGGTTAAATTGTACCATAGCACCTCCCGAATAATTATCAATATTACTGACTAGTGACCCGCTTTCGCTCGGCAGTATATTGATAATTATTCTCATTTGTAGTTATTGTCCACTAACCATTCATATGGTATCATATTTTCCAGCAGTTAGATTCTTCTAACTATTATACGCGCTATTATTTTATTACAAGAAAACGGAGGAAAACTATATGCGTAAAAGATTAATTGGTAAAGCTTTTGCAGTTGCCATGACTGGTGCTATGGCTTTCACAGCTACTCCTGTGACTGCTAGCATCTTTAATGTGGCTCATGTTGTAAAAGCTGCTGAAGCTGATCAGGCTGAAGAATGGACATATTGTTATGTTGGACTTACTTGGGCAGAATATTGGGCACATGAGGATGTTTATAATGCTGGTAATGCTTCTAGCTCAGATGTTTTAGATTCTAAAAAAGAATCAGATAAAGGTGGATATGATGTTATTACTCGAGCAACAGCAAAGCATGGATTACATCGTGGAAGCTATCAGTGCATGGCTACCATCTTTACTACAGATGCAGATGGTAAAACTGGTCCTGAGTACAAAGTTTCCCACTGGTCTGATGATGGTAAAACAATCTATTTAACAGATGGTTCATCTGTCAGCTGGAATAAAGGAAAGATTACTGATAACGGAAATACTTATACAATGTCCCATTATGAAGTTTCTGGTATTAAGTATGTTCCTGTAGCTGTTAAAACTTCTCAATTAAATGATTTAAAAGACAAATATCAGGTTGTTGAAAATGGTGGTACTTTAACTGGTGGTTACACCGAAGTAAATTTATCTGCTTATACTGCAACTGCAAATGTAACAGCAAATACAAATGGTTTAAAAACAGCTACAGAAAACTCTGATGGATCTTTCTCTTTCAGTGCCCGCAAAACTGGTTCTGAATCTGGTTTAAAAGATACTGCTATCAAGAAAGTGGATTCTGATAAGATTACTGTTACGGTTCAACCTGGTGCAGGTTCTTATGGTGAGTTTTTACGTGTCGATCTTAATGGTGATGCTTATGGAGATCTTGGTTCAAATATGCAGGCTGTTACATGGACATACTATGGATATGATGATACATATTCTAAACCATTAGCAACATATGGTACTAAATTTGCTGCTGACAACTGGATGCATAAATCTATGGGAATCCAGCTTGGTTTAACAGAATCTATTCGTTGTCAGTTACCTGAAGATTATGATGGAACTGGTTACTGGAAACTTACTATTTCTGCTCTTGGATATGAGGACTTCTCATTCAATATTCAGGCTACAGGTGACAATATCGCAAATGCTAAAGATGCAACAGACACAGAAAAATCCGATCTTCAGAAACTGATCGATCAGGCAAATGATATGAAAGCTGACAAAGATTCTTACTGTGATGGACAGGACAAGGCTTGGGCAGATCTTGACACAGAACTTGGTGAAGCTGTTGATGCTTTAAAAGATAAAGTTATTTATTCTGGTACTGTAAAAGAATGCACATCTCATTTAACAGCTGCTATGAAAGCTGTCACAAAGAAGAATTACAAAACAATTACTACACCAGCTTCAACATCTAAAGATGGTTCTATCGTAGTAAAATGCTCTAACTGTGGTGATGTTAAGAGTACAACAACAATCGCCAAGATTAAATCTATCGCATTAAACAAAACATCTTTCACAGAAAACGGAAAAGTTCAGAAAGCTACTGTTGTAGCAAAAGATTCTGCCAACAAAACAATCGCAGCAAGCAATTACACAGTATCTTACTCTAACTCCAACAGTAAAAAAACTGGAACTTATACAGCAACTGTTAAATTTAATGGTAAAAACTACACAGGTACAAAGAAATTAACTTACAAGATCAATGCGAAAGCACCTGCTAAGACAACTGTTAAATTAAGCAAAGCGAAAAAGACATCCTTAAAAGCTTCTTGGAGCAAAGTTGCCAACGCTACTTCTTACGAAGTACAGTATGGTACATCTAAGAGCTTCAAAGGTGCAAAAACTGTAAAAGTTTCTTCTAAATCTTCTTCTAAAGTTTTAACAAAACTTAAAAAGAATAAGAAGTATTATGTAAGAGTCAGAGCCGTAAGAACTGTAAAAGTTGATAATAAGAACACAACTTTACGTGCTTCTTGGTCATCTGCAAAGAACTTAAAAACTAAGAAAAAATAATTTCTTATCTCTCATACAATTACATCTCAATCTTAAAATCATAAAAGAAGATGGAACTTATCATTTGGTTCCACCTTCTTTTTCACATTATCTACTTTGTAATTACATCCATCAGTTCTTCAACTGTTCTAACTTCAAGATCAGGCCTGATATCTCCTTCTGGCATCGGACGTTTTCTATGATTAAACCAGATTACATGCCATCCTGCTTTCTTGGCTCCTACAACGTCTACCTCAAAGGTATCCCCTACAAACCATGTTTCTTCTGGAATCAGATTCATCTTATCCTGTACGATCTGAAATGCTTTGATATTTGGTTTTGTATATCCGATTGCATCGGAGATAAACATCTCATCTTTATCAAACCATTGAGAAAGTCCTAGAGTCTTTAATTTCTTTCCCTGATGACGCACTGTTCCATTCGTAAGCAAACCCATCGTCTTTCCCTGCTTTTTACATTCGCTTAGCAGTGCTTTGATGCCATCTGGTACATGAATATGTTTTTGATGATAACGATATCGTTCTTCAAATTGCTTTGCCTCTTCTTTGCTTACTTCAATCCCAGAGTCTTTATAAGTCTTCTGAATGCGGTATGCAAATTCATCGTCGTGACTGATTTTTCCTTCTCTTGCCATATAAAACGCCTCATCACTGTAAATTCTGGAACGTTTGAAAAGTTCTTCACAGTCTTCTTTGGTCTTGTCTTCAAAAAATTCTTTATGAACTTTATCAAAGGCTTCCATCAAGTCATATAATGTATCATCTACATCAAATATTACATTCTTCATACTAAATTAGTCCTAACTTCTCTAATGCTGTTGTGATTCCTTCTTCTTTCACTGTTCCTGTGATCATAGATGCTACCTTTTCAACGGCTTCGCTGTGACGTCCCATAGCAATTCCTGTTCCAACGGCTTCCATCATCTCTACATCATTGTCTGCATCTCCAAAAGCATAAGTATCTTTCTTATCGATTCCTAATTTATCGATCAATTCAACAATTGCATCACCTTTTGTAACTCCTTTTAATGTGATATCAATAAAATTCTCTCGAACATGTTTTGCAACAGTAAAGACATCTTTAAATTCTTCTTCAAAATCTATCTTTACTTGTGGATCTTTATAATTCATAACTAATTTACTTACATGATTGTCTTTCTGGCGGAATTTCCATGGTGCATACCAGCGCTGTGGAAGATGAAACAGTTCACAGTGATGCATAAAAAATTCTGCATCCTGATGCAGATAATAACTGATATCCCTTGTATCAAAATGAATGATCGTATCTTTTGGAAAATATTCATTGACTACTTTAAATAACAGTTCGTCTGGAATACAGATATCACGGATCACTTCCCCTTCAACTTCTGTATGTGATCCATTACATGTGATCGCTCCCATGAATTTATCCACGTCCATCTCTAGAAATCTGTGGGTTCTTCCAGAACATAACATTGTCAGATAACCATTTTCCTTTAATTTATTCAAGGATTCTACTGTCTTTGGTGTTGCTGTTGCAATATTATCGACTTCATCAACTGTTGTTCCATCGTAGTCGAAGAATACGACACCTTTGTATTTGTTCATAACTCTCTCCATCCTGTTTTTTATTTTTACATACGTAATTATATTGTACGTTTTCATGGGATGAATTTCAATGTTTTATCACACAAAAAATCAGAACCTGATGTTTCAGATTCTGATTTTTGTATGTGTTGTGATCCTTTGAACGAATTGTTCTTAATTACATATTATCTAAAATCTCAGTTAAGATCTTATTAACGATTCCAGGGTTTGCTTTTCCCTGTGTCGCTTTCATTGTCTGTCCAACTAAGAATCCGATGGCTTTCTTCTTACCTGCTTTGTAATCTTCAACAGATTTCGGATTGTTGGCTACAATCTCTTCAATCGTTGCTTTTAAGGCTCCTTCGTCGTTCATGGATTTCAATCCATGTTCTTCAACGTATGCTGCGGGATCGATATTTTCTTTGAAGACTTTCTCGAACACTTCTTTTCCTACGCTTCTGTTGATCTCATTTTTCTTGATCATCTCGATCAGTTTTGCAAGATGTTCTGGTTTGAATGATACATCGTCGATATCCATCTCTGATTCATTTACCAGACGAATGGTCTCTCCCATTAACCAGTTAGATACTTCTTTTGGCTCTGATCCAAGTGCAATTGTTGCTTCGAAAATGTCTGCAAGATGTTTTGATCCTGTAATGATGTCGATATCATAGTCTGGAAGGTCATATTCTTCTTTATAACGGACTTTCTTCTCGTCTCTGAACTCTGGCTGTGCTTCTCTTACTTTGTCCATCCATTCATCACTGATCTCAATCGGTACTAAGTCTGGATCTGGGAAATAGCGGTAATCCTGTGCATCTTCTTTGGAGCGCATTGCATAAGATGCTCCCTTTGTATCATCCCAACGTCTTGTTTCCTGTACGACTTTCTCTCCTGCCTCGATCAGGTCGATCTGACGTTCCATTTCTCCTTCGATTGCTCTCTTGATGGCCTTGAAAGAGTTTAAGTTCTTCATCTCTGTACGTGTTCCGAACTCTTCTGCTCCGACTTCACGGACAGATAAGTTGACGTCAGCTCTCATAGAACCTTCCTGTAATTTGCAGTCAGATGCTCCTAAATACTGGATGATCAGACGTAATTTCTCAAGATATGCGATAACTTCGTCTGCAGAACGCATATCTGGTTCGGATACGATCTCGATCAGTGGTACTCCAGAACGGTTAAAGTCTACTAAAGAATCTCCTGTCCATGGATCATGCACCAATTTACCAGCATCTTCTTCCATATGGATCTCGTGGATTCTTACGTCTTTCTTCTCTCCATCGACATCGATTTCTACTTTACCATTTCGACAGATTGGTAAGTATAACTGAGAAATCTGATAATTCTGTGGATTATCTGGGTAGAAATAGTTCTTACGGTCAAATTTGCAGTTCTGTGTGATGTCGCAGTTTGTTGCAAGTCCAACTGCCATAGCGTATTCTACAACCTGTTTATTTAATACTGGTAAAGATCCTGGCATACCTGTACATACAGGGCATGTATGTGTATTTGGTGCTCCTCCAAATGCTGTACTGCATCCACAGAAGATTTTTGTCTTTGTTGCTAATTCTACATGGACTTCAAGTCCGATGACTGTTTCGTAATTCTTGCTCATTATTTAGCCCCTCCTTTAGCAATTGCTGGAGCTTCATATGCTCTTGTCTGCTCAAATGTGTATGCTGCCTGAATGATCTTCTTCTCATTGAAGCAGTCTCCGATCAGCTGAAGTCCGATTGGCATTCCGTTCTTGTCCTTTCCACACGGAAGAGAGATTCCTGGAAGTCCTGCAAGGTTTACGGAGATTGTGTAGATATCTCCTAAATACATCTTGATCGGATCACTTAAGCTGTCTCCTAATTTTGGAGCTGTTGTTGGTGCAACTGGTCCTAAGATGACATCGTATTTCTCAAATGCTTTGTCGAATTCTTTCTTGATCAGTGCTTTTGTTCTTAATGCTTTTAAGTAATATGCATCATAATATCCTGAACTTAATACGAATGATCCTAACATGATACGGCGTTTTACTTCGGCTCCGAATCCTTCAGAACGTGTCTTCTTATACATGTTGTGAAGTCCTTCGTAATCTTTGGCTCTGTAGCCATATTTAACACCATCGAAACGTGATAAGTTTGAACTTGCTTCTGCTGCTGCGATAACATAGTATGCAGGGATTGCATATTCAACTAATCCAAGATCGAATTCTTCTACAATGGCTCCTTTTTCTTCTAATGTCTTTGCTGCTGCTAAAACAGCTTCTTTGACTTCTTCGTCAAGACCTTCTCCAAAGTAATCTTTTGGAATACCGATCTTCATTCCCTTGACATCATCTTTTAATGCAGATGTGAAGTCATAAGATTCTAATTTGACAGATGTGGAATCTTTCTCATCATAAGATGCGATTGATTCTAATAATGTTGCACAGTCTGTGACATCTTTTGCTAATGGTCCGATCTGGTCTAAGGATGATCCATACGCGATCAGTCCGTAACGGGATACTGTTCCATAAGTTGGTTTGATTCCTGTAACACCACAGTAAGATGCTGGCTGTCTGATAGATCCACCCGTATCAGATCCTAATGCCATAAAACATTCATTAGCTGCAACTGCTGCTGCAGATCCACCTGATGATCCACCAGGTACTTTTTCTAAATCCCATGGGTTCTTTGTCACACCATATGCGGAAGTCTCTGTTGTACTTCCCATGGCGAACTCGTCCATGTTTGTCTTTCCTAAGAATACAACTCCTTCTTTGATTAGGTTCTCGACTGCCTGTGCGGAGTATGTTGGTACAAAGTTCTCTAATATCTTAGAACTGCATGTTGTTGTATATCCTTTTGTACAGATATTATCTTTAATTGCCATTGGAACTCCAGCTAATGGTCCTGTATAAGTTCCATCATCGATTCCTTTCTGTACTTCTTCTGCTCTCTTTAATGCACTTTCTTCATCGTAAGAAACATATCCGTGTACATCACCTTCGACTGCCTTGATCTGCTCAAGTGCTGCCTTTGTTGCTTCTACAACTGTGATCTCTTTGTCTTTAATCTTCTTGCCTAATTCTACGGCAGTTAATTCTAAAATACTCATCTTCTGCCTCCTATATGATCGTCTTTGGCACGACAAAGGCATTGTCCTGCGCTTCTGGTGCGTTCTTTAATGTATCTTCGCTTCCGTCCCCATTTGTTACCACGTCTTCTCTGAATACATTCTTCACTGGGAATACGTGAGACATTGGTTCGACACTGCTTGTGTCTAATTCGTTTAATTTATCTACATAGTCAAGCATGCTTTCCATATCTTTCTTGGCCTGTTCTTTTTCTTCGCCAGATAATTCAAGCTTTGCTAAAATTCCGACATATTCAATCGTTGCATCATCAATATGATTTGCCATAAAATTTCCTCCTGTTAATTTGCCTATAGAGTTAATGTTACCATAATTTGAATGTTTTTAAAATATAAAATGAACAAAAGTCTGCCGTTTTTTCTCAAAAAATGACAGACTTTTGCTTACTTTTTTTAAAAATTTAATCCATTCAGGATCTGATTTATAAAATCTTTTATGTGAGTGAATGCCTCTGGTACAAGATCTGCTAAAAATGACAACAGATAAAGAATGAAAACGATCACCGCCCACATTCCTTTTTTTGATCTCTTCTTTTCTTTTTTATTTTTATAGGTTGATGTTTTCCTCTGTGTCTTCATTGACTGCGTCTTTGTATTCTTAATATTTTTAAAATCTGGATGTCGTTTTTCATCATGGATATATTTTGGCTGAGAAGTCATTTTGTCAATCGTTAATATATCCCAATGACCATCTTTTAATATTCTGGACCGACCTAAGCGATTAAAATCATAACCACACATTGGGCAGACACCATTTCTTAACTTTTCTTCACAGATTGGACATTTCTCGTATTTCATAGACCCTGCTTTCTTATTCCTATACCCATGGACCTTACAGAATGCCATCTTCTTTAAGCATCCTTCCTACTTCTACATATTCTTCTCTGCTTCCCTCAAGATATTGGATCTCGTCCTCTGTCAATGTACGTTTGACTCTTGCTGGACTTCCCATAACTAAAGATCTATCTGGGATCACTGTATTTTGTGTTACAAGACTTCCTGCCCCGATCAAGCAGTGATTACCGATCTTTGCTCCATTCATAATAACAGATCCCATTCCGATCATGGAATTATCTCCGATCTGGCATCCATGGATCACGCTGTTATGTCCAACTGTCACTCCATCACCGATTTTTACACTATTCCCTTCATCTACATGGATCGTACAATTTTCCTGTATATTACTCTGATTTCCGATCACAATGGACTCTTCTCCTTCACAGCGCATTGCTGTAAAGAACAGTACCGTAGATTCTTCTCCTATAGTAATATCCCCAACTAAAACAGTTTCTTTTGCTACTTTTGCTGAATCAGCGATCTTTGCCTGTTTGTAATTCATGTTCTATCTCCCGATATTCTTCTTATTGCTCTTCTGAGAGTAGTTCATTCTTCCTTCTTTCCAACCCTTCTTGTCTGTCTTATCCCAGTCTAGGTTGTCTCCGAAGATATATCTTGTCATCCATAATAAGCTGACCGTTGGAACCACTACCCATAATACTCTGTATTCAAGTTCCATTAAAAATGGTAAAAATGCCAATCCTGCCGCGTGGATCAGTAAGATCACTGCCCATGCGATGATCAGCCAGTAACCGATCTTAAATGCTTCTGGCATATCTCTTCCCATTTCTTTTCCAAAATAAAAACGTTCTGCTGATAAAATGGCGGCAGCTAATATTGTCATGATCACACACATTTTATAGAATACGTTACCATTCATATACTGTCCTAAAAACATTCCGATCACTGATATGATAAACATCAGGATCAAAACCGCCCAGAGAACCTTTTCCAGCTTTCTTGTTACTTTATTCGTTGTTACATTTTCTTTCTTCATCTTGTATAACCTCAATCTCTACTTTCTATCAGAAGCAGTTTGCCTTCTCGATAAGAGATGGTTCCTTCTTCTACTTCCAGTTCATTGCTGATCCCCCATGATTCATGGAATACCAGCGTGTCATTATTCAGTGGGTATTTAAATCCCTGTAATGTGACACCTTTTGCCTCATATATCGGGATCAAAGATACATATTTACCAAACTGGTCTTTCTTTGATACTGTGCTTTTGTGATCCAGAACTCTCATACGATTATTCGCATCGATCAGCTCTGCCTTTACACCCTTGCTGTGTGCATAAAACAACTGCCCGATATTACCTAAAACATGATCCAGCCTTGTTCCTGTTCCTCCCACTAACAGGATCTCGTCTGCACCTGTTTCAATGGCTTTCTGCATTGCAAGTCCTGTATCGGTATCGTCTTTCTCACATGGTGCGATGATCTTCTCATCTGTGGAAAACTCTTCCATTACATTCTTGTTGCAGCTATCAAAATCACCCAGAATGATATCTGGTTTGATATCTAATTTTTTAGCGTAAAGCAGTCCTTTGTCTGCGGTGATCACTTTATCTGGATTCCACTTCTTAATATAATCTGCCGCAAATGTTTCTTCTACCGCTCCGCCTGTTAAAATCAATACGCGCATTACCATTTTCTCTTTTCTTTTAATTCTGTATAAATATTTACATAATTATCATATCGGATCTTTGAAATCTTTCCTTCTTCCAAAGCTTTCTTAACTCCACAGTCAGGCTCATGCGTGTGACTGCATCCCTGAAATCTACATTCATCTTCATAATCAGCAAATTCCTGAAAATAATCTTTGATCTCGTCTTCTTCAAACATATGAATAAATAAAGAACTAAATCCCGGAGTATCTAATACAAATGTATCTTTCTCGATACGGATCAATTCCGAATGCCTTGTTGTATGACGTCCTCTTTTGATCTTCTCACTGACTTCTCCTGTTTCCATCTGTGCTTCTGGCTGGAGCAGATTCATCAAAGATGATTTTCCTACTCCGGATGGTCCTGCAAGCACTGTCGTCTTTCCGTGGATCAGTTTCCTGATCTCATCAATTCCTTCTTCTTCTTTGACGCTGATGAACTTTACAATATGTCCACAGTTTTCATATACTTTTTCTAACAATGTCAGATCTTGTTCTTTTGCAAGATCCACTTTGTTGAAGCAGACGATCACAGGTACTTCCTGTTTCTCCATCATCATCAAGAATCGATCCAGCAGATTATAGTTCGGCTTTGGGTTTTTCGCTGCAAATATGATCAACGCCTGATTGACATTTGCAACTGCCGGACGGATCAATTCGTTACTTCGCTCATAGATCTTTGTAATGTTTCCTTCCTGATCTTCCTCGTCAAGAATATCAATTTCAACATTATCTCCGACTAATGGCTTCATCTTCTTGTTCCTGAAAATACCTTTTGCCTTACATTCATATAATTTATCTTCTGTCTGCACATAATAAAATCCTGCGATTCCTTTTATGATCTTTCCCTGCATGAATTATCTCCTGCTATTCTTCATCTGCTGTTGAATCCTGATCTGCTGTTGTTGCAGTCTGGCGAGGCCCAAGGCTCACATAAATTCCGACTGCTGTTCCTTCTTTTACTTTGCTTCCTGAACTTACTGTCTGTCTGATAACAAGTCCTTTTTCAACACTGTCACTATATTCTGTTAATACACTTCCAAGTACCAAATTCGAATTCTTTAGTTCACTTCTTGCTTCTGATTCTGTGAAATAACGAAGATTTGGCACTCTTACCATAGTCTCTGGTTTCTCACCTTGGCTTACAGTAATAACGACTGTAGAATTCTTTGTAACTTGATTTCCACTTCCTGGTGACTGGGAAATAACTTTTCCTTTTGCTACATCTGTACTGTATTTTGTCTTAACAGATACTTTCAGTCCTGCTGCTTCTAACTCACTTTTGGCTGACGATTCCCTCTTGCCTACAACTCCTGGCACAGAAACTTTATCTTCTGTTCTTGTACCTTTGCTTACAACTAAAGTCAGTGTTTTGCCTTCCTCTAATTCTGTATCACTTTCTGGATCCTGTCTTATAACAAGACCCTTCGCATAATCAGCAGAATATTCTTCTTCTACTTTGATCTTAAATTTGCCATCGATCTTCTCTCTTGCTGCACTTAATGACATTCCAATATAGTTGTCAACTGTATATTTTTTAGATTCCGTATCATTTGATTCTGCCGTTGTTCCAATGCTTGTTGTCGTTGTTGATTTTCCGGATTTGAACACTCCAGAACTTTTCACAACAAATACAATGATTGAAATTAATATGATTGCTCCAACAACTGCCGCAAGCACAATAACTAATTTCTCAATCTTGGAATTCATTCCGGATTCTTCCTCATCATCTTCATCAAGATACGCATTCTGTTCTTCATCTTTCAATGGTTCTTCCTGTTGTATCTTTTGATCCTTCTTTGGTGTATTGATTCTCTGTGTCAGCTCATTCTGATCGATCATAATCGTTGGCGAATCATCGATTGCCGGCACAACACCTACATAACCGCCAGATGTGTCTTCAAATACAAGTCGCAGATCAGCGATCAGATCATCTGCTGTCTGATAACGCTCTTCCGGCTTTTTCATTGTACATTTTAGAATGATCTTTTCTAAGCTGTCTGGAATTCCATCCCTGATCTGACTTGGAGGTGTGATCTCATTCTGCAAATGCATCAATGCGATCGTTACACCATTTTCATGATCAAATGGAACATGACCTGTAACCATCTCATACATTGTGATACCTAAAGAATAAATATCACTCTTCTCATCACAAAAACGTCCCTTTGCCTGTTCTGGCGAAATATAATGTACAGATCCCATAGCTGTTGCTGTGGAAGTTACTGTATTGCTGCTTGTTGCCTTTGCAATCCCAAAATCTGTAACTTTAATAATTCCAGTATCAGACACAAGGATATTCTGCGGTTTGATATCTCTGTGAATGATATGATTTTTATGTGCATGGGATATTGCGGATGCGATCTGCGTTGAAATCTCCACCGTTTCTTTTGGACTTAAATATCCTTTTTTTCTGATATATTCTTTTAATGTAATACCTTCTGCAAGTTCCATAACAATATAGTTAATGCCATCTTCCATCCCAACATCATAGATATTAACGATATTTGGATGGGATAATCTTGCTACGGCTTGTGCTTCTGTCTCAAATTTTTTTAAAAATTTCTCGTCTTCTACATATTCACTTTTTAATACCTTCACTGCAACGTTCCGGTTTAGTTTATGATCTTTCGCCATATAAACATCTGCCATTCCACCGCTTCCAACGCGCTTGAGCACCTCATAACGGCCTGACAGCATCGTACCAAGTTCTAACATCTATCCTTCACCTCATCTCTTTAAATCCACGATCACCAACGAAATATTATCTTTTCCTCCGTACTCATTGGCACGAGCGATCATCTTGTTTATCTTATTGGCAATCTGATCGTGATCTAAAAGAAGTTCTTTTAACTCATCGTTTGATATCATATTGGAAAGTCCATCACTGCAAAGCAGCAGGTATCCTTCTTCTGCTTCAAATTCAAAAAAATCCGGCGTTGCTACCTGTGAACCAAGAGCTCTTGTGATCACATTCTTCTTCGGATGAATCCTTCCCTGTTCTCTATCTAACATTCCAGCATTGATCAGTTCTTCTACATAAGAATGATCTACCGTAATCTGTTTTAATTCCTTATTTCCATAATATAATCTGCTATCACCAATATTCATAACAGTAACTTTATGATCAGAAACCGTTGCGGCAACAAAAGTCGTACCCATTCCTGCGTACTTTTCATTCTCCTTGCTTTCTGCAATGATTTCCTGATTCACTGTGGCAATACAAGTCTTCATAAGCTCAATCGGGTCTGTCTGTTCTGATTCTTCGATCAATTCTACAAATCTTTCCACTGCAAAAGAAGAGGCCTTCCCTCCTGCGCGGTGTCCTCCCATACCATCTGCCACAATATAAAGATTTTTTAAGTTCCCTACAGGCTGGTCATGAAAGAAAATCTTATCCTGATTCTCTGTCCTTACCTTGCCTATATGTGAAGCTCCTACGGATCGCATATCGTTCTCCTTTACAATCTTGACTGCAGTTTTTTTCTTCTAAGCTGTCCACAGGCGGCATTGATATCTGCGCCCATTTCTCTTCTTATGGTAACATTTACACGATTTTTTTCAAGTATCTTTTTAAATTCCATTACTGACTGAGGCATGGACTGCTTGAAATCTCGCTCTTTGATCGGATTGACTGGAATCAGATTTACATGACATGGAAAACCTTTTAATCTTGACGCCAGTTCCTGTGCATGTACCGGCTGATCATTCACACCGGCTACCAGACTATACTCAAATGTCATTCTTCGATTTGTTTCTTTAAAATAGTAATGGCATGCATCTAACAACTCATTGATCGAATATCTCATAGCAATTGGCATAAGTCCTCGTCTCATTTCATCATTTGGAGAATGAAGAGAGATTGCTAATGTGATCTGCAAATGTTTTTCAGCTAATTCTTTGATCTTTGGAACAATTCCACATGTTGAGATCGTGATATTTCTCTGACTGATATTTAATCCATTCTCAGATGTGATCAATTCTAAAAACCTTAACACATTGTCGTAATTATCCATCGGTTCCCCTGTTCCCATCATCACAACATTGGAAACTCTTTCTCCTGTATCTCTCTGGATATAATAAATCTGGGAAAGCATCTCGGATGGTGTCAGGTTTCGGTCTAATCCACCAAGTGTGGATGCACAGAATTTACATCCCATTCTGCAACCTGCCTGAGATGAAATACAGACAGAATTTCCATGCTTGTATTTCATCAATACACTTTCAATGATATTCCCATCATATAATTCAAACAGATATTTTCTGGTTCCATCAATCTTTGATATAAAACAATCGACTGGTTTGACTCCATAAACATCCTGTGTCTGCTCTATTTTTTCTTTTAATTTCTTTGGTATATTATTCATCTCATCAAGAGATAGTGCAAGATGTTTATGAAACCATTCGTATACCTGTTTGGCACGAAATTTCTTCTCTCCGATCGATTCCATATATTCCTGCATCTCAATAAGAGTCATTGATTTTAAATCCATAAAATTATTTTCTCCTTAATTTTGCTATGAAGAATCCATCACATGGATGAACTCCCGGAAGCAGCTGGATATATCCATCTTTTGCAGTTTCAATCTTTAGATTCTTTGGCAATTCTTCTGTGATATCCACAGCTTCGTAATCAAAATTATTAATTATCCACTGCATATTCTTTTCATTCTCTTCTGGATTGATCGTACATGTGCTGTAGATCAAAGTTCCTCCATGTTTTACATACTGTACTGCATTTGTAAGAATTTCTCTTTGAAGTTTTACAAGATCTTTCATTCCATCTTCAGAAATATGGTATTTGATATCATTTTTCTTACCCATGATCCCAAGACCAGAACATGGAACATCTGCGATCACTACATCTGCTGCTTCGATATGTTCTTCGTCCAAAATTGTCGCATCGAATACTTCTGCTTCCATATTGGTAAATCCCATGCGCTCAATGTTATCTTCGATCAGATCTGTCTTATATTCTGTCAGATCTCTTGATAATACCTGCCCACTGCCTTTCATCTGATCAGCTGTATACAAGGATTTTCCTCCTGGTGCACTGCAAAGATCCATTACAAACTGTCCTTCTTTTGCTCCAGCTAACTTTGCACATAACATGGAACTTTCATCCTGCACATAGCATTTTCCTTCACGGAATGCTCTCAGTCGGTATAAGAAATCATAATCTGAAATCTTCACTGCATTTTCAATCAGTTCTCCGTCTTCTACTGTGACATTCTCTTCTTCTAATTCCTTACGGATCACATCTTTGCCGCCTTTGCTCATAAGGCAGCACAGTGTTGTCTTTTTGTCTTCTAAGTAAGATTCTATGATCTTCTCCACTGTCTCATCGTCGTATGTTTTCATAAAGAATTTTATGATCCATTCTGGAATTGAATAGGTCACAGACAAATATGTTACAAGATTCTTGTCCTTCTTTGGATAACTGATCGTTTCTTTTTTTCTTGAAATATTGCGGAGTACTCCATTTACAAAGCCTGATAATCTTGAAAATTCTCGCTTCTTTGCTAATTTTACTGCCTCATTACATGCTGCTGAATCTGGTACCTGATCCATGTAAAGGATCTGGTAGATTCCCATGCGAAGCAATGCTCTGATTAAAGGTTTGCATTTTCTGATCTTTGTTTTTGAAAACTGATCAGCCACATAATCGATCGTAATCTGACGTTCTAGTGTTCCTTCCACCAATCTTGTAAAAAAGGCTCTGTCTCTTTTTTCTGAAAACTGGTATTTTTCTAAAACATTGCTGATCGCTATATGGGATAATTCTTCCTTTTTATCAACTTTAATAAGCACATCCAATGCACATTCTCTTGGATTCTCCATCAATTACTCTCCTAATTTCATACCTGCTTCTACCTGATATCCAAGTAAAAATGCCTGTACCTGCATACGTTTCTTTCCTGCCAGCTGAATCTCATGAAGTGCAAGATCGTTGCTTCCTGTCGCCACGATGATCTCTTTCTTTGTCACTTCGACGATCGTTCCTGGTTCTTCTTTGCTTTCTCTGTCTAACACATCTGCTTCCCAGACTTTCATTGTTTTTCCATCAAGAGATGTATAGGCACTTGGCCATGGATTCATTCCACGAATAAGACATTCGATCTCTTTTGCATCTTTTGTAAAATCGATCTGTCCCATATCTTTGCTTAACATCTTAGCATAACAGCTTTCTTCGTCATTTTGTTTCTTTCTGACCGCAGTACCATCTTCTAATTTCTTTAATGTCTCCAATAATAAGTCTGCCCCTAATACCATGAGTTTATCATGCAGAGAACCTGCTGTTTCCTTCTCGTCTAACACAACTTCTGCTTTGTCGATCATGTCTCCAGTATCAAGACCTTTTTCCATATACATCGTTGTGATTCCTGTCTTTTCTTCTCCATCAAGGACTGCCCACTGAATTGGTGCTGCTCCTCTGTATTTTGGAAGAAGTGATCCATGCACATTGATACATCCGTATTTTGGAATATTTAAGATGCTTTCTGGCAAAATCTGCCCATAAGCTACGACTACGATCACATCTGGATTGATCTTCTTTAATTCTTCGATAAATTCTTCATCTCTGGCTCTCTGTGGCTGATAAACCGGGATGTCGTATTCAACTGCTTTTTCTTTCACTGGAGGAAACTGCATTTTCTTTCCGCGTCCTCTTTGTTTATCCGGCTGTGTCACAACGGCAAGCACTTCATGGTGATCGATCAGTGCCTGCAAGGTTGGTACTGCAAACTCCGGAGTTCCCATAAATACTGCTCTCATCTTATTCTACCTCTTCCATTGTGATGTCTCTTGCTGGTTCTTCTGCTACATCTGGGTATAAAATTCCATCTAAATGATCTGTTTCATGACAGATTGCTCTTGCAAATAAACCAAATCCTTCGACTGTGATCGGGTTCATATCTTCGTCAAATGCTTCACAGATAACGTGGTCTGGACGTTTTACAACGGCTACTTTTCCTGGAAGACTTAAACATCCTTCTTCTCCAACCTGTTCTCCTTCTTTTAATGTGATCACTGGATTTACAAGTGTTACACATTCTCCTTCTTCTCCTGTGTCGATCACTACGATTCTCTTTAAGATTCCAACCTGCGGTGCCGCAAGTCCAACTCCCATTGCCTCATACATTGTGTCATACATATCCTCTACTAATGTATGCATTCTTGGTGTCATTTCCTTTACTTCTTTGGATGTCTTTCTTAAAATGTCATCTCCTAATACTCGAATCTGTCGAATTGCCATAATTTTCTCCTTTTCTTCTTGTTAACAACTATATGTCTTAATACCTATTTCTTGGTTAATAACTATTCATCGGGTTAAAATCAAAATTAACCAGTAATTTCTTTCTGATATTGTTCAAGTCGATCCACTGCTCCAGACGATTCTTTGCCTTTACCAGTATCTCGTAATCTTTATTCTTAATATAAATAACCTTGCGGTATTGATCATTGATCTTGCCAAATCCTGCCTCACTCGGTCCGATCACCATAAGATCCATATGCTTTGCAACTTCTGCCATCGCATCCATTACTTTATCAAGCCATGCCTTATCTTCTCCTGATGCAAATACAACTAACATCTGCCATACCGGAGGGTATTTCATCATCGTACGATATGCAATCTCTTCATTATAAAATGCATGATAGTCCTGTCTGGCTGCCGTCTGAATGCTGTAATGATCTGGTGAATACGTCTGGATCACAACTTCGCCCGGCTTGCTTCCTCTTCCTGCTCTTCCTGCTGCCTGCGTAAGAAGCTGAAAGGTTCTCTCCCCGGCTCTGTAATCATTTGCATGCAGTGAAAGATCTGCTGCCAGAACTCCAACTAATGTTACATTTGCAAAATCATGCCCTTTCACGATCATCTGTGTTCCAACTAAGATATCTGCCTCACCATCGGAAAATGCTGATAGTATCTTTTCATGACTGTTTTTTCTCTTCGTTGTATCCATGTCCATTCGAAGAACTCTTGCCTGTGGAAATTCTTTATAAAGTGCTGCTTCTACTTTCTGAGTACCAAGACCAAATGTTCCAATGTACGGACTTCCACATTCTGGGCAGACTTTCAGCATCGGCTGTTCATACCCACAATAATGACACCGAAGTCTGCCATCTCTGTGATACGTCATCGAAATATCACAATGTGGGCACTCCATCACATGACCACAGCTTCTGCATGAAACAAATCCTGCATATCCTCTGCGGTTTAAAAACAACATGATCTGCTCACCTTTATCCAGACGGTCTTGTATAAGATCTCGTAATCTTCTACTAAACATGCTGCGGTTTCCAGCCTTTAGTTCTTCCCTTAGATCTTCTATATAAACCTTTGGAAGAACTGCTTCTTTAGCACGTTTAGTAAGTTCCCATAAACGGTAAGTTCCATCCTGTGCATGTTTATAACTGTCCATAGATGGTGTTGCTGAACCAAGGATCACAGATGCATCTTCCATCTGTGCCTTCTTGATCGCTACTTCTCTTGCGTGATATTTCGGCGTCTGCTCACTCTTGTAACTTCCTTCATGTTCTTCATCGATCACGATCAATCCTAAATTCGGAAATGGCACAAACAATGCTGATCTTGGTCCAATGATCACATCAATATCCCCACGTTTTGCACGCAGCCATTGATCGTATTTCTCTCCCTTTGATAACCTCGAATTCAAGATTGACACGCGGTCACCAAAACGCTTTGTAAATCTTGTTACTGTCTGATACGTCAATGCGATCTCGGGGATTAAGACAATTGCCTGTTTTCCTTTCTTGATCACTTCTTCAATCGCTGCAAGATATACTTCTGTCTTTCCACTTCCTGTAATTCCATGTAAAAGATATGTTTTGTAATTCTTCTTCAAAAAATCTTCTCTGAATTCATCGATCAATTCCTGCTGCTGTTCATTTAATGTAATCTCTGTCTGGGAGTATGCTGCATTGAATTGTCCCGGACTTCGATAATAATATTCTGTCACAACATGGAGAATTCCTTCTTTCTCCATGCTGTCCACTGTACTTTTGGAAATCTTTAAGTCTTTTGATGCCATCTCCCATGAAATCTTATGATGATCTAGCAATGCTGCCAAAAGTCTTGCTTTCGCCACATAATGCTTACTAAAATACTCCTCAAGCATCGCAGGTCCATGTACTGCATCCATGGTCAGTTCAATATATTTTCTTGCTTTTCTTGCAACTTTCTCTTGTACTGGAAGAACTGTTTTTAGTGCCTGAATCATTGTTGATCCATAATTCTCCCGAATCCACGCTGCAAGCTCTATCATCTTCGCTTCCACGCCAACATGGTCTGTCTCGATTCTTATGATCTCCTTGACTTTACTCTCATCGTAGTTTACAGTTCTTGAAAGATTGACCACATATCCTGTCTGCTCCTTATTAGAACGTCCAAATGGGACAACGACCTGCTGCCCCACTCGAATATCCTGAATCAAGGAAAAAGGCACTTTGTAGGCAAATACCTTATCCAGTGCCTCATGAGAAATATTAATGATAATATCCGCATATAACTTTTCCATAGACTATTTGATAACGTGACCTTTCTCTCTTAAGACTTTCACCACTTTATCTACTTTCTCTCTGCAGATCTCATGGCTTCTTGCCTCAACCATAACTCGTACTAGTGGTTCTGTTCCACTTTCACGTACTAAGATTCTTCCTTCATCTCCAAGTTCTGTTTCCACTTCTTTGACTGCCTTCTGCACATCTTCATCTGCCTGTGCTGCTGCTTTATCTGTCACACGGACATTTTCAAGAATCTGTGGGAAGATCTGTACTGGTTCTGCTAACTGTGCAAGTGTCTGTTTCTGTTCGATCATTGCTTCCATGATCTTAATAGATGTTAAGATACCATCTCCTGTTGTTGCGAACTTACTGAAAATGATATGTCCAGACTGTTCTCCACCTAATGCATGTCCGTTCTTGACCATATTTTCATTGACATATTTATCACCAACAGCTGTCTTCTCATAAGAGATTCCTGCTGCATCAAATGCTTTGTATAATCCTAGGTTAGACATCACTGTTGTTACAACTGTATTGTTATTTAATTCTCCATGTTTCTTCATGTATTGTCCGCATACATAAAGGATCAGGTCTCCATCAACAACCTTACCATTCTCATCAACAGCGATACAACGGTCAGCGTCTCCGTCATATGCAAACCCTACGTCTAAATGATTCTCTTTGACATATCCCTGTAAGATTTCGATATGTGTAGAACCACAGTTTGTATTGATGTTTGTTCCATCTGGTTCGTTATTGATCACATGTGTTTCTGCTCCAAGTGCTTTAAATACATTCTCAGCGATTGCGAAAGAACTTCCGTTAGAACAATCTAATCCGACTTTCACACCTTTAAATGATCTTGTTGCAGTTGAGATCAGATATCCGATGTAGTGGTTTCTTCCTGCTGCATAGTCTTTTGCACGACCGATTTCTTTCTTGGTTGCAAATGGAAGTTCTTCGATCTCTCCATCGATGTATGCCTCGATCTTCGCTTCGACTTCTGCTTCCATCTTATGTCCTTTGGCATTGATCAGTTTGATCCCATTGTCATAGTATGGATTGTGGCTTGCTGAGATCATGATACCACAGTCAAATTGTTCTGTTCTTACGACATAAGCAACACTTGGTGTTGTTGTTACATAAAGCATATAAGCATCAGCACCAGATGCAGTCAGTCCTGCAACTAGTGCATTCTCGAACATATAACTGCTTCGTCTTGTATCTTTACCAATGACGATCTTTGCTCTGCTGCTTGACTTCTGATTAAAATACCATCCGATGTAACGTCCTACTTTATATGCATGTTCTACAGTTAAATTTATATTTGCTTCTCCACGGAACCCGTCTGTTCCAAAATATTTTCCCATCTTACAAACTCCTTAAATAATTCCTGATTATTTTTTTGCTAATCTATAGTATAACATGATTCACAGTTCCTATCAAATATAGAATCTATGAACTTTTTCTTAAATAATATAAAAGAGAACTCAGATCAATTCTATCTAAGTCCTCTTATGAAATCTTTATTCGTCTATTTCTTTTTGAAGTCCTGGAAGTTCTTCTCTTGTCGCAATTCCTGACTCCAATGCATTCTCACGCATAACTTTATAAAATTCTGCCCATGTCACATTTATGTATGGACCCACATAAAAGATTTGAACAATTCCAAGTGTGATAAAAGATAAAAACTCCCATCCGATAAAAGAAAGATCTAACACAAATGCGTCCCCTTTCTGTCCATCCATCATCTGTTTACTTAATTCAAAAGCCCTTTTCCTTGAAATCTGTGGATTTTCTGCAAGAATATACGGAATCATTTTATATTCATAACTTTTTACAATTCCTGGTATGATCAAGCATAGCATCCATAATAATGTATACAAATCTCTCAAAAAAATCGTTACAACATTCCTTAAATAAGCCCCATTACGAAATCCATCAATAATCCATGCAATCCTTGTTTTATGTTCACTGTTTTCTTCATAGAAACGGCATCCGCCAACTTCAAATAAATTACCAACAAAAATCCGAAACAACAATCCAGCACTAATAACTATCATTATCAGGATCAATAGAAATGATGCATACATTCCTGCGTATACTGGTCCTATTAATTTTTTATAAATCATATCACCGGTAACCCCAAAAAGTGAAAACAACATTTGCATCAAAGTTGCAGATGCATCACCATTTCCAGCTACTGCATTACTTCCATCTTGTAAAGAACCATTTCCAGCTGTATTGCTAAATCCTCCTGTCAATGCTGTAACTACAAGTGTTGCCAGCACAACGATCCAGTAATTGCGATGCAATGCCGCCTTTCCTCGTTCCTTTAATTCACCTCGTGTCCACATAATCAATCACCTGTCCCTTTCCTAAATTGTTTTGATCATAAAACTAAATTTATCATAACATAAAAACAGCACATCTGCTATAAAAACAAATGTGCTGTTTCTTCATTTTATTTATTAAGAGAATTTATTATTTTACAAATTCTTTTACTTTGGCAGCGATACTGTCACCATCTAATCCGAATTCTTTGATCAGTTCTACTGCTGGTCCTGAATGTCCAAAGACATCATTAACACCAATCTTTAATACAGGTGTTGGAAGCTGTTCAGATAATACATCACATACAGCACTTCCTAATCCACCGATCACTGAATGTTCTTCAACTGTAACGACTTTTCCTGTTTCTTTTGCTGCTTTTAATACAAGCTCTGTATCTAATGGTTTTACTGTAGCCATATTGATCACCTGAGCGTTGATTCCTTCTGCCTCTAATTTTTTAGCTGCTTCTAAGGATTCAGCAACACAAAGTCCGTTCGCAATGATCGCTACGTCTGTTCCTTCTTTTAAAACGTTACCTTTACCAATCTCGAATTTGTAATCTTCATCGTTGATCACAGGTACTGCCAGACGGCCAAATCTCATATAGACTGGTCCTTCCATAGCTGCTGCTGCTTTGACTGCTGCTTTTGCTTCAATATCATCAGATGGAACGATAACTGTCATTCCAGGGATTGTACGCATTAGGGCGATATCTTCACAGCACTGATGTGTTGCACCGTCTTCACCTACGGAAATACCACCATGAGTCGCTCCGATCTTAACGTTTAAGTGTGGATATCCAACAGAGTTTCTTACCTGTTCAAATGCACGTCCAGCTGCAAACATAGCAAAACTACTTGCAAATGGAGTCATTCCTGCTGCTGCAAGTCCTGCAGCAATACCGATCATATTGCACTCTGCGATACCACAGTCAATATGTCTTTCTGGAAAAGCTTTTTTAAACATTCCTGTTTTAGTTGCAGCGGCTAAGTCAGCATCTAAAACTACAACATTAGGGTTTTCCTGTCCTAATTCAACTAAAGCATTACCATAGCTTTCTCTTGTCGCAATCTTCTTTACTTCTGCCATCTTACTCGCCCACCTTTTCTAATTCTTCCAGTGCCTGTTTACATTGTTCATCATTTGGTGCAGAACCATGCCATGATACCTGATTCTCCATGAAAGATACACCTTTACCTTTGATCGTCTTCATAATGATCGCTGTTGGTTTTCCTTTGCATTCTTTTGCCTGTTTGAATGCATCTGCGATCTGATCAAAGTCGTGACCATCAATTTCAACCACATTAAAGTTAAATGCTTCAAATTTAGCTCCGATTGGATATGGAGAGTTTACTTCATCGATTGGTCCATCAATCTGTAATCCGTTGTTATCAACGATCACTACTAAATTATCAAGTTTTCTTGATCCTGCAAACATTGCAGCTTCCCATACCTGACCTTCCTGGATCTCACCATCTCCAAGAAGTGTATATGTACGATAATCTTTATTCTGAAGTTTTGCAGCAAGTGCCATACCAACTGCAGCAGAGATTCCCTGTCCTAAAGATCCGCTGGACATATCTACTCCAGGGATTTTCTTCATATCAGGATGTCCCTGTAAATAAGATCCGACATGTCTTAATGTTAACAGGTCTTCTTTAGGGAAGAATCCTCTTTCTGCTAATGTTGAATAATATCCAGGAGCTACATGTCCTTTGGATAATACGAAACGATCTCTGTTTTCATCTTTTGGATTCTTAGGATCAACGTTTAACTCAACAAAATACAGATATGTAAATAAGTCGGCTGCTGATAAAGATCCGCCTGGATGTCCAGATTTGGCAGCATGTGTTGACTTAATGATGCCTTTGCGAACCTCATTTGCTGTTTTCTTTAATTCTGCGGTTGTCATTGTATCTACCACCCTTTCTTATTCTCCGAATACTGCTTTATAATCTGCCTGGAATTTTTCGATTCCCTGATCTGTTAATGGGTGTTTCATCATCTGTTCGAATACATTATATGGTACTGTGGCAATGTCAGCTCCCATCTTAGCACATTCCATTACGTGGATTGGGTTACGTATACTTGCGCAGATAATCTGTGTATCGATATCTCCTGCTGCATCAAAGATTTCTCTGATATCTGCAATCAAGTCTAATCCGTTCTGAGAAATGTCATCTAATCTTCCTAAGAATGGAGATACATATGTTGCTCCAGCTCTTGCAGCTAATAATGCTTGGTTTGGATTGAAGATTAATGTAAGGTTTGTTTTGATTCCTTCAGAAGATAATACTTTTGTAGCTTTTAATCCTTCGATTGTTGTAGGAATTTTTACAACCATGTTTGGATGGATCTTAGCGATTTCTCTTGCTTCTTTGATCATTCCTTCTGCATCAGTTGTTGTAGCTTTTACTTCTCCACTGATCGCTCCATCTACGATAGTTGTGATCTCTTTGATAACATCATCGAACTGTCTTCCTGATTTTGCGATTAATGATGGGTTTGTTGTTACTCCACAGATAACTCCCATATCATTTGCTTTACGAATCTGATCTACATCTGCTGTGTCCACGAAAAATCTCATAACTTACTTCCTCCTAAAAACATTGTTTATTGTTGTTTGTTTTTGTTCGTTGTTTTGTTTCTGGCTTTATTTAACCATGGACAATGATGGTTGTCAAATCGCAAAACAAGGCATTTTTAAGCATTATGCGATGAATTTATTAATATTTTTCAACTTTATTAATAGTACCTTGTTTTTTTATTTTTTTCAAGATGATTTTTTTAATTTCTTTCAATTATAAAAAGCTTGATTTTCCTTGTTTTTTTTCAAAAAAATATGCTATGATAAATGTGGTTTTAATTAATAATTTATTTTTTATTAGTAATATTTCAATTTTTTATTAACAGTTATTAATTAATTAAAATAATTTTGATT
>ENA-ORUG01000276-ORUG01000276.1-human-gut-metagenome-genome-assembly--contig:-NODE-276-length-63534-cov-8.216938_pt1 | contig 63534 bp, 50 predicted proteins | sample MGYA00242079_ERZ509207 | MGnify/ENA primary metagenome ERZ509207 (study PRJEB26280, sample SAMEA2338780) | human gut metagenome | biome: human gut; feature: human-associated habitat; material: faeces...
CGGAGACGGAAACCCGGCGTCCAGCCTTTTTGGCAGCTTCCGTCTTCTCAGACACTTCGAGATAAATGGCTTCCGTCATTTTCCCAGAATGTTGATTGCTTTTTTTAACACATCAAGTGCATCTTGGGCATCACGTAATTCACGTCTGAGACGGGCAATTTCCTTCTGCTCATCAGATGCATAATTACCAGAACCACGAACAGGAATATCACCTGATTCCCGGAAGTCTTTCAGCCATTTTGTTAATGTGTTGTATCCGATGCCAAGATTTTCTGCACATCCACGTACTCCGAGATCTTTGTGATCCTGATAGTACTGGACTGCATCAAGTTTAAATTGTTTGTCATGTTGCTTTGCCATATGAGATCCTCCTTCAGCATGTTTCTATTGTACCATGCTTATGTGTATTTGGAATTTCTCATTTTGGCTTGTACTATTTATATTCTAGCACCAATTACAATAAAAAGAAGGGGGGGTGAAACCCTATGTATCATGTAGCTATTTGCGATGATGACAAGGTGTTTATCTCATATATAAAAAAAATTCTTAATCAAGCAAAAGGTAATAAACAATACCAATTTAAAATTTTTGAGTTCTGTTCAGGAGAAGAGTTAGTTAGTAGCTTTGATTCCAGTATGCATTTAGATTTACTTATTTTGGATATGGAATTGGGTGGTATTGATGGAGATGAAACTGCAAGATTATTTCGTGATAAGTTCAAAGATACTGTGTTGGTATTTTGTTCAGGGGTGCGTACTCCTACAGTCAAGTCTTTTAAGGTAACTCCGTATAGATATTTGTTGAAATCATATTCGGATGTGCAGTTTGTAAGTGAATTGAAAGAAATCTTAGAAGAAGTAGAAAAAAAGTCAAAAGAAGAATATATTGTAGGACATTATAGGAATAACGTAATCAGAGTCAATATTAAAAATATTTTATACATAGAAAATGCAAAAAGAGGGAGTAAAATTACTGTATGCTCAGATTGTGACGAAGCAAAATTTGATGGGCAGATACTAGTAGATGATAAATTAGAGACGTTATCAGTCAAATTTTATGAACTGGCTTTTGCACACAGTAGTTATATAATCAATATCAGTCATGTTGAAAAAATATTAGGTAATGAGGTTTATTTGGATAGTGGTGAATGCTTATCCATATCAAGACCATATCAAAAAGAGTTTCGCGAGATTTTTACAAAAAGCATCGCAGAGAAATATTAATAAGAGAGGTGGAGAATAATGGGGTGGTTAGATTTGCTTATCCTGTTTTTCTGTTGTATTATTGAAGTTTTTCTACTTTATGACTATTTTTACAATTTTTTTGAAATTAAAATAAAAAGAAAATATATCAAAATAGTATGTGCAGGAACAATAGGTACAATTTTTTTTGTCAATATGTTGCAAAGTAATATGTTGAATTTGATTTTTGTTCCTATGGTATTGTGGATTTTTGTGACAGTATTATTTGACTCTAAATTGGGAATCAGATTTGTATATTTTATTATGGCATATATTGTTATGATTGGCGTGGAGTTTTTGTATATTGTATTATCGAATACTACAACAGTATTGTTGGCAAAAACAGGGTTGATACCGGTGTCAGAATATTTATGGCAATTATTACTTATAAAATTTTTGAACTATATTGTGTTTATTGTATTAAAGCAGATGGCTAGCAAATCAAAAAATGGAATGACTAACAAATTGTTTTTGATATATTTATGTGTTCCGGTTTCTACTTTGGGAACCATGCTTACAATATTTTATTCTGGAATAGATGTAGGAAGTAATGTGGTTTTGAAGATATTAATAACACTTTTCTTTGTATGTATGATAGCAGGAAACATGATATTATTTTATGCATTTCAAAAGTATACAGAGAATTTGAGTGAGAATGCCACACAACAATTAGAGATTCTTTATCAAAAAGCGGAAGTAGATAGATTGACTAAAATAGCTGAGTGGAATGATAATTATAATGAAATTGTGCATAACACAGCACATTATCTTAAGGTAATTGGTCAACTGGCTTATGAAAGAAAAAATGAAGAAATATGTAAAGTGGTAGATAAACTGAATGGAAAGTTAAATAGAGAAGAAATTTCTGAATATTGCAATCATAAGATGTTAAATATAATTTTATCTGAATATTGTATTAAAGCAGAAAATATAGGGGTGTTTTTTGATGTATATGTAGAACCGGGTTGTATTTTGGAACACATTCAGGATGTTGATCTTATTACTATGTTAGGTAATTTGCTGGACAATGCCATTTTAGCTGCATCAAAGAAAGAAAAGGCTGCTTCTGTTGTCGTAAGAATATTTATGCAAAAAGGCGGAAAACTTTGTGTGATTAAGGTGGTTAATGATTTTGTTGAAGAGTTGAAGGAGGTAAGGGGTAAACTCATAAGTACGAAAAAAGAAACTGGAGTACATGGAATTGGATTGTCAAGTGTCTCAAAGATTGCTGAGCAGTATAATGGATATTTAGATTATTATATTATTGACGAAAAATTTAATGCTGTGGTAGTACTAGCAGTTTAATTTATACCTACATGTTTAAAAAGAATAGCAAGCTTCTTTTCGGGCAGGTAATAAAATGAGGATTACTTGATGTCTGGAAAGGAGCTTTTTAGATTGTAAGTACGTAATCATTCGTATCTGTCCGCAACTATATTTTTCTGATACACTCTTTTCATAACAAAGGAAGGAAACTGTATCATTATGAAAACAGATGAAAAAATCACACTGTGGTCTGAACGAATCCATGAATTTCAATCCAGTGGGCAGACTTGCAAAACATGGTGTCAGGAACATCACGTTCCAGTCTCTACAATGAATTATTGGATGCACAAGCTGAAAAAATTGGACGAACAATCAGATACAGATATGATTTTTGCAAAAATGCCAACGGAAAAAGAGATTTCAAAGAATGAGATTTTGAATATCAGCCCGTCTCCAGTCCGCATTTTTATCACAAACGCTATTCGGATTGAAGTGATGCCTGAATGCCCGCCGGAATTTTTTCGTGTTCTGATCCAGGGGCTGAAAGATCATGCTTGATCTGGCAGGTGGCACAACCGTTTACCTTGCCTGTGGAGTTACCGATCTGAGAAAAAGCTATCACGGACTGGCTGCAATTATCAAGCTGAAATTCAAACTTGATCCCTATTCGCGCTGCATGTTTGCGTTCTGCAACCGCAGGCGGACTTCTATTAAGATTCTGCAATGGGACGGATCCGGTTTCTGGATTTTGATGAAGAGGCTTGACAAAGATTCCTTTCACTGGCCGGATACTCCGGATGAATTACAGAAAGTGACCCTGAAAGAAATGCATTGGCTGTGTGATGGTCTTTCACTTACTCCGAAGGGAGCTTTTGAAGAAAGACATCCAAAGATTGTTGTATAAAGAACGGATTTGTCAATTCGCAAAAAGCACGAAATACTTGTGGATATCGGTATATATTCCTACACAGTAAAACGTTGATTTTTCTCGAACAGCTGGACTTTCTATGCTATACTGTAATTATCATATAAGAGTTTGGAGATTGCCGGATGGATCCGTTTTTTACAGAGGAACAGCTGAATAACATGAGCCGTGAAAACATGATGGAAGTTATGAGAATCATGCAGAATCAGATTCAAAAAAAAGAGACCGAGGTACAACTTCTGAAAGACAAGCAGAAAGAACTGGAATTTATGAACGCAATGCTTTCAGACCGTCTTGCGCTTGCACAAAGAAGACGTTTCGGTTCTTCCAGTGAAAAATACGCAGATGGATATGAACAGATGGATCTGTTTAATGAGGCTGAAGTCAATGCAGATATGGATACTGCTGAGATTGAAGAGGAAATCGTGATTCCATCGCACAAACGGAAAAAACGCACCGGCAAAAAAGAAGAAGATCTCTCTAATTTCGGAGTAACAGAAACAATCGAATATAAACTGACCGGCGAAGACCGCTATTGTCCGGACTGTGGAACAAAGTATAAAGTCGTCACAAAAGAAGTCGTAAAACGACTGAAATTCATCCCCTCCACCTTTGAAGTGGTTGAAGAAGTAACCTATGTATACAGTTGTCCAAAATGTGGTGCTATGATCCGGCCGGAAAAAGAGTTTCCGCTGATCAAGGGAAGCATTGCTACACCTTCGCTGGTTGCCGGAATCATGAATGCAAAGTATGTCAATGGCATGCCGCTGGCAAGACAGGAACGGGAATTCGCAAGGTATGACTTAAATCTTTCAACAAAAACAATGGCAAACTGGATCATCAGCTGTGCAGACCGGTATCTGGGACTGCTTTATGGGCAGATGAAGGAAGAATTCCTAAAGAGCAGATACATCCATTGCGATGAAACCAGGATCCAGGTGATTGATGAACCAGATCAGAAAGGATCATCTCAAAACTGGATGTGGGTATATCTGACAGATCATTACAGTGAAGCCCCACAGATGGTTCTCTTTGATTATGAGAGAACGCGTGCCGGATATCACCCGGTAAACTTCCTTGGAGATACATTTCATGGATATCTGACGTGTGATGGATATCAGGCGTATCATGGACTGAACGATTCCATTACCGTAACCGGATGCTTTACCCATGCGAGACGCCGTTTTGATGCTGCACTCACGGCATTAAAAAAGGACTTCACAAAGGAGCAGCTGAAAGAAACAGTTGCATATCAGGCAATGACGAGGATCGGAATCCTGTATAAAGTAGAGGAACTGATCAAAGATAAGACACCGGAAGAACGGTATCAGGAACGCCAGAAGCAGTCGCGTCCAGTAGTGGAAGCCCTGTTTGAATGGCTGCATTCGATGGAAGATTCTGTAGACAGATCTTCCCTTATTGGTGATGCCATTTTATATACGCTGAATCAGGAAAACTATCTTCGCAGGTACTTGGATGATGGGCATCTGAGCATTGATAATAATAGTGCGGAGCGTGCAATCAAAAATTTTGCAGTAGGCCGCCGGAATTGGCTGTTTGCCAAGAGTATCCGTGGTGCAGATGCCAGTGCTGTTGTTTATAGTATCGCAGAAACAGCCCTGCTGAATGGTCTGAAGCCGTATGTATATCTTTCCTATGTATTAGACGAGCTTCGTAAAATGGGACCTTTTCCAAAGCCGGATGATCTAAATCGGCTTTTGCCATGGTCAAATGAATTACCGGAAGGATTTCGAACCAAAAAGAAGAAATAAAATGTGCCGCCCTGATGGGCGGCATGTTTTAAATAATCAAGGTACAGATGATTACGTACTTACGCTTTTCCGGTGGGACATCACGGACAAATGGCGTGTGCTCCATGCCAAAGAATGCTTCATACATCAGTCATCCGCCTCCTTCCGGTACGCAGCAAAGGAAATGGCATCTGCCATCTGCCGCCGGTTCTGTTCATGACGTTTTTCCAGTGCATCCAGAAAGCGGGAAGTCGTAGGGGTCTGTTCCTGCATGGAAGCAGGCAGGGCCGGACTCTTATCACAATACGGACCGATCACAACCGGCATTGCGGTAAAAAGTTCCATTCCCTGATAGGAGACAGTGATCTGCTCCGGGGCTGCCGGATCATAAGAGATCTCTACCGTGTGTCCTATCAGGGAAGGTTTCGTTTCATACCGTTTTCCACGGAAGCTGATGCAGGCTCCCCGGTCGACTTTCCTCTGCTCATGATGGAGAAAAGCTTCCGATACCACCGCTGCATCCAGAAAGGTCAGCGGACGGCTGTCCCGGTTCCACTCCTGAAGTGGGGAGATCCCTTCTTCCGGAACAGCGGCTCCAAGGCTTTCGTAGTATTCTGCGATACCGGCATGCTTCTGCTTATGATAGTATTCCTCCAGATAGACAGCCCAGAGACGGTTCAGTTCTTCCAGTGTCCTGATATTTTTAAGCTTCGATTCACGGATAAAGTCATCCACCACCTGATGGAACTTTTCAATCTTGCCCTTGCTTTTCCCGGAACGTGGTTTTGCATGCATGACACGGATCCCAAGTCTTGCAAGTGAGAACCGGATTTGCTTTGCAATGTACTGGCTTCCGTTGTCAAAGTAGCAGGCATCAAAGACTCCATATCTGGAGATGGTCTGATGGAAGGTATCCTCAATGATGGATTCTTCCTGATTATCGTAAAATCGTGAGGACAGCAGATATCTGGAATGGTCATCAATGGCGGAGGACAGATAGGTCTGTACCTTTGCACCATTTTTCCCAATGGGAAGTTTCGGTCCATACTTGATATCACCCTGGACCAGCATCATACGGTGAGGCTTGCAGAAACGTCTGGACGAACTGTTCCTGGCCTCTTTATACATCTGCATCTGGTTCCGACCGTATCCAGCCCGGTATATGTGGCGTTCAAGGGTTGAGCGCTTCAGAATGCCGGGAGCCACAAGACCTTCTGCTTCCAGAATGTAAATGATCTGGGCAACTGACCGTTCCGGAACTTCCCTGCGGAGCTGGACAGCCTGTTCCAGGAGAAACTCAAAGTTTTCCGGAAGACTCTGGGAACGATGCTTTTCACGGTCAGCCGGTCTGAGACCTGCGAACTGTTTTTCTGCAAAGGCTTTTTCATACCGGTAGAGCGTGCGGACAGAAATGTTGTTCTCATCAGCGATCGTTCTGCGCAGCTGCAGGCGTCTGGCATCATCCAGACCGGTCTGGAGAAGTGGTGAGATCAGCTGGAAACGGTGAAGGGCTTCCTGATCCTGCCACTGCTGTTTTATAAATGTGTCATCTGTACTCATGGTATAGCTACCTCCTTCTAAGGCCACTATACTATCGGCCAGCATGACAGACGAACCAAAGCAGGTGCACAGGTCTACCAGCGGACCGGCACCAGAAATCCGCCGCTGTTATAGATCAGCCGGAGAAGCTGTTCCAGCCAGTTCTGATATCTGTTTCTGATCTTGTCGAGCAGCGAGTCAGAGGAAAACAGGAAGTCCTCTCCCAGATTCAGTATCTGATATCCGGCTGTCCGCAGGTATCCTTCCATACGCTGCAGGTTTTCACGGAACCATTGAAGCCAGCGGAGCATGGTACTGAAAGATGGATAATCCTCAGAATCCAGGTCATCTGGAAGAATTACTTCGTCCAGGACACCGGCGATCACCTCTGCCTCATAGTGTTTATAGGGAACAAGGCAGTCAGGAAGTTCATTGTGATAAGCATGGCAGTTCTGACAGCGGAACCTGCGAATCATCAGCTGCTCCTTAGTGCCGCCTTCCTTTTTGCGGATACGTGGTCTGGAATCTCTGTAGTGGAGCGTTCCCTGACATACGGGACAAATATGGGAGTTCTCACTGCTCTCAACAAAAACACCAAAATCCTCCTTGAGGACCAGTGTGTAGTCTGATATAATAATCATGGTTTTTAACCATGGTCTCAGAGCACACGACTTGTCACGGAGGGTGCTCGGGGACCTTTTTCTTTCTGTAAACTAATGACAGTATACAGATCATTCCAGAGACAGGCAAGCAGATCAGTATTATGCTAATTTAGGGAGTCAACAACAAGTACAATTATCACAACTATATTTAACCAGTATAATAACAGAAAAAATAATACTTTGAAGTATATAACAGAGGAGAGGAAAAAGTGGCGGGATACAATTCGTTTGATAAGTGAAAAAATTCAGGCATGTGAGTTTTCAGGACAGGATGAAAAAAATATTGAAAAGTATCTTGTGGAGCTGGAATTGAATATCAATTCGTGTGGCTGGGGAAACAAAAAAGATATTAAAGAAGATGCTTATATTTGGGATGAAATAAATCAAGTTAAAAAAGTAGATAATGAAGGTGATTTCAAAAAACACAAAGAACTATTAATATATTATATATCAATAATGCTTAAAGAAGATTGGGACAGGTCTAAAAACGAAGTGAATGGTTATTCGCAGGCTTTTGTAGAAATATTGACAATGATACTTATAAATTCAGCAATATGTTGTTTATATCTACATATAGGTCAGTATCCGCCTTATACATGGATAACAGTTGTAGGTAAAGTAAGTATATATACATTAATGGTCTATGGAATTATAAAGTTAATAATTTTTGTGGCGGATCTTATTCGGATTTCATTAGGCGAGAAATTTATAGTACATTCGTTCCTTAAAGTATTGACAGTAGAGCTGGTCATTTTGATAGGTTTGTTTGAAATTCCAATTTTGTTAAATGGTTACCTGCAAATAGTTGTTCCAGGTGAACCATTATTGAATTCTCTGGTAAGTATTTTAAGCTATATAGAGGCGATAAAGATTTTTTGGAATTGGGTTATTAAGTATGAAAAATATCGTAAATTTTGTGTGAAAATATATACGAGCAGACAGAAAATTTTAAATGAAACAGAAACGAATTTGTTATTATATAAAACAAATATGGAGGAAATGTATCAGTATATAAAAAATAATCAGACTGACGTTGATAACGTTAAAACTACTGTTTCTTCTTTGAAAAAGTTGTTTAAGACATATAAAAAGGAAATAAAGGCATGTCTGAAAATTGAAAGTAACAAAACAATGACAGCAGAAAGAAGAAATAAAATCGATCAATTAAAAAATGATTTGAACCAGTTAGAAGAATATGAACAAAAAATATATAAGTATTATAATGTAGGGCTGAATGTAAAAATAAAATCTTTACCCGGTATGGTCGGGAAAAAGTGGAAGAAAATAAAAATGAGGTTTAAAAGAATAGTTGAATTGTTTTATAAACAGAGAGGAAGTTTGTAATATAAAATTTTATGAAAAATCTTAAAATTCAGGAAATTAAATGACAAACTTCTTGTAATGTGCTACAATTGCCTCAAAGCATTATATTCTAATCATCTATCAGGCGAAAGCCATTCAAAAATCAATTCAACGCGGCGTTGCAGATGGTTACAAGTGACCAGATTACAGCCCGCATATAAGAATTTTCAATGCTTTTAATCACCCAAAAGCAGGGAGAATTCGAAACGGCATTATTCTCCCAAATAAAAAAGGGAGAATTCGAAACGACAATATTCTCCCACACACAAAGGAGGAGAATATTATCGGAAGAAAAGAAAAAGGTGTGTCATCGGACATAGTGCTGAAAAATTATTGGAGTGGGAACGAGGAATTTGCAGATCTTTTTAATGCAGTATTATTTGGAGGCAGCCAGATCATAAGAGCAGATGAACTGGAGAACGAAGATACGGAAGATTCTGTGGTATTGGAGCACCGGAAGCAGGCTGAGGGTGTAAAGGCTGCCAGGGACAATATTAAGATTATGAAAAAGTCAACTGCCTATGGTGTGCAGCTGGTTTTACTTGGCTTAGAGTCGCAGGAACATATTCATTATGCCATGCCGCTTCGTGTTATGGGGTATGATTATGCCACTTATAAGAAACAGTATAATAATAATGCCAGACAATACAAAAAGCAGTCAGCACAGCAGGATGCAAGACTTGACGAGCACGAATTTTTATCCAAAATGAAAAAGACAGACCGTCTGTTGCCGGTCGTCACGATCGTGATCTACTATGGCGAAAAAGTATGGGATGCAGCGACATCGTTACATGGGATTTTAGATATTCCGGCAGAGATGGCACCGTATGTCAATGATTACCGGATGCTTTTGGTCGAAGCAAGACAGAACAATCTGTATTTTCATAATGGAAACAATCAGGATTTATTTAATCTGTTTGAAATCCTGTTAGATCAAAATAATTCAATAAGAGATAAAAAAGAAAAAGCGATTGAATACACAAAGGAGCATGAAGTCAGCGACATGATACTTAAAACGGTGGCTGGAGCTGCCAACTGTAAGATTGATTTTGCTGCGTTGAAGCAGGAGGGAGGAAACAGTATGTGGAGTGTATTTGAGGAGACAGCAAAAGAGGGAGAGGCTCGTGGAGAAGCACGTGGAAAAGCAGAAGGGATTATAGATACTTGTTATGATCTTGGTTTGCCGGAAGAGGATATTTTACAAAGACTGCAGGTAAAATTAGATATTTCATTGCAGGCAGCGCAGGAGTATATTAGGGTATTTGGAAAGAGTACAGTATAATAGAAAGACTGAGCAGGTAAGAGGGCTTCCCATATGGGGAGTTCTTGTGCTATAATAAAATAAATTACAAATGAGGAATTGATCCGGAGATATGGGGGAATTATAAATGGAAAAAACTTTAGAAGGAGCAAAGGAACTGTTAAATAGTATTTTATTGACGGATAATACACCAATTCTGTTTTTGAGAGCTGGTTTTTCATGTGGAGCTTCGAATAAGGCGAATGCAATGGATGGTTGCAAATTGAAGGAATATATTTATGATACGTTGGCAAAAGATAAGATTGGTCCGGAAGATGAGGAAGAAGTAAAAGGCTATGATCTGAGAAAGCTGAGTGATGAGATATATCGTATATATCATGGAAAGACAGAATTATATAATTTATTGCATGAAATGTATATCAATACCAGACCGGCAGAGTTTCATGATTATTTAGTGAAATATCCATGGAAAAATATATATACGGTAAATATTGATGATCTGGTAGAAAATATCTATGAGGAACAGGGAGAGAATATCGTTGTTCAAAATAAACAGAGGCTGATATCGAATTCAAAGTCAACACAATTATTTAAGTTACATGGCTGTGTTAGAAATATGGAAGAGGGCGTTATATTTTCTGAAGATGAATATACGGAACTGATTACCAGAAAGCTGGATGCGAAATTAAATAAATTTTCGAATGATATTCAAAGGGATAACGTTATATTTATTGGGGCAAGGATGGATGAACCGGATATTAAATATTATTTGAAAATATATGAAGATGCTGGATGTCAATATAGGAATAACAAGTTAGTATTTATTGATTATAAACCTTCCAGATACCTGAAGAAAGAAGTGGAAAAATTAGGGGCAGTATTAATCCAGGCATCAAATGAAGAATTTTTAAGATATATTGCAGAAATTAATTATCAGCCGGATGAACTTGACAGAGCGAAAATGGATTTATCCTACAACGGAATTTATTTGCTTGATAATATCGTAAAGTTATATAAAAAGCCATATGAAAGTAAGCTGTACGAAGGGAATTTTTGTGTATGGCAGGATGTGTATGATGGCTGGACTTTTGAAGACTCCAATTTAAAAAATGCAGTACATAAATTGGATGAGTTATTAGAAAAAGATAGCAATATATATTGTTTTAGTATTTATGGAAGATATTTTTCCGGAAAATCATGTTTGCTTAAACAATTAGGATATTATATAAAAAATAAAGGATACGATATTCTGGAATATAGAGGCCGTTATCTTAATACACAGTCCATTATTAATTATGTAAATACAAGTGCAAACAATAAATTTGCGATAATCATTGACAATGCAAGTTTCTATTATGAAGAAATTGAAAGGATATTTACGAAAAATATAGGAGATAAGAAACTTGTTATTTTAACTGCATCGAGGACATATTATCATCAGAAGCGTAAATATTATCTGGAGGGAAATTGTTATTGCGATTATAAACAGAAGGATGGATTTTCAAGAGATGATTCGATTATAGTGAGAGACAAATTAAAAGCAAAAAATCATTTGTCTTACATGGCATCTTTAAGAGAGGATGCGCAGCCTAATGAAATTTATAAGCAGAAAAGCATGGCTAATCTGATTGCAAGTTTAACATATGGCAATGTTTTTAAGAGAAACAAAAATAAATTAAATATCACATTTAAAAGTTTTTCGGATTTAGAAAAGCAATTATTGATCGAATTAGCAATATTTGATACAGCAGATATTGAGATTTATCCACGCGAATTATTTACAGAACGTTATGGGAAAAGAATTTCGTTGGATGAAGATGTTACTAGGAATATGGCAAAAATAGTGGATTATGTTCGTATGGATGAGAATGGCTTGTCGTTGCGAAATGCCATTATCGAGAAATATATCCTGATAAGTAACAAAAAAGAATTGGGTGACAGGATTATTGATATTTTAAGATATGTGTCAAGATATGTTTCGGAACGTAGAAATGATATTTGGTATATTATATTTCAATGTCTTTTGAAAGAAGATATTTTGGAAAACAGATTGAAGCTGAAAAAAAATGATATCAAAAGAATTTATTTCAGTGTGAAAAAAGAATATGAAGCTATAAGTTATTACTGGCTGCAGCTGGGGTTATATGAGCAGAAAGTAAACGATTTTGTTGCTTCCTATAATTATTTGGAAATGTCAGCAAGTATCAGACCCAATTCATATAAAATTCAACATGCGCTTGCAAGAAATTACTTAAGGCATGCAAACTATGTGATGGATTATAACGAGGCAAAAGAACTATTTGCAGAGGGTGAAGCCAGAATGAAAAATCTCATAGAAAGCAAAGAATTTTATAAGGAAAAGGCGAAACCATTTTCGATTAATTCCTATATACTTGAAAAGATACGCTATATACAAAAATTTAATATTGATCCGGATAAAAAAGAATTAACCTATATGAATAATGCAATTAATATGGTATCAGATGCTGATCCATATAAAGAAAAAATGTGTTACGCATTTTATGTATTGTTGGAAGAAAAAAATAAATTGGGAATATTAGATATGTCAATGGATGGTCCATATGTAAAATATATTGGAAGAAAAAATGAACTTACAGAATCGGATCTGGAGTACGAATCGATTGTCGAGGATATGTAAGAATTGAAGGGTAAAATATGATTTTTGTTTGCAGAGACGATAAGAAAAGGTGTTTTCTACGTCAATGACTACAGGATACTTCTGATGGAGTCAAGACAGAACAATCTGTATTTTCATAATGGAAACAATCAGGATTTATTTAACCTGTTTGGAATCCTGTTGGATCAAAATAAAAAGATAAGAGATAAAAAAGTTTAGCTTGAACTTTTAACATATTTTGGAGAATAATTCGATGAATATACTTGTGATTGGAAATGGATTTGATCTGGCTCATAAGCTGCCTACAAGATATAATGATTTTCTTGGATTTGTTGAGCGTTTCTTAAATATTATCAATACACCGCAGATATTGCGGCAGGGAGAATTAAAGAATACTGAAAAGACTGTGTATAAATATATCGATCATCTTATTTTTAACGAACAGCAGCTTTGCAAAGAGTTAGAACAGCTCGTAAAAGATAATATATGGATAGAATATTTTCTTCAGAATCCGATGTACCAGAAGGAAAATTGGATTGACTTTGAAAACGAGATAAGCAAAGTAATTCAGTCTCTTGATCAGGATATGTTTTTTAAGGATGGGGAAAAAAGTGAATTGTCGGAGAAAATGCAGAATTTATCCAATCCTTTTTTGCACAAAAAGTATTCTAAATATACGGCAGCTATGAGAACTGCAAGTGCATTGACACATGGTAAAGGTGAAAGCATTACCTATAAAGAAATCAGAGACCGGTTATACAATGATCTGAATAAATTGATTCGGGCATTAGAAATTTATCTGACGGATTATGTGGAAAAAGAGGAATGTAATTGTGTTTTACCGGATATACAGGAAATTGTAAAAGAAAATGTTAAAGGGGCAGACGGGGAGGAGCAGATAAAATATTGTAAAGTGTTGTCTTTTAATTATACCAATACATATGAACGGCTTTATCTGGATAAACAGCAGATACAAAATAGCATTGATTATATCCATGGCAAGGCAAAACTCTTTAATACCGTGGAAAACAATAATATGGTTCTTGGGATTGATGAGTATCTTACGGATGAAAGAAAAGACCGGGAAACGGAGTTTATTGCTTTTAAGAAATTTTATCAGAGAATTTATAAAGAGACTGGATGTAAATATAAGGATTGGGTGGAGACAATTCGGGAAGAATATGATGATTTTTTACAGGAAAAGGAGAGAATAATCAATCGGGCAAATGAATATGTGGGGAATGATGTACAACGTATGATGCATCGTTTACAGGCATCAGCAGTTCGAGATCAGAAATGTAAAATGCATAACGTATATATTTTTGGACATTCCCTTGATATAACAGATAAAGATATTTTAAGAGAACTTATCCTGAATGAGAATGTATATACCACAATATTTTATCTCAATCGGGATGTGATGGGACAGCAGATAGCGAATCTTGTTAAGATTATAGGACAGGATGAGCTGATACGAAGAACAGGTGGAAAAAGTAAGACAATAGAATTTAAACAGCAGAAAGAATGTTAAAAAATTATAAGAACTTTAAAGAAGAAATAGTAATAGATTTTCAGGGCATTTCAGGGTATCAATTTAGTCAGGATTGCATTACAGATGGAATTATCAGTAAAATGCTGATTCAACAGAAGATTCTGCGAGATTTACTTATGAATTTAAATTTGGAGAACAGAAATTAGTATACCAGTATGTTAAATTTTCGGATCAGGATTTAAAAGAAGAAAAATTGATAATTGATGATCAGCTCATTTTTGAATGTGACTTTGAACAAAAAAAATATAATTTTGAAAACCTGAATTATATAAATGCTGAGAGCACTAATATAGATCGATATATACAGTCTATGGGTTCGGAAGGCATGGAAAATGAAATCCCGGAACATGTATTACCGTTTCTTAGATGGTTGATTAGCAATGTAGCGTTGGAAAATGATTCTATTTTATTAAAGTTGGGAAGTTATGTCAGACGAATGACAGATATTTCAGCAAGTAATGTTATGGCATATTCTCCTATGAGAGTGAAGGATAGTTTCTATGAAGCTTTAGAAGAACCAGACAGATTAAAAGATTTAGAAGATTTTCTGAATGGTATGGGGATTATATGTAAGCTGGTATTAAAAAAACTGCCGGATGGACAAAGAGAATTGTATTTTTCTCATGAAAAATTAGTATCTTTTTATGAAACTGCTTCAAGTGGAACACTGGCATTAGTTGATATGTATCGTAGATTGATTCCAAAAGCATGGACTCCATCTTTTATATATCTGGATGAGTTTGATGCATTTTATCATTATGAAATGTCCGAAAATGTGATGAATTTTCTCAAGAAAAAATATCCTAAATGTCAGATTATTATGACTTCTCATAATACGAATTTAATGACAAACAGACTTATGAGACCGGATTGCTTGTTTATATTATCCAGAACAGGTACATTGACTTCACTTTGCAATGCCACAGAAAGAGAATTGAGAGAAGGACATAATAAGGATGTTTATGGAAGTGTAAAAAAATGTGTACAAGAAATAGATGCTCAATTTGCTGGAAATCGGTATTATGAATATTGTTATCAGGCTAATTATCGGAAAATCGTTAAAAGTGAAAGGACATTTAAGTATATAAGTGAGTATGCAAACATTAATAAAATAAAGAAAATTTTGCTGGCGTATAAATTATTTTATGTAGGGTGTTCCAGAGTGAAAAAGGAGTTGACGGTTTTTGTATCTGCTGACAAAGTGAAAAGTTATAAACAACAGTTCATTGATACATTTAGTAAAATGGAATTTGAAGTTTGTGAGTGTAAAATGGGATTGCCGAAAAATTAAATGGAAAATTGCCCATCAATGTGTATAATAAAGTTAATTAATATAACCGTTTAGGAAAGAATGGATTTTGCAAAATCGGAAATGAGGGAAAAGTGGATCAGATTTATATTACCGACATTAAAATAGATCATGTGCGTCATTTGAAAAATATTGAAATTCCTTTATCAGAGAATCATATGAAACATTTGATCATTACTGGAAAAAATGGGAGTGGAAAGACGAGTCTGTTGGATGCGTTGGCTCGTTATATTTATTTAATTACAAGACCGGATTATTTTAATGAACAAACTATAGAATGTGAAAACTTATATCCTGCTGATGTAGGATTTGGCAAAAATAACTTATACAAGATAGAACAGCGCTCAAAAGATGAGAAGGGAACATCAAAAAGACTTCTGGTGTATGAAAAGGAAATTTCACTTCAGAAAACAGGTGTGGTAATACAATTTAATGAATTAGCTGAGAATACTTCGTCTTTGTTCTCCCAAGGCAAATTCGTAACCGCCTACTACAAAGCCGATCGCATCTTTAAAGCCCAGATTCCACAGCATGTAGAAAAGGTTACCCTGAAAAAAGATTATTCTATTGAAGAAACGCCGCGCCAGGATTTTGTAAAATATCTTCTTGATCTGAAAATGACACAGGCTTTGGCTGTTACGGGTGGAAAAAAGGAGAAAGCAGAGCAGATAGCAGCATGGTTTAAAAATTTTGACGATCTGTTAAAAAGAATCTTTGATGATGATTCGGTAGAGTTAGTATTTGATGAGGAGACGTTTCAGTTTACCATTCATATGAATGACAGAGATTCGTTTGATTTCAATACGCTTTCTAGTGGTTATGCGGCAGTTTTAGATATTGTGGTTGATCTGATCATTCGTATGGAAAGCCAGTCAGATAGAAAATTCGATTTTTCGGTAGCGGGAATTGTTTTGATCGATGAAATAGAAACACATCTTCATTTGGAGCTGCAGCGAAAAATCCTTGACCTGTTGACATCAATTTTCCCGAATATCCAGTTTATTTTGTCGACACATTCACCGTTTATTATCAATAGTGTGGATAATGCAGTAATTTATGATCTGGAAAAGAATCTTCTTGTTGAAAATGGTTTGTCAGATGTACCATATGCTGGAATTGTAGAAGGCTATTTTAATTCAAATGAAATGTCAATGCTGTTGCAGAAAAAATTCAATCGTTATAAAGAACTGGTAAATAAAGAAAAACTTACAGATGAGGATTATGATGAAATATCAGAGTTGGAGATGTATTTAAATGAAATTCCAGACTATCTTGCACTTAATATTACGACAGAATATCAAAGATTAAAGGAAGTGTTAAGGAGCAGGGAGGATATTTAATGGTAAAAGTAGAACGCAGTTTTCCTGCTCCGGCATCATTGGCATTGGAATCACAGAAAGCAAATGGAAGTTATTCGATGCCGGATGTCGTAAAACAGTTGAAGGAAGATTTCCATAATAAATGTTATATATGTGAATTAAATGAACTGCAGGATGCACAGGTGGAACATTTATTGCCACATTTGGACGGAAAATATCCAAAACGCAAATTTGACTGGAATAATCTTTTCTGGTCATGTGGGCACTGTAATAATGTGAAAAATCAGCGTATTTATGACGAGGGGATTATCGATTGCTGTAAGGATGATCCAGAAGAGATGGTTATTTTTCGGCTGCAGGAAAATGAGATTGATGTACACGCAATAAACGATAAAAATAGACAGGCTGTATTGACGGCAAAATTAATAACAGAAGTATTTAACCTGAAAAATACAGGGATGAGGGTGTATAAAAGTGATTTCAGGTTTCAGGAATTAAACCGCGAAATGAATAAACTTTATGATTCATTGGAAGAAATGAAAGAACCATCACAGCAAAAACTGGCTTTAAGAAAAGTGAAGTCATTGCTGCGAAGAGAATCAAAATTTGCTGCATTCAAGCGAAATTACATAAGGGAAAATAAAGAAAAATATCCTGATCTGATAGAATACTTAGATTAGATCGTTGCGATTTTCAAATTCCGCATAATTTTTTCCTACCCCTTGACAACCCACCCCCTCAAGCGTATACTTGCAAAGTAATCTAAAATTTTGAAGAAAGAGAGGTAAAAGTAATGATTAGATTAACAAATGTTACAATCAACGAACTGCATAATCATCATACAATTACCTCGGTTAATTCTGTTACGCTGGCATAGATTCATGCAAAAGTAAATAGAATGTTTTTTGACATACTTCCCGTGGTGAGATATGACACTGCGGGATTTTTTTGTGCTAAGGGGGCTGCTTGTGAAGCGTGCAGGCGGCTGTCAGAGTGGTGCGTCACGGTACAAAAATATGTCAGAGACCGGGGAGTGTAAGAGGGGAAAGTAAGGAGGAATCACAAGAATTTATGAAAAAGTTACATACATATATCGGACATTACTGGTATGGGTATTTGTTCGCAATATGTTCCATGATTATAGCGACCGGACTGGATATGGTTTATCCACAGATCACACAGCGGATCGTGGATGAGGTCATTATCGGCGGGAAAATGGAAATGCTCACCGGGCTTCTGGTGGGAATCGTTGCGGTTGGGATCGGACGCTGTATCTTTGGATACTGCAAAGAGTTTTCGTTTGACGTCTTAAGTTCTAAGATCGGCGCACAGATCCGTAAGGATCTGTTCCGGCACATTCAGACATTGTCGATGAATTATTTTGACAATACGAACACCGGAGAACTGATGGCGAGAGTCAAGGATGATGTCGACAAGATCTGGAATGCGATGGGATATGTCGGCATGCTGACGATCGAGGTCGTCATCCATGTGAGCATGGTGCTCTACTGTATGTTCCATCTGAACTGGAAACTGGCGCTGATACCGCTTGTGACGATGATTTCCTGCGGTGCGATCGCGATCATCATGGAGCGGAAACTGGATAAAATTTATGAGGACATCAGTGAGGAAAATGCAGTGCTGACCACGGTTGCGGAGGAAAATCTTGCAGGTGTGCGTACCGTAAAGGCATTTGCCAGGGAGAAATTTGAAATTGAGAAGTTCCTGTCACACAATAAACGTTATTATGACTTGAATATCAGTCAGTCTAAAGTATTAGTGAAATACTATCCGTATTTCCAGTTTGTGGGAAAAGCACTGCCGGTTGCAATGACGATCCTGGGTGGTATTTCCGTGATGCATGGAAATATGACACTTGGAGCACTTGTTGCATTTGTAGAGTACAGCAGAAACTGCACCTGGCCGATGGAGATGCTCGGCTGGCTGACGAATGATTTGTCCTCTGCCGTTGCTTCTTATAAGAAGATCAAGAAGATTTACGGGGAGACGGCGATGATCAAAGATGAGGAACAGCCTGTCGTGTTAGAACAGGTGAAAGGGGACATTTCTTTCGAACATGTTTCATTTTCCATTGAGGGAAAAAATATCCTTTCTGATATTAACTTTACGGTTCCGGCAGGAAAAACCATCGGAATCATGGGTGCGACCGGTTCAGGAAAATCCTCAATCGTCAATCTGCTGCAGCGTTTTTATGATGTGTCGGACGGCGCTGTAAAAGTGGATGGCACGGATGTGCGGAAACTTTCTTTAAAACAGCTTCGCAGCAGTATTTCTGTTGTATTGCAGGATGTATTTCTGTTTTCCGACACGATCGAGGAAAATATCAAGATGGGGCAGCGAAAGGTAATGCCGTTCCATGAGATCCGCAGAGCGGCAGACTGTGCACAGGCAAAGGATTTCATTGAAAAAATGGATGAACAGTATGCGACCGTCATCGGTGAGCGCGGTGTCGGACTTTCCGGCGGACAAAAGCAGCGTATCAGTATTGCGCGTGCGATCGCAAAACATGCGCCAATCCTGATTTTAGACGATTCCACGTCCGCGCTTGATATGGAGACGGAACATGAGATCCAGAAAACATTAAATGAATTAAAAGATACAACGAAAGTGATCATTGCGCACCGTATTTCTGCGGTCTGTCATGCAGATGAGATCATCTATCTGAAAGACGGAGGGATTGCGGAGCGCGGAACGCATCAGGAACTGCTTGCAAAGCGCGGACTTTATTATGAAACTTACATGGCGCAGTATGGCACGTTCTTAGGAGGGGAGGCGATGTAATGGCAGTCAATTCGTATCGTGAAGACGAATTTATGGAAAATACCGACAAGAAAAAAATCATGCGGCGGCTGTTTTCCTATCTGCTTGCGTATAAAGGCACGATTATTGCCGTGTTAGTATGTATGGGAATTACGGTGGCGATCTCACTGGTAAACCCGCTCTTGATCGAGGAAGCAATCGATCACTATATTGCACAGTCCGATCTGCATGGGCTGATTGGGCTTGGAATTTTTGCACTCGTGTTAAACCTGATCTTTATTGTGATGGTAAAACTCAGAATGTATGCAATGGCGGTGATCTCCAACAAAATTTTGCTTCAGATCCGCCAGGATCTCTATGAGCACATCCAGACGCTGTCGTTTTCATTTTTTGACAGCAGACCGACCGGAAAAATCCTTGCGCGTATCATCGGGGATGTCAATTCTTTAAAAGATGTGCTGGTCAATGTGGTCACGACGATGGTGCCGGAATTTGTGACGGTAGTCGGGGTTGTCGTGATCATGCTGGTAAAAGACTGGCGGCTTGCGCTTGCATCACTCTCTACGATCCCGCTTATGATCGCGGGGATCTGGTTTGTACAGACGGCATCCCACAAACGCTGGCAGATATTCCGGAAAAAGGCATCAAACTTAAATGCTTATGTGCATGAGGATATTGCCGGAATGAATGTGGTTCAGAGTTTTGCGGCAGAAGATGAGACACAGGAGATTTTTGAAGGACTGACGGACGAACATCAGAGATCATTTGTGGATGCGGTGACTTATGCCGACATGTTTGGCCCGGTCATCGATTTCTGTTGGGGAATCGGTGCGATGATGCTTTATCTGGTCGGCATCCGTTTTCTGGGATTTGAAAAAGTATCGGTCGGACTTCTGGTTGCATTCGGAACTTATATCAATATGTTCTGGAACCCGATCATGAACTTGAGCAATTTTTATAACAATCTTGTCACAAATCTTACGGCGGCAGAGCGTATTTTTGATATCTTAGATACCGACGCTGACATTGTGGACGCAAAGGATGTGACAGAGCTGCCGGATATAGAGGGAAGTGTTGAATTTTCACATGTAAGTTTTACTTATGATAAGGGAACACCGGCGGAGACAAAGGTACTCTCTGATGTCAGTTTTTCTGTAAAACCGGGTGAGACGATCGCACTGGTAGGACCGACCGGAGCAGGAAAAACAACGATCGTTAATCTGATCAGCCGTTTTTATGACATTGAAGACGGCAAAATTTTAGTGGATGGTTACGACTTGACAAAGGTTTCCATTGAGAGCTTAAGGCGTCAGATGGGTGTTATGACGCAGGATAATTTTATCTTTCATGGAACAGTCCGTGACAACATTTTATATGGGAAATTAGATGCGACAGATGAAGAAATGATCGCGGCTGCAAAGGCAGTCAATGCGCATGATTTCATTATGAAAATGGAAAAAGGTTATGACACGGAATTAAAAGAACATGGAGCAGGACTATCCATCGGACAAAGGCAGTTGATCGCATTTGCGAGAACGATGATTTCCATGCCGAAAATCCTCATTTTAGATGAGGCAACATCCAGCATTGATACACATACAGAACTTTTAGTGCAGCAGGGAATCGAGGCATTGCTTTCCGGCAGAACCAGTTTTGTGATCGCACACAGACTCTCCACGATTCAGAATGCGGACCGCATTTTTGTGATCGACAAGGGCGGTATTTTAGAACAAGGAAGTCCGGCAGAGCTGATGGAGAAAAAGGGCGCTTATTATAAACTTTATATGGCGCAGTTTGCAGGTCTGCAGGAGTAAAAAAATATTTGCTGCTCACACAGTACGTGTGAACGGCAGCAAAAACGAAACAGAAAATTTCTACAGGAGGATGCGATGTTTTTAACCACACTTTGTTATATCGAAAAAGATGACTGTTACCTGATGCTGCACCGGGTAAAAAAGGAAAACGACCTGAACCATGACAAGTGGATCGGTGTCGGCGGCAAGTTTGAAGCGGGGGAAATGCCGGAAGAATGTATGCTGCGTGAGGTAAAGGAAGAGACAGGTCTCACCCTGACATCTTACCGCGCGCGGGGCGTCATTACCTTTATTTCCAACGAGTGGGGTATCGAATATATGCACTTATTTACGGCAGACCAGTTTACCGGGGAGATGACTGACTGCGACGAGGGAGAACTTGTCTGGGTTCCGAAAAAGGAGATCAAAGACCTGAAACTGTGGGAAGGTGACAAAATATTCCTGCGGCTTTTGGATGAGTGTGAGGAATATTTTTCGCTGAAGCTGGTATACGAAGGCGATACGCTGGTCGATAAAAAACTTATCATTGCCGGGAAAGAACAGAAAGCAGAGTGACAGGCCGGTAACAAAGGAGAGAAACATGATAACAAAAACTTACCCGGTCGGCACCCTGCCTGCTTATAAATATGTAGTAGTTTTATCTGAATATCAGGGCAAAATTTTGTTGAGCAGACACAAAAAACGCACCACATGGGAGACACAGGGCGGAAAGATTGAACCGGGAGAGACACCGCTTATGGCGGCAAAGCGTGAACTTTACGAGGAGTCCGGGGCAGTGGATTTTGAGATAGAGCCGTTGTGCGACTATTGGGCGGGAGAGGTGCAGACCAAAGAAGAAGGAAATGGACGTGTCTTTCTTGCAAAGGTAAAAAAGCTGTCAGCCATGCCGGAAAGTGAGATGGCAGAGGTACGCACCTTTGACGAACTGCCGGAAAAACTGACTTATCCGGCGATCACACCGACACTGTTTGAGCGGAAAAAACAGGGCATCGGGAAACGTCTGCTTTACGGCACTGGAAATCCTGCAAAATTAAGTCTGATGCGGAAAAATTTAGAACAGCTGCAGATAGAGATCGTTGGGTTATCGGATATTGATGTGGCAGTACCACAGGCAGACGAGGATGGCGATTCGCCGCTGGAAAATGCAAGGAAGAAGGCAAAGTGTTATTACGATGTTTTTCAGATTCCGGTGTTTTCCTGTGACACAGGTCTGTATTTTGAAAATGTCCCGGAAGATAAACAGCCGGGCGTTCATGTCAGGAGGGTGAATGGAAAAAATCTGTCAGACGCGGAAATGCTTGCATATTACAGCGGACTTGCTGCAGAGTATGGTGGTCTGCATGCATACTACCGCAATGCCATCTGTCTTATCATGGATGAGGAACATATTTATGAGTCGATGGATGAAACGTTCTCGAGCGAACCATTTCTGATCACGTCGGTCCCGCACCCGGATGGAATCCGCAGGGAGGGATTTCCACTTGACTGCCTGTCGGTGGATCTTACAACCGGAAAGTACTATTATGACCTCGATCCGGCAGAACTTGGAAAGGTTGCCGCAGAAGACGGAAGTCGGCGGTTTTTTGAAAAAATAACTGGTATTTTCCCACACAATATGTTATAATCCTAAAATGACTGTGATAGTCGTAGTACGCCCTTTTTTCCGAAAGACAGGCGAAACCCTTGAAAAACGGGGGTGCTCGACAGGAACATAGAATGAAATGAACGGAAAAAAGTACATCAAGTATTCATATAAAGTTTGAAGGAGGAAATGAGTAATAATGAGTGTACAGGTGGAAAATTTAGAAAAGAACATGGCAAAACTTACGATCGAAGTTGCAGCTGAGAAGGTAGAGGATGCAATCCAGGCTGCATATATGAAAGAGAAAGGAAAGATCAGCGTTCCAGGTTTCCGTAAAGGTAAAGTGCCGAGAAAGATGATCGAGAAAATGTACGGAGCAGGCGTATTCTATGAGGATGCTGCAAATACCCTGATCCAGGAGAACTACGCACAGGCAGTAGAAGAGAGCGGTGTGGACGTCGTTTCAAGACCGACTATCGAAGTGGTACAGATCGAAGCTGGCAAACCTTTCATCTTCACAGCAGAAGTTGCTGTAAGACCGGAAGTAAAACTTGGCAAATACAAAGGCGTACAGGTAACAAAGATCGATACAACAGTATCTGATGAGGAAGTTGCAGCAGAGCTTGAAAAAGAGAGACAGAAGAACTCCAGAACTGTTACTGTAACAGACAGACCGATCGCTGAGGGAGATACAGCAGTGATCGATTTCGAAGGATTCGTTGATGGTGTTGCATTTGAGGGCGGCAAAGGAGAGAATCATCCGCTTGAGATCGGTTCCCACTCTTTCATCGATACATTCGAAGATCAGTTAGTAGGAAAGAATGCCGGAGATGAAGTAGACGTAAACGTTACATTCCCGGAGAAATATCAGGCAGCAGATTTAGCAGGAAAACCTGCATTATTCAAAGTTAAGATCCACGAAGTAAAAGCAAAAGAACTTCCGGAGTTAAACGATGAGTTCGCACAGGATGTATCTGAGTTCAATACTTTAGAAGAGTACAAAGAGGACTTAAAGAAACACTTAGAGGTTCAGAAAGAGGACGAAGCAAAACGCACAAAAGAGGATGAGGCAATCCAGAAGATCATTGACAAATCTACAATGGAGATTCCGGAAGCAATGATCAAAACCCAGTGCGAGAACATGGTAAATGAATTTGCTCAGAGACTTGCTCAGAGCGGACTTTCCATGGAGCAGTATATGCAGTTCTCCGGTCTTACATTAGACAAATTAGAAGAGCAGGTTCGTCCGGAAGCTGAGACACGTATTAAGAGCAGTCTTGTATTAGAGCAGATCGCAAAAGACGAGAACATCGAAGTAAGCGAGGAAGAGATCGACGCTGAGATCGAGAAAATGGCAAAAGCTTATGGCATGGAAGCAGACAAGCTCAAAGAATACATGGGCGACGCTGAGAAAGAATCCATGAAGAGAGATATTTCCGTAACAAAAGCAGTTGATCTTGTTATGGAGAACGTAAAAGAAAGAGCAAAAGCTAAGACTAAGAAAGAAAAAGAAGCGGAAGCTGAAGAAAACGCAGAAGAAAACGCAGAAGAATAAGAGAGGCTTCGTCGAAAGCGGACAACATACAACAGACTGGCTCATTCGGGCCGGTCTGTTTAAGCATATAAGCAATAATTAAATTTTTATAAACAAAATGGATTGGAGGAAAACAAAATGAGTTTAGTACCTTACGTCATTGAGCAGACCAGCAGAGGAGAGCGTAATTATGATATTTACTCCCGTTTATTAAAAGACAGAATCATTTTCCTCGGAGAAGAAGTGAATGAGACAACAGCAAGTCTTACCGTAGCACAGTTACTTTTCTTAGAGTCAGAAGATCCTGGAAAAGATATCCAGTTATATATCAATTCCCCGGGTGGAATGGTAACAGCAGGACTTGCAATTTATGATACAATGCAGTACATCAAATGTGATGTATCCACGATCTGTATCGGACTTGCAGCAAGTATGGGAGCATTTTTACTTTCCGGCGGTACCAAAGGAAAGAGACTTGCGCTTCCGAACGCAGAGATCATGATCCATCAGCCGTCCGGCGGAGCAAAAGGTCAGGCGACAGAGATCCAGATTGCAGCAGAGAATATCTTAAAGACGAAAAAACGTTTGAATGAGATCCTTGCTGCAAATACCGGAAAACCATATGATGTGATCGCAGCAGATACAGAGCGTGATTATTATATGTCTGCGGAAGAAGCAAAGGCATATGGTCTGATTGATGATGTCATCACAAATCGATAGAATACGGAGAAACAGCAATTATGGCAGGAAGAAATGACGATAAATTCCGTTGTTCCTTTTGCGGGAAGACGCAGGATCAGGTTCGCAAGCTGATTGCAGGACCAAACGGTGCATATATCTGTGACGAGTGCGTGGATATCTGTGCTGAAATTATCGATGAAGAATTAGAAAATGATGAGGCAGCAGGTGAAGTGGCAGAGCCGGAAGAGCAGATTAATCTGTTAAAGCCGGAAGAGTTAAAGGCATTTTTGGATGATTATGTCATTGGACAGGATCAGGCAAAAAAAGTGCTGTCTGTGGCTGTCTATAACCATTATAAAAGAATCATGGCCGGAGATGACCTCGGTGTAGAGCTTCAGAAGAGCAACATTCTGATGTTAGGACCGACCGGTTCCGGAAAAACACTGTTGGCACAGACATTAGCGAGAGTCTTAAACGTTCCATTTGCAATCGCAGATGCGACCACACTGACGGAGGCCGGATATGTTGGAGAGGATGTTGAAAATATCCTTTTAAAGATCATTCAGGCGGCTGATTATAACATTGAACGTGCACAGCGCGGAATTATCTATATCGACGAGATCGACAAGATCTCCAAAAAATCTGAAAATGTATCCATCACCAGAGATGTATCCGGTGAGGGTGTACAGCAGGCATTATTAAAAATCTTAGAGGGAACTGTTGCGTCTGTTCCGCCACAGGGTGGAAGAAAGCATCCGCAGCAGGAGTTGATCCAGATCGACACGACCAACATCTTATTTATCTGCGGCGGTGCGTTTGACGGACTTGAGAAGATCATTGAGACCAGAATGGATCAGAAGACGATCGGATTTAATGCAGATATCCGTGACAAGAGAGATTACAATATCGGTGATGTGTTAAAACATGCACTTCCACAGGATTTTGTAAAGTTCGGGTTGATCCCTGAGTTTATCGGACGTGTGCCGGTAACGGTATCTTTGGATATGCTTGACAGGGACGCATTGATCCGCATTTTACAGGAGCCGAAAAATGCGCTGACCAAACAGTATCAGAAGCTGTTTGAGTTAGACGGTGTAGCGCTTGACTTTGACAAAGAAGCACTTGAGGCGATTGCAGATAAAGCGTTAGAGCGCAAGACAGGAGCGCGTGGACTTCGTGCGATCATGGAGGCTGTTACATTAGATCTGATGTACCACATTCCATCGGATGAATCTATTACACAGTGCCAGATCACAAAAGAGATGGTGGATGAACAGCTTGCGATCGAAGAACGTGAACTTGAAAAGATAGAGGAAAAACAGGTTGGATAATAAAGCGATGAAAATGCCTGCGGTGGCACTTCGCGGAATGGTCATCCTTCCGGGGATGATCGCACATTTTGATGTGAGCCGTGAAAAGTCGATTCATGCAGTAGAACAGAGTATGATGGATGAACAGAAGATCTTCCTTGTTGCACAGCGTGATGTGGAGCAGGAAGAGCCTGGCATCGAAGATTTATATCATATCGGTATTATTGCAGAGGTCAGGCAGGTCATAAAATTACAAAACAACATCGTCAGAGTTTTAGTGGAAGGAACAGAGCGGGCACAATTGTCCGCTTTTGTTTCTCAGACGGACTTTTTAGAGGTGGAACTCACGCGGTGTGAAGAAATTGATGAGGGATTGTCGGACGAGGCAAAAACGGCTATGGTGCGCAGTGTACAGGACACATTTGAAAAATATGTAACTGTCAACCCGCGTGTCGGAGGTGAAATGCGCAGACAGGTCAGGGAAGAAAAGAATCTGCCGAAGATCATGGATCTGATCGCCAACAATCTTCCTTTTTATTATGAACAGAAGCAGGAAATATTAGAGGCAGTTTCACTGACGGAGCGCTATGAAGTTTTGATGGCGCTTCTTTTAAAAGAAATTGAGATCACTGCGATCAAAAATGAATTCCAGGCAAAAGTAAAGAAACGTGTGGATAAGAACCAGAAGGAATATATCCTGCGTGAACAGATGAAGCTGATCCGGGAAGAACTCGGCGAGGATAATACGGAGTCAGATGCGGATGCCTATTTAGAACAGTTGAAAAAGTTAAAGGCAGACAAAGAAGTCAAAGAAAAGATCAGAAAAGAGATCTTACGCTTTAAAAATATCAGTGGAAGTTCTTCGGAGAGTGCAGTCAGCCGCGGTTATATCGAGACCATGCTGGAACTCCCATGGAATAAGGCATCCAAAGATAACAAGGATCTGAAAAATGCAGAGCGCATTTTAAATGAAGATCATTACGGATTGGAAAAAGTAAAAGAGCGTATGTTAGAGTTCCTTGCTGTGCGCAATCTGACGAAAAAGGGCGAGAGCCCGATCGTATGTTTAGTCGGACCGCCTGGTACCGGAAAGACGAGCATTGCCCGTTCCGTGGCGCGTGCACTTGATAAAAAGTATGTTCGAATCAGTTTAGGCGGCGTCCGTGACGAGGCAGAGATCCGTGGACACCGGAAAACTTATGTCGGTGCGATGCCGGGACGTATTGTCAATGGTCTGCGCAGTGCCGGCGTGAAAAACCCACTGATGCTGCTTGATGAGATCGATAAAATGAGCAGCGATTATAAGGGCGACACTGCATCTGCCATGCTTGAGGTGCTCGACGCAGAGCAGAACTGTAAGTTCCGCGACCACTATATCGAGGTTCCGATTGATCTGTCAGAGGTACTGTTTATTGCGACGGCGAACTCTGTACAGGATATCCCGCGTCCGCTGCTCGACCGTATGGAACTGATCGAGGTGAGCAGTTATACGGAAACTGAGAAGTTCCATATTGCAAAAGAGCATTTGCTGCCGAAGGTAAAAGAGAAAAACGGTTTAAAGCCGGAACAGTTAAAGATCAGTGACCGTGCGCTGCAAAAGATCATTTCCGGTTATACAAGGGAAGCAGGTGTGCGTAATTTAGAGCGCAGGCTGTCTGAAATTGCAAGAAAATCTGCAAGGGAAGTATACGAATCCGAAGTCAAATGCGTAAAAGTTACAGGTCAGAATGTAGAAAAATATCTTGGAAAAGAGAGATATACGTTTGATCAGAAAAACGAGAACGATGAGGTCGGAATCGTGCGCGGTCTGGCATGGACGAGCGTCGGCGGTGATACGTTGGAGATCGAGGTCAACGTGATGCCGGGCAAAGGCGAAGTACAGCTTACCGGACAACTCGGAGATGTGATGAAAGAGTCCGCACAGGCAGGCTTAAGTTATATCCGTTCGGTAGGGGAAGAATATCATATTCCAAAGAAGTTTTTTCAGGAAAATGACATTCATATCCATATCCCGGAGGGGGCAGTGCCAAAAGACGGACCGTCCGCAGGTATCACGATGGCGACGGCAATGCTTTCTGCGATCACACAGACTCCGGTCCGTGCGGATGTCGCAATGACAGGAGAGATCACACTGCGCGGCAGAGTTCTCCCGATCGGTGGCTTAAAAGAAAAGATCCTTGCAGCGAAGAATGCCGGAATCAAAACGATCTGCATTCCGAAGAAAAACGAGAAGGATGTGGAGGAGATTTCTGCGGAGATCAAAAAAGGCTTAGAACTTGTATTTGTGGAAAAAATGCAGGAAGTGCTTAACGTGGCATTTGTAAAAAGACAAAAATAAGATTTTCTGCCGGCAAATAAAAAAGAATGTTTTAGAAATCATAGCAAGTGAATGAAGATAACAATGAGGAGAATAACATGGTAATAAAAAATGTAAATCTGGAAATTGTCTGCGGTGTGACGAGTAAAGTGCCGGATACTGCATATGCGGAGGTAGCTTTTGCAGGAAAATCAAACGTTGGAAAATCATCTCTGATCAATGCGCTGATGAACCGCAAAGCACTGGCACGTACTTCCGCACAGCCTGGAAAAACGCAGACCATCAACTTTTACAATATCAACGATGCCATGTACCTTGTCGATCTTCCGGGATACGGCTATGCAAAGGCATCCGAGGAAGTAAAGGCAAAGTGGGGAAAAATGATCGAGAATTACCTTCACACTTCAAAGCAGTTAAAGGCAGTCTTTCTTTTGATCGATATCCGCCACGATCCGTCTGCAAACGACAGAATGATGTATGAGTGGATGGTGTATCAGGGATTTGCACCGATCATTATCGCAACTAAGTTAGACAAGATCAAACGAAGCCAGATCCAGAAAAACGTCAAAGCGATCCGTGAGGGCTTAAACGTGCAGCCGGGAACTATGATCATTCCGTTTTCAGCAGAGACAAAGCAGGGGCGCGATGAGATATGGGAGCTGATCGATTCATTTGTGCTGCCGCAAGAGGATGCGCCATCCGTTGAAAATGCAGAAGAAAAATAAAATGTTCGCGGAGTTATACATTTATTCATGCCAATAGAATGTTTGCAGAGCGTGCATTCTATTGTTCAGGATAAAAGAATGTACGCAAAGCGAGCATTCTATTGTTTAAAAATATGTCAGAATATGGTATGCTGAAACTATAAAAATTTACAAAAAGCAAAAAATCTTAACAGGAAGCAAACTCTTATCAGATTGCGCCTGTATGAGGTTCATGCTAAAATAATCACAATGACGAAGAGTCAGTATCGGAGGATAGCCATGAAAAAGAAAAAAATCGTAATAGCACTTGGTCATGAAGCACTTGGTACCACATTACCGGAGCAGAAAGAGGCAACAAAACGCACTGCAAAAGCGGTTGCTGATTTTATCCGCGATGATTATCAGGTAGTCATTACACACAGTAACGGGCCACAGGTTGGTATGATCCATACAGCAATGAATGAGTTCTGCAGATTATATCCGGAGTATACCGCTACGCCAATGTCTGTATGTTCTGCAATGAGTCAGGGATATATCGGTTACGATTTACAGAATGCTATCCGTGCCGAGCTGCTGAATAAGGGAATTTATAAGACAGTTTCCACAGTTCTGACACAGGTTGTTGTCGATCCATATGATGAGGCTTTTTACAAACCAGGTAAGGTGATCGGACGTGTGATGACAGAAGAAGAAGCTGAGGCAGAGGAGAAAAAAGGAAATCATGTCACAGCAGTAGAAGGAGGATTCCGCCGTATCGTTGCAGCACCGAAGCCAATGGATATCGTTGAAATCGATGCGATCCGTGCATTATCGGATGCAGATCAGGTTGTTGTTGCCTGCGGAGGTGGCGGTATTCCGGTACTTGCACAGGACAATAATTTAAAAGGTGCGAGTGCAGTCATTGAAAAAGACCTTGCAGCAGGAAAATTAGCAGAACTTTTAGATGCTGACATGTTAGTCATTTTAACAAGTGTGGACAATGTATGTCTGAATTACGGCACAGAGAATGAGAAACCTCTTTCGACCATGACTGTTGCAGAAGCAAAACAGTATATGGAAGAAGGTCAGTTCGGAGAGGATGACATGCTGCCAAAGATTCAGGCTGCCATTGATTTTATTGGAGATTCCGCAATCCGTTCCGTACTTATTACAAAGCTGAACAAAGACGGCACCTATGTGAGCGGTGGACCGGGTACGATGATCACGAAATAAACTGCCATTTTTATGGTAATAATAAGACTGAATCGATTGCCGAAAATAAATTTTTTTACGAGGAAAAAAGATGTTTAGAAAAACAAAAATTGTTTGTACTTTAGGACCTTCAACAGATAAGGAAGGTGTATTAAAACGCCTGATCGAAGAGGGAATGAACGTTGCCCGTTTTAATTTTTCCCATGGTGACCATGAGGAGCAGTTAGGACGCCTTCAGATGTTACAGAAACTTCGTAAGGAATTAAAGCGTCCAGTCGCAGCACTGCTTGACACAAAAGGACCGGAGATCCGCCTGAGAGATTTTACGGACGGAAAAGTCGAGCTTAAGGATGGACAGACTTTTACCCTGACAACCGATGAGATTATGGGAGATGCAAAACGTGTTTCCATTACTTATAAAAACCTGCCGGAGGATGTAAAACCGGGAGATCGCATTCTGATCGATGATGGTCTGATCGGAATGGAAGTAAAAGAAATCAAGGTGACATCTGGTGCAAAGGCAGATAAAGATGGCAATAAGCCAAAAGATATCATCTGCCAGGTGTTAAATGGCGGTGTGATCTCCAACAGAAAAGGCGTGAACGTTCCGAATGTAGAATTGTCCATGCCATATATCAGCGAAAAAGATTATGGTGATATCGTATTTGCGGTAGAGCATGATTATGATTTTATTGCTGCATCTTTTGTCCGTACCGCAGATGATGTGCTTGCAATCCGCAAGATCCTTGCAGAAAAAGGCGGCGAGGATATCAATATCATTGCAAAAATTGAAAATATGCAGGGTGTACAGAATATTGACGATATTATCCGTGTTTCCGATGGAATCATGGTAGCGCGTGGTGATATGGGTGTTGAGATCCCGTTAGAGGATGTACCGGTGATCCAGAAGATGATCATTAAAAAAGTATACGATGCAGGCAAGAAGGTTATCACAGCGACTCAGATGCTTGATTCCATGATGAAACATCCGCGTCCGACCAGAGCAGAGGCAACTGACGTTGCAAATGCAATCTACGACGGAACCAGTGCGATCATGCTCTCCGGAGAGACAGCTGCAGGTATGTATCCGATCGAGGCTTTAAAGACTATGGTGCGTATTGCAGTCCGTACGGAACAGGATATCAATTACTTACAGCGTTTTAAAATGCGCAAAACCATGAGCAACCCGGATGTGACCAATGCAATCTCCCATGCGACATGTACAATGGCGGGAGATTTGAATGCGGCAGCAATCATCACGGTAACAAAATCAGGACGTACCGCCCGCATGGTTTCCAAATATCGTCCAAACTGTCCGATTATCGGAGGATGTCTGACAGAAAAGATTTACCGTCAGCTTGCATTATCCTGGGGTGTGATCCCGCTTATGATCGAGGAAAAGACACAGGCAGAAGAACTGTTTGACTATGCAGTCGATGCAGCAGAAGCAGCAGGAATCATTTCCAAAGGAGATGTTGTTGTCTTAACCGCAGGAGTTCCTCTTGGTGTATCCGGTACGACCAACCTGATCAAGGTGCAGGTGGCAGGACATATCTTAGTGGAGGGACAAGGAATCGGAACACAGAAGATTTCTGCAAATCTCTGCGTTTGTCACAATGAAGAAGATCTTAAAAACTTTAAAGTCGGGGACATCATTGTTGCAAAAGATACCAGCAATGCCATGATGACACAGATGCGTGAGGCATCCGGACTCATCGTGGAAGCATCCGGTGAAAACTGCCACGCAGCAATCGCAGGATTAAGCCTTGATATTCCGGTTCTGATAGGTGCTAAACATGCGCTTGATGTCTTAAAATCCAGTGCATATGTAGAATTGGATTGTGAGAACGGACTTGTGACAGCAAATTAATTTGCAACAAATTTTGTTAACTGGAAATAGAAGATTAAAGTGAAAGAGAAAAGGATATGAAAGGCTCTAGAGAGGGTCTGCATATCCTTTTTTCCATATTCCGGTCCAGTATAGCAGATACAGGATTATGGCAGAGGTTCCATTACTGATTACAACGGAATACCAGACGGATGCCACTCCCATATGAAATACATTTGCGCATATCCAAAGAGACAACAGACGGAATAGCCATATCCGGGAAGCATCTACGAGCATTGTGATCAGTGTATGCCCACATCCCTGGAACAATCCCTGTGATACATTATAAAAAGCGTTTGTAAAGCACCAGAATGCAATAATGGATAAATAGTCTGCAGCCAGAGGGATGACTTTGTCATCTGTTGAAAAGAATGATACCATAGTCTGGGAAACAGGGCGTCTTGAAAAAATGAATCCCAGAATAAGTAAAAATAAGGTGCACATTTTTAATGAATAATGGAAGGTTTTCTTCGCCCGCTCTGTGTTTCCGGCTCCCATATTTTGTCCAACTATAGTAGAAACGGCGGAGCCGACACCACTGGCTGGCATTGTGATAAGACTGTTGATTTTGTTGCCAATACCATAGGCGCTGGTTGCAATATAACCATAAACATTTACATTTCTGGTCATGATCAGCGTACCTAGCTGCATGGTGCTGCCGCCAATCGCAGTTGGCAGACCAATTTTGATAATGGCGCGTATCATTTTCTGGTCAAAGACAAAATTTTTAAAAGAAATCCGTATGAGCTGATCTGATTTTGTAAGAAGGATCAGTCCAATGAGAGCGCAGGGGATTTTTGCTATAAGCGTGGCAAATGCTGCGCCTCCGATTCCAAAGTGGAACACAATGAGGAAAAGAGGATCTAATATCAGATTGATCATGATACCAAGCAGATTGAGAAGCATGGGTTTTACAGTGTCCCCCTGCGCCTGTTTCACGGCTGTGAATAAATTGATCATGAACAGAAATGGCATATCAAGGACCACAATTCTTAAATAAGTAAGACCGTACTCATAGACCACTCCCCTGGCACCGAGCCAGGTGACTAATGCTGGGGATATCAACCAGCACAGTAATGCACAGATGAGGGAGAAGCCAAGGGACGTAATACAGATATGATTTGCCATTTTGTTTGCCTGTTCATCTTTTCTGGCACCAAGGTATTGCGATATAAGAATTGCACCTGCGGTTGTTATGCCGCTGCCAAAACTGTTAAGGATATTTTGAAATGGTGATACGAGCGTTATGGCAGACTGGTTTTCTGTTCCGATCCGTCCAAGCCAGAATGTGTCCGTAAGATTATACATCGACTGGATAAAACTATTGATCATGACCGGAACGGCGAGCATAAGGATTGCCTGGGACAGGTTTCCATTTAGAATCATATTTCGTTTATTTTCAGATATTTGTTTTGGCATAGGAGCTCCTTGTGGATTTATAAAATATGTTGACAGGTTGTATTCATATGGTTCATAATATGACAAAAAAACAGTATATTCCTTGAAAAAAATGATAAAAACACATAAAAGTACAGAAAAATGGAGAATTATATGTTTCAGGATATGTCAAAAGATTTTGATATTAAGAAGATCAGAAGAAGTAATACGATATCTGAAAGTAACTGCGAGCCACATGTACATCCATTTCATGAAATTTTTTATCTTTCCAGTGGAGAGTGCACCAGCTTTATTGATCACAATATCTATAAGTTTGGAAAAGGTGATCTTGTAATCGTTCCGGGTGGCTGTCTGCATAAGACAGTATATACCGGGAAAGGAATTCATGAAAGGATTGTTATCAGTTTCCGGCAGGAGATTACGGATTGGATCAAAGAACAGATCGGAGCGGAATATCTTAAGAACTGTATGGTTCCGGGGGTAATCAATATACCGGAAAAACGCAGAAACTATGTGGATTCCCTGCTGGATAAGTTAATGTTTGAAAATGATACGCCGGACATATTATCAACGGCATTTATAAAAGCAGGACTTGTTGAACTTTTGCTGTTTATCATAAGATGCAAGGAGTATGAGGACAATGTTATAAAAGAGATTGATGTTGATAACCGAAAAATCCAGGAAGTTGCAACATATATTTTTGAACATTATACGGAAAATATTTTACTGGAAGATGTGGCGGATAAATTTGACATGAATAAGTCATTTTTGTCTAAGAGATTTAAGACAGCGACGGGGTTCGGGTTTAAAGAATATATTATTAATCTCCGGATACAGAATGCATGCAGGCTGCTGCTGGAAACGAATAAATCTATCACAGATATTGCTTTTGAATGTGGATTTAATGACAGTAACTATTTTGGGGATTCGTTTCGAAAGATAAAAGGTATATCACCACGCAAATACAGAAAAAATGAAACATTTTAGTTTGGGATACAAAAGAAGCCTTCATAAAAAGAAGGCTTCTTTTGTCAGGTAAAGACAGGCAGGGAGGTTAGCCCATCGTTACTTCTACATTTACATCTTTCTTCTCAGCCGAGAATGGAATCGTAGTTCCCTCTACCGGCTGTCCATCCACGATCATGGAAAGCACACCTTTTTCCACATGATTTGGATTCTTTACGGTGATATGGTAGCTGACACCGCGGAAATCACGTTTGGCGGTAAAACCATCTAATTTGGATGGAATACAAGGATCAACAGTCAGACCATCATAATCCGGGCGGATACCAAGGATAAACTGGGAAACATTGAGGAAGGTCCATGCGGCGGTTCCTGTCAGCCAGCTGTTCTTTGCCTCACCGAAGTTCGGGGCGTCTTTTCCGGCAATCATCTGGGAGTATACATAAGGCTCTGTGCGGTGGATCTCGCTGATATCCTCAATGTATGCAGGACAGGTTCTTGTATATACCTGCCAGGCACGGTTGCCTCTGCCAATTACAGTCTCCGCGATAGAGATCCATGGGTTGTTGTGACAGAAGATACCTGCGTTTTCTTTGTATCCTGGTGGATAAGAAGAAATCTCACCAAGTTCCACATGATATCTGTGGTAAGGCGGCTGTAACAGTACGATACCGTATTTCGTGTCGAGATATTTTTCGACGGATTCCATTGCCTTTAAGCAGCAGCCTTCCTCTAAACCAATCTCAGCCATAACACAGAAGCCCTGTGGCTCAATAAAGATCTTGCCATCTTCGCATTCTTTTGAACCGATCTTATTTTTGTAATGATCGTAAGCACGCAGATACCATTCGCCATCCCAGCCGGCATCCATAACGGTTTTTTCCATCTCTGCGATTGCTTTCTCTGCAAGTTCTGCTTCCTCCGTCATGCCCTGATGGCGGCAGATTGCTGCATAATCTTTTCCGTAGCGGACAAACATACCTGCGATAAATACGGATTCAGCATTCGGGCCTTCGGAAGGACCAAAAGTCTGGAAAGATTCACCCGGCTCAGTCGAGAAGCAGTTTAAGTTGAGACAGTCGTTCCAGTCGGCACGTCCGATCAGCGGTAAATTGTGCGGTCCCAGATGTTCCATTGTATAATGGAAGGAACGGCGCAAATGCTCCATGAAAGTGGTTGCTTTGGAAGCATCGCTGTCATATGGTGTCATCTCGTCGAGAATTGAGTAATCGCCGGTCTCTTTGATATAAGCTGCAGTTCCGGCGATCAGCCATAACGGATCATCGTTAAAGCCGCTTCCGATGTCAGAGTTGCCTTTTTTGGTGAGCGGCTGATACTGATGATAAGCACTTCCGTCCTCGAACTGGGTAGCTGCGATATCTAAGATACGCTCTCTCGCACGGTCAGGGATCAGATGTACGAAACCGAGCAGATCCTGACAGGAATCACGGAATCCCATGCCACGGCCGATACCGGACTCAAAGTAAGATGCGGAACGGCTCATGTTAAAGGTAACCATACACTGATACTGGTGCCAGATGTTTACCATACGGTCTAATTTCTCCTCACTGGAAGAAATGGTAAAATGGGACAGCAGTTCGTTCCAGTAATCTTTTAATTTGACGAGTGCTGCGTCTGCTTTTTCTGCGGTATCAAAACGGGAGAGAAGTTCATCGGCACGTTTGCGGTTGATGACTCCATCCTCAGCACGTCCAACCCATTTTTCCTCTACCGGATTCTCAACATAACCAAGTACGAAAACGTAGGTCTTTGTCTCGCCCGGAGCAAGAGATACTTCAAGGTGGTGGGAACCGATCGGTGCCCAGCCGCTTGCAACAGAATTCTTTGAAGTTCCGTTTACAACAACTTCCGGAGCAGAGTTTTCACCGTAAGCGCCTAAGAACGAGTCACGGTCTGTATCAAAACCGGCGATCGGAGCGTTGACAGCGTAAACAGCGTAATGATTTCTGCGCTCTCTGTATTCGGTCTTATGATAAAGAGCAGAACCGTGGATCTCAACCTCACCGGTGGAGAAGTTACGCTGGAAGTTGGTCATATCGTCCATTGCGTTCCACAGGCAGAACTCTACATATGAGAAAACAGAAAAATTGCGGATTTCATTGCTCTCATTGGTAAGGGAGAGTTTTCCAACTTCACATGTCTCACCGACCGGAACAAAAGAGGTAAGCTCTGCGGTCAGTTTATTTTTGGTTCCTTTAAATACGGAATAACCCATACCGTGACGGCAGCTGTAAGCATCCAGTTCTGTTTTGGAAGGCATCCAGCCCGGATTCCAGATCGTGTCACCATCTTTAACATAGTAGTAATGTCCATTGGAATCGAGCGGTACATTATTATAACGGTATCTGGTCAGGCGGAGTAACTTTGCATCTTTGTAGAAACTGTAACCGCCGCAGGTGTTTGAGATCAGGGAAAAGAAGTTCTCGGAACCAAGGTAGTTGATCCATGGCAGTGGTGTTTTTGGAGATGTGATGACATATTCTTTGTTGGTGTCATCGAAATAACCGAATTTCATAATAAAATCCTCCATATACATAAATATTGATAAGTAACGATTTCGAAAACGATTAAGTTTTCATCCTTTAATAAAAAGTATATATTCAGAAAGAATAAAAATCAATACAAAACATTGAAAAACAGGCAAATATAGCAGATTAGACAAAAAAAATATACTTTTATGGATGAAAGCGACAATAGCTATTTTCTGATGAATAATTAAAATATTTTACGAAAACGTATAAGAATTAGATACAAAGTACTGAGATTACAGATAATTGGTCTAATATTTAATGTAAAAATGCACAAAAACTACTGCAAAAAAGTGTAAAAAGCGACGAATTGCCAAAAACCAGTTGCAATTTGCTTATGGATGACATATAGTAAAAGTACGAAAACGATTAAGAAATATTTCAGAAACAGGATTTCGTTTTCGAAGAGAAGCTGGAGGTTTCCATGGTATCATTAAAAACGATTGCAGAGAAATGTGGAGTATCTACTGCCACCGTAAGCAAGGCTTTAAATGACCAGAGAGATATCAGCGAAGAGACAAAGAGCCGTGTCAGAAAGACAGCAGAAGCACTTGGGTATTTTCCAAATGCGGCGGCGAGAGCGCTAAAGACAAACCGTTCCTATAATATAGGAGTTCTCTTTGAAGAAGAGGCGGGAAGCGGTTTGACACATGAGTATTTTTCCGGAGTGCTGAATGGATTAAAAGTTCAGTCGGAGAAACAGGGATATGACATTACATTTATCAATACCTGTTTTGAAAATCGCAAGATGTCCTATTATGAACATTGCAGATACCGGAATTTTGAGGGAGTTGCGATCGTCTGTGCCGATTTCAATGACCCGGATGTCTTAGAACTGATGAATAGTGACCTGCCGGTCGTTACGATTGATTATGTACATCATAACTGTACGGCAGTCAGTTCCAACAATATTCAGGGTATGGAAGATCTTGTAAAATATATATACGGGCAGGGACATCGGAAAATTGCATATATTCATGGGCAGCAGGCTTCTTACGTTACGAAAGACCGGCTGGCAAGTTTCTACCGGACGGTGGATGAACTTGGTCTGAACATTCCGGATGAATACATCCGGACAGCAGATTACTTAGAGACCAGGGAGGCAGCAAAACAGACAAAAGAGCTGCTCAATTTAGAAGATCCGCCAACCTGTATCATTTATCCGGATGACACCTCTTTAATAGGAGGAAGAAATGTTATCATAGAGATGGGACTTCGGATTCCGAGGGATATTTCGATTGCAGGATATGACGGAACAAGGATGTCACAGTTATTACATCCACAGCTTACGACAATCAGACAGGACACAGAGCTGATCGGGAGCGAGGCAGCCAAGCGGCTGATTGGCTCCATTGAGAAACCGAGAACAACTCTCGTAGAGAGAGTCGTTATAGAAGGGATCTTAGTTGCAGGTAAATCCGTTGGACGCATTTAAATGTAGTTGCAGCTACATGCAGATGACGCTTTTACAGAAGTTTATACAAAAGAGCAGCAAAAGATTCTGAACTATCTGCTTTACAAGCAGCAAAACAACAAAAACAATGGTCAAAAGACCACATATTAAGGAGGAGGGTTTTCTATGAAGAAGAAAATCGTTAGCACATTATTATGTACAGCAATGCTTGTAACCATGATGGCAGGATGCGGCGGTAATAACGCAGCAAACACCAGCACAAACAGTGGAAACAGCAGCTCGGCAGATACGGGCAGCAGTGACGCCGCAGCCACAGATGAGGCAGCTCAGGCGACCGAAGCTGCAGCTTCAGATGCGAGTGCTTCCGATGAAGGAAAAGTACTTAACATCTACTGCTGGAACGAAGAGTTCAAGAGCCGTGTTACAGATCATTATCCTGGATATACAGAGGTGGATGCAACCACAGGTACGATCGGTGATGTAACTGTAAAATGGAACATTACACCAAACGATGACAATGCATATCAGAACAACCTGGACGCAACCTTATTAAAACAGGCCGATGCAGCAGCAGATGACAAGATTGATATCTTTTTAGTAGAAGCTGATTATGCATTAAAATATGTAGATACCGACTACACAATGGCAGTATCAGATCTTGGAATTACTGATTCAGATCTTTCCAAACAGTATCAGTACACCAAAGATGTTGTTACCGATTCCAACGGTGTATTAAAAGGTGTTTCATGGCAGGGCTGTCCTGGCGTATTATTCTATAACAGAGATGCAGCAAAAGCAGTATTAGGATCTGATGATCCTTCAGAAGTTCAGAACTATGTAAAAGACTGGGATACATTCAATGATACAGCAAAGAAGATGAAAGATGCAGGCTACACCATCACATCTTCCGCAAACGATACTTACCGTGTATATTCCAACAACGTTACTTCCAAATGGGTTGTTGATGGCAAGATCAATATTGATGACAACATTATGAAATGGGTTGATGATTCCAAAGAACTTGTAGATGCAGGCGAGACAGGAACATACGAACTGTGGAGTGATGACTGGAAGAAAGGTTTCTATCCGGAAGGAAATGTATTCTGCTACTTTGGACCTGCATGGTTAGTAAACTTCTCAATGGCAGCAGATACCGAAGGCAGTATCGGTTACAACGGTGGCTGGGGAGCAACCGAAGGACCGCAGGGCTTCTTCTGGGGTGGTACATGGATCTGTGCAGCAGCAGGAACTGATAACCAGAGCCTTGTAAAAGATATCATGCTTCAGATGACAACCAATGATGATGTTATGAAAGAGATCATCGAGAAAGATGATGACTTTGTAAACAACCAGGATGTAATCGCTGAGATGGCAGACAGCTCCTATTCAAGCAAGATCTTAGGTGGACAGAACCCACTTGGCATTTACAGCTCAGGCGTTTCCAAACTTGATTTAAGCAACCTTTCTGCATACGATCAGGGATGTAACGAAGAGTTCCAGAACGCAATGAAGAACTACTTTGAGGGAACTGCTACAAAAGAAGAGGCATTAGATCTGTTCTACAAAGCAGTTGTAGAGAAATATCCGGAGTTAACATACTAAGCAGACGAATGGTATAAAAAATGATTTGATGCCGCGCCTGCCGGACCGTAAGGGAGGCGGGCGCGGCTCATTTTATATCCAAATTTGTGTAAAAACTGTAAGCGCAGAGCTGACAGCAGACTTACACAGGGTAAAGGTGAGGGATGCTGTGAGCTCTGTGGGCGAAAATTATGCACTCTGGAAAAGGAGGTCAGGTTGTTATGAAAAAAAGCAGTGGAAAGGTAGTAAGATACAATAAATGGGGATATATCTTTTTGATTCCTTTTATTGTAGTATATGTTATTTTTCAGCTGATTCCGTTGATCAGCACTATTTACAACAGTTTCTTTGAAAACTATATGTCAGGACTGACGCAGGTCGGACCGAATTTCGTCGGACTTGCAAACTATAAAAAGCTTTTCTCCGATGGAGATATCTGGATTTATACCAAAAACACCATGTTATTATGGATCATGTGTTTCATACCGCAGATCATTTTGTCACTGGTACTTGGAGCATGGTTCTCTGATGTACGTCTCAGATTAAAAGGAACCCGTTTCTTTAAAACAGTCGTATATCTGCCAAACCTGATCATGGCATCTGCATTTTCCATGTTATTCTTTACATTGTTCTCCGATGGAGGACCCATCAACTCGATGCTGATGCAGATCGGATTTATTGATACACCGTACAAATTTTTATCCAATGCGGGCAGTGCAAGAGGGCTGATCGCGTTAATGAACTGTCTGATGTGGTTTGGTAATACAACGATCCTTTTAATGGCAGGTATGATGGGTATTGATACCTCTTTGTTTGAGGCAGCGGAAGTTGATGGTGCAACTTCTTCCCAGGTATTCTGGCAGATCACATTGCCATTGTTACGTCCGATTCTTGTATATGTGGTTATTACATCTCTGATCGGTGGTTTACAGTTATTCGATGTACCGCAGATCTTAACCAATGGAACCGGTGACCCGATGCGTTCTACCATGACGCTGATCATGTTCTTAAATAAACATCTCTACAGCAAGAACTATGGTATGGCTGGTGCATTGTCAGTTGTTCTGTTTATCATTACAGGTATCTTAAGCCTGGTAGTATTTAAGATAACCGGCAATGATAAGAGGAAGGGGTGAAGATCATGAATGAAAATCGTAATCTGAAAAAAGGTGTAGGAATTCATGCAAGAAGACTGATCGCATATATCGTACTGATCATTGTTTCCATATTGTGTCTGTTCTGGTTTTATGTACTGTTTATCAATGCAACCAGATCAAACGGTGAGTTACAGTCAGGTTTTACGCTGGTTCCGAGCAGCCATCTGTGGGAAAACTGGAAGAATTTGAGAAATGGAACGCTTCCGGTATGGAACGGTATGTTCAACAGTCTGATCGTTTCTTCGCTCAGTGCAGTACTCAGCGTATATTTTTCAACGATGACAGCTTATGCGATCCATGCATATGATTTCAAACTGAAAAAATACATTTATCCGTTTATTTTGATGATCATGATGATTCCGACACAGGTAACTGCACTTGGATTTATCAAACTTGTTTCCAACATGAACTTAGAGGATTCCTTTATACCTCTGATCGTGCCGACGATTGCGGCTCCGGTTACATTTTTCTATATGAAACAGTATATGGAGAGTACACTGCCGTTGTCACTGATCGAGGCAGCACGTATCGATGGTTCCGGTGAATTCCGTACCTTCAATGCAATTGTAATGCCACTGATGAAACCGGCAATTGCTGTGCAGATGATCTTCACATTCGTAAGCAGCTGGAACAACTACTTCACACCGGCATTGATCTTACATGATGACAAGAAAAAAACACTGCCTATCTTAATCGCACAGCTGCGTGCGGCTGACTGGCTCAAGTTTGATATGGGGCAGGTATATGTGATGATCGCATTTTCCATCTTCCCGGTTATCATTGTATATCTGATCTTATCCAAACACATCGTACAGGGTGTTGCACTTGGAAGCGTAAAGGGTTAATAAACGGATTGCTGTACTACATAAAAATGAGACTGCCATATGGGTGGTCTCATTTTTTAACTCTTATTTTTGATGAAAATCTTTGACAATGTCACTGGTAAATAAGCCGGTTGTGTGCTATACTATTATCTATGATTAGTAGAAATAAAGGATCGGATGTGTTGGGGTACATGGGTGCAGACAAGAACGGACAGGCTGGATCTTTGTAAAATACACATAGAAATGGAGAGGAATATGACAGAGACAGGATTATGGATTTTTCTGATTTGTTTACTTGTAGTAGTCATCATAGCGACTGTGGTTGCAGTAGTGTCAGCAGTATCAGGTGCTACGGCAGCGATCGTGGATGATGAGGAATCAGAGGAAGAGTAGGAATACAGCAGGTATAAGAGAAAAGCCTCTTGTCAGTTTTGTATAGGTGTATAGCTGACAGGGGCTTTTTTGTGCACAGGATTCTGCCTTAATCAGCAATCTAAAAAAATATAAACTGGTACGAAAGTCTTGCAATCCATTTTGAAACAGGTAAACTAAATATATTGTGGCAAAATATTTGCTGCCAGGTGTTTATTACAAATGTCTTGCGTATTCAGGTGGAGGGACAAAAGAGAGTGTTGTCAAAATTAAGTGTGAAGAAACCGTATACTGTGATCGTAGGCGTGATCTTAGTCATTGTGTTAGGAGCCGTATCCCTAACCAAAATGACCACAGATCTACTGCCGGATATGAGTCTGCCATATGCCTTAGTCATTACGACGGATATGGGGGCAAGCCCGGAGAAAGTGGAATCCGATGTGACAGCACCTGTCGAGGCATCCATGGCGACGACTTCGAGCATCAAAAATGTGAGTTCTGCCTCCTACGATAATTATTCGATGGTGATCTTAGAGTATGAGCAGAATGCCAATATGGATTCGGTCATTATCGAGATCCAGCAGAAATTAGACCAGTTAGAGGGCAGTTTTCCGGATGGTGCCGGGAAGCCGATGATCATGCAGATCGACCCGGATATGATGCCTGTAATGGTGGCATCTGCCGATGTGGAAGGCATGACGCAGTCAGAGATTTCGGATTATGTGGAAAATGAACTTTCGCCGGTGCTTGAGAGTATCGACGGTGTGGCATCTGTTTCTACAACCGGAACTGTGGAAGAGAACATTCATGTCACATTAGATCAGGATAAAATCGATGCACTGAATCAGAAGATCCAGAGTAAGATCGAGGAACAGTTTACTGAACCGCAGGAACAGCTCGATCAGGCTGCCGAGCAGGTGGAGAGTGGACGCAGGCAGATGGAAAGCGGAAAAGATCAGCTTGCAAACCAGCTTGGACAGGCAGAAAATGAAGTGATCAATGGTAAGTCGCAGGCGTTTGTGGCAGAATCAGATCTGAGTCAGAATTATACAGTATTGAAAGCGACCGATGAGCTGATAAAGCGGGCAATCCCGGAACTCCAGAGTATTTATGAACAGGGAATGGGATTAAAAGCAGACATTGAACAGGCACAAAAAGAAGCCCAGATGAACAGTGACGATGGAAGCAGACGTATAGAAGAACTTTTAGAGGAGGCGAAGATTTCCGGAGATCAGGAACAGATCAATCAGATCCTTGCGATGACCGGGGAAAATCAGGAGAGCATTGCGGAAGCAGGAAAACGTCTGGAATTATTACAGGAAGAACTGTTAGAACTGAATACATCCTTAAATCAGCAGTGGGCAGATCAGTTAGCAGCGTTAAATGTGAGTCTTAGTTCGATCGATGATATTCCGCAGGTGATTACGCAGCTGTCACAAAAACAGGTTGAGATCCAAACAGCAATGGCAGCTCTGCAGACTGCACAGGAACAGGTTACAGATGGAAAAACTACCTTAGATGATGCGTATGTAACGTTAAACCGGATGGAGATCGACGGGATCTTAGAGATGAGTGAAGCGTCTGCACAGCTTGCGGTCGGGGAAGCCCGGTTAGAGCAGGGACAGGAAAAATTAGAAGAGTCAAAACAGAGTGCACTTGAGTCTGCGGATCTGAATCAGATCCTGTCGGTGGAAACATTAGGCCAAATTCTGACAGCACAGAATTTTTCCATGCCGGCAGGTTATGTCAATGAAAATAAGAAACAGTATTTAGTGCGTGTCGGCGACGAGGTTTCATCCGTGGAAGAACTTGAAAATCTTGTGCTTGTGGATGTAGGACTGGATGGAATCGAGCCAATCCGCTTATCGGATGTTGCAGAAACAGAAGTGGTGGACGATACGGGAGATTCCTATTCCAAGGTAAACGGAAATCCTGCGATTATGCTTTCCATTGAGAAGCAGACCGGGTACTCTACCGGGGATGTAACAAAACGGATCAAAACCAGATTTGAATTACTGGAAAAAGAAAATGACAAACTTCACATGACGATTTTGATGAATCAGGGAGTTTACATTGATACCATTGTGGAGTCAGTCATGGAAAATATGATTGTAGGTGCAATTCTTGCCGTACTTATTCTGATTCTGTTTTTAAAGGATATCAAACCGACTCTGGTGATCGCATGCTCTATTCCACTCAGCGTGGTTTTTGCAATCGTTTTGATGTATTTTACCGGAATATCGTTAAATATCATTTCATTGTCCGGTCTTGCGCTTGGCGTCGGCATGCTTGTAGATAATTCGATTGTCGTGATCGAAAATATTTACCGGCTCAGGAATCAGGGATTATCGATCCGGAAGGCAGCAGTTGAAGGAGCAGGACAGGTGGCAGGAGCTATTTTTGCATCCACGCTCACAACGGTCTGTGTGTTTGCGCCGATCATTTTTACGGAGGGTATCACAAGGCAGCTGTTTGTGGATATTGCACTCACGATCGCCTATACGTTAGCGGCAAGTCTGATTGTGGCGCTGACGTTTGTACCGATGATGGCATCCGGTGCGCTGAAGAATACCAGGGAAATCAAACATCCGTGGTTTGACCGCATTTTAGATGGATATGAAAAAGTTCTGCGTGTGGCACTGCGGTTTAAACCGATCGTACTGATCTGTGTGGTAGTTTTTCTGGTGGCAAGTGTGACGCTTTCCGTTTCCAAAGGATTTACCTTTATGGACATGAATATGGAGACAGAGCAGCTCACGGTCACGGTTTCAGCGAAAGAGGATGAAAAGCTGACATTTGAGGAACTGACGGAGCGCGCGGATGAGGTTGTGGATAAGATCTCTGGCATCTCCGGTGTGGATTCGATCGGAGCCATGGCAGGCGGCGGTGGAATCATGTCGATGGGCAGTACGGACAGTGTGACCATGTACGTGCTCATCGATGATTCCGGGGCGACTGGCAGTGAGATCACTGCCTCGATACAGGCGCTTACAGCGGATCTTGACTGCGACGTGAATACGGACAGCTCTGCGTCGGATATGAGTTCCTTTTTCGGAAGCGGTATTTCCGTGCGGGTCAGCGGAAAAGATTTAGATAAGCTGCAGAAACTCGCAGGGCAGATCGCAGAAGTCGTGGAAAAGACGGAGGGCACTGTAGATGTGGACGATGGTCTTGGAGATACGACACCGTCTTTCACGGTAAAAGTGGACAAAGAAAAAGCTGCAAAATATGGCATGACAACAGCGCAGGTGTATCAGCTTGTCTATAAACAGCTTGCATCGAATACGTCATCCACAACGATCTCGACGGATTTAAAAGACTATAAAGTATATGTGCAGAGTGGGGAACAGGCGGATGTCACGCCAGGGGATATCCGTAAGCTGACATTTCCTTATACAGACCGTATCAGCGGAGAGACAACAGATATTCCCCTGAAAGATATCGCAGAGTTTGAGGAAGGTGAGTCCTTAAATGTGATAAACAGAAGCTCGCAGACGCGCTATATCAGCGTGACAGCCGGTGTGGATGAAGATCACAATGTGACGCTGGTAAGTAACCAGATCCAGAAAGGATTAGATAAGATCAAGCTGCCGGATGGATATGAGATCTCCATGACCGGGGAGGATGAGACGATCCGGGATGCGATGAACCAATTGTATCTGATGCTGATCTTAGCGGTGGTATTTATTTATCTTATCATGGTTGCACAGTTCCAGTCATTTTTGTCGCCTTTTATTATTATGTTCACGATTCCGCTTGCATTTACGGGAGGTTTCTTTGCTCTGTTTGTGACAGACAATGAAGTCGGCGTGGTATCCATGATCGGATTTGTCATGTTAGCGGGTGTCATCGTCAATAACGGAATCGTGTTAGTCGATTATATCAATCAGCTGAGAAGAGAGGGCATGGATAAAAAGGAGGCGATTGTCACAGCCGGAAGAACGAGACTGCGCCCGATCTTAATGACGGCACTGACCACGATCCTTGCAATGTCCACGATGGCGATGGGACTTGGAAGCGGTTCGGAGATGATGCAGCCGATGGCGATCGTGACAGAGGGCGGTATGCTATATGGAACGCTGCTGACACTGATCGTGGTGCCATGTATCTATGATCTGTTTACGAGGAATAAGAGTATGGTGGAGGAAGAGATCTAAAAAAACAGTTGACAAACCCCGCGTCCCCTCGTATGATAAAAACAGCAAAAAACAAAGGTTGTGAGAAAGAGGAGTACACATAAACTCTTTGCAGAGAGGGAAGTTCACCGGCTGAAAGACATCCCAGAGAAAGATATGTGGAAGGTAGCTTTTGAACCGGAATGCTGAGAAAGCATAGCTGTATGACAGGATATAAGAACAGGCATTGCAGATATGCACAGGTATTCACGACTCATCCACGTTACAGGATGACCGGTCAGATATGGAACTGGCTGGACATGAGCACCAACAAAGGTGGTACCGCGATCATATTCGCCCTTTGTATTCCGTATGGAATACGAAGGGCTTTTTTTAATTCATAGGAAATTATGTCCTGTGAATCAAAACCGCCTATCTATCAGAACTAAAAAAGGAGAACAGATTATGTGTCAGAATTGCAGTAAAGAATTAGCAAAGACCTACGATCCAAAAAGCATTGAAGACCGTTTATACAAAAAATGGGAAGACAACGGCTATTTCCACGCCGAAGTTGACCGCAGCAAAAAGCCGTTTACCATCGTGATGCCGCCGCCAAACATCACAGGACAGCTTCACATGGGACATGCCCTCGACAACACCATGCAGGATATTTTAACACGTTATAAGAGAATGCAGGGTTACAACGCATTATGGCAGCCGGGTACAGACCACGCTTCCATCGCAACAGAAGTGAAAGTAATCGAGAACCTGAAAAAACAGGGCATCGACAAGCGTGATCTCGGAAGAGAAGGATTCTTAGAAAAATGCTGGGAGTGGCGTGACGAGTACGGCAGCCGCATCATCAACCAGTTAAAGAAAATGGGATCTTCCGCAGACTGGGAGAGAGAGCGTTTTACGATGGACAAGGGCTGCTCTGAGGCAGTACTTGAGGTATTTGTAAAATTATATGAAAAAGGGCTGATCTACAAAGGTTCCCGTATCGTCAACTGGTGTCCGGTATGTAAGACTTCCATCTCAGATGCCGAGGTAGAGCACGAAGAGCAGGACGGATTCTTCTGGCACATCAACTATCCGGTTGTCGGCGAAGAGGGAAGATTTGTTGAGATCGCAACGACAAGACCGGAGACATTGTTTGGTGATACCGCAGTTGCAGTGAACCCGGACGACGACCGCTACAAAGACATTGTCGGAAAGATGTTAAAACTTCCGATGACAGACCGCGAGATCCCGGTGATCGCAGACGCTTATGTTGACAAAGAGTTCGGAACCGGATGTGTAAAGATCACACCGGCACATGACCCGAACGACTTTGAGGTTGGAAAACGTCACAACTTAGAGGAGATCACCGTCATCAACGACGATGCAACAATGAACCATTATGCCGGAAAATATGAGGGCATGGACCGCTACGAGTGCAGAAAAGCACTGGTGGAGGATCTTGAAAAACAGGGACTGCTTGTAAAAGTAGAGCCGCATTCCCACAACGTAGGAACCCATGACCGCTGCGGCACAACCGTTGAGCCGATGGTAAAACAGCAGTGGTTTGTAAAGATGGACGAACTGATCAAACCGGCTGTGGAAGCAGTGAAAAACGGAGACATCCAGTTACTTCCAAAACGTATGGAGAAAACATACTTTAACTGGACTGACAATATCCGTGACTGGTGTATTTCCAGACAGCTCTGGTGGGGACACCGCATCCCGGCTTATTACTGCCCGGACTGCGGTGAGATGGTGGTAGCAAAGACTGCACCGGAGAAATGTCCGAAATGTGGATGTGACCACATGGAGCAGGATCCGGATACCTTAGATACCTGGTTCTCATCCGCACTCTGGCCGTTCTCCACATTAGGCTGGCCGGATAAGACAGAAGATCTGGATTACTTCTATCCGACCGATGTACTTGTAACCGGATACGATATCATTTTCTTCTGGGTCATCCGTATGATTTTCTCCGGCTATGAGCAGATGGGCAAAGCACCGTTCCATACCGTATTGTTCCACGGACTGGTTCGTGATTCCCAGGGACGCAAGATGAGTAAATCTTTAGGAAACGGTATTGATCCGCTCGAAGTAATCGATAAATACGGCGCAGATGCACTCCGTCTGACACTGATCACCGGAAATGCACCGGGAAATGATATGCGTTTCTACTGGGAGCGTGTTGAGGCATCCAGAAACTTTGCCAACAAAGTATGGAATGCATCCCGTTTCATCATGATGAACCTTGAGGGAAGCGAGATCAAGGAGCCGTCACTGGATGAGTTAAAACCGGCAGATAAGTGGATCTTATCCAAGGTAAACACACTTGCAAAAGACGTGACAGAAAATATGGATAAGTACGAGATGGGAATCGCCGTACAGAAAGTTTATGATTTCATCTGGGATGAATTCTGTGATTGGTACATTGAGATCACTAAGACCCGTACTTATAATAAAGAAAATGATCCGGCATCTGCAAACGCAGCATTCTGGACATTAAAGACCGTACTGACAGAGGCATTAAAACTGCTTCATCCGTTCATGCCGTTTATCACAGAAGAGATTTTCTGCACACTGCATCCGGAAGAAGACACGATCATGCTTGCAAAATGGCCGGAGTACCGTGCTGACTGGAATTTCCCGGCAGAGGAAGAAATGTTAGAGCACTGCAAGGATCTGGTAAAAGGTGTCCGCAATGTGCGCACAGAGATGGATGTTCCGCCATCAAGAAAAGCGAAAATCTTTATTGTTGCTGAAGATGCCGCTTTGCGTGATTCCTTTGAACTGACCAAAGAGGCTTATGCAAACCTTGCCGGAGCAAGTGAGGTCATGGTGCAGCAGGATAAGACAGGCATCGGGGAGGATGCAGTATCTGTTGTGATCCCTGGCGCTACACTGTATCTGCCATTAGAAGATCTGGTTGATTTCGAGAAGGAAAAAGGGCGTCTGTTAAAAGAGCAGGCACGTTTAGAGAAAGAGCTTGCACGTTCTAAGGGAATGCTTTCGAATGAAAAATTCTTAAGCAAAGCACCGGAAGCAAAAGTGCAGGAAGAGAAGGACAAACTTGCCGGATACGAACAGATGATGGAGCAGGTCAAAGAACGTTTGGCACAGATGTCAAAATAATTGCAAGATAATGAGCGCAAGAACGGCGAATTGGATCATGTGCTGATTTTGCACATGATATAATAAGACTGCCGAGCGAAGCTCGTGTAGATCATGATCATGAAGCATTGCTTCATGATATAATAAGAAGGAGCTATGCACGATGGGTATCATCTTTACTGGTCAGCCGGTAAAGTGGTGCCTGCCTTGTATAGCTCTTTTTGGTAAAATAGCACCAAAAAGGATGCGTTGTGTTAAAGAATTTACTTGAAAAAGCATAAAAATACTAGTATTATATAAGATAAGGAATATTCTACGTTACTATATATACATACATCAGAAAGAATTGGGGAGCACGCCTATGGTAACAGAAGAAAAACCAATCGTACGGATGACGGCAGATAGCATGGAAGCGTATGTTATGCTTATAACACCAGACGATGGGGGAGAATATACAATTGAATCATTGCAGAAAGCATTGGATGACAGAGGTGTCAAGTACGGAATAGATGAAGCAGCGTTGACGGAGCTGATTGATGAAAAAAAATATGGTGTGGAGACGTTAGTTGCGCAGGGAACAGAGCCGGTAGACGGAAAAGACGGTTATTATGATTACAATTTTAACTGCAACTTTGATAAAAAACCGTTGATGCGGCCGGATGGAACCGTGGATTACTGGTCTGTAAAGTCGATAGAGTCTGTGGTGCAGGATCAGGTGATCGCGGAGTACCATCCTTGTGTGGAGGGAATGGACGGCAAGACAGTCACTGGAAAGCCGATACCTGCAAAGCGGGGAAGAGAACAGCTTCCACTGAAAGGAAAAGGATTTGAACGAAGGGATGATAATACCTATGTTGCGCTGATGAGTGGTAAGATCGAGACACAGAATGACAGGGTTGTGATCCTTCCGGTACATGAATTGTCCGGCAATGCAGATCTTTCCAGTGGCAACATTGATTTTCATGGTGATGTTGTGATCCACGGAAGCGTGGAAAGCGGCGTTATAGTAAAAGCAAGCGGTACGATCACAGTGGATGGAATCGTCGAGGCATGTACTTTAGAGGCAGGGAAAGATATTATTTTAAGAAGTGGAATGCTCGGTGGAAATAAGGCATCAGTAAAGACAAAAGGCAGTATTACCGCAAAGTTTTTTGAATTTACCCGTATTGAATGTGCAGGCGATATCCGTGCAGATGTGTTGATGGATTGTCAGGTACAGTGCTTTGGAAAGATCATCATGAATGGAAAACGCGGAAGCATCATCGGTGGCCTTACACATGGAGTGTGTGGAATCGAGGTTACGACATTAGGAAATGATGCCGAGAAAAAGACCGTTATTATGGCTGGTGCAAGTCCGGAAGGATATGCAAAACTCAGACAGTTAGAAAAGACGATTCAGGAGTTGAGTCAGGGATTGGCACAGATTGAAGAGGGGCTGCGCAAGTTTGAAGAGCTGGAAAAAGCGCGTGGAGTCAGCTACAAAGACGATCCGAGGCGAGTGACATTGCTCCGTATCAAGATCCGTGATACTGCGACATTAGCACACAGCAAAGAAGAGGCAAAGCAGCTGCGCAATCTGATCGAGAGTGCGAGCGGTGCATGTGTTACCGTTTTGCGGGGGACTTATCCGGGAGCTGTGATCCAGATCGAGGATACCAAGCTGCTTGTACAGAATTATGTAAAAGCAGCTGAGTTTTACAAGCTGCAGGATAAGATCAAGACGAGAGAATGCTCATAAAACTGCTGTCGAATATGGCAGAAGTTTTACGAAAAACTTAATATAAATTTACTTGATTATTGTCACCACTATATTATAATATAGTGGTGATTCTTTTTGCCCTTAATTATGTGGTGGAGAGAAGAATCTTAAAATAGATGTTTGCCATAAACAAATGGCAGAAAAGGACAGGTCGATTATGATTAATTTTGAAGAAGAATTAAAGAATTTTAAACCGAGCTTAGAGGTAGAAGAGGCAGAACAGGCAATATATAATCATGAATTAACAGATATGACAGATGTTTTAAAAGAGATGATGCAGGAGTTAAAACATAATATGTAAGACATCTTTTGGAAAAGTCGAATGTAAATTCATGAAGTGAGGGAAAGAATGAAGTGCTATAATTGTGGAGCAAAGCTTGGAAGGGAAAATATCTGCCCTGAATGCGGCGTAAATGTAAAAATATATAAAAAAATTGTCATGGCATCCAATGAATATTACAATGATGCACTGGCAAAGGCGAGTGTCCGTGATCTTTCAGGAGCAATAGAAAGCTTGAAAACAAGCCTGAAATTCAATAAATTAAATATAGATGCAAGAAATCTGCTGGGACTCATCTACTTTGAGATGGGCGAAGTGGTGGAGGCATTGACAGAGTGGGTCATCAGTAAGAACTATCAGCCTGCTGAGAATGCCGCAAGCCGTTATCTGGATGAAATACAGAATAACAGATCAAGACTTGAGACAATCAATCAGACCATTAAAAAATACAATCAGGCGTTATTGTACTGCAGACAGGACAGCCGTGATCTTGCGATTATCCAGTTGAAAAAGGTACTGTCACTGAACCCGAAATTAGTCAGTGGACATCAGCTTTTAGCATTGCTCTATATTCAGGAGGGCAAATATGATCTTGCCAAGAAGTCTTTGCGCAACGCCGGAAAGATTGATGCAAATAACACGATCACACTTCGTTATTTAAAAGAAGTGAATGCAGGATTAAAGGAGAATACGCCGGGTAAGAAACAGAAGGAGGAACAGATTTCCTACCAGAGCGGCAATGAGACGATCATCCAGCCGAAGTATTTAAAGGACAATTCCGCAATGAGTACGATTCTTAATATGGTCATCGGTATCGCAATCGGTGCGGCAATTACCGGATTTCTGGTTGTACCGGGTGTGCGCCGTCAGGTGCAGAATGATGCCAAAGCGCAGGTGCTCGATGCGAATAACACTGTTTCGTCCAAGAATCAGGAGATCAGTACACTGCAGAAGCAGATTGATGATCTGACGAGCCAGATCACTGAGGTCAAGGACAGCGCAGAAGGTTCCGAGAATAAGATCAGCACATATGACCAGTTATTATCCGCATATGCATCCTATTCGGATGGAGATATTGAGGCAGCAGGCAATGCGCTTGGCAATGTCAATGAGGAATACTTAAGTGACAGCGCAAAGAGTGTTTATGAGACGATTAATGCGCAGGTCAATGCTGATTATCTGGAGTCCTTATATAATCAGGGATACAGCGATTATAACAGTCAGAAATTTGAGGAATCCATCACCAGCTTGCAAAAAGTTGTGGACATGGAGGAAACCTACAAAGATGGATATGCACTGTACTATTTAGCACAGGCTTACCGTAAGAATAATGATCTTGAAACGGCAAAGACTTACTATCAGAAGATCGTAGAACTGTATCCGGGTACAGAGCGCGCGGCGAATGCACAGAATTACATCAATATTGAAGAGTAAAAATCATTAAAAAAATTAAATAAAGATGATACAAAAGACGTCTAAGTGATATTAGGCGTCTTTTTTTATTCATAGGGTATTGAAAGCAAAAGGTGACTTTTAAACCAATTAAAAAAGTAACAGGAAAGGAGCATTTATGGAAGAAAAGTATCAGTTAAAAGAAGGATGTCTGACGATACAGATGCCAAAAGAGTTAGATCATCATGAGGCGGGCAGGCTTAAGATGGAGGCAGATTTTCTGATCGGGGCATATCATGTCAGACGGCTTGTGTTTGATTTTCGGGAAACAGAGTTTATGGACAGTTCCGGGATCGGTGTGATCATTGGAAGATGCAAGAGCATGGGGTTTTCCGGCGGCGAAGTGGCAGCAGCCAATATGAATGAGCGCGTAAAAAAGATTTTTATGGTGTCAGGCCTGCAAAAGCTGATCCGGGTCGATACGGTATAAAAATAGACACATGTAATTGGCTTGGAAATGGGCCAGGCAGGGAATATCCGCCAGGAAAAGATGAAATCAGCGAATTTACGCGAACAGTTGAAATAGACCAGACAAGGGAATGTCCGGTAAGAGAAATGGGATATGTGGGATTTTGGAAGAAAATAAGAATAAAAAGAGGAAATGGAGAATCGATATGCAGGCAGATCAGATTAATGAAAACGAAATGAAACTGGAATTTGATGCGCGGTCCGTGAATGAAGGATTTGCCAGAATGGCGGTGGCTGCGTTTGTGGCGGAATTAAACCCGACACTGGATGAGATTTCTGACATTAAGACAGCAGTTTCAGAGGCAGTAACAAATGCGATCATCCACGGGTATGACAGTCCGGAGGAGAAGGTGGAGGTGTCCTGTAAACTGTGCGGAAACCATGCAGAGATCACAGTGAAAGATCATGGTCACGGGATTGCGGATGTACAAAAAGCCATGGAACCTTTTTTTACGACGAGACCGGAACTGGAGCGTTCCGGCATGGGATTTGCTTTTATGGAAGCATTTATGGATGAAGTCGAGGTACATTCAGCACCCGGAAAAGGAACAACTGTTACGATGAAAAAAAAGATCGGTGCAGGGATGGGCGTCTGATATGGAGGGTTTTAAGGAACTGATGCAGCAGGCACATGGAGGAGATAAAGGTGCAAGGGATACGCTGATTGCAGGAAATCTGGGACTGGTACATACTATCGCAAACCGGTTTGAACACCGGGGACATGAGAGGGAAGAATTGTTTCAGATTGGATGTATTGGATTGATGAAGGCGGTTGATAAATTTGATCTCTCGTTAAATCTTGCATTTTCCACTTATGCAGTTCCGGTGATCATGGGGGAAATCCGCAGATTTTTAAGAGATGACGGTATGGTAAAGGTAAGCCGGACATTAAAAGAAAACGCTTATAAGGCAGGGAGGGCAAAGGAAGAACTGTGGGGGGAACTTGGAAGAGAACCGGGATTGCTTGAGATCGCAGAGCGGACAGGGTTGAGCAGCGGTGAGATCATTATGGCAATGGAGTCGGCAAGAGATGTGGAATCCATCTATCAGCCGGTCTATGAGAAAGACGGGGACGAGTTACTGATGGTCGATCAGTTGTGTGAAAAGGAAGAAAACGGAAGGGATGAACCGGAAAAAGAGGCAGTATTAAACCGGATGGTGATCGAGCAGCTCATGGAACTGCTGGATGAGCGGGAACAGAATCTCATCCGGTGCCGTTATTTTGAAAACAGGACACAGAGTGAAACGGCAAAAGAACTTGGAATGACACAGGTGCAGGTCAGCAGGCTTGAAAAAAAGATCCTGTTGTGTCTCAGAAAAAATTTAGGATCGTGTGATTCGTGATGTATCCGGTTGATTTTCCCAGATAAACATGTTATTTTTTATAAAATGCACAGGATTGTGTGCAGCAAAGCTGTGTAAAGTGGAAAACGGCATGAAAAAATAAGAATTTTGTGAAAAATAAGACTTTTGTACAAAAGAGAGGATTGACATGAAATACGAAAATTACATATTTGATTTATATGGAACTCTGGTGGATATCCACACAGATGAAGAAAAAACGGAACTCTGGGAGAAACTGGCGCAGTTTTACGGCTATTATGGTGCGGTTTATACTGCAGAGGAACTGAAAAACGCGTATGCGTGCCTCACGGGGCAGAAAGAGGATGCATTGCGGCAGGAGATGGGACCTGATGCAGCCATGAAAAAAGACGATGCACATGAAGCACATCCAGAGATCGAGATCGAGGAGGTTTTTCTTGCATTGTTTCAGAAAAAAGGGGTACAGGCAGATATAGAACTTGCCATTCATGCTGGACAGTTTTTCCGGATCCTTTCCACAGAATATATCAGACTTTATGACGGGGCAAAGGAACTTCTTGCGGCATTGCGTGAAACAGGAAAAAAAGTATATCTGCTTTCGAATGCACAGCGTATTTTTACGGCGTATGAATTGAAACTTTTGGGACTGGAGCCTTATTTTGATGATATCTTTCTGTCATCCTCGTGCAAAGTGAAAAAGCCGGATACGCGTTTCTTTCATCTTTTGCTGGATAAACATCACATTTTGCCGGAAGAGAGTATTATGATCGGAAACGATGCGGTCAGTGATATCAAAGGAGCAAAAGAGGTCGGACTGCATACATTCTACATTCATTCAAATATTTCACCGGACACAGAGAAGAAACCGGACGCAGATCATGTGCTGATGCAGATGGATCTGGCAAAAGTGCGGCAGATCCTGATTTCTGATTAATGTGACAGAAAAAAATGCCGATACATTTATAAAGGAATCGATTTTCACGGATGCAATAAATGGGGAATGAGTTTATGAATTTATCGATCAATGCAAACGGTTTTTCAAATGTACAGAATACAGCGGCAGGGCACAAAGCAGAGCAGGCAAATAAACAGGGAAAAAGCGCATTTTTTGCGGGAAGTCCGGTACTGACAACAAAAAATCAGATCGAACAGCGAAAAAAGATGGCACAGAAAAGTGCCTTAAAACTGGTGAAAGATGCGTGGGATAACGACCAGGCTGTGGAAAAAACGGTCGCATCGCAAAGACAACGCTATGCGGAATTAGACGCACAGCGGACGGAGGCAAAGAAGGCACTTGCCGGTTATGAAGACCAGGAAAAAACATTGAAGGAACAGTGCAACGTAGCAGATGATTCCAAAGAACAGCAGGATTTAAACCTGTTGGAAAAGAGACAGGAATACAGGCGCGGTGTGGGTGAGGAACTGACTAGGGATGAGTGGAAAAAGTTAAATGAGATCGATAAGCAGCCACTCACAGAGTACCAGAAACGGGCACTTGAGATCCATACCCAGGCGGTAGAAGAAAAGGTTACGATCCGCGATACAACCAGTGGAATGCAGGCTGCCGTCGGCAATGTGAAGCGTATTATGATCGAAAAATTAAAGACGCATGGAATGGTGGATGCGAAAAATGCTGCTGATGATATCATGGATGCTGCAAACGATGATGTGGTCTCCATGCTTGTCTCTGATGTGAAAGATGGCATTGATGAGAAGATGGAAGAGGCAAAAGAGGATGCAAAGGATGTCGCAGACGAAAAAGAAAAGCGTCAGGAACGTTTAGATGCCTTAGAGGAAAAACGTGCGGTAGAAAAAGCTCTGATCGAGGGCACCAAAGAGGCTGTGGACCGTGCAAAGGAAAAACAGCAGAGACATGAGGCACCGGATATGAAGTTAGATGAGATGCTGACACTCACGACAGAACATAAGCAGATGAACGGTGTGGAGCAGGGACTTGATGACATTAAAAGCAGCATGAAGGTTTTAGAGGCAGATTTAAAAGGAATCAAGGTTGACAAGGAGGTCTAGTACCGGTTATGGCAAAATACGAAAAAACAGAACGTCTCGAAAAAGTACCGATGGAGTATTTGTGGGAGGGACTTGTTTTATCAGATAATCTTTACAATTATAATGGAAGCGTACTTTTAGTGCCAAGCGGAGAAGTTATCACGAAAAGCAAACTTGATAAACTGATCAATTTCAGTGATGGCAACAATTATATTACAACATTCCGCGGATCTTATGAGTATATCATGAAGGGAAAAGACCGTCCGGCTGAAATACAGCAGAAAATGTTGGAAAACAGGACCGGGTATACAGAACTGCGCAAAGGCATCGACCATGTGCTTCAGATGAGTAAAAATGCGATGTTTGTCAATCATGCTGAAGTGGAAGGCATGATGGAGAAAGTATATGGCAGAATGGTATCCGTGGATGCCGGGGAGATTTTCCAGTGTATTACCGTGCCAAGACCGGTTGACGAGGCATTACAGAGACATTCCCTAAACGTTGCACTTTTAAACGGGATCATGGGACAGTGGTTAGGACTCGATGAAAAAGATATCCGGAGTCTGATTTTAACAGGTGTGCTTCATGATATCGGAAAGACGAAGATCCCGGAAGAAATATTAAATGCACCGCGGAAACTGACACCGGAAGAATTTGAGGTTATGAAAAGACATCCGCTATATTCTTTTGAACTGCTTGGGGATGATATCAGCGAGGATGTACGCTATGCGGTACGCTGGCATCATGAAAAGCTGGATGGAAAAGGTTATCCGGACGGTTTAAAGGCAGAATCTATTTCTTATTTTGCAAGGATCACAACGATTTCTGATATTTATGATGCGATGCTTTCTGCACGCAGTTACAAAAAAGAGAAGATTCCGTTTGATGTACTGCAATGGTTTGTAACCGAGGGCAGCAAAGGAATTGACCAGAATCTTCTCAATATATTTATCAAAAATATGGTAAAAGTATACAGACAACAGCAGGTCATCATGTCAGACGGCAGGGAAGGGTGCGTGGAATATATCCCATTAAACGATATGGATCATCCGATCGTTTCTGTCGGAGAAGAAGTGAGACAGGTGGATGAAGACTGGTACTGCGTACATATGGTTTAAGATTCTAAAGGATCTTCGCAGAGGGTAAAATGATTGCGCTCCGTTGTAAGGAGACCCTCCCGCTGCATTTTTGAGAGTTCTGCAGAAAGTGCACTGCGGTCTACATTCAGGTAGTCTGCGAGCTGCTGTCTGTTAAACGGAATTGTAAAATCAAGACTGTTTGCGGCAGCAGACTGCGCAGACAGATAAGAGAGCAGCCGCCCGCGGATTGACTTTGGTGTGGTGTGGAAGATTCTGCGCGAAAGCAGCAGATTTTTCCGTGCCGAAATAAAAAACAAATTGTGGATCAGGCGGTTGTGATGTGTGCAGCTGTTTGTGCAGGTGGTAAGCAGCCGTCCTATATTTAAAAATAACACTTCGGTCTTTGCAGCCGCAGAGACCACATTGACCATCAGAGGTTCTTTTAACAGACTCGCATAAGTTTCGGCGAAGAAAAAGCCGGGAGTTATGTCATCTAGTACACTGTGATTTCCCCAGACATCATCACTTTCAATCTGAACATTTCCGGAGAGCACCAGTCCCATCGAATGTACACATTCTCCGGCATGATAGATGATCTCACCTTTTCCGTAGCTTCTTGTGACTGCACCGAGGCAGGAGAGCATTTCTTTGATTTCTTCCGGCGATTCGCCCGAAAACAGCATTGTCTGACTTAAAAACTGATAATCCATAAAAGAAAACCTTCTTTTTTCAAAAATTTTTAAAAATGTTGTTATGACAACATACTTTTGAAAAAAATTCTAGTATAGTGTACGAGTAATGTCAAGGGCACAGATGACAGGATGAGTAGCCTGAATCTGTGAACAGTAACCTGTGAACAGAACGAAAGAAAAAGAAAATGGAAGCGGAAAACAGGAGGAATTCATATGGTACGCAGAGTGATCCAGATAGACGAAGAAAAATGTAACGGTTGTGGAATTTGTGCGGAGGCATGCCACGAGGGCGCGATCGGCATCGTGGAAGGAAAGGCAAAACTGCTTCATGATGATTACTGTGACGGACTTGGCGACTGTCTGCCAAACTGTCCGGTCGGAGCGATCTCTTTTATCGAGCGTGAGGCAGCAGCTTATGATGAAGCGGCCGTACAGGAAAATAAAAAGAAAAAAATGCAGGCGATGGGACAGGCACCGGTTGGCGGATGCCCGGGTTCAAGAATGCGCCAGCTTGAAAGAAAACCTGCAGAAGAAAATCAGAATGCAGGTTCACCGGTCAGCTCCCAATTGCGTCAGTGGCCGGTACAGATCAAACTTGCACCGGTCAATGCGCCTTATTTTGACGGGGCAAAACTTCTGATCGCGGCAGACTGTACCGCATACGCATACGGCAGTTTCCACCAGGATTTTATCCGTGGAAAAGTGACACTGATCGGATGCCCGAAATTAGATGACGTGGATTACAGTGAGAAGCTGACGGAGATCATCAGAAATAATGATATCAAGAGCGTGACGGTCGTTCGAATGGAAGTGCCTTGCTGTGGCGGACTGGAACATGCAGCAGTGACCGCATTAAAGAACAGTGGAAAATTCATTCCATGGAATGTTGTAACGATCTCAATTGACGGAAAAATTTTAGATTAAAAAGAAGGATAGTAGAAGGGAGAATCATATGTTTTGTTTTCAGTGTGAGCAGACAGCGGGATGCAGTGGATGTACAGGGGCAGCCGGCGTGTGTGGAAAGAAAAGCGTGACAGCGGATTTACAGGATGAACTGACAGGAGCACTTGTGGGACTTGCACATGCCTGCATGAATAATCCAAAGACAGAGCAGACAGACCGCATTATAATAGAAGGTTTATTCACAACGATCACGAATGTGAATTTTAATGATGAGACACTGCGTGAGATGATCGCCCGTGTCCGGGAAGAAAAAGGAAGAGTGGTGCCGGGATGTGCAGCCTGCATGTCACCGTGCGGCAATACCAGCGATTATGATATGAAGCGGATGTGGGAGGCAGATGAGGATATCCGTTCCTTAAAATCCCTGATCTTATTCGGAATCCGCGGTATGGCAGCATACGCTTATCATGCCATGGTACTCGGCTATACAAATGAGGAAGTAAACGACTTTTTCTACCGTGCATTATTTGCAGTCGGAGAGGATTTCGAGATGGAAGATCTGCTTCCACTCGTGCTTGAGACAGGAAAAGTAAACCTTACCTGCATGGAAATGTTAGACCGTGCCAACACAGAAACTTTTGGAACCCCGGTACCGACGGAAGTTCCTCTGATGGTGGAAAAGGGACCGTTTATCGTCATTACCGGTCATGACCTTTATGACTTAAAACTGTTGTTAGAGCAGACAAAAGATAAGGGAATCAACATTTATACCCACGGCGAGATGCTGCCGGCACATGCCTACCCGGAATTAAAGAAATACCCGCATTTAAAAGGCAACTTTGGTACCGCATGGCAGAATCAGCAGAAGGAGTTTGCAAATATCCCTGCACCGGTTCTTTATACGACAAACTGTCTGATGCCGGTCAAAGAGAGTTATGCGGACCGCGTGTTTACAACGGAGGTAGTATCTTATCCTGAAATGGTTCACATCGGAGAGGATAAGGATTTTACACCGGTCATCGAAAAAGCGTTAGAGCTTGGCGGTTACAAAGAGGATACTGCATTTACCGGAATCAACGGTGGAACAAAGGTTATGACAGGATTTGGACACGGAACGGTACTCGGCGTGGCAGATCAGGTGATCGCAGCCGTAAAATCCGGTGATATCCGCCATTTCTTCCTGGTAGGAGGCTGTGATGGCGCCCGTGTGGGAAGAAATTATTATACAGAGTTTGTAAAACAGACGCCAAAGGATACCATGATCTTAACACTTGCATGTGGAAAATACCGTTTCAATGATCTTGACCTTGGAACGATCGGTGGACTGCCGAGAATCCTTGATATGGGACAGTGCAACGATGCCTACAGTGCGATCCGTGTCGCAGTGGCACTTGCGGAGGCATTTGACTGTGGCGTGAATGAGCTGCCGCTTTCCATGGTGCTTTCCTGGTACGAACAGAAAGCAGTCTGCATTTTATTGACACTGCTCCACCTTGGTATCAAAAATATAAAACTGGGACCGACACTGCCGGCATTTATTTCACCAAATATCTTGAATTATCTGGTAGATAATTATGGAATCGCACCGATTACGACACCGGAAGCAGATTTAGCAGAGATCCTTGGATAAATCAATAAAATAAATGTTTTGGGAACCTTTCTGTCGCCCTGAATGAGAAAAGGGGGTGTGAAAAATGATTTTTTATTTTTCATACTTCCTTTTTCTGGTTAAATGAAAAAATATACTGTATATTGTCGAATTTTGAGTTATAATAGATAATAAGTTTGTATTCAGGCTTGTCAGGAATGAGAATATTGTTTTTATAAAAAAGCACGAAATGGGGAATGGTATGGAAAGAATCTGGAATTTTTTTGAAAATATGAATGAATATGTATATGTTGCAGATGCGGATACCCATGAACTGGTTTATATGAATAAAAAGATGAGAGATACTTATGGGATACATTCAAAAGAAGAACTTGCCGGCAAAAAATGTTATGAATTGCTTCAGAATTCAAGCCTGCCCTGTACGATCTGCAATAATGATGAACTGCAGGAAGGACAGTTTAAGGAGTGGCGGTATTTTAACCCGCTTTTAAATAAATACTTTAAAATTAAGGATACTGTTGTGGAGGACAATGGCAGACGATATAGAATAGAGATTGCTCTGAATATAAGTTCTCAGGAACATCAGAAAAATGTGGTACGCCGCTACGAAAAACTGGAAAAAATCGTTAATGAGGGACTGCGTCTTGCCCTTGGAACATCTTCTGCGGATAAATCGCTGGACATCATTCTGGAATATATAGGAAAGGCATTAGATGGAGAGAGGACATATATTTTTGAGCATAATGAGAATGGGTGCGATGACAACACTTACGAGTGGGTTGCAAATGGAATCAAGCCGGAGAAAGATAATTTACAGAACCTTCCACCAGAATTATGTGCCAACTGGTATCGGAATTTTCAAGAAGATAAAAACATTGTAATTGAAAATCTGGAGAACATCAGAGAGGAAGATTCGGAACAGTATAAGAATCTGAAACGTCAGGATATCCATTCACTGGTGGTTGTTCCACTTTATTGGGAGAAAAAGATCATTGGATTTTACGGAGTGGATAATCCACCGGCAGAATCATTAGATTATGTTTCCGATATGCTTCATATCATGGGATCTTTTATTGTTTCCTCCATTCGGAGAAGAAATCTGCTCCGTCAGTTAGAACGCATGAGTTATCGTGACCAGCTCACTCAGTTTGGCAATCGTTATGCGGTCGACTGGTTTGTGGAGCATGAGTGGAATGGGGAACAGATCGGTGTAGTGTACTGCGATATCACAGGGTTGAAAAAGGTCAATGATGAGCAGGGGCATGAAGCCGGAGACCGGTTGATCATCAGGGCATGTGAGTGCTTAGCGGGTGTATTTAAGGGGTATGGTCTGTATCGGATCGGCGGCGATGAATTTTTAGTACTTTGTCTTGGAATTGAGGAAAAAGACCTGAGGGAACACGTTGAGAAACTGCGCATGGATATGAAAGAACATCAGGTTACGATGGCGGTTGGCATGATATGGAAAGAACACGGTCCTAAGGATATTGATCTGCTTTTAAACGAATCGGAGCGCCTGATGTATGAGGATAAAGACAGGTATTATAAGGAACACGGACTGAAACGGCGCAGATAAATCCTTGTATTGCAGAATTAAATGTTATATTTCCTTCATGCTGGTCTCTTTCTGTTTATTCCCGGTAAATCTGTGCAAACCGGAAATTTCTGATGAATAACATGGTGCAGGATCGTTTTCGATTATTATATTTTACTGTGAGATTGTGATATTAGCAATAGTGAAATGGGGCAGAGAAGAGTTGAAAAGGCAGACGGATAAGAAACAAAGATAAAATAGTAAAAATAGAATAGAACAAAGAAAGAATATGGAGATAAAACAGAAAGGAATAAACAATG